>WNFJ01744884.1_pt2 | contig 45877 bp, 47 predicted proteins | sample 5400461 | NCBI WGS metagenome assembly WNFJ01 (sample SAMN13153349, study PRJNA577476) | soil metagenome | isolation source: 115 cm saprolite on Douglas fir-dominated hillslope | place: USA:California | collected 2013-09-17
CGGTCATCGAGCCTGCCCAGGTCCTTGAGCATCCGACCCGCCGGAGCGGGCGGATTGAGCGCGTGCGCCTCGACGGATACTTTCTTGATAGAAAGTGTTTCCATGAGGAAAGACTCTCATGCTTCGGTCGTCCTGGCAAGCCCAGATAACAAATTGGTCACGACTCGGTCACGGCGCGGTCGCTGGCCCACCGGTGCGATCCGGGCCACGGCGCCGACGGCCAGCTCCTTCAGGCCCTGCGCCAGCGCCTCGCGGCCGTCGGGGCTCATCGCCTGCAGCATGTCGCCCAGGGCCGCGCGGCGCCTGCCCCGCACCCACTCGGCCAGCCGGCGGCCCGACTCGGTCGGGAGCAGGACGATCTCTCGGCGGCTGCCGACGGCCCGGTCGCGGGTCAGCAGGCCGGCGGCCTGGATCCGGTCACACAGCCTGCTGGCCGCCGACGCCGACGCCCCCAGCGCCTCCGCCAGCCGGCTGAGATTCAGGCTGCCCGCCCGGTCGATGATCAGCAGTGCGCGTATCTGCGCGGGAGGGACGGCCAATCCCAGCTCCTCCACCGCCCGATCGGATGCCTCGATCAGCATGGCCAGCCCCGTCTCCACGCCGCCCATGTCCAGCGGGCCTTCGCCGGGGGCACCTGCGGTATCAGGTCCCATCAGGAACCATCGCCCTGAGCGACGGAGCCGGCCTGGCTTGCCTGGCCTGCCGCAGCCGGGAGTACGGCCGGGCGTCTGTCCCCAGGTCTACCCCGATCGGCCAGCCGCTGGCCGCAGCGCCAGGCAGGTTCGCATCCCCGGGGAGTCGAGACAGTCATAACTGAATTCGCTGCCCGTTATCGCTGGCTCCTAACGCGGTTTTGCCGCCAGACCGAATAGAGATCTCACACTTGGGCGGCCCGGCTCAGCCGCGGCGCTCCGCGACCGGCTGCGGCGTGCCGACCGGCGCGGCGCACTCGCGACGCGGCGACATCACGCACCCGGGCCCCTGCTCTAGCTCGATTCGGCGGCCAGCTCCCTGAGCCCCTGCGCCAGTGCCTCGCGGCCGTCCGGGCTCATCGTCTGCAGAACGTCGCGGAGCGCCGCGCGGCGCCTGCTTCGGACCCATTCCGCGAGCTGACGGCCTGACTCGGTCGGGAGCAGCACGATCTCGCGGCGGCTGGCGGCGGCCCGGTCCCGGGTCAGCAGGCCGGCGGCCTGCATCCGGTCACAGAGCCTGCTGGCCGCCGACGCCGACGCTCCCAGCGCCCCGGCGAGCCGGCTGAGGTTCAGGCTGCCCGCCTGGGCAATGGTCAGCAGCGCGCGCATCTGCGCCGGGGGGACGGCAGGTTCCAGCTCCTCCACCGCCCTCTCGCACGCCTCGATCAGCACGGACAGCCCAGTCTCCGCGGAGCCCACGTCGACCTGGCTGTCGGCGCCGGCCCGGGCCATGTCATTTCCCATCAGCACCATCATGGCCCGTGGCGACAGACCGTGCGCAGGGGCCGACACCCTGACGGGGTTAACCGGCCGCTTCGACCTGGCCCTGCGAGCCGACAGAGTAAGCCCTGGACAGCCAGCCCAAACGGTGCTTGGCGGTCAGCGGAAGCCGGGCGCGACTTCCCCGATGAACAGGTCGTAGGTGTCCTTCGCGCGGGCCATGGGGCCGAAGGTGAAGTCCGGGACGATGAGCTCGTCGGCGCCCGCGTCCTGGTACCGGGCCACGATGTCGGCCACTTCGCCTGGGGTCCCGACGATCACCGGTGGCCCCGGCTGGGCCTGCCGCTTGTCATTGAGCCATTCCTTGTCGGTCGACAGGTACAGCAATGCCTGGGTGGAGACGTGGATCTCGTCCGGGTCGCGGCCGACCTGCTCGCAGTGCGCGCTCAGCACCGAGACCTTGTGCGCGAGCACGTCCGGCGTAGTCCAGGTATTCCATTGATCGGCATAACGGGCCGCGACGCGCATGGTGCGCCGCTCGCCGCCGCCTCCGACGAGCAGAGGCATCCGGTCCTGGACCGGGGCAGGCTGGTTGGGCGCATCCTGCAGCCGGAAGTACTGACCCGCGAAGGTGGTCCGGGGCTGGCCGAGCAGGGAGCGCAAGATCTGAACCGCTTCCTCAAACCGGTCCATGCGCTCGCGCACCGTCCCCAGCGCGATGCCGTACGCGGCGTGCTCGTTCTCCTGCCAGCCGGCCCCGACCCCGAGCGTGAGCCGTCCGTGGCTGACCTGGTCGACCGCTGCCGCGATCTTGGCCAGAACCGCAGGGTGCCGGTAGGTCACGCTGGTGACAAGGGGGGCGAGCCGCACCCGCGGGACCGTGGCCGCCAGCGCCGCGATAACCGACCAGCACTCCAGAGTGTCCCCGTCGAGCGGGGCCGGGCCGGGACCGTTCGGCATGAAGTGATCGGCGAAGTACACCCCGTCCCAGCCGGCCTGCTCGCAGTGGGCCGCTATCTCGTGGATCTCATCCCAAGGCCGGGCCGGCGACGGCCAGATACTGAAGCGCATGTCGGCATCCTAGGTGCCGCCCTCCACGGGCCGGCCCCCGCCATCCTGCCTGGCAGGACCGCATGTTCGCTTTCCGCTGATGGGAAATCCGGATGACCTGAATTACTCTTCGAGGAAGCGGACGTGATCCCGCAACACCGGTCACGCCGCACGGGGAAACGCGCTTACGCGCTGATCATGGGGGTATATCGGTCATCGGGCCCAGGATCCGGTTTGCGATGCGCCCGCTGCCGTGGCTGGCCATCGCCGGTGACGGGACCGCCCGGCTGGCGCTCGGCCCGCGGTGGGGCGGGCTGCGGCTGCTGGCCGTCGGCCCCGCGATCGCCTCGGCGGCCGACGGCGTGCTGGTCACCGTGGCCGCCGGGATGGCGAGCCTGGCGGTTTACCTGGCCTTCGCCCTGACGGTGCGCCCGGTCGTCCGCGCGCCTGGCAGCCGGTCCGATGTGATGACGGAGGCGGTCATCGCCGGGGTCACGGCCGCATGCGGTCTGGCCAGCATGATGCGCCGCCGCCGGGAGGCTGAGCTGTCGCAGGCCCGGGAGATCGCCGACATCACGCAGCGGGTGCTGCTGCGCCCGGTGCCGCGCCGGGCCGGGCCGGTGCGGCTAGCCGCCTGGTATCGGTCGGCTTCCACCGGCGCCCGCGTCGGCGGGGACCTGTTCGAGGTGGTGAGCACCCCCGGGCATGTGCGGCTGGTCATCGGCGACGTGGAAGGCAAGGGCCTGCCCGCGTTGCAGGCGGCGGCGACCGTGCTGGGACTGTTCCGGGAAGCCGCCCACCAGGAGGACAGCCTGGGCGCGATCACGGGCCGGATCGAGGCCAGCCTGGCCCGCCAGTTCAACGACGAGCAGTTCGCCACCGCCATCCTCGCCCAGGTCAGCCCGGACGGCGGCCAGGTCGAGCTGCTCAACTGCGGCCATCCCCCGCCCCTGCTGCTCGGCCCCGCGCGGCCCCGGTGCATCGACACCGGCACCGCTGGCCTGCCACTGGGGCTGGGCGCGCTCGGCCCCGAGCCGCGCACCCTGGTGACGATCCCGTTCGCCCCCGGCGAGGACATCCTCTTCTACACCGACGGGATCAGCGAGGCGCGGAACAAGACCGGCGACTTCTTCCCGCTGGCCGACAGCGCCACCCTGCGCGGCCCGCCCGACCCGGATACCTTGATCGACCGGCTCAGCAGCGAAGTGACCCGGCATGTCGGCCGTGCCCCCGACGACGACGCGGCACTGCTGCTGATCGCCCGGCCCCCGCCCCCGCCGCCCGGCACAGGGATTCCCCGCCCCCGCGCGCCGTCATAACCGATCGCAGCGGCGGCGGACAGCCCTGGGGACAGCCGAGTCAGAGCGGATGTGGCGACGTCCCCCGAGGGCGTCGGGAGGTACGAGGAATGCGGGGCTATCGCTGATACGTGCCGATGAGCCGGGCTTCGCCCAGGATGTGTCCCGTCACGGCCGTGTCGACGTCCTGGTAGCTGGGCAGCCCCGTCAGCGACACTGGCTTATCCACGGCGAGCAGCCGGAATACGTAGCGGTGCGGGTCATCGCCGGGCGGCGGGGCTGGTCCCAGGTAACCCGGCAGGCCGAAGCCGTTGGCTCCCGGCGGCGCCCTCGGGCACGCCGTCCCAGATCAGGGCCGGGGACAGGTCTCCCCGCTCATGGTCGAAACGGGCCGGGATCGGGCTTCCCGACTCGAACGCGGGGCTGCGCAGCGTCAGCGTCACACGGCTCATCGTGGTCCGCCGGGCTGCCACCCGCAAGCATGACGGGCGAGGCACTGCACGATCCCCGGCGACCTACGCCCGGCGATCATGGACGGGCGCCGGCCGGGCGTGCCGGTCAGATGGTGAGTCGATGTCCGCGCTCGCTACCGCCCGCTAGATAATGGGTGGCATGTTCCGCACTCTCCGCGGCCTGGCAGAACATCTGGCCTGGGCCGCAGTCGGCGCCGTGGCCCGCGTGGCGGGCATGGTCCTGGGCCGACTCGCCGTCCTGCGCCAGCAACTAGCCAGGCGCCCCGTTCTGCCCGCATTGACCGTAGGTCCCTGACGATCCCTGCGGGCCGGGTAGCCAGCCGGGCACCTGCCGTCGCCGCCGCGCCCATAGCGCGCCATAGGCGGTTCTTGTGTGCTGCGGCGTCGATTCCGAGACAAGGCCGTGCCCGGCTCGTAACGGCCAGCCGCTGCTCGGAGCCCCCGCGGTGTCCCACTCGGCGGGAACCGGCTCGCTCACCATCCGATCGCGCCCGAACTGACCGCGTTTGGCCTACACTCGGGTCGCATGAGCAGGAATTCAGGCGTCGGCTGGACGTCGTTCGGGATCGTGCTGGTGGTCGTTGGAGCCATCTTGAGGCTGGCTACCTCGGTGCATAGCTCTGGATTCAACGTCCACAAGGTTGGCGACGTCCTGCTGCTGGCCGGGATCCTGGTCATCATCTTGGGCCTTATCATCGTGAGAATGGGCGCCGCCAGGACCCGGGGCAGAACTCGAACGTAGATCCTAGAAATCGCCTTGAATCAGCGCCGGGCCGGGCACATGTGCGACTGAGGGTACGCCCTGGCGGCATGTGAATTGTGCCCGGCTGTTCTTGTCCGAGCGCACCGTTGAGACCGACATCACCAATATCCCGAACAAGCTTGGCCTCAACTCCAGGACCCAGCTCAGCCGCCGCCGGGGCGCGGGAGGCTGCGGCCGTCTGGATACTGGACTTCTGCGTTCGCGCGGAGTTTGCTTGCTGTTGGAGAAGGGCGGTTAGCTCTGCAACCAGGCGCGCCGCCATTGCCGGGCGTCGCGAAGGCCGGGCCTCGAGGTCGCGCAGCCGCTCGCTACCTGCCATGTCAGGCTGGGCACGGCGGGAACGGTGGCGGGCGCTCACGATGCCCCGGATGGGAAGAACCGCACAGGTGAAGGTAACGGTCACCCGGGTCGCCGGGGATGGGAGCGTCCGCCGCGCGGCAGTGGACGCTGCCGGCAGCAACGACGCCGCCCGCTGGCAGGAGCTCATAGGGCAGGCCGACCTCGGCGTCCCGCCGCCGTACCGGCCCCGGCCGGGCGAGGTCGTCTACCACATCCGGGCCGGAGAGCTGGCGGTCCAGGTCGCCGAGCGGGACCTGACCGGGCCGCTGCGCGAGCTGGTCGCGGCGGTGCTCGCCGAGGCCGGGGGCGGTTAGGCAGCGGGCCTGGGTCAGCTGGTGAACGGCTCGAGCAGGTGGCTGAAGTCCCAGGTGTTCTGCACGATCCCCGAGCAGGTGTTTCTGTCCCTGGTGCCGGGGCAGGCGCCGTTGTCGCGCTGGATCGCCCAGATGGACAGGAAGTTCATGCCGTTGGCCTGGGCGAAGTTCAGCATCGCCTGCGCGTCGGTCAGGTAGGTCACCTCGGTCTTCTTCGGGTAGTCGTCGATGCCGGGCAGCATGGTCATCCCTTCGGAATTCCAGATCTGTGCCGAGGTCAGGCTGGGGAAGATGGTGGCCAGCTGGGTGTGCGTGTTGTTGGCCGCATTGATGGCCGCCTGACCCATGTTCACGACCCCCTCGCCGGCAATGTAGTAGTCGAACACCATGATGTTGACCGAGCTGACCGTGACGCCGTTGGCGACGGCGTTCTGCAGCACGGCCTCGCCGTTCGCGTCGAGCCCGTACTGCTCGACGGGAATGGTGTACTGGATCTGCAGCGGGATGCCCTGGGTGGCCGCCCACGCCTCAGTCATGGCGATCGCCTTATTCCGCCGGTCGATGCCCGCGGTGTTGTTCAGCGACTTGGCCTCCACGTCCATGTCCAGCCTGGTGACGCCGAGCGTCGTGATCACCGACTCGTAGTCGGCGGCGATCTGGCTGACGTTCGTGCACGAGTCGGCTATCTCGGTGCCGCCCTGGTCGGCGCTGAACCCGCCGAACGAAGGGATCACATCACCGCCCGCGGCGCGCAGTTCCGCTATGTCCGCCGCGTAATAGTTGAGCGGCTGGGCCGAGTTGCTGTTCCAGTCCAGCGCGCACGAGCCTTTTCCGGTGGACTGGAGGAATGCCAGCGTGAAGTACTTGGCCCCGGACTGCTGGGCCGTCGTGGCGATGCTCGCGGTGTTGGGGGCGAGGTAGGTCTCGTAGTACGGCGCGTAGACATGCGCGGGCAGCGGCGTATAGGTGGCAGCCGCGGCAGCGGTCATGGTTCCGGCAGCCGGCCAGAGCGCGGCAGCCGTCAGAGTCAGGCCAAATGCGAGACGATGGCGGATGGTCATCAGGCGTCTCCCCTTGTGATCGGGTCAGGCCAGGAGGTCGATCTTGGGAACGTTCCACCCGGACACGCTGACCACGGCGGTGGCACCCTGCAGGTCAGCAGAGTTCCAGGTGACGGTGAGCGTCTGCGACTCGCCCGGGAACAGCGTGATGTCGTTGTCCTGCCAGATCGAGGACTGCAGCTCGTTGTCGCCGGCCAGTTCCTGGCCGCCGGCCGTGCCGCGCCGCACGTCCGCACGGAGCAGGAAGGCGACAGTGGACGACGAGGTGTTGGTGATCGTGACGGTGGTGGCCCGGTCCGCCCCGTCCGGCCCGGACTGAGTCGCGGTCGTGGCAGTAGCCGAGATCGACGACTGGGGCAGTGTCTGCAGCGACTGCAGGTTCGCGTAGGTGGTGATGGCGCCCACCGGCTTACCCAGGCTCTTCTTCCAGTTCACGACGTCCTGCTGGGTGGACAGCCAGTAGACGTTGCGGTCGATGAGCGTCCCGTTCTGCTTCAGCAGCAGTTCGACGAAGTAGACCTGGACCGGCGTGCTGGCGGGAACCTTCGGGGTCAGCACCTTGTTGAGCACCTGCTGGCTGGCCAGCGTGACGTTGCTCGCGGTCTGGTCGTCCAGCACCGAGCCGGCCAGGCTGTAGACCTTCGACTCCACCGACAGCCCGGACTGTGCGGTATTGCTCAGGTTGTCCAGCGTGATCGTGCCGTTGTCCAGCGCATACAGCGCGTGCAACGTGCGGTTCGCCTCTTGGGTGCCGAAGTAGCTGCCAGCCTGGTCGCCGTCGCTGTTGTAAAGGTTCCACAGCAGGCTCGGCCAGCCCTTGTTCATCTGCCAGTAAATGGTGCCCGTCGAGGGCAGGGGCGTGCTGTTCGCGTGGTCGATGAATGCCTCGAACTGCGCCCGGGTGTTCTCGTAGTCCTGGGCCTGCGCCTCTTCGACGTACTGGCTCAGGCTGGTCGGCGTCCCGTACCGGGCGCCGAGGGCCGCGTCGAACTTGCACATGGTCCCGAACGTGTAGTTCGTTCCGCAGGTCGGCTCGTAGTTGAGGTGGTACTGGTTGAACGTGGAGTTCTGCCACAGGTTCGACTCGTCGCTCGCCGACATGAACCTGTTCAGCGAGTCCAGCGTCGGGACGGTGTCGCCCGCGCTCTCCTCGCTGTCGTAGCCCCAGGACCCGCCGGCGTTGGTCTGCGTGGAGTCCCGGGTGTCGAAATGCGTGGTGTCGTACCAGTAGTTGGGCGGCACCCAGTCGTAGGGGCCTTCCTTCTCCCCGGATACGCCGAGCTGCGGACTGCTGCGGTATTCGGCCGAGGAAATGATCGGAACGGGCGAGGAGAAGGTGGAGTCGGTAAAGTCGGCCTGCTGGAAAGCCGACAGCGTCACTGACTCCTGCTGTGCGGTGGGCGCCAGGTCGCTCCACTGGAAGCTGAACACGCTCGGGTGGTTGCGCAGGTTCTGCCCGATGGCCAGCGCCGAGTTCTGCATGATCTGGAAGTCGGCCGTCGTGGTCAGCCCGCTGCTTTGCAGCTCCCAGGCATCGCAGCACTGGTACCCGGCGTTGACCAGCATCCCGGCCTGGTCCATCTGCTCAAAGAAGTTCGCCGGCATGATGTGGCCTTCCAGGCGGATCGTGTTGACGCCCATGTTCTTCATCAGTGCGATCTGCTTGCCGATGTCGGCGGCCGAGTAGTGCAGGAAGATGTTCGGCGAGAAGCCGCCGCCGCGGATCACGATCGGCACGCCGTTGATCTTGAAGGCGCGGGCGCCGGACGGCTCGGCGGTCGACGACCCGGTCAGGTAGGACGTGACGTTCCGGATTCCGAACGTCTCGCTGGTCGAGTTGAGCACGGTGCTGCCCTGCGACACCGACGTGGACAGCGTGTAGAGCGGCTGGGCGCCCATCTGGTAGGGCCACCAGACCTGGGGACTGGTGATCGTCAGCGACGGGAACTGGCTGGGCGTGAAGGTCACCGTCTGGGTGGTGCTGGCCGGGACCGTCACCGTCTGGCTGACCGTGCTCGGCGTGCCGTTGCCCGGCGGGGTGATCGTGGCGGTGACCAGGCCGGTCTGGGCCGTGGTCGTGTTGTTGGTGATGTCGCTCTTGACCGTCAGCGCCGAGCTGCTCAGGTCCGCGGCGTTGTTCTCGACCACGTGGGCGTTGCCGTCGGACAGCGCGCGGTCCACCGCGAGCTGGACCGGGAACTGGATGCCGGTGTTGTTGTCCGGCGGGATCTGGTTCCAGTCCACGTCATCGAGGGTGAACATGGTGGTCGGGTTGTTCGGGTTGACCTCGATCGCCAGCGAGTTCGTCCCGGAACTGACCAGGCCGGTGATATTGAAGCTGAACTTGGTGTAGGCGCCGGTGACGGTGCCGGAGGTCGCTACCTCCTGGCCGTTGACCCACACGTTCGCCGAGCCGACCACGCCGTTGAGGATCAGCGTGGCGACCTGGCCCGCCTGCAGGTTCGGGGTGAAGTCGGCTCGCCACCACCAGGGCACACTGAACTGGGCCACGGTGTCGGCGCCGATCGAGCCCATGAAGCCGTAGCAGCTCTCCATGTTGGTGGAGAAGAAGACGCTGTTCGGGCTGCTGCTGCCCTGGTTCACCGGCTGTAGGGCGGTGTCGCCCGGGCACTTGCCGTTCTGCGCCAGGGCCTCGATCTCGGTTCCCGGCGCGCCCGCGTCGTCGTTGGCGACCGGAAGCCAGGTGCTGGTGCTGAACCCAGGGGTCGAGATCTGCGCTCCCGTCTGGGTCGCGACCGCGCTGCTTTGCACCTCCCATCCGCCCGAGCCCAGGTTCGATATGTCGCTGGCCCCGGCATCGGACGGTGAGCTGAGGCTGATGCCCGCGGCGGCGACCGGTGCCGCCGCGCCGGACGGCGACGACGGCGTTAACGGCCTGGCCTGGGCGGTTGATGCCACGCACACCAGCGCGGTGGCCGAGACAAGGGCGGTGGCGCAACGGACAACAAGCGGTCGGATGGCACGGCACATAGCTGGCAACTCCTGCCCCGCGGCCCGCTGGCCGCGAACGACGGCTGCCCCCGCTGAATGGACAGTTAGTTCGTATACTTTCCGAACTAACCTGTCAAGGGCTGCAGCGCTCCCGCCCGGCGCCGGACCGAGCGCTCTGCTCGTTATCCGTAACGGCCACGGCGAGCGTTTACGGGACCTCCTGCGGGGAAGCGTTGTGTGCCGATCAGCGACTGCGGCGCCGGCCCGCTCCGCATCGCCGCCCGGCGGTCACCCAAGGTGGTCGCCGGGCCAGCGCCCGAGTCAGTGGGGAGCCCCGAGCATGAAGATCGCCCTGGTCACCGACCATGTCGGCCCGTTGTCGGCGGCCGACGCCGATGCCTACCCGGCCGACCCGGCTGTTCGCGTGCTCCCGCTCGCGAAGGCGCTCGCCGGCCAGGGCCCGCAGGTCACCGTGTATGCCCGGCAGGACTCGTCGGCGCGCGCGGACACGGCCGCCCCGTGGATCGATGCCCCGTGGCTCGATACGCTGTGCCCCGGCGTGACCGTCTCCCGCGTTCCGGCCGGCCCGCAGGAGAGGCTTCCGGCCGAGATGCTGCTACCGCACACCGCGGCACTCGCTGGCCAGCTGGCGGACCGCTGGCGGCGCGAGGCTCCCGACGTGATCCATGCCCAGAGCTGGACGAGCGGCCTGGCCGCGCTGGCCGGAGCGCGGGGCCTCGACATCCCGGTGGTGCAGACGTTCCAGTCGCTCGGCGCCGGCGTGCGGCCGGGCCGCGTGCTCGCCGCTGCCGGTGTCGCAGCCCGGGCCCGGCTGGAGGCAGCGATCGGCCGTAGCGCCCGGGCCGTTCTGGCTAGCACCGCCGACGAGCGCGCCGACCTCGGCCGCCTGGGCGTGCCCCAGGCATCGGTCAGGATCGTGCCGACCGGCGTGGACATCACGCGGTTCCAGCCCTCAGGGCCGACCGCGGAGCGGGGCAGGCGGCCGCGGCTGCTCATGGTGTCGCCGCCGGGCGACCGGCAGGGACCGGCCGCTGCCCTCCAGGCCCTGGCCGACGTTCCGGGGACGGAACTGGTCATCGCCGGCCTGCTCGCCCGCGACCCCGGATACCGGGCGCTCACCCGGCTCGCCCGCCAGCTCGGAGTGCAGGACCGGCTTACCTGCCTCGGCCGGGTGAGCGAGTCCGGCATGCCGCCGCTGATGCGGTCGGCGGACGTGCTCGTGCACCTCACCCCGAGCCTGCGCTTCGCCATGGTGCCGGTCGAGGCCATGGCGTGCGGAACCCCGGTCGTAGCATCCGAGGACGCGGCGCCGGGGGATGCCATCATCCACGGGAACACGGGCTTCCTGGTGCCGACGGCGGAGCCTGCGGACCTGGCCCGCCGGATCCGCCAGCTGCTCGTCAGCCCCATGCTCCTCGACGGCTACGGGATCGCCGCGGCGAGCAGGGTCCGGAGCCGTTACTCCTGGGAGCGCATCGCCCAGGAAACGCTCGCGGTCTACGAGGACCTGCTGGCGCCGCGGATGGAGGCCGCGGCCTAGCGGCGCGTGTCGACCTCGACCGGATCGCCGACGCGGATGGCGCCATGAGCCTCGGCGGACGACCACGCGCGGGCACTGACGGGAAGCGGTCGGTGTCGCGGCCGAGCCGCGGCTGTCATGATGGTCGGGTGGCTGAGGATTTGCCGCCGCCCGACGGCCGACGAGCCCGCATGTGGAACGCTGCGCGCGCCCGGGGCATCCCGCTGCCGACCATCCTGGTCACCGTGGCCGTGGTGGTCGTGGTCTACGTGCTGGCCAACCTGGTCTACCGGCTGCGGGACGTCATCCTGCTCATCGTCGTGGCGGGATTCGTCACAGTGATCCTGAACCCGATCGTGGTGGCCCTGCAGGGCTGGGGAATCCGGCGGCGAGGGTGGGCCGTGGCGGTGGTGACGCTATGGGCCTTGCTGGTCTTCGTCGGCCTGGCTCTCGCGTTCGGCTATCCGCTGGCCAACGGGATCGCTCACCTGGCCAACGCCCTGCCGTCGTACGTGAACTCCGCGGAGCACGGCAGGGGCTGGATCGGTCACCTGGTGCGCAAGTATCACGTTCAGACCTGGGTGCTGCACAACGAATCGAAGCTGGTGGGCTTCGGGCAGGGTCTCGCGAAACCGGCCCTCACCCTGGGCAAGGGCGCCTTCTCGCTGGTGATCTCGCTGCTGACCATTTTCGTCCTCGTCCTGCTCCTGCTGCTCGAGGGGCCCAAGATGCGGGTCGGCATCCTGGGCCTGATGTCGCCCGCGCGGGCGGAGCGCTACTCGCGGGTGGCGCGCGAGGTCAACCACTCGGTGGCCGGGTACATGCTCGGGAACCTCCTGACCTCGCTCATCGCGGGCGTAGTCGTGCTCGTGGCCCTGATGCTGACCGGCGTGCCGTTCCCGTTCCTGTGGGCGCTATGGGTGGCCCTGGTGGACTTCCTGCCCATGATCGGCGGCGCCCTCGCGGGCATCCCCGTGGTGCTGTTCGCGACCGGCCACTCGCTTACGGCGGGAATCATCACCCTGGTCGTGTTTCTCGTCTACACGCAGATCGAGAACCACGTGCTGAACCCGGTCATCATGAGCCGGACGGTGCGGGTCAATCCGCTGCTCGTGCTGCTGTCCGTGCTGGTCGGGGCGTCCATCGGCAGCTGGATCGGCGGGATCTTCGGCGCGTTCGTGGCTGCGCTACTCGCCATACCCAGTGCCGGCGCCATCCAGGTGCTGGTCCGCGAGATCTGGCAGTCCACCGCGCCGCAGCAGCCGGCCGAGCTCGCGAACCCGGATCCGGAGGACTCCGGTCTGGACACCCCCGACCTGGCGAGCCCCGACCTGGCGAGCCCGGACCTGGCGAGCCCCGACCTGGACAGCCCCGACTTGGTGAGTCCGGATCTGGGGCAGGCCGATCGGCCCTGAGCCGCCTCGGATTCAGGCGGGCTCTCGCTTCCCATCGCTGGTCCCGCTGCCGCGCCGGGCCTGCCTAGACCGGAGGTTGCGGTTCTTGATCAGGTTGCCGCACGACGCCATGTCGCACCAGGCCCCGCGGCGGCTGTGGGACCGGTCGTAGAAGGCCCACAGGCAGTCAGGGTTACCGCAGATCTTCAGCCGGGCCCAGGTGCCGTCGTGCTGCGCGTCGCGGATGATGAGCAGGAGGCCGAGCAGGCCATCGGCGAGCCCGCCACCAGAGCCGGCACCTAGCTGGACCTGGCCAGCCGCGTCGATGGCCAGGCGCGGCCGGGATGCGCGCGCCACCGCCTGGACCGGGCCCAGGTCGCTGGCGGCAGGCGCCGGGCCGCGACCGTTATGGGCGAGCAGCGCGCGGATGCCTTCCCTGAAGTCGCGGGCGGCGCGCAGTTCCGCGGCATCGGCCATGCCCTCCGGCCCGAGAAGCCCGGACTGGCGCAGCCACTCAGTCGCGGTATCGGCGTCGGCCAGCAGGTCGGTCCTGTTATCGAGGTCCAGGGTATTCACGAATGACTGCACGGCCAGCAACGGCTGAGGTGCCGGCTTGTCCTCGTGCGGAACCCAGGCGGGCAGCGTCATCCCGCCAGCCTATCTCATGCATGACCGGTAAATGACTTTACCCGGTCATGCATGACCTGTATCGTCTATTTATAGGTCACGGATAACGGAAGCCAGACTGCTTCCGGAGCGCCGAGCTACCTGGGGAGGTACCCGATGCTTGTGCTGCTGGATGAAGCCGATTGCCCCGTCGCCAGGCCAGTCCGTCCCTGGGACCGGCTCCTGGCGCGCTTGCGCGCGTCCCGCCTCGACCGCGATCTCGCCGACGGCGCCTCGCCCGACGCCACCGTCGCGCTGGCCCTGCGGGCGCAGCGGCTGGTCCGCCCGCGGACTCGGCGCGACGTGGCCCGAGGCGCCCAGCGGGTCCTGGCGGCGGCGACGCAGGCGCCCGCAGCCGACCGCACGCGAGCGCGGGCTGCCGGGCGGCTTCGGGTGCCGATCTGCCGGGACCGGGTCAGCAACTCCTCCGAGGAGCTCGCGGACCTGATCCGGAGCCTGCTCGCCGCCGGCCCCGCTGCCGCGCGGGGGGTAGCCCTGGCCAGCGTCCTGATCAGCGACGGCAGCGGGGCCCTGTATCACCGGGGCAGCGCCGACGACGTGCAGGCCAGGATCCGCGAGGCCGTGAACGCCCTGGACCCGGCCAGCTGACCCTGGGCGGGCTCTCGTGGCCGTGCCGCGGCGCCTGCCGGTCTGCCGAGTGCATCATGGCCCGGCCTCCGGCACCGGGTGACCGTCCTCCAGGTACACGAATGACGCGGCGCGGGACGCGGCGTCCACGCGCCGCCGGACAGGCCCCCTGAGCAGCGTCAGGGCCGTGGTCAGCTCGACGAGCCTGTGCTCGGAGATCTCCTCCGCCTGCAGCACTACGCCGCCCAGGCTCGCGTCATCGACCTCACCGCAGTCGAACAAGAACCGGATGCCGCCCGGCCGGCCAGGACGGGGCCGGCGAAAATCCACGCACGCCAGCCGGCCCGCGCTCACCTCCAGGCCGCACTCCTCGCGCACCTCGCGGCGGCAGGCCTCCCACGGTGTTTCCCCGTCCGCCTCCATGACGCCGCCGGGGATCGTCCACCCCGACTTGTAGGTCGGCTTCAGGATCAGCAGCCGGCCCGCGCGGTCGAAGATCAGCGCTCCGGCCGAGGCGGGGATGGCCGGGACGACGCCCGCGGGCTCACCGGGCGCAGGATCGTCACCGTGGGCCACAGCAGCCAGACTACGGCCAGGCACCCGCGCCGCTCCGCCGCCGACGGCGGGGGCTGAGCCGGGCCTGCTACGGGCGCCGTCGTTGGCGGGGGCGATGCCGGCCAGAGGCTTAGGCGGATGTAGCCGCGAGGCTGACGACGCGCTCGCCGCGGATTGCCATGATGGGTTCATGCCCGAAATCCAGAACGCCGGAAGCGCGGCACCGATGCCGCTGCTCTTCCTGATCTCTGACACCGGCGGCGGGCACCGGAACGCGGCCCGGGCCGTCGGCCAGGCCCTGGACCGGATCTACCCGGGCCGCTTCGCCCCGGTGCTGTGCGACCCGCTGAGCGGCCCGGGCTCGGCCCGGCTGCTGCGCTGGGTCACGGCCCTGTACGGCCCGGCGATCCGGCTGGCTCCGTGGCTGTGGGGTGCCGCCTATCACGCCTGCAACTCCCGCCCGGCCGTGGGCCTGCTGCGGCGGACGCTGCTCCGGCTCGCCGACCGGCCCGCGGCCGACGCGGCCCGGGCCCAGCGGCCGGCGGCGATCGTGTCGTTCCACCCGCTCACGGGCATGGCCGCGGTCGCGGCGCGGGACCGGAGCGCGCCAGGGACTCCCGTCGTGACCGTCGTCACCGATTTGGCCAGAACGCACGCGGCGTGGCGCTATGCCGACGTTGACTTGATCATCGCACCGCATGCCGCGGTGCCTGACCCGGGCCGGCCGCGGCGCCCGGCCGAGCAGGGCTGGGCCACGGCCGGGCTGCCGGTGACCCGCGAGTTCTGGGGTGGCCCCCTGCTCCCGCGCGAGCGCGCGATCCTCCGGCGGTCGCTTGGCCTGAGCGAGAACGAGTTCCTGGTCCTGCTGACCGGCGGGGGCGAGGGCAGCGGCGGCATGGCCCGGCGGACGAGCGCTATCCTCCGGTGGTTCGCCGACGTCGACGTGGTCGCGGTCTGCGGGCGCAATGCCCGCCTGAAGCGCAGGCTGGACCGGCGGGCGGCCCGGTCGGGCGGCCGGCTGACGGTGACCGGCTTCACTCGCAACATGGCCGACCTGCTGCGTTGCTGCGACCTCGTCGTCACCAAGGCCGGCCCGGGCACGATCGCCGAGGCCGCCTGCTGCGGCGCGCCGATGCTGCTGACCTCGCACGTGCCCGGGCAGGAGACGGGCAACACCGAGCTCGTGGCCCGGGCGGCGGCGGGAAGGGGACTGCCAGGCGTTCAGGACCTGGTCGCCGAGATCGGCCGGCTGCGCGAGAACCAGGGCGCCGTGGAGGCGATGCGCACGGCATCCGCGCGGATGAGCAGGCCGGGCGCCGCGGCCGACATCGCCGAGCTGATCGCGGGCCTGGTCCTGCCGGGGCCGACCTCAGCCGCATCGCCGGCGCGCCCGGCACGCCCGAGCCGCCGGCAAGTGCGTGCGGAAAGTGCTGGTGGCACGACACTTTCCGCACACAGTCCGCCTGGCGCCACCGTGCGGCAGGCGGAGGCGGCCGAGCCGACGGGCGCCGCGGCGGGGCCGGCGGGCGCCACGGGCGGGCCGGCGGGCGCCGCGGGCGGGCCGGCGGGACCGTGCTGACCGAATTGCGGGTCAGGCGGGCCGCGCGCCCGCTGACCGACGGCTGGCAGCGGGTGCCGGTGGAGCCCCGCGGCGCAGCGCAGCTCGGGATCAGCTTCCGCCCGCTGCAGGCGACTGCGCTCGGGCTGGATCCCGAGGCCGCGCTGCGGGCGCTCCTGGCGTACCCGTTCCAGCTGATCCGGATCGCCGCCTACTGGAACCGGCTGGAACCTGGACCCGGCCGCTTCGAGCCCGGCGAGGCCGACCGCCTGCTCGACGCCGCCGAGCGTGCGGGCAAGCAGGTCATCATGTGCCTGGGCCCGGTCAAGGCGTTCGGCTATCCGGAGTTCTTCGTGCCCCAGCACCACCTCGCCCGGCCGCTGCGCGAGGGCGCCCTCGTCACGCCCGCCGAGCACGAGCGGCTGCTGGAGGCCGCGATCGCGTTCGGAACCCGCGTGGTCGAGCGCTACCGGGACCGCGAGTCGATCATCGCGTGGCAGGTTGAGCACGAGGCGGTCGACCCGCTCGGCATGGAGCACTCCTGGCGGCTGTCCGAGGCGTTCGTGCGCAGCGAGGTCGCGGCGGTGCGCGCGGCGGACCCGGGCCGGCCGGTCATGATGAACGGCTTCCTGCCGACGTCGACTCCGGTGGCGCTGCAGCAGTGGTGGCGTACCCGGGACCAGGGTGACTCGCTGGCGGTGGCACAGCGCCTGGCCGACATCGTCGGCATCGACTTCTACCCGCGGCACGCGCTGGCCAGCGCCGGGCCATTGACGGTGTACCTGGACGGGAGCAGGCCCCCGCGAAGGGGGCGGGGGCGAGGGGGGAAGCAGCGCCGACGGGAGCAGCTGCTCGACCGGGCCGCCGCGGCCGGGCGGCGGCTGATGATCGCCGAGGGGCAGGCCGAGCCCTGGGAGGCGGTGACCACGCCGCCCAGCCCGGCCGGCCGGGCCATGTACAGCTGCCGCCCTGAGGACCTGATCGCGACCTACAGCGAGTGCATGCGATGGACTGAGCGGCGGACCTTCGTTCTGGATGGTTACTTGTTCTGGGGTGCCGAATACTGGCTGCTGCGCGAGCGCCAGGGTGACCCCAGCTACCTGCGCGCGTTCGCGCGCGTGCTGGAGCGCTCCGGATAGCAGGCCCGGACAAGCAGGCACCGCTCAGCGGGTTCGCTCCCGGTAGCCGAACACGGCCGCTCCTGTGATCATGAAGATGACGAACAGCCCGAGGGTCACCGCCGCGTCGAGCACCGGGCTGCCGGACACCACCTGGCGGTAGCCCGGGGTCCCGGCGTAGAACGCGGCGCGGGTCAGCTCGACCACGTAGCGCATCGGCATCAGGTGCGCCAGCACGTCCAGGTAGTGCCCCGTCCCGCGCAGCGGTACCAGGACGCCGCCGAGCACGTACTGCGGGATGATCAGGAACTGGAAGATCTGCATCGCCGAGCGCTGATTCGGCAGCACGGCGATCGTGGCCAGCCCGAACGCGCCGCCGAGCAGGCAGCAGGCCAGGCCCGGCGCAAGCAGCGCCGCCAGCTGCCCGGCTGACATCCGGACCCCGAACGCCACGGCGAACCCGACGATGCAGGCCCCCTGGGCGAGCGCGACCAGGGTCTCCCCGGCCACCTTCCCGGCGACCAGGGTCAGCCGGGAGACCGGGGTCACGAACAGCTCGCGGGAGAAGTCGTTCTCCCGGTCCTCGACGATCGAGATCATCCCCGCGGCCGCGGACTGGAACAGGCTGGCCGCGAGCACGCCGGTGAACGCGAGCGTCACCGCGTTCAGGCCGGTGACCCGGCCGACGGTGGGCTGCAGGATCGCGCCGAGGCCGCCGATGAGCAGGACGGGAAACGCCAGGTTGACCGCCAGCCGGGGCCGGTCGCGCAGCAGCTTGATCACGTCGCGCTGGGCGATGATCAGCAGCCCGGACAGCTCGTGCCTGGGGCCGGTCAGCACCGGGCGGGTGAGTGCGGTGCCGGTAAGCACTGTGCCGTCGACCGCGGGGGCAGCTCCGGCGGGAGCCGCCCCGGTGCTCGCTGAGTCACTCACTGCCGGTCCTGCTCGACCAGCAGCAGGTAGGCGTCCTCCAGCGTCGGGCTCAGCTGGCGCGCCTTGACCTCGGCCGGGCTGCCGCGCTCGATGATCCGGCCGCGGGCCAGCACGCACACCGCGTCGGCGGCCTCCGCCTCCTCCAGGTAGTGCGTCGTGAGGAACACCGTGGTCCCGAACGCGGCCCGGGCCTGCCGCAGGTAGGCCCACAGGCTGCGCCTGCTCTCCGGGTCGAGTCCCGCGGTCGGCTCGTCCAGGAACAGCACGCCGGGCCGGTGCATCAGCGCCCGGACGATCTCCAGGCGGCGCCGCAGCCCTCCGGACAGGGCCCGCGCCCGCTGCCCCAGGACATCGGACAATTCCAGAACGCCGGCCAGCTCCTGCACCTGCTTGCGGTAGCCGACCGCCATCAGGCGGTGCAGCGGCCGCCACGGGTAGAGCCCGTAGAGCACCGCGTGCAGCCTGATGTTCTCCTCGGCCGTCAGGTTGAGGTCGAGCGACGGCTGCTGGAAGACGACGCCGATCTGGCGGCGCACCCGAGCCTGCTCGGTCGCCAGGTCCCGGCCGGCGATCCGGACCCGGCCCGAGGTCGGGGCGAGGGTGGTGGTGAGGATCGACACCGTGGTCGTCTTCCCCGCGCCGTTGGGCCCGAGCAGGCAGAACAGCTGGCCATCCGGGACGTCGAAGCTGATGTCGTCCACCGCGTTGCGCGCGGCCGTCCGGTAGCGCTTGACCAGGTGAGAGACCTCGACTGCAGTCATGCAGTGTCACCCGCTTGCCGCCGGGGCACCCTTGAGGCGCTGCCTTCCCTCGTCGCTCGTTCCTCGCTCCTCAGTCCAGGCGCCGCGCCCCTCTGCTCGCTCACTGGGGTGTCCTTGGCGGGCGGCCGGCGGTCAGGAACCGGCCCGGCCCGGCGGGGCGGGCCCCCGCAGTGTTGGACCGGGGGGCGATCCCCCGGAGCCCCCGCAGGCGGCGGTAGCGGGCGTCGAGCCGGCCGCGCCTGGCCAGCCAGGCCGACGGGCGGACGACGGCCCGGACCAGCGCGGCCGGGAGGTACGGCGCCCGCACCTCCCGCTCGAAGTCGCGCATGAACAGGGCCAGGTCGAGCAGCCTGGGCAGTCGGCGGGCCGCCGCGTGCTGGTCCTGGGCCAGCGCCGCGGCGGTCTCCAGCAGCTCCTGCATGCTCAGCGCCGGCGTGGTCTGCACCGCGACCAGGGCGGGCTGGCCCGAGGCGTTGGCGAAATGGTGCACCGTGCCGGGCGGGATCCGCACGGTGTCTCCGGGGCCGGCCGTCACCCGCCGGCTACCGACGCGGAACTTCATCTGCCCCGCCACCACGGTGAAGCACTCCTCCTGCTCGGGATGGGCGTGGCTGCTCGGCACCCTCCCGCCGGGAGCCAGCAGGAGTTCCCACTCCAGGACGCGGCCGCCGGTATCCGCGGCCGCCGCGCGGATCGTGATCTGCTCGCCGCTGAGCGGGTTGGTGATGACGTGCGGGTCGGTGACGTTCGCGTCGGCCGTCATGACGGGAAGCCTCCTGGTCAGGTGATGTCCCTTTGCACGGTAGCGCGCACGGCTGCCAGCGAGACCGCTACGGCGACGCTGACGACAAGCGCAGCGGCCGTCCGGCCAAGGAAGCCGACCACCGTGTCGGCCTCGACCGCGAAGCTGCGGTGGTCGACCGCGAGCACCAGCCCGAACCGCTTGGTCAGGCGGCGCACTTCGATCACTGACACGATCTCTCCTTTCCAGCCCACCCCCCGGGCGGGAACCTGGCCGACATGTCTGACCGCTGCGGCCTCCAGCCTTTCCGGCCGGCCCCGGCGCTGTCGTCGGCCGCGCGGCCCGTCTCGGGTCGTCTGCTGCGGTAGCACGCGGCGCGTCCGCTGCGCCATCGGATGTACGCGGCGAGCTCAGATGTCGCCGCCGAGCCGATGGGATAGTGCCAGCGGACGCGTACCGTTATGGGCGGTGACGATCAAAGCTGACCAGCCCGAACGTGGAGCCCGCTGGCTTGCCGTCCGGCTGCGCGATGGAGCCCGGCTGCTACCCGGCGTCCGCCTGCGCCGCGGCGTCGTCGCCCGCGCCGCGGGCGCCCGGCGCTGGGCGTTCGACGCCGCGCTCGCGGCCGCGGTGACCGCCGCCGAGATCGGCGGCTCGTACGCGGCCACGTCCTGGCACCAGAAGCACGTCGCCCCGGGGATCCTGGCCTACCTCATCCTCGCCACCGGCGGCACGTCGCTGCTAGCCCGCCGCCGCTATCCGGTCGCCGTCCTGGCAATCACCCTCGCCTCGGCCCTCCTGGCGGGGAAGCTGGGCGCCGGCCTGGTCTGGTTCGCGCTCATCGTGGCCTTCTTCACCGCGGTGCTGGCCAGGAAGCGGGCAGCGGCGGTCGCCTCCTTGGCGATCGGATATGCCGCCGCTGTATGGCCGCCCTGGCGGATCGGCCGGGCCGGCCACAATTCCGTGGCTGACGCGCTCGGGCTGGCGGCCGGGCTGATGCTCCTGCTGTTCATCGCCGAGCTGATCCGGATCCGGAGCCAGCGCGCGGCCGCACTGGCGCGCAGCCGCGAGGAGGAGCTCCGGCGGCTGGCCAGTGAGGAGCGCATGCGGATGGCGCGCGACCTGCACGACGTGGTGGCGCACAACATCTCAGTCATCAACGTCCAGGCCAACACGGCGCTGCACCTGATGGATCGCCAGCCAGAACGCGCCCGCTCGGCGCTGACCACGATCAACGCCGTGAGCAAGCAGGCCCTGGTCGAGCTCCGCTCGGTGCTCGGAGTGCTGCGGGACGTCGACGCGCACGGGGTCGCCGAAAGTGCCCCGCGGGCGCCGACTCCGGGGCTGGCCCGCCTCGGCGACCTGGTCGAGAACGCGGCGGCGGCCGGGCTGGCGGTCCGCATCGAGGAAAACGGCCGGCGGCCCGCGCTGCCCGCCGACGTCGACCTCGCCGCCTACCGGATCATCCAGGAGGCTCTCACCAACAGCGCCCGCCACTCCGGCTGCGCGAACGCGACGGTGCGCGTCCGCTACGGCGACGACGGGCTGCGGGTCGAGGTAGACGACGACGGCAGGTCCAGGCCGCCGGGCCGGCCACCAACGCAGGTCACCGGCTCCGGTCACGGCATCGCGGGGATGACCGAGCGAGCGGCCACGCTGGGCGGCATGCTCGAGGCAGGCCCCAGGCCGGAGGGGGGCTTCCGGGTCCGGGCGTGGCTCCCGCTCGACGGGCTCCCGCTCGACCTGCTCTGGCAGCCCGGCCCCTCAGAGCCCGGGCTCCCGCCGCCGGGGGGCGAGCGGTGATCCGGGTCGCGCTGGCCGACGACCAGGAACTGGTCCGGGCCGGGTTCGCCGCGCTGCTCGACGCCGAGGACGACATCGAGGTGGTCGGGCAGGCCGGCGACGGGGAGCAGGCGGTGCGGATGGCCACGCATTGCACGCCAGACGTCCTGCTGATGGACATCCGCATGCCTCGGCTCGACGGCATCGAGGCGACCCGGCGCATCGCCGCGAGCCCAGGACTCGGCCCGGTCCACGTCGTGATCCTCACCACCTTCGAACTGGACGAGTACGTCTTCGAGGGGCTGCGGGCCGGCGCGGCCGGGTTCCTGGTGAAAGACACCGATGCCGCGGAGCTGATCCGGGCGGTCCGGGTGGTGGCCGACGGGGAGGCGCTGCTGTCCCCGACGGTGACCAGGCGCCTCATCGCCGAGTTCGCCTCGCGCTCGCGAGAGGCCCGCCGCCTGGCCGGCCTGGACGAGCTGACGCCCCGAGAGCACGAAGTCGTCGCCCTGATCGCGTCGGGGCTGTCCAACGAGGAGATCTCCCGCAAGATCTACGTGAGCCCGTCCACGGTGAAGACTCACGCCGCCCGGGCCATGACCAAGCTCGGCGCCCGGGACCGGGCCCAGCTCGTCGTATTCGCCTACCAAGCCGGCCTGGTCCGCCCTGGCTGGACGACCTGAGGAACTATCGGTAGCCCGCGGATCTCTCTACAAATCACCGCGTAACGCCCCCGGCCCGGCGTGATCGAGTTAGCCGGGACGATTCTCGGGTTCTGACCAGCATTTCGGGCTCTGGCACGCGATCGCGACGAAGCTCGTTTCGTGATCTAGGACAAACCTTTGCCTAGCGCTCGCAGCGGATTAACCCGCTCTTTCCGTCCCGGCTGTCGCTCTTGCGGCATGCCTGGTTGCGGAGGGATGCAATGGAGCCCGCCCAGCGCCGGGCGAGCGGCGTTTCCATGAACCCGGACCGAAACCCGCCATATATGCGTGGGTTTCGGTCCGGGATCATGGAAGAAGGCCCTGCGGCGATGCTCAAACCAGCATGTTGATCACATGCGCTGGAGCCGCCCGAAGTCGCCGCTGAGCCGCGTGGCGCAGCGCCTCAGCCGCCGCGACTCAGTACGGTACTTTCCGGCGGGATAAGGGCACTGTGCCGATCGACTAGGGCCGGCCAGCGAGGAGGGAAGTAGTGCGGAGCAGGCAGTACGGCCCGGACGTGCTCGCGGCAAGAGCGCGGCGCCCCGGGCAGCGCCAGATTCCGCAGGTGGCTGCCGAGCGCGGGCTGGTCGTCGAGGACTCAGCCGCCGAGTTCTGCGGTGCCGTGGTCTTCTGCGAGAAGAACGCGGTCACGCTGGAGGATCGGCGCGGTAGGCGCAGGGTGTTCCCGCTTACCCCGGCCCCGTTCCTGCTGGACGGCAAGCCGGTGATGCTGGTCAGGCCGAGCCCGTCCGTCGGGCCGGATGCGCCGGGCCGGGACGCACGGGGTCAGGACACACGGGGTCAGGACACACGGGGTCAGGACGCACGGGGTCAGGACACACGGGGTCAGGACGCACGGGGTCAGGACGCACGGGGTCAGGACGCACGGGGCCGGACCGCCCGGGCTTCCGCGCGAACGGCCTCGGGGTCGATCGCCGCCCCGCCGAGCCGGGCCAAGGTGGCGCGGGCGAGCCGGATCTACGTCGAGGGCCGCCACGATGCCGAGCTCGTGGAGAAGATCTGGGGCGACGACCTGCGCGATGTCGGCGTCGTGGTGGAGTACCTGGGGGGCATCGACGACCTGCCCGCGATCGTCGCCGGATTCTCGCCGGCACCCGCGCGCAGGCTCGGCGTTCTTGTCGATCATCTCGTCGACGGGTCGAAGGAGACCAGGATCGCCGCTGAGGTGAGCTCACCGCACGTGCTGATCGTCGGGCATCCGTTCATAGACGTCTGGGCGGCGGTCAAGCCGTCAGCGGTAGGGATCCCCGGCTGGCCCCGGGTACCTCCCGGCTCGCCGTGGAAGGAAGGCGTGCTGGCGGCCATCGGGTGGCCCGAGAACACCGCCGCAGCCTGGCAGCGCATTCTGCGTTCCGTAACGTCCTTCGCTGACCTGGAACCCGAATTCCTCGGCCGGGTCGAGGAACTGATCGACTTCGTCACCGCCCCCGGCAGCGAGTAACCCAGCCCGGCGTGGCAGCGCCAGATGCTGGCACTCCCGGAGACGACGAGCGCGCAGACAGCCATTTACGGGTGGGCAGCCGAGGCGCACGTGCTGCCCATGCGGCCGCCTTTGACGCTCGCCGATCACATGGTCACGGAAAGTAGCAGTCCATAACGAATTCCATGACTTTACTAAAAGTACTTCCGATTCTGTGCTGTAATTCCCACCTCGTGCCTGCCATCGGGCATGTGGGGGGTCAGCCGCATGGGCGAGGAGAAGCGGGCCGTACCATTGCGCCGGACTCCGCGTGCCGGCGCTCTGCCGGCCCTTCCCGGAAAGACGGCCGCCTCGCCGCAGGTGGTGCCTAAGGCCGGCTCCGCGCCCGCGCCGTCACTGTGGGACATGCGCCCGCCTTCGATCACGAGGCCCCGTGCACAGCCTCGGAGCGCGCCCGCTCCGCCCCCGAGGCTGGGAATTGGATACCTGAGAAGTGAGGCTGTCATGAGAGTTCTCGCCAACCATCCGCGGTTGAGCCGACTGCTGGCCGCGCTGGCGCTGTCGGCCGGGCTGACAGGCCTGCTCGCTCCAGCGGCGTCAGCCACAACGGCCAAGCCCATGCCGATGATGGAGGGCTGGATGCGGCTGGCCCACCTGTCCCCGAACACCCCCGCGGTCGATGTTTACCTGTACTCCCTCAGCGACCCGCACGCGACGCTGGTCTTGCACCACGTTCCGTACGGCACGGTGTCGCCTTACCTGAAGGTCGCCCCGGGCGAGTACACGGTCGCCATGCGCGGGGCGGGGGCTCCAACCAGTTCGCTGCCGGTGCTGTCCACAACGGTCCACGTGATGGCCGGCGGTGCCTACACGGTGGCCGGCATGGGGCCGGCGAGCGGGCTGAGGCTGCAGGTATTGCGGGACCGGCTCACCACGCCTAAGGGGAAGATACTCGTCCGGGTCATCCAGGCCTCGTTGCGGCAAGCCCTGGTGACCGTAACGGCCGGCCGAGAGGTGCTGGCGCGCAAGCTGGTCTTTGGCCAGCTGACCAGCTACCGGGTGGCGAACCCGGGCACATGGACCTTCCGCGCCTTCGGCAACAGCGAGCGCACCTCCCAGAAGATCCAGCTGACCCCCAACTGCATCCACACGATCGTCATCCTGGACGCCCCCGGCCACCTGAAGATCGATGACCTCCTCGACGCGGCAGGCAGCATGGTCATGCCGATGGGTGCCGTAAAGACCGGACTGGGTGGCACGGCCCCCCGCCCTCCCGCTCCGCCCGCGCCGTGGCTGGTGACCGTGGGTGCCGGTGGTCTGCTTGCGCTGGCAGGCGGCCTCGCGATCCGGCGAGCGCGGCGGCGGCCCCAGCACGCGGAGTGAGATGGGGGACCCAGCGACCGGCCGGCCGGCTTGACGACCGAAGCCGCGGCCGCACACGCCCAGATCCGGGGCGGCGCGCTTGCGCGCTCGCTTGAGCGATAGCCGGACTGGGCGAGGCCTTAGGATCAAGTCGATGCGGCGCGAGTCCTCCACTGTGGTTGTCGTGGTCGGCGAGGTAGGCGACGAGCTCCTGGCCGGGCTCGGCCGATCTCCTAACGTCTCGGTCGCGCGCGCTCCAAGGGCCGCCCAGCCGACTGCGGAGGAGCCGTCGGCGGGGCGGCCCGGCTGGGAGGCGGGAGCCCTGGCCCTGCGGGAGGCCGCCCGGCGGCGGTCGACGTACGTGGTCGTGCCCGATGACCCGCTGGCCGATGTGGCCGCAGAGTGGCGGGCGATGTGGGACGTGCCTGGCGGGTCGCGCGGAGCGGCCGGATTCGAAGTGCGCGCGGCGGACGCGCTGGCTGCCTGGCGGGACAAGCGGTTCGAGCTGCCTGACTACTATCTGGTCGTGGCTCCAGCGCGGCCGGAACCTGCCGGCCCGGACCTGTACCTGGGCCCGCTGCGCGCCGTGCGCCCGCGCCGGGTCGCCGTCGCCGGCATCGCTGACAGCCCGGGCCAGGCCGCCCGCCTCCTGGACACCCTCAGATCCCTGGAGCACGGGCCGTGGTGGCCGCCTCTCGATGAGCTGATCGACGCCGCCCGCCATTTCTACGCCGGTGGTCTCGCCGAGACCCAGCTGGCACCGACCTAGGCGGCGCCCGCCTTCAGATCTCGCCCTGCCGGTCAGGAGTCCAGGAGATCCAGCCCCAGGTCGAGCGCGGGGCTGGAGTGGGTGAGGGCGCCGACGGCGATGAAGTCGACGCCCGTCTCCGCCACGGCCCTGGCCATGTCCAGCCGCAGGCCCCCGCTGGCCTCCAGCCGGACCTCGGGGTACTGGCGGGCCAGGGCCACGGCGGCGCGCAGGTCAGCCAGCCCCATATTGTCGAGCAGGATCAGCCCGGCGCCCGCGTCGAGGGCCTCGCGGACCTGCGCCAGGCCGTCGCACTCGACCTCGAGCGGCAGGCCGGCAGCGGCGCCGCGCACGGCCCGGATCGCGGCCGCGATCCCGCCCGCGGCGGCCACGTGGTTGTCCTTCACCAGCGCGGCATCACCGAGGCCCATGCGGTGGTTCACGCCGCCGCCGCAGCGCACGGCGTACTTCTCGAGCTGCCGCAGCCCCGGGGTGGTCTTGCGGGTGTCGCGCACCGTGCACCCGGTGCCCGCCAGGGCGTCGGCCCACGCCCTCGTCGCCGTGGCGATCCCCGACAGGTGCGTGAGGAAGTTCAGCATGGTCCGCTCGGCCCCGAGCATTTCCCGCAGCGGAGCCCTGACCCGCAGCACCTCGCAGCCGCCGTCGATCCGGTCACCGTCGGCGCGCAGCGGCTCGGCCGCCTCGGGCGGCACCCCGGCGGCGTCGAGGACGGCGAGGGCGACCGGAACGCCGGCCAGCACGCCGGGCTGCCGGGCCACAACCCCGGCCGTGGCCCGCGCGCCGGGCGCCACTGTCGCCGCCGACGTGAGATCAGGGCCATAACGGAAGTCCTCGTGCAGAGCCCCGCGCACGACCCGCTCGGTGTCGTCCGGCTCAAGCCCGACAGCGAGCAGTGCCTCGACGACTTTGGGATGCATCTTCATGCGGCGTCTCCCCGCTCGCCTCCGGGGCCCCACCCACCTCCCCGTCCCCCTCCACTGCCGCCTTCCCTCGTCGCTCGTGCCTCGCTCCTCAGTCCAGGCTGCGCCGCGCCCCTCTGGCTCGCTCACGCCACGGCCCCGACGCCTGCCCCGGCAGTGCTAGTCACCACGGGGCTAGCCACCACGGGGCCAGCCACCACGGGGCTAGCCAGCACCGGGCCAGCCAGTCGGAGCTGCCCGTCGTCCACCCGCAGGACCGTGTGGCGCGCCGGCTCGCCCGAGGTGGCCGGAACATCCCGCCACCGGTGGCACCCCCGGCTTTCAGCCCGGGCCAGTGCGGATGCCACGACCAGGACCGACACCGTATGCAGGCTGGTCGCCTCCGCCGTGGCGAGGTCCGGCCCGGCCGCTCGCCGCCCCCACCGGTGATCAGCTCCGTGGCCCCCGCCTCCTGGCGGGGCCTGCTCCAGCATCCCCGCCAGGTGCTCCAGGCCCTCGTGGTCGCGGACCACCCCGGCGTACCGTGACATGGCCGAGGCGAGGACCGGCCGGGCTGCCGGGCTCACCCCCGGGCCCGCGTCCGGGAGCCGCAGGCCGCCCGCCGGCCCTGGCAGGCTCCGCCCCAGCAGGGCGCCGGCGCGCCGTCCCGCGATCAGGGCCTCGGTCAGGGAGTTGGACGCCAGGCGGTTAGCGCCGTGCACCCCGGTCGACGCGGCTTCCCCGACGGCATATAGGCCCGCGACCGAGGTCCGCCCGTCCATGCCGGCCCGGACGCCGCCGCAGGCGTAGTGCGCGCCGGGCGCGACCGGGATGGGCTCGGTGACCGGGTCGATCCCGCGCGCCCGGCACAGGGCGGTCACCGTGGGGAAGTCTCGCTCCAGCGCGGCCCGCCCGAGCCCGGTGGCGTCCAGCCACAGGTGATCAGCGGGCCCGTCCCCGCACAACATCCGCTGCTGCATGACCGCCGACACGACGTCCCGGGGGGCCAGGTCACCGCGCGGATGGCGGCCGGCCATGACCGGCCGGCCCGCCACGTCCACCAGCACCGCGCCGGCCCCGCGCAGCGCCTCCGTGATCAGCGGGCACTGGCCGCGGGATGCTTCCTGCCACAGCACGGTCGGGTGGAACTGCACGAACTCGACATCCCGGAGCTCGGCCCCGGCGCGGGCGGCCAGCGCCAGGCCATCGCCGGTCAGCCCGGCCGGGTTGGTGGTCGTCGCGAACGCCTGGCCGAACCCGCCTGCGGCCAGAACCACGGCCCGCGCCGTCACCGTTCCCGGGCGCAGCGTCCCGTCGTCGTCGATGATGCCGGCCAGCACCCCGCCGACGGTGCGTCGGCCGCCCGCGCCCCGATCACCAGGATCCCGATCGCCAGGCCCCCCGTCGCCGGTCAGGGCGTCCAGGACGACGGCGCGGGCGAGGATCTCCACCGGGCTGACGAGCAGGGCGGCGCGCAGGACCCGGTGCACCTCCGCGCCGGCCGCATCGCCTCCGGCGTGCACGATCCGGCTGCGGCTGTGCCCTCCCTCGAGGTGGAGCGCCGTGCGCTCCAGCCGGGCACCCAGCCCGGCCAGGCGGGCGATCTCGCCGGGGGCCTCGGACACCAGTGTCGCCACGGCGGACGGGTCGCACAGCCCGGCGCCCGCGTCCAGCGTGTCCCGCTGGTGCGCCGCCGCATCGTCCCCCGGGCCGATCGCGGCGGCCAGGCCTCCCTGGGCCAGCGGCGTCGCGCCCCCGCCGAGATCCTCCTTGGTGATCAGCAGCACCCTCAGGCCGTGACTCGCGGCGGCCAGTGCCGAGCTGATTCCCGCTGCTCCGGACCCGACGACCACCACGTCGGCGTCACGTGCCCATACCGGCTCGGACCTGGGCAGGTAGCGAAGCTCCGGCCCGGTCACTGTGTTTGCCGCTCGCCTCCGGGGCGCCTGAAGACGCCCCCCTTCGGCCCGCTCACTCCCCCACCCCCGACGGCGACCCGACCGCGATCATCGCGGTCACGGCCCGGCGGGCCCGGTCGGCCACGTCGGGAGCGACGTGCACCTCCTCCACGCCGTCACGCAGGCAGCGCAGCAGCGCGGCCGGGGTCGTCATCTTCATGTACCGGCACACGGCGGCCGGGTTGACCGGCTCCCACCGCACCGCGGGGTTAGCCCGCCGCAGCTGATGCAGCATGCCGGTCTCCGTGGCCACGAGCACCGAACGCGCCGTGGTCTTGCGGGCCGCGTCCAGCATCCCCCCGGTGGACAGCACCCGGGTGCGGCCGGCCGGCAGGTCACCCTCGCCCGCCTGCCAGAGCGCGGCGGTCGAGCACCCGCACTCGGGATGGATGAACAGTTCCGCCTCGGCGTCCGCCTCGGCCTTACGACGGAGGTCGGCCGGGCTGATGCCGGCGTGCACATGACACTCGCCGAGCCAGACGCGGATGTTGCCGCGGCCGGTGGCGCGCTGCACGTGAGCGCCGAGGAACTGGTCGGGCAGGAACAGCACCTCCTGGTCGGCCGGAAGGGACTCGACGATCTGGACCGCGTTGGACGAGGTGCAGCACACGTCGGACTCGGCCTTGACCTCGGCGGTCGTGTTGACGTAGGCGACGACGGTGGCGCCGGGGTGCTCGGCCTTCCACTCCCGGACCTGCTGCGCGGTGATGCTGTCAGCGAGGGAGCAGCCGGCCCGCGAGTCCGGGATCAGCACGGTCCGGTCGGGGGCCAGGATCTTGGCGGTCTCCGCCATGAAGTACACCCCGGCGAACACGATGGTGCTCGCTGTGCTCGCCACGGCCAGGCGGGACAGGGCCAGCGAGTCGCCGACGTGATCGGCGACATCCTGAATCTCCGGCGCCTGGTAGTTGTGCGCGAGGATCACGGCGTCACGCTGCTCCGCGAGCCGCCGGACCTGCGTTGCCCAGTCCTTGCCGACCTGGCTGTCGGCGGCTGCTGTGCTGGTCATCAGCCGCTCCCGTCTTCGTGTCGTGGTTTTCGCCTGACAGTCGAAAACCTATGAACAGGGAGGCTATCATACGTACGTGCCAGAACGTCAGTCGCAAGCCGCTCCAGCCGGAGCCGACCCGGGTCAGCCGGGTAATCTCCCCCGGCCGGGCCAGCCAGGCGAAGCGGTCGAACTGCCCGGCCCAGCCCAGCTGGGGCAGGCGAGTGAACTGCCCGGCCCAGCCCAGCCGGGCGAACTACCCCGGCCGGGCCAGCCGGGCGAGCCGTTCCGCCACGAGGTGCTCGCCGTGGTCCTGCGGGTCCGCGGCCAGAACCTCGAGGTTCTGCTCTGGCAGCGGGGCGCGCCGCCGTTCGAGGGCCGGTGGTCGCTGCCTGGCGGCCCCCTCGGCGCGAGCGAGCGCCTCGGGACGTCCGCGGGACGGCACCTGGCCACCAAGGTCGACCTCACCGTGATCGCGCACCTCGAGCAGCTCGAGACCCGCAGCGATCCCGAGCGGGACCCCCGCAGCCGCGTCCTCGCCACGGCTTACCTGGCGCTCGTCTCCGCCGACGTCGAGCCGCGCATCCCCGCGGACACCGCCTGGCACGCTGTCGGGAACCTGCCGCCGACCGCGTTCGACCACGGGTCGATCGTCGGATCGGCGACCGAGCGGCTGCGGGCCAAGCTGTCGTATACCAACATCGGCTTCGCCCTGGCCCCCGAGACCTTCACGATCGCCCGGTTGCGGGACATCTACGCCGCCTCACTCGGCCACCCGGTCTCGGCGACCAACGCGTCATCGTGGCCACCCCCGCGGCCGCACGGCCGACGGCGGTGGGCGGACGGCCGGCCACGCTCTACCGGTTCGCGGCGCAGACCCTGGTGGTCACCAACCCGTTCGCCGCGTTCCGCCCGCCGACGCCGGTCGGCCGCACCGCCGGGCCGGCTTCCGCCCAACTTCAAAAGGTCTAGGACTCCTGGCCCTGTTCGAGACGCAGGCGGCCGGCTGGCAGGCCTAGATGAACTCGGCGAAGTCGCGCAGCAGCGCGGACTTGGACTTGGCCCCAATCACCTGCCTGACGACCTCGCCGCCAGAGAATGCGTGCATGGTCGGCACGGCCAAGACACCGTACTTCTGCATTGTCTTCGGGTTCTCATCGGTATTGAGCTTGACCACGTCGATCTTGTCGGCGTGCTCCCTGGCGATTTCCTCAAGCACCGGGGCTACCATGCGGCACGGCCCGCACCACGCGGCCCAGTACTCCACGATGACCGGCTTCGAGTTCTGGAGGACATCGCGTTCAAAGCTCTCATCGGTCACGATCTTGGTTGTGCTCACGACGGTCGTTCCTTCCGTTGGGCTGGTTCCCCGAGGTGAAGCGCCACGCAATCGTCGCCGCTACCGTGCTCGCATACCTCGACCAGGCGGCGCAGCAGGCACCGGAGTCGCGTGAGTTCCCCGATCTGCTCGTTGATCGCCCCGAGCTTGGACTGGGCCGCCTGGACGATGTCGTCGGTTGAATGAGCCTCGGCGGGCCCGAGCAGGTCGCCGATCTCCCCGAGGGTGAAGCCCAGCCGCCTGGCCCGGCGGATGAAAGCCAGCCGCCATTGATCAGCCTCGGAGTACTCCCGGAAGCTCGAGCTCCGGCGTTCGGGCAGCGCCAGCAATCCCCGGCGCTGATAGAAACGCACGGTCTCGACGCCTACCCCCTCGGCGGCGGCGAACTTCCCGATCGTCAGCCCAGCCATGTTCCATAAATTAGCCGCCGTACCGCGGTACGGAGTCAACTGAACTGACTGACCCAGCCACAGACCCGCCGCCCGGAAGGATATTGTCCTCACGTCGGCCAGACCTCGGAAGGCAGGAGGGTCTCATGAGCATTCTGGGTACCCGGGTGGTGCGGACCGAGGACCCGCGCCTGCTGACGGCCGGCGGCACGTACGTCGATGACCTGCGCATCCCGGAACTGGCGACCGCGGCCCGGGTCACATTCGTCCGCAGCCCGATCGCGCACGCGCTGATCACCGGGATCGACGCCTCGGCGGCGCGCGAGGCCGAGGGCGTGGTCACCGTGCTGACCGTCGCCGATATGGACGACCTGCCGCCTCCGCCTGAGGACGGCGGAGACGCCGGCGGCGGCGAGGGCGCCCCGCTGCCGCTCGGCGGCCCCTGGGCGGAGCCGCTGCTGGCGGTGGACCGGGTGCGCTTCGTCGGCGAGCCAGTCGCGGTCGTCATCACCGATGACCGCTACCAGGGCGAGGATGCGGCCGAGCTGGTCAGCGTGGACTACGACCCGCTGCCCGCGGTGGCACACGCCGACGACGCATTGGCCGGCGACACGCTGCTGTTCGCGGGTACCCAGTCGAATGTCGCCGTGACGATCGGCGCGGCCGGCGACGGCAGCGGCAACACCGCCGCCTTCGACGGCTGCGACGTCGTGGTCGAGCGCACCATCGAGAACCAGCGGCTCGCGCCGGTGCCAATGGAGGGGCGCGCCGCCGCCGCAAGCTGGGCGAACGGCAAGCTGACCGTGTGGGTGAGCACGCAGAACGCGCAGATCTCCCGGTTCGTCCTGGCGGGCGCGCTCGGCCTCGACCCGGCCTCGATCCGGGTGGTCGCCCCGGATGTCGGCGGCGGGTTCGGCGCCAAGATCGGGATCGACCGGGACGGGCTCATCGTCGCCTGGGCGGCGAAGCACACGGGGCGAGCGCTGCGCTGGGCGGAAACCCGCAGCGAGAACATGATCGCGATGACGCACGGCCGGGCCCAGCGGCATACCGTCAAGATCGGCGGGGCCAGGGACGGGCGCATCCTGGCGTACCGGCTGGACATAGTGCAGGACACCGGGGCCTACCCGCGGCTGGGCGGCTTCCTGCCCTTCCTGACCAGCCTGATGGCGGTGGGTGCGTACGCGATCCCGCAGGTGCAGACCGCGTACCGGGTCGTGGTCACCAACACCACGCCGATCAACGCCTACCGGGGCGCCGGGCGGCCCGAGGCGACGGCCGCGATCGAGCGGGCCGTCGACCTTTTCGCCGCTGAGATCGGCATGGACCCGGCCCTGGTACGCCGGATCAACCTGGTGCCGAGCGACGCGTTCCCGTACAGCTCCCCGTGCGGGGCCGTGTACGACACCGGAGACTACGTGGCGGCGCTGGACAAGGTGCTGGAGGGGGCGGGCTACCAGGAGCTGCGGGCGGAGCAGGCCCGAAGGCGCGAGCGCGGGGACGTGGTGCAGCTGGGCGTCGGGCTGGCGAGCTATGTCGAGATCACCGCGGCCGACGCGGCCGGCGGCGAGACCGCCCGGCTCATCGTGCACGGCGACGGCACGGCCACGGTCTACACCGGCAGTTCCGCGCACGGCCAGGGCCACCACACCGCCTGGGCCATGCTCGTCCAGTCCGAGCTGGGCATCTCGATGGCGGAGGTCACGGTGATCCACGGCGACACCGACCTCATCCCGGCCGGTGTCGGCACGTATGCGTCGCGTTCCTTGCAGCTGGGCGGGGTCGCCCTGCAGCGAGCCGCCGTCGACGTCAAGGACCAGGCCCGCCGGGTGGCAGCGGACCTGATGGAAGCCAGCGAAGCGGACCTCGAGCTGGACACCGAGCGCGGGGTATGGCAGGTCCGCGGCGACCCGGCCACCAGCCAGACCTGGGCCGAGGTGGCGGCGCACGCGGGATCCGACGGCCTGGAAGCCTCGGCCAATTTCACCGAGGGGCAGCCGACCTTCCCGTTCGGCACCCATCTCGCGGTCGCCGAGGTGGACATCGAGACCGGCAAGGCCCGGCTGATCCGGCATGTCACCGTCGACGACGCCGGAACCGTGGTCAGCCCGCTGCTGGCCGAGGGGCAGCGGCACGGCGGCATCGCCCAGGGGGTGGCGCAGGCGCTGCTTGAGGAGATGGTGTACGACGCCGAGGGCAACCCGGTCACCGCCACGCTGGTGGACTACGCCATCATCACTGCCGCCGAGCTGCCCAGCTTCGAGCTGCTGGCCAGCGAGACCCCCACGACCATCAATCCGCTGGGGGTCAAGGGGATCGGCGAGGCCGGAACGATCGGCGCCACCCCGGCCGCGCAGAACGCCGTCATCGACGCGGTCAGCCACCTCGGCGTCAGCCACATCGACATGCCGACCACGCCGGCCCGGGTCTGGGCCGCGATCAGCGCAGCGCGAGAGAGCGGGGGGAGCCAGTGAATGTCACCATGACCGTCAACGGCGGCCAGATCGGGGCCGAGGTGCCGGACCGCACCCTGCTGGTGCATTTCCTGCGCGACGTGGCCGGCCTCACCGCGGCCAACGTCGGCTGCGACACCAGTTCCTGCGGGGCGTGCACGGTGCTGCTGGACGGGCAGTCGGTGAAGTCGTGCACCCTGCTGGCCGCCCAGGCGGACGGGCGCGAGGTGGTGACGGTCGAGGGGCTGGCCAGCGGCCCGGACGAGATGCACCCCATGCAGCGCGCCTTCCGTGCCGAGCACGCGCTGCAGTGCGGGTTCTGCACGCCGGGCATGGTGATGGCCGCGGTCTCGCTGCTGTCCGAGAATCCCTCGCCCACCGAAGACGAGGTCAGGACGGCCCTGGAGGGCAACCTGTGCCGGTGCACCGGTTATCACAACATCGTCCGGGCCGTGCTCGCCGCGGCCCGGGACAGGACGGCGGCGACGGCAGGCCCGGCGCACAGCGCGGCCGGGGACGAGGCGGCCGGTTTGGCGGCGAGCGTGACAGTGACCGAGAGGCGGCCCGCGTGATTCCGGCACCTTTCACCTACCAGCGGGCCGGGTCCGCTGACGAGGCCCTGGACCTGGCGGCCGACGGCGGCGAGGACGCGAAGTTCCTGGCCGGCGGGCATTCGCTGCTGCCGCTCATGAAGCTGCGCCTGGCCGTGCCCGAGATCCTGATCGACATCGGACGGCTCCGGGAGCTGCGCTACGTCCGCGACGACGACGGCCATATCGCCGTGGGCGCCCTCTCCACCCACCATGACCTGGCCACCTCCGGCCTGCTCGACCGCGAGCTGCCGCTGCTCGCCCACGCCGCCGGGCAGGTGGGTGACCCCCAGGTCCGGCACTGCGGGACCATCGGCGGTTCCCTGGCGCACGCCGACTCCGCGGCCGACCTGCCCGCGGTGGTCCTGGCGCTGGACGGGGTGCTGGTCGCCCGCGGGCCGTCCGGCCGCCGCGAGATCGCGGCGGCGGAGTTCTTCCGTAGCCTGTTCGAGTCGGCTCTGGAGCCCGGCGAGCTGCTGACGGAGATCCGGGTCCCCAAGCCGCAGGCGCCGAGCAGCTGGTCGTTCCAGAAGTTCACCAAGCGCGCCATCGACTGGGCGATCGTCGGCGTCGCGGTCCAGGGCGGCAGCGTGGCGCTGGTGAACATGGGGCAGACGCCGGTCCGGGCCAGGGCGGTCGAGCAGGCCCTGGCCGCGGGCGCCGACCCGCGGGAGGCAGCCTCGCACGCCGCCGAGGGCGCGAGCCCGCCCGAGGACCTCAACGCCGACCGCGGCTACCGCGAGCACCTGGCCCGGGTCCTGGTGGCGCGCGCGCTGGAAGAGTCAGCCTCGCGCGCCTGACCAGGCGAGCGCCGTACCGTTCAGGCTGCCCAATCGGGTGCCACGCGGCGGCGCCTCGTCCCCACAACGACACCAACGCGCCGGCGATGCTGCCCCGGCGACACCAACGCGCCGGCGATGCTGCGGGTCGGGGCGGTATCCGGAAGGCTCCCATGTCGGTTTCCCCGTCAGCTCGCCATCGATCCGTCATCGTCGCCAGGCTCCGCGCCGCCGGCTGCGTCTTCGCCGAGGACGAGGCGCGGCTGCTGATGTCGGCGGCCCGGACGCCGGCCGACCTCGCCGCGATGGTGGACCGGCGAGCCGCCGGCGAGCCGCTCGAGCACGTTCTCGGCTGGGCGGAGTTCTGCGGCCTGCGGATAGCCGTGGACCCCGGCGTCTTCGTTCCCCGCCGCCGGACCGAGTTCCTCGTGGGCCAGGCGGTGTCCCTCGTCCGCCAGGCCGTCGCCCTCGGCGGGCCGCGGCCTGTCGTCGTTGTCGACCTGTGCTGCGGCTCCGCCGCGGTGGGCGCCGCGCTCGCCGCGGCCCTGGACCGGGTCGAGTTGCACGCGGCCGACATCGACCCCGCCGCGGTGGCGTGTGCCCGCCGCAACGTCACCGCCGTCGGCGGCCGGGTGTACGAAGGCGACCTCTACCAGCCGCTGCCCGCCGCGGTGCGCGGCCGCGTCGACGTTCTGGCCGCCAACGTGCCCTACGTGCCCACCGAGGAGGTCCGGCTGCTGCCCCCAGAGGCCCGAACGTACGAGTCCCGGGCCGCGCTTGACGGCGGCCCGGACGGGCTCGACGTCCTGCGGCGGGTGGCCGCGGCGGCCCCGCACTGGCTGGCCCCGGGAGGCCACCTGCTGACCGAGACCAGCGAGCGCCAGGCGCCGCTGGCCGTCGAGACTATGGCCGGGAGCGGGCTCATCCCGCGGATAGCCAGCTCCGGCGAGCTGAACGCCACCGTCGTCATCGGCGCCAGGCCCGCACCGGACCGCGCTGACCGGGCTAGCGCGCGGTGACCGGCACGGTGACCAGGGTTAGCTTTGCAGGGCACTCCTTGTTAACCTCCGCCGCGGGCGGGAGACTGAGGACCCTACATCGGACGCCCGGGGAGGAGGCTCAGTGAGGCACATCACGCTGGGCCCCGCCTGGCAACAGGCGGGGGCGGCAGGATCAGTGACCATATGCGGCTGCTGCTGATCGGCGCCCCGGGCTCGGGCAAGGGAACGCAGGCCGAGCTGCTGGCCAGGCGGTTCGGAATCGCGCATATCTCCAGCGGTGACCTGCTACGCCAGCATGTCACAGACCTGACGTCGCTCGGGCTGATCGCCAAGCGGTACGTCGACGACGGCGACCTGGTCCCGGACGGCCTCGTCATGGACATGCTCCGCAAGCCGGTCGTGGCCGCCGCCGAGGCCGGGGGCTACGTCCTCGACGGGTTCCCGCGGACCGTCGAGCAGGCCGAGGCGTCCTTCGCCGTGGCCCAGCCACTCGGGGCAGAGGTGCAGGCGGCAGTGCACCTCGACGTCCCCCGCCAGGAACTGGTGCGCCGGCTGCTGCGGCGTCATCGAGGCTCGGACGACACCGAGGCCGTTATCGACAACCGCCTGCAGGTGTACCTGGACAGGACCGTGCCCCTCCTCAGGTATTACGCGGGCCGGGAATGGATGTTCACGGTGAATGGCGCTCAGCCCCCCGAGGCCGTCCACGAGGACATCGTCGAGCGTCTGGCGAAGCTGGATGGCCTCGCCGCGCGGCCCCGCGAACAGCGGGCGTTAGGCCTGCCGGAGGCTGAACCCCCAGCTCAGTACCCGGGCAGCGGCGTCAGCCCCGGACGCCGGGCCGGTGGCGGGACTGCCGAGAACGTCGCCGATCAGCGTTAGGCCTCCGCGCGAGGCCTCGAACAGCAGGCAATGCAGGGCGGCGGCGGTGTACCCGGTCTTGATGCCGTCGGCGCCGGGGTAGGAGCCGATCAGGTCATTGGTGTTCTGCCACCAGTAGTGGTGATGCCCGGGGCCCTTGGGGATCTGGTAGATGTGCTGGGCCACGATCGAGCGGAACACGGGCGACTTCATGGCCGCCAGGCCCAGGGTGAGCAGGTCGGCCGGGGTGGAGAAGGTCGAGAATTCGGTCGGATAGGGCAGGCCGTCGGGGCTGGTGAAGTGCGTGTGCATCATGCCCAGCTGCTGCGCGGTGGCGTTCATCTTCGCCAGGAACGCCGGCATTCCCGGGCCGTAGGCGATGGCGAGGGTGTAGGCGGCGTCGCAGCCCGAGGGCAGCAGCATCGCTTCGAGCAGTTGCTGCACAGTCAGTCTGTCACCGGGATGCAGGCCCGCGCTGTCTGCCCCGTACTTGTCCACGTAGGGAATGACGGCCTTGGGCACCTGGATCTGCCGGCCCAGGTTCCCGGCCCGGATTACCACCAGCGCGGTCATTACCTTTGTGATGCTGCCGATCGGCCTCTCGGTGTCGAGGTCACGGCTCCACAGCAGGCTCCCCGTGGCGGCGTTCGCGAGCACCCCGCCCCTGGCCTTCACCCCGCTTGGCGCGCCGGCCGCTGGCCCGCCCGACGGCGCAGGCCGGGGAGTCGGCTTCGCCCGCGCCGCCCAGGCGGCCCGCGCATCGGCCCGGGCCGCGGCGCCCCGGACGCTGACGCCGGCCAACGATTTCGGCGGCGCCGAACACCCGACGGCTCCTCCCGCCAGAAGGCAGCCCACCACGGCGGTCACCGTCATCCGGACGGCGATGCGCGCTCCCGTCCGTATCGTCAGCAAGTGCACCCGCAGGAGAATATCGTGCCGGCTTGTCCCCGACCACCGATCGGTGCACCGGGCCTGCCCGCGGCCGGGCTAACCAGGGTCCGAAACGGAGAGTTGTACGCCGGCTCTTACCGCCGAGCATGACGCGTTCCGGGCCGACGTGACCGGGCCGTGGCCGCCCTACTCGTTCGCGGACGGCTGAGAAGGCGCGACAGCCCGGCAGTCGGCACCCGCCAGCGGACGGCCTCGAAGAGGCGGACACTGGAGTCATGCGCTATCTGGACCTGGGTACCGCCAAGAAGATTTCTAAGATCGGGCTGGGCACCTGGCAATTCGGATCCCGGGAATGGGGATACGGCGAGGGGTATGCCGCGCAGGAGGCACACGCCATCGTCAGCCGCGCGATCGAGCTGGGAGTCACCCTGTTCGACACGGCCGAGATCTACGGCTTTGGCCGCAGCGAGCGGATCCTGGGCCGGGCCCTCGGCGACAGGCTGGAATCGGTCTTCCTCGCCACGAAGATCCTGCCGGTCCTGCCGGTCGCTCCTGTCGTGGAGCAGCGCGCCGTGGCCAGCGCGAACCGGCTCGAGGCCCGCCGCCTCGACCTGTACCAGGTGCACCAGCCGAACCCGGTGGTGCGCGACGGCACGATCATGCGCGGCATGCGCGCGCTGCAGCGAGTCGGCCTGGTCGGCGAGGTCGGCGTGAGCAATTACTCGCTGGGGCGGTGGCGGGCCGCCGAGGACGCGCTGGGCAGCCGGGTGCTCAGCAACCAGGTCCGCTACAACCTCGTGGACCGCTCCCCGGAACGCGAGCTCCTGCCGTATGCCGGGTCGAACGGCCGCCTGGTGATCGCCTACAGCCCGCTGGCCCAGGGGCTGCTGTCGGGCAGGTACCAGCGGGATCACCGGCCAGCCAACCGCATCAGGGCAGCCAACCCGCTGTTCCTGCCGGAGAACCTCGAACGGGCTGGCGAGCTGATCGCAACCCTGCGCGAGGTAGCGGACGCCCACGCCGCCACCCCGGCCCAGATCGCCCTCGCCTGGGTCATCCACCACCCCGCCGTGGCCGCGATCCCGGGCGCGTCCAGCGTCGAGCAGGTGGAGCGCAACGCCGCCGCGGCGGACATCACGCTCACCGAGGACCAGTACCAGGCCCTGCTGGCCGCCTCGGCCCGGTTCCGCCCGATCAGCGGGCCCGCGGCACTGCTCAGGCTGGCCCGGGCCCGGTTCGGTAGCTGACCGATTACGTCAGCTCCAGCGGCTGTCCGCGATGCGGAAGAGGAACACCGGGCGCGCTACAGTCGTCACAACGTAGCCGGAACCTGAGCAAGTACCTGAGAACCTGCCATTGAAGCGCGCATGAGCGAGCACGCCGACCGGGCCGCCCAGCCCGATGGGGCCGCCCCGGCCGCCCAGCCGGGCCCGCTGGCGGGCCTGCTCGTCGCCGACTTCTCCCGCGTCCTGGCCGGCCCGTACTGCACCATGCTGCTCGGCGACCTCGGCGCCGACGTGATCAAGGTGGAGAGCCCGGACGGTGACGACACCCGGCGCTGGGTGCCGCCCACCCGGGACGGTGTGGCCACCTACTTCCTCGCCATCAACCGGAACAAGCGCTCGGTCGCGCTCGACCTGCGGGACCCGGGTGACCTCGCCGCCGCGCGGGAACTGGCCCGCCGCGCCGACGTCCTGGTGCAGAACTTCAAGCCCGGCGGGCTGGCCAGGTTCGGCCTGGACTACGAGTCGGTCCGCGCTGGCAACCGCGACGTCATCTACGCCTCGATCAGCGGGTTCGGCGCCGGGGGCGGGAAGGACCTGCCCGGCTACGACCTGATGGTGCAGGCCATGTCCGGGCTGATGAGCCTGACCGGCGACCCGGCCGGCCCGCCGTACCGCGCGGGCATCTCGGTGTTCGACGTCATCACCGGGCTGCACACGGCCATTGCCATCCTGGCCGCGCTGCATCACCGGACGGCGACCGGCGAGGGCCAGCACCTCGAGGCCAGCCTGATGGCGTCGGCCCTGTCCGCGATGGTGAACCAGACCAGCGCCTACGTGGCCGGCGGCGTGGTGCCCTACCGCATGGGCAACTCCCATCCCAGCGTGTACCCCTACGAGCCGCTGCCCACCGCGGACCGGGACGTGATCGTCGCCGCCGCCAACGACGCACAGTTCCGCAAACTCGCCGAGGTGCTCGGCACACCGGGCCTCGCCGACGACCCGCGGTTCGCCACCAACGAGGCCCGCACCGCCAACCGGGAGCAGCTGCGGCCGCTGCTCACCGAGCGGCTGGCCGCCCGCCCGGCGGCGGAATGGTTCGCCGAACTCAACGCCGCGGGCGTGCCGTGCGGGCCCATCAACACAGTCGACGCCGGCGTCGACTTCGCCCGCGACATCGGGCTTGAGCCCGTCGTCACGGCCGGGGATTCCGGCCCGGGCGTGCCCACGATCCGGCACCCGGTCGGGTACTCCGCCACCCCGCCGAGTTACCCGCTCCCCCCGCCCGCGGTGGACGAGCACGGCGACCAGATCCGCGCCTGGCTCGCCGAACCGCACCCCGCCCCGCCGACGCCGCCCCGTCCCGCCGCCACCAGACCAGCAGAGACGAGCCGATGACTCAGCCAGCTCACCCAGCTCCGGTGCCCCGCTTCGTGACCTCGCTGGGCACCTCGGACGCCGACACGATCACCCTGCTCGGCCAGGACCTGGCCGCCGACCTGATGGGCCAGGTCTCGTTCGGGGAGCTGGCGCTGTGGCTGGTCACCCAGCAGCGGCCGACGCCGTCGCAGGTCCGGGTGTTCGAGGCGGTGCTGGTGGCACTGGCCGACCACGGGTTCACCCCGACCGCGATCGCGGCCCGGCTGACCTACCTCAGCGCCCCGGACTCGGTGCAGGGCGCGCTGGCCGCCGGCCTGCTCGGCGGCGGATCGCGGTTCCTCGGGGTGACCGAGGACGCGGGCCGGTTCCTCGCCGAGGCGCTGACTGTGGTGCATGACTCGGGGGCTGGCCAGCCGCTGCCCGGCGACGACGCCGGCTGGGGCGCGATCGCGCTCGCCGCGGTGCGGCGGGCCCGCGAGCAGGGGCGTTATGTCCCGGGACTGGGCCATCCGGTGCACAAGGTGACCGACCCGCGGACCCCCGTTCTGGTCCGTATCACCGACGAGGAGGGGGTGCACGGGCCGCACCTCCGGCTGTTCGAGGCAATCGGCCGGGTCCACCCCCAGGTCCTCGGCCGGACCCTGCCGCTGAACGGGGCGGGCACCTGCGGCGCCGTGCTGGCCGACCTGGGCCTGCCGACCGGGATGCTGCGCGGTTGCGCGCTGCTGGCCCGGACCGCCGGGCTGCTCGGCCAGATCGCCGAGGAGCAGCGGCGCCCGCTGGGCATGGACATGTACCAGGTCATCGACCGCTACGCCAGCTACGACCGTTCGTGAACGCCGAGCAGGGGTGAGTCCTGCCCGGCGGGTGGCGGCGAGAGGGCCTTCCGCTACCTGGTCGCCCGGAAGTACGCGGCTGGCGTCAGGCCGGTCTCGCGGCGGAACGCCGCGACGAACGCGCTGACGGACTCGTAGCCGGCCTGCCGCGCCACGTTTCCCACCGGCTCGCCGGCGGCGAGGGCCGGGAGCGCGGCCTGCAGCCGCAGCCGTGCGCGCCAGTGGCCGAACGCGAGGCCGGTGCCCGCGACGAACCCCCGGGCCAGGGTCCGCTCGCTGGCGCCGACCTGACGGCCCCACTCGGCCAGCGTCCGCCGGTCGGCCGGGTCGTCGGTCAGCGCCCGGGCCACCTGTCTGGCCCGTTCGTCCGCGGGCAGGCGCACCTCGATGGTGGTCATCGTCACCGGCCGCAGCAGGTCGACCAGCACGGCCTCGGCGTGCGCGCGCCGCTCCGGGTCGAGGCGGGGATCCTCCAGGTAGCCGATCAGCTCGGCCAGCAGCGGGCTGGCCGCGACCGGCACGGCGTCCGCCCAGCTGATCGGGCAGCGGTCCGGCCGGAGGTACAGCGTACGCATGGTGGCGGTGCCAGCCGACAGAGTCTCGTGCTGGAGCCCGGCGGGGATCCACAGCGCCCGGGTGGGCGGCAGCACCCAGGCGGTCGCGGCGGTGCGGACCGTCAGCACGCCGCTGGCGGCCCAGGCCAGCTGGTGATCGGTATGAGTGTGCCAGTCAAAGACCAGGCCCGCGGGCATGGGGAAGGTCACGACGGTGACGGCCGCCGCCGGGTCAGGCTCGCTCGCGGCACATTGTCCGTCCTGCGACACAGGATGGCAGCCTACGCCCTTGGGCTCGGCCGGGCCCGTGCGTAGCGTCGGGGGCATGAACGAGAACCATGCACGGGTGTGCTCGAGCCCCGAGTGGGCGGCGTACATCCAGGGCGAGATCCTGCCGTCCCTGACCGACCAGGCCGACCTCGGCGACGACATGCTCGAGATCGGCCCGGGGCCGGGCGCGGCCACCGAGTGGCTGCGGCACCGGGTGAAGCGGCTGACCGTGCTGGAGGTCGATGACGAGGCCGCCGGGAAGCTGGCCGACCGGTACGCGGGCGGCAACGTCGAGGTCGCGGTTGGCAGCGGGGCCAAACTCGGCTACCCGGACGGGTCCTTCGACTCGGTCGGCTGCTTCACCATGCTGCACCATGTCCCCACCGTGGCGCTGCAGAACAAGATCCTGGCCGAGGCGTTCCGGGTGCTCAGGCCGGGCGGCATGCTCATCGGCTCGGACAGCCTGGCCAGCAATGACCTGCGCCACTTCCATTCCGGCGACACCTACAACCCGATCGAGCCCGCCCCAGTTCTCGGCCGTCTGCAGACCCTGGGCTTCGACAAGATCACCGTCATGGTAGACGGCATCCTGAAGTTCGTGGCACGCAAGCCGACCGGGCCGGGAGCCTGCGGCGCCGAACCTGTCCCCGAGCCCGGGGCGGAGGCAGCGGCGTGACCAGTGGGCAGGAACTGAGGAGCGCCATCATCGGCCTGCTCGGCTTCGCCGCGGCCGAGGAGCAGATGCTGCTGGCGGCCGCTCCCGCGGCCGAGCCGGGCGGCCCGGAGTGCTGGGCGGCACTGCCGGTCATCGCGCACAACACCGAGTTCAAGCGCCAGCAGGTGCAGCGGCTGCAGGCGGTCAGGCTCGGGCAGGTCCCCCCGGAGTTCGCTGAGATCGATCACGCCTCGGCCCAGACCTACCGCGGCTACGCCGCGCAGCCGGCAGATGAGGTCGCCGAGGACAGCAGCCGGGTGACCGGAGAACTGGTCGACGGCCTGAACTCGGTCGGCGACGACGACCTCCGCGACCCGTCGAGGCATCCGTGGCTGCGGGGCCGCCAGCTCTGGCTGCAGGTCATCGTCCGCGGCTTCTGGCACCCCGCCGGCCACCTCGGCGAGTACTACCTCGTGCACTCGCAGCCGGACCGGGCGGTCGCCCTGGCGACGCACGCCGTGGCCACGGCGGGCTACCTCGGCGCGCCCGACCCGGCGCGCGGCATGGCCAGCTACAACCTGGCCTGCGCGCAGGCCCGGGCGAACCTGCCAGATCAGGCGGCCGCGGCCCTCCGCGACGCGATCAGGCTCAATCCCGACGTGCGCGCCAACGCACGTCGCGACGCGGACCTCGCCACCATAATCGGGTCATGACCGGTTTCCCGCAGCGCGTCGCGGTCACGCCGGCCCTGCCCGGCTCGCCCGAGGGACGAGCCGTGCTCACGGCGTACTTCCGCGACATCGTCGGCCGCCAGCATGGGCGGGACGCGACTCGCGGCGAGGTCGACTGCGCGATGCACGAGGACCCCAGTGATAACTTGCGCCCTCCGAGCGGGCTGTTCCTGGTCGCACGCCAGGACGGAGCGGTCATCGGCTGCGCAGGCCTTCTCCTGCTGCCCCCCGGCCTCGGCGAGGTGAGACGGGTTTTCGTCGAGCCAGCCGCCCGCGGCCGCGGCGTGGGAGGCCAGCTTCTGCGCGCGGTAGAGGACGAGGCCCGCAGCCGCGCGGTGACCAGGCTCCGGCTGGACACCCGCAGTGAACTGGTGGAGGCCCGGCGGCTGTACGCCAGGACCGGCTACCACGCGGTGGCCCCGTTCAACAGCGGCTGGGCCGACCAGTGGTATGAGAAGCACCTCGCCTGACGAGCCGGGTGCTGGCGTGCCTGCTCAGCTGGGCAGCGCGGGCGGGAGTCCGAACCGGGGCAGCACGGTGTCGTCGAAGCGGGTCATGACGCTGATCCGGCTGCCAGTGAGGGTGAGGACCAGCAGGCTGTTGGCGCGGGCGATCCCGGCGCCCGGGTCCTGGAGGTAGGCGCCGAGCGCGAGCTGTCCGTTGGCCCGGGTCGGGACCAGCCGGTACGTGCGGCCCTGCCGGAACGCGATGGCGGCGAGGAACCGGGCCGCCAGCTCGCGGCCCTGGTATTCCAGCGGGAGCGGCGGCATGGCCAGCCAGACGTCGTCGGTGAGCACGGCGACGACGTCATCGATGTCGCCGGTCTCGTAGGCCCGCGTGAGCCGGGCGACGAGCTCCCGCTCGCTGGCGGAGTCCGGCGGAGGAGGCGGTTCCCGCTCCCCCGACGGCGGCTGCCGGCGCTGCACCGTGGCGCGGGCGCGCTTGAGGGCGCTGGTCACCGACTCCTCGGTGGTATCGAGCATGCCCGCGACCTCGCTGGCGCGAAAGCCCAGGACGTCGCGCAGGATGAGGACGGCGCGCTGGCGAGGCGGCAGGAGCTGCAGCGCCGTGATGAAGGCCAGGGAGATGGCCTCCCGGGCCTCGTAACGGGCTTCGGGGCCGGGCGCGCTGTCGGCGAGCCCCTCGAGCAGGAGATCCGGGTAGGGCTCGAGCCAGGTCACCTCGCCCAGCCGGGTGGGTGGCGGCGGGTCAGCCCCGGGCGGCGGCCCGCTCGCTCGCGGACGGCGGCGGCCCGATCGCAGCGCGTTCAGGCACCGGCTGGTGGCGACCCGGTACAGCCAGGTCCGGACCGAGGACCGCCCCTCGAAGGCGTCCAGGCCCCGCCAGGCGGCCAGCAGGGTTTCCTGCAGCACGTCCTCGGCGTCCTGCACCGAGCCGAGGATCCGGTAGCAGTGCACCTGCAGCTCACGCCGGTAGGGGTCGATGAGCTGGCCGAACGCGTCCCCGTCTCCGGTCTGGGCCCGGATGATCAGGTCCGTGGTCGCTCGTCGTTCAGAAACCAGGGAAGACCTGCCGCAGCTCGTCGAGGTCGGCCCGCCGGGTCTCCACGGACGGCGTGTGGGCGGGGTCGAGGCGCCCGTAGACCAGGCGGATGAACGCCTCGGCCGGCAGCGCGAGCTCGGGCAGGCCTTCGCTGTACTCCGAGGCCACGAGCGTGACCTTCTCGCCGGTCTCCAGGGTGAAGTGCCGGACGGGGCTGCTCGTGGACACGTGCAATCGCCGCTGGATCCCGCTGGGCTTGCCTGCCCTGGCGACGACCTGGCCGAGCGTGTCGATGAGCAGGCCAACGGCATCCGGGGCGACGGTGGCCGCCGGGTCCAGGGTCACGGCGATGTCCCAGGTGTGAACGGCATGCTCGCCCAGGCGCATCCGGGCCAGCCCGGCGGCGTCGAGGTCCGTCCCGAACAGGTGCAGCCGGAACTGCTTCTGCTGATCGTCGTCCAGGGACTCGAACCGGACGGTCACCGCCTCGTCGGCGCGCAGGGCGTCGGCCGCCTGGTCCTGCGGGCTCTTGGCGTTCCATGCCTCCCAGATCGGTGGGAACGCCTCCGGCCCGGGCGGGTCCTGCCCGCTCAGGCCCGCGTCGAGGAACAGGCCGAAAATCTCGGCCTGGGACCCGAGATGGGACAGCACCTGGGCGATCGACCAGTCCGACGCGTAGGACTGTCGTTGCAGCTCGTCCGGGCCGAGCGGGCCGGCCACCGCTCGCAGCCTTTCGTGCGAGTGCCGCAGGGCTTCAATCCACGGGGCGGGACTGGTCTCCATGCTGGCTCACCCTAGCAGGCTCCGGAGGATATCCTCCGCATACCTGATGGCACCAGGTCGCATTCACCGGCTTCCCTCGTACGGCCACCGGCTTCACGACCAGCGCTCTAAGCGCTGCTCCCCCGGGACGAGATCACGGCGAGCTGCTCGGCTACCCAGCGGTGCACGTCGTGGGTGCGGACGCGCCGGGCCATGGCGGCGATCGCCGCGCGGCCGGCG
>WNFJ01623884.1_pt1 | contig 45800 bp, 39 predicted proteins | sample 5400461 | NCBI WGS metagenome assembly WNFJ01 (sample SAMN13153349, study PRJNA577476) | soil metagenome | isolation source: 115 cm saprolite on Douglas fir-dominated hillslope | place: USA:California | collected 2013-09-17
CCAGCCGGCGCACCCCCCCGCGCACAGCCTTCCCCGTGGACACCGCCAAAGCGCAGCGCGCAGCCGGAACCACGCCACGCTGGGTTGCGAACATAAATGCTTACTCCCTTGCCTCGAATACGATGACCAGGCCGAACACCGAGAGGTGCGGCCAGATCCATCTTCATGAAGAACTCATGAAGAACGGGTCTGCTCCGGTATTCCCAATGGCCTGAGGACATCAGCGCTTTCATGTCCTTTCTTAGCGAAGAGATTGCCGTCCGCCGACCGCCGACTACAGCCTCCGGAGAGAGGGCCGCACCCGCCCAGTCCCAGCAGTGCCGAGCAGCCCCAGGTTTGCCCTGGCGGACCGTTCCCGTTATGGATCGGTTACCACCTGGCGGTGCCGGCTGGATGCAGCGTCGCCGGGACCGAACGTGACCACGTCGCGGGCGATTCTGGACACCTCGGCGGCCAGGCTGGCGGGAAGGCTCGCCTGCTTGACGCCGCCGCCGTGGCTGCGGCCACCGAACCCGTTCGGCCCGGCAGGATGTCGGCCAAGTAAGCTCCCGCCCATGGAACTGAACGGGACCGCAGCGATCGTGTCCGGCGCCGCGAGCGGGCTGGGTGAAGCCACCGCGCGCGAGTTCGCCGCAGCAGGCTGCCGGGTTGTCGTCGCTGATCTCAACGAGGAGCGGGGCAAGGCGGTGGCCGACGCCATCGGCGGCCTCTTCGTCAGGACCGACGTCTCCGACGAGGAGTCGGTGCAGGCCGCGGTCGATGCCGCCGCCTCGGCCGGACCGCCGCTACGGGCCGCGGTGAGCTGCGCGGGAATCGGATTCGCGGCCCGTACGGTGGGCCGCGACAGGACCCCGCATGACCTGGCCGCGTACCGGAAGGTCATCGACATCAACCTGATCGGCACGTTCAACCTCATGCGGATCGGCGCCGCAGCGATCGCCAGGACCGAGCCCGCCGACGCCGACGGGCAGCGGGGCGTGGTCATCAATACCGCCTCGGTGGCCGGCATCGAGGGGCAGACCGGCCAGGTCGCCTACTCGGCGTCCAAGGGCGGCATCATCGGCATGACTGTTCCGGCCGCCCGCGACCTCGCCGCGATCGGAGTGCGGGTGAACACCATCTGCCCCGGCATCATCGACACGCCCATCTACGGCTCCGGGCCCGGCAGCGACGAGTTCAAGGCCAAGCTGACCGCCCCCATCGTCTTCCCCAAGCGGATGGGCACCGCCGCCGAGTTCGCTCACCTGGCCCGGGCGCTGGTCGAGAACGACTATATGAACGCGGAGGTCGTCCGCTTCGACGGCGGCATCAGGTTCCAGCCCAAGTAAGTTCCGCAGTGAGGCAATGACGGCCGGTACTTTCCCACAGCGAGGCAGTGATGGCGGACGCGGTTCTCACCGAGGTGGACGACGGGATCGCCGTCATCACCATCAATCGCCCGGAGGCGCGCAACGCGGTCAACGGGGAGGTCGCCCGGGGGATAGCCGCGGCCGTAGAGGAGTTCGACGCCGCCGGGGACGTGCGGGTGCTGATCCTGACCGGCACGGGCGGAACCTTCAGCGCCGGCATGGACCTGAAGGGCTTCCTGTCCGGCGACTCGCCGGTCGCGGAGGGGCGCGGGTTCGGCGGCATCGCGGAGCGTCCGCCGGCCAAGCCGGTGATCGCGGCGGTCGAGGGTTACGCGCTGGCGGGCGGCTTCGAGATCGCCCTGAGCTGCGACCTGATCGTCGCGAGCGAGACCGCGAAGTTCGGCCTGCCCGAGGTCAGGCGGGGCCTCGTGGCCGGCGCGGGCGGCCTGCTCCGGCTGCCGCGCCGGGTTCCCTATCACCTGGCCATGGAGATGGCCCTGACCGGCGAGCACTTCACGGCTGATCGGCTGCAGCAGGCGGGCCTGGTCAGCAGGCTGGTCGGCCCCGGCCAGGCCCTGGCCGGCGCCCGGGAACTAGCGGCCCGGGTGGCACAGGGAGCCCCGCTCGCGCTCGCCGCGAGCAAGCGGGTCATCGTCGAGTCCGCGGACTGGGACAGTGGCGAGGCTTTCGCCCGCCAGGGCGAGGTGATACGGCACGTATTCGTCTCGGCAGACGCGATGGAGGGGGCGGCCGCCTTCGCCGAGAAGCGGGCGCCTGCCTGGCGCGGCGAGTGACCCGCCGCCCGGCCGCCATCCGATGATCGGGACTGCGCCCGGTCAGGTGGACAGGGCCGGGATGGCGCGCCGCGGCGCGTACCTGGCGAGCTTCTCGCGGAGCCTGCCCCGGCCCCGGTGCAGCCGTGACATCACGGTGCCGATGGGCGTGCCCATCATCTCCGCGATCTCCTTGTACGGGTAGCCCTCGATGTCAGCGAGGTAGATCGCCACCCGGAACTCCTCAGGAAGGTCGTGCAGCGCGCGCAGGATGTCGGAGTCGGCCAGCCGGTCCAGCGCCTCGGCCTCCGCCGAGCGCGCGGGCGGGGACAGCGGATCGGCGCCGACCTGCCAGTCCTCCTGGAAATCAGCGCCGACCGCCGCGGCGGGCTCGCGCCGCCGCTTCCGGTAGCCGTTGATGAAGGTGTTCGCCAGGATCCTGTTCAGCCAGGCCCGCAGGTTCGTGCCCGGCCGGAACTGGTGGTACGCGGCGTAGGCCTTGGCGATGGTCTCCTGCACGAGATCCTCGGCATCGCTGGCGTTCCTGGTCATGTGGAGCGCCGCCGGGTAGAGCTGGCCCATGACGGGCACAACGTCCCGCTCGAATGCCGCCTTACGTTCCGGCGTCTGATCCTTCGGCCTCATCGTCGCTCCGCTCGGTCGGTGCTGTGCTTTCCGATCGCCTCCGGGGCGCCTCAAGGCGCCGCCTTCCCTCGTCGCTCGTCCCTCGCATCTCAGTCCAGGCGGCGCCGCGCCCGTTTAGCTCGCTCACCTTATAGACGCATGCGATTGCCGTAGCGATGCCTGATCTGCACAACATTGTGGTTACGCGGAGAGAACCCTCAGCTTGCCTTCAGGTTCCGGCCGGGTCAGATCCAGCCGTGGTACCACATCCGCGAGTGCCACAAGGCGTACGGGACGACCTTGGCCGCCAGTACCGGGTACATGTACCCGAAATCCCCTAGGACGGCCAGCAGGTAGACGCCGGCGATGATGGCGCCGGCGGCCCGCCGCGCCGGGACGGCGCTGGCCGGACCGATGACCAGCCCGATGCACAGCGTGATGGCGAGGACAAGGAACGGGTCGATGACCACCGCGTAGAAGTAGAACTCAGTCCTGTGGTCGTGCAGGGCGAACCAGAACCACGGTAGCCACCCGGCGGCGACGCCCATCAGCACCCCGCCGGCCCGCCAGTCCCTGCGGATCAGCCACCAGGCCAGGCAGGCCAGCAGCGCCAGGTTGGCCATGTACCAGATAAACGGCGTGCCGATGGCGAGGACCTCCTGCGAGCAGGACGCCGCGCCGCAGGTCTTCGGGGTCGCGTAGTAGAACGAGACCGGCCTGCTGAGGAGCAGCCAGTTCCACGGCTGCGACTTGTACGGGTGCCCGGCCGTCAGGCCGAGGCCGAACTGCAGCATGTACCTGTTGTACTGATACAACGAGTCAAGCGCCGACCAGACCGGCGTGTGGTTGCCGTGCAACGCCGCCCAGTTCCTGTCGTATCCGTCCGGCGAGGCGAACCAGCCGCTCCATGACGCCAGGTAGGCGGCCACCGGAGCGAGCACGAACGAGACCGGCATCCAGGTCGCGTCCCGCCGCAGCGCGCCCCGCACCGGAGCAGCGAACCCCGCGGCGCGGCGCGCCCCCAGGTCCCAGGCGAAGGCGAGCAGGGCGAACGCGGGCAGGTACCAGACCCCGTTCCACTTTGACGCCACCGCGAGGCCGAGGCACAGCCCGGCCAGGACGCGCCACCAGCGGATGCCGAGGTTCGGGCCCGCGTCGTCCGCGATCTCGCTGGCCGCGACCGCCGCGATCCTGGCCCGCGATTGGTCCCTGTCGATCACCAGGCAGCCGAACGCGGCGAGCACCCAGAACATCACGAAGATGTCGAGCAGCGCCGTGCGGCTCATCACGAACTCGAGCCCGTCCAGGGCCAGGAGCAGCCCGGCCACGCAACCGAGCATGGTCGACCTGGTCATCCGGCGCGCGATCCTGGCCGTCATCAGGATGGCCAGCGAGCCGACCACGGCGACCGCGAACCGCCACCCGAACGGGGTCAGGCCGAACAGCCATTCCCCGCCGGCCATGATGATCTTCCCGAGCGGGGGATGCACGACGAGCTCGCCGCCCTGGCCGAGAATGCTCGTCTTGCCCTGGGCAAGGAGGGTGTTGGCGTTCTTGACGTGGTTGATCTCCACGCCGTGACGCAGGATCCCGTACGCGTCGCCGGCGTAGTACGTCTCGTCGAAGACGATGGACGGCGGCACGCTCAGCCGGTCGAAGCGCAGGTACGTCCCGAACGCCGTGACCAGGAGCGGCCCGGCCCAACCCCAGACCGCACTGCCCGGGATCGGCGGAGCCAGCCGCCTGGTGAGATCAAACGCGCCACTGGTCATCTCGGCGGCCGCAGCCTCTGTTTCGTATGCCGTCATTGAGTGCCATCGTAGGGGTGCCCGCCATTACCGTTGGCCGCGAGATGGAACGCGCCAGGAAGCCCACCGGCAGCCGAGCCGAAGGCCGCGACGACGGCATTCCCGCGACGCTCACGGTCGCGGCCGTGCCGATCGGGCGGCCGGAGGATGCCTCGCCGCGCCTGGCCGCCGCGCTCGGCGAGGCGCCGATCGTGGCGGCCGAAGATACCCGCAGGCTGCGCAGGCTGGCTTCCGCGCTCGGCGTGAGGCTGACCAGCCGCCTTGTCTCGTACTACGACGACGTCGAGGCGGCGAGAACGCCGGAACTGCTGGCTGACCTGAAGGCCGGGCGTGATGTTCTGCTGGTCACCGATGCCGGCCTGCCCGGCATCAGCGATCCCGGCTACCTGCTGGTCGCGGCGGCGGCGCAAGCGGGGATCCGGGTCACCGTGCTGCCCGGTCCCTCGGCCGTCACCGCGGCGCTCGCGGTCTCCGGGCTGCCGTCTGACCGGTTCTGCTTCGAGGGGTTCCCGCCGCGCCGGGCGGGCGAGCGGGCCCGCCGGTTCGCGGAGCTGGCCGGCGAGCCGCGGACGCTGATCTTCTTCGAGTCGCGGCGCAGGCTCGCCCAGACCCTGACCGGGCTCGCGGAGGCTTTCGGCGGCGGGCGGCCCGCCGTCGTGTGCCGCGAGCTGACCAAGACGCACGAGGAGATCAGGCGCGGCACCCTCGCCGAGCTGGCTGCGTGGGCGGCCGCGGACCCGCTGGGCGAGATCACAATCGTAGTGGCGGGGGCGCGGCCGCGCCGCGCCGCGGCCCTGGCGGGCGGGGAGGCCGGGGACGGCGTGGAGCCGGAAGAGGTCAGCCAGGCCGGCCCTGCGGAGACCGCCTCGGGAGCCGCCGCCGACGTCGAGGCGCGGGTGCGGGCGGGAACCCCGCGCAAGGCCGCGATCGCAGCGGTCGCCCGGGAGCTGGGCGTGCGCAAGCGAGACGTGTACAACGCGGTGGTCCGCCATGCTCCCCCCCGCACCCCGCCCGCGCATCGCCTCTGATCGCAGCGACCTCGGGCCCGGCGCTCTGATTCCCGCCACATCAACGGACCATAGGTGCTGTTCCAGCAGCATCGACGGCACATCGATGCGGTACCGGGGTCCTGCTGATGCGGCAGCACGGGCCTGCCGCGCCCGGGAGGCGGCCGGCTGGCCCTAGGCTGAGGGAATGTCCGCGACGAGCCGCCACATACTGACCGCGCCGGCCTGGCCTTACGCCAATGGGCCCCGCCACATCGGGCACGTGTCCGGGTTCGGGCTGCCCGCCGACATGTTCGGCCGCTACCAGCGGATGACCGGCAACAAGGTGCTGATGGTCAGCGGCACCGACGAGCACGGCACGCCGATCCAGGTCCAGGCGGACGCGGCCGGCGTCACCGCCCGGGAACTGGCCGACCGGTACAACCGGGTGATCGCCGAGGACCTGACCGGCCTGGACATGGCCTACGACCTGTTCACCCGGACCACCACGCGCAACCACTACGCGGTGACCCAGGAGATCTTCAAGGGCCTGTACGACAACGGGTACATCTTCCTCAGGAAGACGATGGGAGCGATCTCGCCGTCGACCGGCCGGACGCTCCCCGACCGGTACATCGAGGGAACCTGCCCGATCTGCGGGTACGAGAGCGCGCGCGGGGACCAGTGCGACAACTGCGGCAACCAGCTCGACCCCGCCGACCTGATCAGCCCGCGCTCGAAGATCAACGGGGAGACCCCGGTCTTCGTGGAGACCGAGCATTTCTTCCTCGACCTGCCCGCGTTCGCCGACGCGCTGGGGACCTGGCTGCAGAGCAAGAGCGGGCTGTGGCGCCCCAACGTGCTGAAGTTCTCGCTCAACTTGCTCGACGACCTGAAGCCGCGGGCGTATACGAGGGACTTCGACTGGGGGGTCCCCGTCCCGCTCGACGGCTGGCGGGACCGCCCGGACAAGAGAATCTACGTCTGGTTCGATGCCGTGGTCGGGTACCTGTCCGCGTCCATCGAGTGGGCCCGACGGTCCGGTGACCCGGACGCCTGGCGGGCCTGGTGGCAGTCGCCTGACGCCGAGTCCCATTACTTCATGGGCAAGGACAACATCGTCTTCCACGCCGAGATCTGGCCGGCCATGCTGCTCGGCTACAGCGGGAAGGGCGACAAGGGCGGCACCCCGGGCTCGCTCGGGGCACTCAACCTGCCGACCGACGTGGTGTCCAGCGAGTACCTCACGATGGAGGGCCGCAAGTTCTCCTCGTCCCGCTCCGTCGTCATCTACGTACGCGACTTCCTGGAGCGCTACGACGTCGACGCGCTCAGGTACTACCTGGCGGTGGCCGGGCCGGAGAACCAGGACACCGACTTCACCTGGAGCGAGTTCATCCGGCGCAACAACGACGAGCTGCTGGCGAACTGGGGCAACCTGGTGAACCGCTGCATCTCGTTCGCGGCCCGCAACATCGGCTCGATCCCGGAAGCCGGCCCGCTGACCGACACGGACCGGCAGATAATCCAGCGCTCCCATGACGCGTTCGGGAATGTGGGCGATTTGCTGTCGCGGTCACGGTTCAAGGCCGCGATCACCGAGGCGATGCGCACGCTGGCCGACGCCAACAAGTACTTCTCCGAGCAGGCGCCCTGGAAGCTGCGCGAGTCCGATCCCGAGCGGATGCGGACGGTCCTGCACGTGGCGCTGCAGCTCGTCGACGACGGGAAGACGCTGCTGACCCCGTTCCTGCCGCGCTCGTCACAGAAGGTCTACGAGATGCTCGGCGGATCGGGCCCCTGGTCCGGGATGCCGCGGATCGAGGAGGTCACCGAGGACGGCGGCGCCCCGTACCCCGTGATCACCGGCGACTACGGGATCGCGGCGGCGCGGTGGGAGCCCGCGCCGATCCGGCCGGGCACGCCGCTCGCGCCGCCCTCGCCGCTGTTCGCCAAGCTCGACCCCAGCGTGGCCGACGAGGAGCTGGCCAGGCTGGAGCGCGGATGACCGCGGAGGCGTCGGTCCGGCCGATCCCGCCGCCCGAGCCTCTGCCGGCTGACGCGTTCGACAGCCACTGCCACCTGGACCTGATCGATCGCCCGGTGCCCGAGATACTGGCGGACGCCCGCGCGGCCAGGATCACGCGGGTCGTGACGATCGGCGTCGACCTGCCCACCTCGCGCTGGGCGGCCGCCTGCGCGGACGCCCACCGCGACGTGTACGCGGCGGTGGCGGTCCACCCGAACGAGACCGCGCGGGCCACCGAGTCCGCCGCTGACCGTGGCCCCGCTGACCGTGGCTCCGCTGACCGTGGCTCCGCTGACCGTGGCCCCGCTGACCGTGACACCGTGCTGGCCGAGATCGGCTCGCTGGCCGCGCTGCCCCAGGTCCGGGCGATCGGGGAGACCGGCCTCGACTACTACCGGGACAGCGCGCCGCCCGCCGTGCAGCGAGACTGGTTCCGGGCGCACATCGAGATCGCCAAGCAGGCGGGCAAGGCCCTGGTGATCCACGACCGGGATGCGCACGAGGACGTGCTCAGGATCCTGGCGGCCGACGGCCCGCCGGAGCATGTGATCTTCCACTGCTTCTCCGGTGACGCGGCGATGGCCAAGCGGTGCGCCGAGGCCGGGTACGTGATGAGCTTCGCGGGCAACGTGACGTTCTCCAGCGCCCAGCAGCTCCGCGACGCGGCCGCGGCCGCCCCCGCCGAGCTGATCCTGGCGGAGACCGACGCGCCGTTCCTCACCCCGGTCCCGAACCGGGGCAGGCCGAACTCGCCCGCGATGGTGGCGCACACGCTGCGCGCGATCGCCGAGGTGAAGCAGATCGGCGTGGCCGAGCTGTGCGCGGCCGTCACCGCGACCGGCGAGCGCGTGTTCGGCGCCTGGGCCCGGTGACCCTGGCGGCCGGCGATGCGGGATCCTGACCAGAACCCGGTGCCGGGAGGTCCACGGCTGCTCGGGCCTGGCGACATCCGGCAGCTCGCGCGCCGCCTCGGGATCAGGCCGTCCCGGCGGCTGGGCCAGAACTTCGTGACCGACGCCGGGACGGTCCGCCGGATCACGGCGCTGGCCGACCTGGGACCGGCGGACGTCGTGCTCGAGGTCGGCCCCGGCTTCGGCTCGCTCACGCTGCCCCTGCTGGCCGCGGCCGGCCGGGTGGTCGCCATCGAGGTGGATCCGACGCTCGCCTGCGAGCTGCCGCAGACCGTGGCCGCGCGCGCTCCCGGCCTGGCCGGCCGGCTTGAGGTGGTCACCGCGGACGCGGCCCGGGTGCGGGACCTGCCGGGACCGCCGCCTACCGTTCTGGTGGCCAACCTGCCGTACAACGTCGCGGTCCCGGTCGTGCTGCACCTGCTCGCCACCGCGCCGTCGCTGCGCCGCGGCCTGGTCATGGTCCAGGCGGAGGTGGCCGACCGGATGAGCTCCCCGCCGGGCAGCCGGATCTACGGCGTGCCGTCGGTCAAGCTCGCCTGGTTCGCCGAGGTCCGCCGGGCGGGACCGGTGCCGCGGACGGTGTTCTGGCCGGAGCCGAGGGTGGACTCCGGCCTCGTGGCCTTCACCCGGCGAGAGCCGCCGCCGGGCGCGGCGCGCGAGGAGGTCTTCGCGGTGGTGGACGCCGCGTTCGCGCAGCGGCGCAAGACGCTGCGCGCCGCGCTGGCGCCCTGGGCTGGTTCCGCCGCCGCGGCCGAGCAGGTGCTCCGGCAGGCCGCGGTCGATCCGGCGCTGCGCGGCGAGTCACTCGGCGTGGCCGAGTTCGCCCGGATCGCCATCGCCGGCCGGCAGCGGATGCCAGGCGCGCTGGCCTGACCCAGAATGGGAGCCGTGACAGCTGAGGTCCGCGTCGAGCGCGGCGTGCCCTACGGCCACGGGACACCATCGGGCCACGCGGGCGGGTACGTCCTGGCCGCGACACCGCGTACGATCGACTCACCGTGACCCCTGTGACCGTCCGGGTTCCCGCGAAGGTGAATCTGCAGCTCTCCGTGGGGCCGCCGCGTGGCGACGGCTATCACGACCTGGTGACCGTGTTCCACGCCGTGTCGCTGTTCGACGAGGTGACCGTGCGGCCGGCCGACCGGACCAGCGTGGTGGTGACGGGAGAGGACGCGGCATCCGTTCCGGCCGGTCGCGCGAACCTCGCGGCCCGGGCGGCGCGCGCCCTGGCCGCGGCCAGCACTCGCCGCGGGGGCAGGTCCGCGGTAAGGATCGAGATCCGCAAGCGGATCCCGGTGTCGGCCGGCCTGGCCGGCGGCAGCGCGGATGCCGCGGCCGCCCTGGTCGCCTGCAATGAGCTCTGGGGGGCGGGACTCACCCCGCCCGAGCTCCGCGAGGTGGGCGCGAGCGTGGGCAGCGACGTCCCGTTCGCCCTGCTCGGCGGGACCGCCATCGGACAGGGACGGGGCGAGCAGCTCACCGCGGCGCTGGCGGCCGGGACGTACCACTGGGTGCTCGCGTTCGCGACGGGCGGGCTGTCCACCCCGGAGGTCTACGCGGCCTGCGACCGGCTCCGCGCGCGCGCCGCCGCGCAGGGCAGGGCAAGCACGCGTGGAGCTGGCGGTGCCGCATCAGACAGGGCGGCCAGCTCAGCTGGGGTAGCGAGCGCAGCCGCAGCAGCGCAGCAGCCGCGGCTGAGCACGGAGCTGATGGCCGCGCTCCGCTCAGGCGACCCGGCCGCCGTCGGACCGCTGCTCACCAACGACCTGCAGCCCGCGGCTGTATCGCTGCGCCCGGATCTGCGCCGGGCCCTGAACGCAGGCCGGGAGCACGGGGCGCTCGGCGCGATAGTCTCCGGCTCCGGCCCCACCTGCGCATTCCTCGCCGCCGACGCCAGGCGCGCCCGCGAGCTCGCGGTCTCGCTGACCAGTGCCGGGGTCTGCCGGGCCGTGGTCCAGGTCAAGGGCCCGGCCGCGGGCGCCGCGGTCGTCGCGGCGGAGCGCCGATGAGCCTGGGCGCCCCGCCGCTCACTCCGCTGGTCACGCTGGAGGCGGCCACGAGGGCCTACGGGCCGCGGGTGCTGCTGGACGGCGTATCGCTCGGGGTGGCCGTCGGCGACCGGATCGGCGTCGTCGGGCGCAACGGCGCGGGCAAGACGACGCTGCTCGAGGCGCTCGCCGGTCCGGCCGAACTGGACTCCGGCCGCGCCACCCGGGCCCGCGACCTGCGGCTCGGCTACCTTCCGCAGAACGAGGACCTGGCCGGCGAGGTGCGGGAGCTTGTGTTCGGCTCGCTTCCCGAGCACGAATGGGCGGCCGATCAGCGGAGCCGCTCGGTCATCGCCGCGCTTCTGTCCGGAATAGACCTTCATGCCCAGGCAGAACGCATGTCCGGGGGCGAGCGCCGGAGGGTAGCGCTGGCCGCGTTGTTGCGCGTAGACCACGACCTGCTGCTGCTCGACGAGCCGACCAACCATCTCGACATCGAGGCGATCCGGTGGCTGGCCGGCTACCTGCGCGACTACGGGCGGGCCTTCGTGGTGGTGACCCATGACCGCTGGTTCCTCGACGCCGTGACCGAGCGGACCTGGGAGGTCGTCGACGGGCGGGTGCACTCCTACGAGGGCGGCTACTCGTCCTACGTGCTGGCCAGGGCCGAGCGGGCCAGGATGGCCGAGGCCGCCGACCAGCGCCGCCGCAACCTGCTGCGCAAGGAGCTGGCCTGGCTTCGCCGCGGGCCGCCGGCCAGGACCAGCAAGCCGAAATTCCGGATCGAGGCCGCCACCGCCCTGATTGACGGCGAGCCTGCGCCGCGCGACGGCGTCGAGTTGTCCCGGCTGGCCACCGCCCGGCTGGGCAAGACCGTCATCGAGATCGAGGACACCTCGGTGCGGGCAGGGTCGCGGATTCTGCTCGATGACGTGACCTGGCGGCTCGGGCCGGGCGAGCGGGCGGGGGTGGTGGGGGTGAACGGCAGCGGCAAGACCACGCTGCTCCGGCTGCTCGCCGGCAGTCTTCCTAACGCGACGGGGCTCGGCTCGCTCACCGTCAGCGGCCGGGTCGTGCGCGGCAAGACCGTCCGGATCGGCTACCTGGCCCAGGAGCCACCCGCGCTGGACCCCGGGCTGCGCGCGGTGGAGGCCGCCGAGCGGGTGCGCCGCTCGGTCCGGATCGGCGACGGCGAGATATCCGTCGCCCGCCTGCTCGACCGTCTCGGCCTGCGCGGCGACCGGCAGCGGGTCCCGGTGGCCGAGCTGTCCGGCGGGGAGCGCAGGCGGCTGCAGCTGATGATGGTGCTGCTCGACGAGCCGAACGTGCTGCTGCTCGACGAGCCGACCAACGACCTGGACATCGACACCCTCACCGAGCTCGAGGACCTGCTGGACGGCTGGCCAGGCTCGATGGTCGTCGTCAGCCACGACCGGTACTTCCTGGAGCGGGTCACCGACCACGTTATGGCGCTGATCGGCGGGGGGCTGGCGTACCTGCCCGGCGGGGTCGCGGAGTACCTGGACCGCATCGACCGGCAGCGGGCCGTCGCGCCCGGATCGTCGGCCGCGGGGGCCGCACCCGGACCGCCGGCCGGGGCTCAGGCCTCGCCTGCGGCGCGGCAGCGGGCCGCCCGCAAAGAGCTCGACCGGCTGGAACGCCAGCTCGACAGGGTGTCTGGCCAGGAGGCCGATCTGACCACGGCGCTGGCCGAGCACGCCAGCGACTACACCAAGCTGATCGAGCTCGGCGCGCAGCTGCGCGCCGTGCAAGTGCAGAAGGCGGGCCTCGAGGAGCGCTGGCTGGCCGTGGCCGACGAGATTTCCTAGGACTGCTCGCGGAGCTTGCTCCGCGGCGGGGGGAGTGAAGGGGGGTCGTCCCCCTGGCTCGAGCTCAGCCGAGGTCGGCCTGCTGGAACGTCTGGGCGATCACGCCGTAGCCGGCCGCGTCGGCATGCTGGTTCGGCCCGCGGGGAGCCGATGCGCATTCCCAGGTCCAAAGGCAGATCGCCGCGACGTTGGGCGGGACCGAGCCGATCCCGCGCACGGTGACGTGGCCGGTGAAGTCCCCGCTGCGAAAGGCGCCGAACACGTCGGCTACCCGAGCCCGGAATGCTCGGTAGACGCTGGCCAGCAGCTCGTTGTAGCTGACGACGAGCCCTTCGCTGAGCCGCGCGAGTGCCTCGCCGACTAGGCCGTTGCGCCACTCGGCGAGTGCGGGCACGTAGTAGTTCATGCCGATGATGCGGACCTGGTCGCCACCCGCCGCGCGGATTCTCCTCATGATCTGCGTGAGGTTGGCGACGGTCGCCGGGAAGCTTTTCCCGAGGCAGGAAGCCACCGCGCCGACGGACGTGCGCATCACGCAGGAGCCGGGATCGTTGGCGCCGATGTCGATGGTGATCAGCGAGACCCGGCCACGGTGGGCGCGAAGAAAGCTGACCGCCGCAGCGAGCTGGGAGCCGCCCGGGTAGGAGCAGATCCCGCCGTCGATCATCGTGTCGGTGGTCTCGCCGGAGCAGCCGAGCTTGACCAGCCGCAGGCCGGGGTGGCCGCGGCGCAGCGCGGCGTAAAGCTGGTCGGCGTAACCCTGCCGGGTCGCGAGGCTGGCTCCCGCCGAGTCGGGCTGGACTCCCCGGGACAGCGAGTCACCGAGCGCCAGGTAGTAGCTGGCCTCAGGGCGGGTCTGGCGAGCTGGGTCGCTGGAGGTGCAACCCGAGGTCATCACGCTCATGGCTACGGTTGCGACCGCGACGAGGATGACGACGCGGCGCACCAAGCCTCCTGCGGCAGCGGGTAATGCTGGCGATTATAAGAGCCGTCCGGACGTCGGCCTGACCGCCATCGCGCGTGGATGGACGAAGGACGGCCCCCGGCCACGCCCGGCAGTGCATTACGTTCCAGGGTTCCGCCGTGTCCGGCTAGGCCCGCGCGCTGTCCGGCGCCGGGTCGGCGTCGAACGGCGCGAGCAGGATCCGCAGCAGCGCCGCCAGGTCGCGCTGCTGGGCGCCATCCAGCCCGGTCAGCAGCTCCCGCTCCCTGAGCAGCAGGTCGGCGAGCGCGGCGTCGGCTGCGGCCCGCCCCCGAGCGGTCAGGGCCACCAGAACGCCGCGCTTGTCCGCCGGGTCGGGCCGCCTGCTGACCAGTCCCGCATTGGCCAGGCGGTCGATCCGGTTCGTCATCGTGCCGGAGGTCACCAGGGTGGCGCGGAGCAGCGCGCCCGGGCTGAGCTCGTAGGGCGGGCCCTGCCGGCGCAGGGCGGACAGGACGTCGAACTCCCAGGCCTGGAGGCCATGCGAAGCGAACGCGGCCGTCCGCGCCCGGTCCAGGTGCCTGGCCAGCCGGGTTACCCGGCTGAGTACCTGGAGCGGCTCGACGTCCAGGTCGGGGCGCTCGGCTCGCCACCTCGCGACTAGCTCGTCAACCTCGTCCCGCAGTTGCTCGTGTCCGTCCGCCGGCTCGTTTCGCTGGCCCGGCGCGGCGTTACCTCTCGCGTCCTCCGGCCGCGGTCTTTGCCCCGGCTGTGGCCGCTGCCCTATCCCCGCGTCCTGCCCCGTCCCCGCGTCCTGCCCCATCCCCGCCTCCTGCCCATCCCTGCGTCCTGCCCCAGCCCTGCGTCCTGCCCCATGCCTGCGTCCTGCCCCATCCCTGCGTCCTGCCCCATCCCCGCTTCCCGTTACGGCCTACGCTCCATGATCATCAGCATATCTCTTGACATCAAGATTTTGCCAGCCTTACTGTGAGGCGGAGGATCTGTCTCGATGTCGAGATACCGAGCAGACCGGGAGGCGGCCATGTGGGATCCGGGCCAGTACCGTCGCTTCGGCGACGAGCGGTCGCGCCCGTTCTTCGATCTGGTCGGCCGGGTGGATGCGGCGCCCGAGGTTGTCGTCGACCTCGGCTGCGGGCCCGGCACGCTGACCGCGGCGCTGGCCCGCCGGTGGCCGCAGGCCGCGGTCCGCGGGATCGACAGCTCGGCCGAGATGATCGAGGCCGCGCAGACGCTGCGGCCGACCAGCCCGCGGCTCAGCTTCGCCCTCGGTGACGTTAGGGACTGGAAGCCCGACGGCCGCGTGGACGTGATCGTCTCCAATGCCGTGCTGCAATGGGTGCCCGACCACCTCGACGTGGTGGCCCGGTGGGCGGGCTTTCTCCCCTCCGGCGGCTGGCTTGCCCTCCAGGTGCCCGGGAACTATGACCAGCCGGGCGATCGGGCGCTGCGGGAGCTCGCGGGCTCGGACCGGTGGCGCCCGCTGCTGGCCGACGTGCGGCTGAATCATCAGGCGGGGGATCCGGCCGAGTACGTAGACCTCCTGGCCGGGTCCGGCTTCGAGGTCGATGCGTGGGAAACGACCTACCTGCACGTGCTGCCCGGCGACGATCCGGTGGTCAGCTGGTACCAGGGCACGGGCATGCGCCCGGTGCTCGCCGCGCTGCCGCCCGACCAGGCGGCCGAGTTCCTGGCCGACTACCGGGCCCGGGTGACCGAGGCGTACCCGGCGGCGGCCTACGGCACGGTGTTCCCGTTCCGGCGGGTGTTCGCGGTGGCCGTCCGGCGGTAACGGTCGCCGGGGAAATGCTGCCTTACCGCGCGCCAGGCCCTCCTGGCGGTCTTGCCAGCACCTTGGTGTGCGAAAAATGCTGTTCGCACGACACTTTCCGCACACGGTCCAGCCGGACACCCGCGCAGAACGGACATGAAACGGCTGTGAGGCGTTAGAACCTGGCCGGTCCGTTACGACTGCTCGCGCAGCCGCCGCATCGCCTCGGGCGATATCCGCGGCTTCGGGTCCAGCTGGGACAGGCCGTTCCAGGCCAGGTTCACCAGGTGGGCGGCCACCACCTCGAGTTCAGGCTTCCGCGCGTCCAGCCACCACTGGCCGGTGAACGCGACCATCCCGACGAGCATCTGCGCGTACATGGGGGCCAGCTTCGGGTCGTAGCCCCGTTCTTTGAGCATGTCGCCGAGTATGTACTCGACCTGGCTGGCGATGTCGCTGATCAGGCTGGCGAAGGTCCCGGATCCCGACGAGGGGTTCGAGTCACGCACCAGGATCCGGAAGCCGTCGGAGTTGTCCTGGATGTACCTGAGCAGCCCGACGGCTGCGACCTCGAACTTCTCCATGGTGTCCTCGCCGCTGAGCAGGCGCGTCGCCATGGCGATGAAGCGCTCTACCTCGCGGTCCACGACCACCGCGTAGAGCCCTTCCTTCCCGCCGAAGTGCTCGTACACGACGGGCTTGGAGACGTCGGCACGGGCGGCGATCTCCTCGATAGACGTGCCGTCCAGGCCGCGCTCGGCGAACAGGCGGCGGCCGATATCGAGCAGTTGCTCCCGGCGCTCCTTGCCGGTCATCCTCCGGCGCCCCGACCCTGCGGAGTGGCTTGCCACTAGCCCATCATGTCAACCGGCCGGCAAGTCAGCCAATCGCGCGGCTGACCGCACGCTTGGTCATGGAGCCCAGCTTCCTGGATCCGGTGAGCTTGCCGGTCAGCCTCTCCTCGTCCGGCCAGCGGACGTCGTGGGCCCAGCCGAGCTTCTCGGCCACCCAGATCACCCTGGCCGCGGTGTCGATCTGCCCCTTGAGCGCTCCATGCCGGGCACAGGTCGGGTCGGCGTGGTGCAGGTTGTGCCAGGACTCGCCGAACGACAGGATCGCCAGCCAGTTGACGTTCCGGGACTTGTCCCGCACCTCGAACTCCTCCTTGCCGAACGTGTGGCAGATGGAGTTGATCGACCAGGTCACGTGGTGCAAGAACGCGACCCGTACCAGGCTGGCCCAGAAGAACGCGGTGAAGGCCCCCGCCCAGGACCACGACCACAGCCCGCCGATCGCGGCGGGCGCCAGCAGCGACACCGCCACGAGCCCCGGGAACCACCGCGAGATCCGGGAGATGTCGGAGTCGGCCAGCCAGTCCGGGCAGAACTTCTCCTGCGAGGTGCGGTTACGGTCGAACAGCCAGCCGATGTGGGCGAAGGCCAGCCCCTTGGTCAGTGCCTTCCAGTCGCTGCCGAACCGCCAGGGCGAGTGCGGGTCGCCCTCCTTGTCGCTGTACTTGTGGTGCCTGCGGTGATCGGCGACCCAGGTTAGCACCGGCCCCTCGATGGCCAGGGTCCCGGCCACCGCGAGCGCGATCTTGAACGGGCGAGTTGCCTTGAACGACCCGTGGGTGAAGTAGCGGTGGAAGCCCGCGCTGATGCCGAGCCCGGAGATGTAGTAGAACGCGATCGCGATCACGACATCGTGCCAGCCGAGGCCCCATCCCCAGGCCAGCGGCACCGCGGCGAGGAGCGCGAGCATCGGAACGACGACGAAGATGCCGACCAGGATGCGCTCGCCGGTGGGATTCTGTTCTGGGTCGAGGTCCGGCCGGGCCCGGCCGGGGACGGGCGCCGGCGGCGCCAGCACGGCTGCGGTTGCTCGAGTGGTGTCTGCGGAAGTGGTCATGGCTGTCCTCGCTTGCGTTGGAGGTTGCGGCCAGATGATGAGCGCTCCGCGCATAACCGAGGTCTGGGGTTGATGCAAAGTACGCTTACGTAACCGTAACCTACGCCACCGTAGGTTGCGCAAGTACCTGGGCAAACTTTCCCGCACATGTGGCCAACGTCACGTCCGCAGCCGCCCGACTGCGGAGAGCGGGTCATGGCACTACCCGAAATATCGGCATCCATGCCACCGGAGTCAGTCTGATCACGCCCAGACCAAGATGACCACCGGCCTGGCGTTGATCGGAGCCACATCAGGCTGATCCCGGTAGGCTAGACGCCGAAACTTTCCCGGGTGGTCTAGCTGGCATGACTACCGACTTTGGCTCGGTCGACCGAGGTTCGAATCCTCGCCCGGGAGCAGAACGTCCCGTTTAAGGGAGCATAGTCAGGCTCGGTAGTTGGCCGATCTCATCGGTGGCGGCCCTCCTGGCCGCTTCCCGCTTGGCCTCGCGGAGTGGTCCCTCAGCGGCCCAGTACCTGCGGACGCCGTCCGCGGCTCTCTTGCGGCATTCTTCGTAGCTCAGGCGCTCTGGCCGAGGCATGTCACTGACCCAAGCCGAGGCCGTGCTCTTTGAGACACCTAGCTCGGCGACGATGTCGTCGTAGGCAAGCCCTTCCTGGCGGAGTTCCCTGGCCTTGGCCCGAAGGTCGTCTTTGGCGTTCGGCCGCCACGTCCATGGCTGGGGCGGCTCGCCTTTGAGCGACTCGTTCAGGGTCTCGTTGCTGGTGATGCCGAGGAGTTCCTTGATCTCGCGGCGGGACTTGCCCGCGCGGCGGAGCGCGATCGCTTGCTCTCGTAACTGGGCAAATGCAGTTTTCTGGCTATATTCGAATATTAGTTCATGCCTCTGACAAACGGGTGATGTGCCGGAAGCTCCGACACGTTGCGGTAGCTGCGAGTGTGGGCTGGCGCGGGCCGGGCTGGCCACTAGGCCGGAAGGTGACGGAGCACACAGATGAGCGCATGCCGGGTCGGGGCGGGCAGCCGGGCGGTATCCTGCGGGGGTCGGGAGCGTGAACTGGCCGGGGGGACGTGCACCCGGCTGCGCGCAACAGGCCGATGGCCTGCAGTGATACCAAGGAGCCGAGCCGAGTGAGCCTAGCCGGTCCGGCCGCCGTAGTCATTCTGGCGGCGGGCGAGGGCACCCGAATGAAGAACCACACCCCGAAGGTGCTCAACGAGGTGTGCGGCCGGACAATGCTCGGCCACGTCGTGGCCGCGGCGCGCGAGCTAGGCCCGGAGCGTCTCATCGTTGTCACCGGGCACGGTCGGGGCCAGGTCGCCGAGTACCTCGCCGAGCATGCGCCCGAGGCCGAGATCGTGGTGCAGGAACGGCGCGGCGGCACCGGCCACGCGGTGCGCACGGCGATCGAGGCCGTCGGCGTGATCCACGGCACCGTGGTCATCACCTACGCCGATACCCCGCTGCTGCGCGGGCGGACGCTGAGCGAGCTTGTGACGGCGCATCGGGCGCACGGCGCGGCGGTCGCCGTCCTCACCGCTACGCTGGCTGACCCGACCGGCTACGGCCGGATCGTGCGCGACCCGGCCGGCGCGTTCACCGGGATCATCGAAGAGGCGGACGCGAGCCCGCAGCAGCGGGCGATCAACGAGATCAACTCGGGCATGTACGCCTTCGACGGCGACCTGCTCGCCGACACCGTCAAGCGGGTTCCGACCGACAACGCCAAGGGCGAGGAGTACCTCACCGACGTCGTGTCGATCCTGCACAGCGACGGTTACCCCGTCGCCACCACCGCATGCGAGGATCCCGATGAAGTCCTGGGCGTGAACGACCAGGCCCAGCTGGCCTGGGCGCGACGGGCGCTGAACGCGCGGCTGCTCGGAGACTGGATGCGCGCCGGGGTGACGATCGTCGACCCCGCGAGCACCTGGATCGATGTCGGCGTCAGGCTGGAGCCGGGCGCGAAGATCGGCCCCGGCAGCCAGCTGGAGGGCAGTACCACGGTCGCGGGGACGGCGCGGGTGGGTCCCGGTTGCCTGCTGCGGGACACCTCGGTCGCGGATGGCGCCACGGTGGTCAACTCGGTCTGCGAATCAGCGGTGGTCGGTGTCGGTGTCATGGTGGGGCCCTTCGCCCACCTGAGCGGAGGGCGAGACCAGTGACCGGCATCACCGCCACCAACCAGAAGCGGATGCTACTGCTGTCCGGCCGGGCCAACCCGGAACTCACCGACGAGGTAGCCCAGTGCCTGGGCATCGAGCCGACCCCGACCATGCTCTACGACTTTGCCAACGGCGAGATCTTCGTCCGGTTCCTCGAGTCCGTGCGCGGCTGCGACGCGTTCGTGCTGCAGAGTCACACTGCGCCGATCAATCAGTGGATCATGGAACACCTGATCATGGTGGATGCCCTGAAGCGGGCATCGGCCAAGCGGATCACGGTGGTGGCCCCGTTCTTCGGCTATGCGCGCCAGGACAAGAAGAGCCGCGGGCGGGAGCCGATCTCGGCCCGCCTCATGGCCGACCTTTTCCTCGCTGCGGGCGCCGACCGGATCATGGCGGTCGACCTGCACACGGCGCAGATCCAGGGTTTCTTCGACGGCCCGGTCGACCATCTGTTCGCGCTGCCTATCCTGGCCGATTACATCGAGAAGCAGCTGGACCTGTCCCAGGTCACGGTGGTCGCTCCGGACGCGGGCCGGGTCCGGGTCTGCGAGCGGTGGACCGACCGGCTGGGCAGTCCGCTGGCGATCATCCATAAGCGCCGGGACACCGATGTCGCCAACCGGGTCAAGGTCCTCGAGGTGGTCGGCCAGGTGGCCGGGCGGACCTGCGTCATCGTGGATGACATGATCGACACCGGCGCGACGATCTTGAACGCGGCCGAGGCGCTGTTCGAGCAGGGCGCCGCCCAGGTGATAGTCACCGCCACGCACGGGGTGCTGTCCGGCACCGCGGTGGACATGCTGAAGAACTCCCGCATCAGCGAGGTGATCGTCTGCAATACGCTGCCGATCACCAACGAGAAGCGGTTTGACAAGCTCACGGTACTGTCGATCGCGCCGCTGATCGCCCGGGCGATCAGCGAGGTGTTCAGCGACGGATCGGTGACCAGCCTGTTCGACGGCCAGAGCTGACGGCCAGAGCTGACGGCCACCGCCGGCGGCAGAGCTGACGGCTGGGCGGACCTCGGAACGAGGAAAGAGAAGGTGACCGCTGGCCCCGCCCCCCAACCGCGAACGGAGGCCAGCGGCCACCAGCTCAGTTGCCCCCGGACTGCGCCCCGCGTGGCAGTCTGACGGCATGGCAGCTTCTTGCGTGCTCGCCGGTCAGGACGGACTCCCGCTGGCGGGGAGCAGGTAAGTGCGGCTGATGCCCAGCCTGCCGTCTGGGTCTTGCCTACCGATTGAGTACCGATGACGCCTGCCGGGATCGGTGGCCCGTGATGTGCCCGGATGAGGCGGCATGGGCGGCTGTGACGCAGGCGCAGCCGCCTGGCTTGAGGGCCCCGGCGGTATGGCTGCCAATATCGGTGACCTCGCGATCACAGATATGCAACAGCATGCGTAGAGCCTTTACGTCATGATTGAGTGGTAATTAAGAAGCCTCCGTCGCCCGGCATCGGTCCGATGGCGAGGCGCGAGCGGGGAACGGTGGGCCCGCGTCCGGAATGGCGGAAGGGGCGGGCCCGGACGGGGCGTCGTGGTGCGGTTTCGGATACTCGGGCCGCTCGAGGTCTGGACCGGCCAGGACTGGGGCGGCATCGGAGCGCCAAAGTGGCGGGCCCTGCTGGCCGCGCTGCTGCTGAACCAGAGCCAGGCCGTGTCGACCGACCGGCTGATCGCGGAGCTATGGGGCGACGACCCGCCTGACCGGGCGGCGAACCTGGTGAGCGTTTACGTGCTCCGGCTGCGCCGCGCGCTGGGCGACCCCGAGGGCCGCGTTCTAACTACCCGTGCTCCCGGATACCAGCTGCTGCTCGACCCTGTGGAGCTGGACGCCGGGCGCTTCGAGGCGCTGGCCGGGCAGGGCAGGCGGGCCCTGGCCGCGGGGGACTGTCTCCGCGCCGCCGAGCTACTCGCCGAAGCGCTCGGGCTGTGGCGGGGCCGGGCGCTCGCCGACGTGCCGCCCTCCGCGCTGGTGACCGCCGAGGCCAGCCGGCTGGAGGAGTCCCGGCTGGCCGCGCTGGAGCTGCGGATCGAGGCCGATGTCGGCTGCGGCCTGAATGCTCAGCTGGTCCCCGAGCTGCGCAGGCTGCTGTCCGATCAGCCGCTTCGGGAGGCGCTGTGGAGCCTGCTCATCCGGGCGCTCGACGGCGCCGGACGCCACGCCGAGGCGCTGGCGGCCTACGGGGAGGCCCGACACGCGATCTCCGACGAGCTCGGCGTCGACCCCGGCCCGGAGCTGCAGCGGCTCTACCAGGCGATGCTCACAGCTGACCGGGTCCCGCGGCGGTGGCCCGCCAGTGCGCCCGCTGACCGGTCCGCCGGTCCGCCCGCCGGCCCATCCGCCGGGGCGGGCGCTGTCCATTCTGCCGGGGCGGGCGCTGCGCCGTCCGCCGGGTGGTCGGCTAGCGGATCGCTGTCGCCGGAGGCGCCCGCCGCCGAGGGAGCTCCCCGCGCGGCGCGCGCCGCGTCGCCGCGTCGCGTTCCCGCCCAGCTGCCCGCCGACGTTGCGGATTTCACCGGGCGCGACCGGCACCTGGACCGGCTGCGAGGCCTGGTGTCGGAGACCCGGCGCGGGGACAATCCCCCGATGACCATCGCAGTGGTGGCCGGCGCGCCGGGCCTGGGCAAGACCGCGCTCGCGGTCCACGCGGCCCACCTGCTGCGGCGGGATTTCCGCGACGGGCAGCTCTACGTCGGCCTGCGCGGCGGGAGCGAGCAGCCCGTGCCGCCGGACGAGGTGCTGGCGAGGTTCCTCAGGGATCTTGGGGTGGACGGGGCCCGGGTACCGGTGGATGCCGAGGAGCGCGCAGCCATGTACCGTACGCGCCTGGCCGAGCGGCAGATGCTGCTCGTGCTGGACGATGCGAGGGACGCGGCGCAGGTCCGGCCGCTGCTTCCCGGCAGCGGCTCGTGCACGGTGATCGCCACCTCCCGGCACCGGCTTTCTGACCTGGCCGGCAGCCAGCTCGTCGATCTTGACGTGCTCGACGACGGCGAGGCGGCCGAGCTGTTTACGCGCATCATCGGGGCCGAGCGCGCTGATGCGGAACCCGGGCCGGTGCGTGACGTGCTCGCCGCCTGCGCCGGCCTGCCGCTCGCCATCAGGATCGCGGGCGCACGGCTGACCGCGCGCCGCAGCTGGAGCGTGGGGACGCTCGCTGACCGCCTGGCCGACCAGCGCCGCCGGATGGATGAGTTCACGGCGGGCGACCTGGCCGTGCGCGCCGCGTTCCAGGTCAGCTTCGATGCCCTGCCCCGTCCGGCGAACCGGAACGGGATAGACCCGGCGCGGGTGTTCCGCCTGCTGGGAGTCTGGCAGGGTCCGTCCATCAGCTTGCACGCCGCCGCCGCGCTCACCGGTGAGCCGGAGGGGCCCGTCGCCGACGCCCTGGAGGTGCTCGTCGACGCGAACCTGCTGGAATCCCCGGCCCCGGACCGGTACCGGCTGCATGACCTGCTGCGCGCCTACGCGGCGGAGCGGGCGGAGGCCGACGAGGCGCCGCAGGCCACCGAGGAAGCGGTGCACCGCGTGCTCAGCTGGTATCTGCGCACCGCGGACGCGGGCGCGGGCGTGGTCGCGCCGTACCTGGATCGGGTGCCGCTGGGCCCGGCGGAGCCCGGCTGCGAACCCATGGCCTTCGCCACCGCAGAGCGGGCGCTCGACTGGTGCGAGCAGGAGCGCGCCAATCTGGTCGCCGCGACCCGCCAGTCCGCGTCCCACGGTCTGCATGACATCGCATGGAAGCTTCCGGCGGCCATGAAGGTGTGCCTCGACCGGCTCGGGTACCGCGCGGAATGGCTGACGACGCACCGTCTTGCCCTGGCCAGCGCGCGAGAGCTGGGAGACAGGGCGGGTGAGGCCTGGGTGCTGACCAATCTCGGCATGGTGCTCGGCCAGCAGCGCGCACAAGACGCCGTCGGCTACTTCGAGCAGGCGCTGGCCATCTACCGCGAGACCGGTGACCGGCGATACCAGGCGCAAGTCGCTAACAACCTTGCGTTCTGCTATCTCGTCCTTGGGCGGCATGAGGAGGCGGTTACAGCGCTGCTCGGAGCTCTCAAGCTACAGCGCCAGGCCGGCCGTCGCTACGGCGAGGGCGTCGCGCTGTGCAACCTCGGCGAGGCCTACGTGGAACTCGGGCGCCATGATGAGGCGATCGCCGTCTCGCAGGAGGCACTCGCCATTGCCCGTGAGGTCGGCTCGGTACGGGATGAGGGCTACGCCCTGCACAACCTCGGCCGCGCTCATCTGGAGCTGGGGCACCTTACCGAGGCAGCCGACCTGTTCGAGCAGGCCCTGGCCATTCATCGTGCCGCGGGCGAAAGGTTCGGCGAGGCGCAAGACCTGAAGCGCATCGGTGCCGCCCGCGCCCGGGCGGGACATCTCGCGGAGGCCCGGGACATGTGGACCCGCGCCCGCATTCTCTTCGAAGGCTTGGGCGAAGACGGCCAGGCTGCCGAACTCGGCGCTCGCCTGGAGAAACTTGGTACCACGCACAAAAGTGCCGCAGGTGGCAAAGAGGGCGGCCTGTAGAAACAGCTGGTATTCGAGATTCGGCGGCCCGATACCATTACGATTCGGATCGTCAGCCGTTGTATCGTGCGGGGCCCTGGCATGAGAGCCGGGACACGAAGGGAACGACGATGGAAGATCACACCAGCAGTCACGAGCCGGCCCCGTTTGAGGGCGGCGCGGAGCAGCCGGCCCCGTTTGAGGGCGGCGCGGAGAAGCCGGCCCCGTTCGAGGGCGGCGCGGAGCAGCCGGCCCCGTTCGAGGGCGGCGCGGAGAAGCCGGCCCCGTTCGAGGGCGGCGCGGAGAAGCCGGCCCCGTTCGAGGGCTAGCGGCGGCGACGTGGGGCGGCGATCGCGAGGTTGCCGCCGCTCTTCGCTGTGCGCGGGGCGGGCCGCTCGCCGTCCCCGACCCGAGCAAGCGGGGCGCGTGGCTTCGGCGTGATACTGATTACGACTCGTCGCCAGTTCCTGAATCGAATAGGTTCTCGCTCACCTGGGTCAGGTCCAGAATGGGACGATCACCGACAACAGGCGCGACGCCGTGGCAGGGTCTCCCGCTTTGCACCACGCGATCAGGTCTGCGGCACAGCCCAACCAGTGGGAGGAGTAACGGCGCTAGCCTTCGGGTTGCGCCGGTGCTGACGGGGTACGCGGGCCCTTCACTCGAGGTTCTCGGCTAGACTTCCCGAGCATTAGCCTGTCGTTTTGAGGAGTTCCACCGTGCCCGAGGTACGCATCGCCGCCGAGCCCCGCAGCGAGTTCGGCAAGGGCCCGGCCCGCCGCGTGCGGCGCGCGGGCCGGGTTCCCGCCGTCCTGTACGGCCACGGCACCGACCCGCGGCACGTCAGCCTGCCCGGCCACGACGTGCTGCTCGCGCTGCGCACGGCGAACGTGCTGATCCGCCTCGAGGGCATGCCCGGCGGCAGCCAGCTCGCGCTGCCGAAGGCGATCCAGCGGGACCCGATCAAGGGCTCCGTGGAGCATGTCGACCTGATCATGGTCAGGCGCGGCGAGAAGGTCACCGTGGACATCCCGGTCACGGTGACGGGGGACGTGGTCCCGGACGGGCTGCTGGACCAGCAGCTCGTCCAGATATCCGTGGAGGCCGAGGCCACGAACATCCCGCCCGGCATCGAGGTGAGCGTGGAGAACATGCCGATCGGCACGGCCGTCCATGCCGGCGACCTCGCACTCCCGGCCGGCGTGTCGCTCGCGGTCGAGGCCGACGTCCTCGTTCTGCACGTGCTCGCTGCTCCCACCGCGGAACAGATGGAGGCCGAGCTTGGCCTGCCGGAGGAGGGCGAGGCCGTGCCTGCCGCGCCCGCGGCGCCTGCGCCTGCGGGCGCGGAGGGCGGCGGCCAGCCTGAGGCGGCTGCCGACCAGCCGTCCTGATCTGGCTACGTGATCCGGTTACCGCATGGCCGATGAGCGCTGGCTGATTGCCGGGCTCGGCAACCCGGGGCCCGAGTACTCGGGCAACCGGCACAACGCCGGGTTCATGGTGGCCGACCTGCTCGCCGAGCGGATGGGGGCTCGGTTCAAGCGCGACCGGTCGCGGGCCGCGGTCGCCGCGGGGCGGCTAGCCGGTTTCCCGGTTACCCTGGCCAAGCCGCTATCGTTCATGAACCTTTCCGGCGGGCCCGTGGCGTCGCTGCGCAGCTTCTACAAGATCCCGCCGGACCGGATCGTGGTCGTGCACGATGAGCTGGACCTTCCGTTCGGCACGCTCAGGCTCAAGCAGGGCGGCGGGGACAACGGTCATAACGGGCTGCGGTCGGTGACGGCCGCCCTCGGCACGCGCGACTACTTCCGGGTGCGCGTAGGCATCGGCCGGCCCCCGGGCCGGATGGACGCCGCGGACTTCGTTCTGCATGATTTCTCGGCTGCCGAACGGAAGCTCGTGCCCGAGGTGCTGGAACGCTCCGCCGATGCCGCTGAGTTCCTGCTACAGCGCGGCCTGGCCGCGGCCCAGAACGAGTTCCACACCGTGGCATCGCCTGCGGAACCCTGAGGAGGGGATGGGCGGCATGATCTCCGATGACGACCGCCTCGCGGCCGAGCTGGCCGCCGAGGCCGGACGGCGGCTGCTCGCGCTGCGGGCGCGCGGCGGCGACCCGGACGCCCTGCGGGACGAGGGTGACCGGCGCTCCCACGAGTTCCTCGCCGCCGAGCTGGCCCGGCGCCGTCCCGGCGACGCGCTGCTGTCCGAGGAGGGCCGGGACAGCCGGGCCAGGCTGTCGGCGCGCCGGGTGTGGATCGTGGACCCGCTGGACGGGACGCGGGAATTCGGCGAGCCCGGGCGCACCGACTGGGCGGTCCACGTGGCGCTCTGGGAGGAGGGCGAGCTGACCGCCGGGGCGGTGGCGCTCCCGGCCCAGGGCAAGACGCTCAGCACGGCGGACCCTCGAGCCGACCACCGCTCAACATCAACATCCATAACGCTGCGGCTCGCGGTGAGCCGCACCAGGCCGCCGGAGTTCGCGGCGCGACTGGCCGACAAGACCGGCGCCCTGCTGCTGCCGCTCGGCTCGGCCGGGGCCAAGGCTGCCGCGGTGATCTGCGGGGACGCCGAGGCGTACGTGCACAGCGGCGGGCAGTACGAGTGGGACTCGGCCGCGCCGGTCGCCGTCGCCCTCGCGGCCGGGCTGCACGCGTCCCGGATCGACGGCTCGAGGCTGTCGTACAACCAGGACCCGCCGTCGGTGCCGGATATCCTGATCTGCCAGGCCGCGCTCGCGGACATGCTGCTCGGGGTGATCAGCTCCGTGCGGCAGGACTGACCCCGCGCCCCTCCAGCCCAGCTCACCTCGCTAGCCCCGCCCATCCCTCTAGCCCCGCCCACCTCGCTAGCCCCGCCCACCCGCCTAGGAGCTTCCCAGATGGCCACGCCGCGTTCCGACTATCTGCTCTCGCAGCTCGACATCCTGGAGGCCGAGTCGATCCACATGCTGCGCGAGGTCGCGGCCGAGTTCGAGCGGCCCGTGCTGCTGTTCTCCGGCGGCAAGGACTCGATCGTGATGCTGGCGCTGGCCGAGCGCGCGTTCTGGCCTGCGCGCATCCCGTTCCCCGTTATGCACGTGGACACCGGGCACAACTTCGCCGAGGTCCTGGAGTTCAGGGACCTGCGGGTCGCCGAGATCGGCGCCCGGCTGATCATCGCGTCCGTGCAGGATTCGATCGACGCAGGCCGGGTCACCGAGGAGACCGGGCGCTGGGCCAGCCGCAACCGGCTGCAGACCACCACCCTGCTCGACGCGATCGAGGAGCACCGCTTCGACGCCGTATTCGGCGGCGCCCGCCGCGACGAGGAGAAGGCCCGGGCCAAGGAGCGCATGTTCTCGTTCCGGGACGAGTTCGGCCAGTGGGATCCGAAGAACCAGCGGCCCGAGCTCTGGAACTTGTATAACACCAGGATTCACCGGGGCGAGCACATCCGGGTGTTCCCGCTGTCGAACTGGACCGAGCTCGACGTGTGGCACTACATCTGGCGGGAGAAGCTGGAGATCCCCTCGATCTACTTCGCGCACCAGCGCCAGGTCTTCGAGCGCGACGGCATCCTGCTGGCGGAAGGCCCGTTCGTGACCAGGTCGGAGGACGAGTCTGTCTTCGAGGCGACCGTCCGCTACCGCACGGTCGGGGACATGTCCTGTACCGGGGCCGTCGAGTCGACCGCGGCGACCATCCCGGAGGTGATCACCGAGATCGCGGCGACCCGCATCACCGAGCGGGGCCAGACCCGGGCGGACGACCGCACCAGCGAGGCCGCGATGGAAGACCGCAAGCGAGAGGGCTACTTCTGATGACCCGCTACCAGGAGACGGGCCCGCAGACCGGGGCCGGTGCCGGCCGGCCGGAATCCGGCAGGCACATGGACATGCTGCGGCTGGCCACCGCGGGCTCGGTGGACGACGGCAAGAGCACGCTCATCGGGCGGCTGCTGTTCGACTCCAAGGCGATCTTCGAGGATCAGATGGCCGCCGTGGAGCGCACCAGCAAGGAGCGTGGCGAGGAGTACACGAACCTGGCCCTGCTGACCGACGGGCTGCGCGCCGAGCGGGAGCAGGGCATCACGATCGACGTGGCCTACCGCTACTTCGCGACGCGGGTCACGTCCAGTACACCCGGAACATGGTCACCGGTGCCTCCACCGCCGACCTCGCGGTCGTGCTGGTCGACGCGCGCAACGGGCTGACCGAGCAGAGCAGGCGCCACGCGTTCCTGGCCACGCTGCTGCGGGTGCCGCACCTGGTGCTCGCGGTGAACAAGATGGATCTCGTCGACTACGACGCCGCGGTGTTCGAGCGGATCGCCGAGGAGTTCACGTCGTTCGCGACGAAGCTGGAGATCGGCGACCTGACGTTCATCCCGATCTCCGCCCTGCACGGCGACAACGTCGTGCAGCGCTCCGCCAGCATGCCCTGGTACGACGGCCCTTCGCTGCTGCATCACCTGGAGCACGTGCACATCGCGTCCGACCGGAACCTGATCGACGTCAGGTTCCCCGTGCAGTACGTGATTCGGCCGCACCAGGCCACCGACCCGCAGCTGCACGACTACCGGGGCTACGCGGGCCAGGTGGCCGGCGGGGTACTCAAGCCCGGCGACGAGGTGATGCACCTTCCGTCCGGGCTGACCACCAGGATCGAGCGCATCGACACCGCGCGCGGCGCCGTGGCCGAGGCGTTCCCGCCGATGTCGGTCACCCTGCTCCTCGCCGACGACCTGGACGTCTCCCGGGGAGACATGCTCTGCCGGCCGCACAACCAGCCGCCCGCAACCCAGGACGTCGAGGCGATGGTGTGCTGGATGGCCGACGCCCCGGCGCTGACCCCCAGAAGCCGGCTGATCATCAAGCACACGACGCGGACCGTGAAGGCGATCGTCCGCGACCTGCACTACCGGCTCGACGTGAACACCCTGCACCGCGACGAGGGTGCCAGCCAGCTAGGCCTGAACGAGATAGGACGGGTGAGCCTGCGGCTGACGCAGCCGGTGTTCTGCGACCCTTACACCCGCAACCGGATGACCGGCGGCCTGATCCTGATCGACGAGGCGACCAACGCGACCGTCGGGGCGGCGGTGATCACGGAGGCCCGGTAATCGGGGCGCACATGCCGGGCGAGGAGAGTCCGTGACGAGGTTCCATGATCTGGCCGATTATGTGGCGATACCCCGGGTGACGGCGCTGCGGCTGTCGCCCGACGGGTCTTGGCTGGCGGCCGCGGTGCAGACGGTCGGCGGCGAGCCCAAGAAGTACGTCACCAGCATCTGGCGGATTCCCACCGGCCGGGACGGGACCACGGGCAGCTACGAGAACGCGGACCGGAACACGAGCAAGGGCCGAAACGGCTGGCCGGCCCGGCTGACTCGCAGCGCAGAGGGAGAGGGCGCGCCGGAGTTCCTGCCGGACGGCTCGCTGCTGTTCGTCTCCAAGCGCCCGGGCCCGGGGCCGGGGCCGGACGCGGACGATGACGTCGGCCAGGACAAGCCTGCGCTGTGGCTGCTGCCTGCGGGCGGCGGCGAGGCGCGCAGGATCGCCGCCCCGCCCGGCGGTGTCACCGGCGTCGCCACGGGGCGGGGGACCGGGACCGTCGTCTTCGCGGCGCCCGGGCTGCCTGGCGCCGACGGAGCCGACGAGGACCTCAGGCGCCGGAAGGCTCGCAAGGACGCGGGGGTGACCGCGATCCTGCACGAGTCGGGCCCGCTGCGGTACTGGGACCACGACCTGGGCCCGGACCGCCCGCGGCTGCTCGCGGCCGAGATCGCCGAGATCGCCGGGGTCGGCGCGCAGGCTGCGGGCGGGTCGCCCGATGCGGCGCGCCCTGCGGCCGATGCGGCCCCCATGACCGCAGCAGAGCTTGGGCCGGAAGCCGTGACCACAGACGAGCCTCCTCCGGAAACCCGCGATCTCACCCCGGACCCAGGCCGGGCGCTGGATGAGCAGACGTTCGACGTCGCCCCGGACGGCTCGCAGGTCGTCACCGGCTGGTCGGTCTGGGACGAGACGGGGAACCGGACGGACGAGGTCCACGTGATCGACGCGGCGACCGGGAAGCGGCGGGTCCTGCTGGCCGCGCCGGGCTGCGATTTCGAGGACCCGCGCATCTCGCCGGACGGCCGCCTGGTCGCCTGCAGGCGGGCGGTCCATGACAGCTACGACGCACCCGGCGACGTCACCCTGGTGCTCACCGAGCTAGCTGACACGTGGTCTGACGAGACGGTGCGGGACGTGCCAGACGGGAGGGTCGGCTTGCCGGCCCGAGCGGATGGCAGGGGGGCTCCGGGGGGCGGAGCCGCCCGGTCTGGGGGTCCTGGGGTTACCCCCCGGGCTGGTGCAGACCTGCTGGCCGGCCTGGACCGGCGGCCGCTAGAGGCTGCGTGGGCGCCGGACTCCGCGTCGGTCTACTTCACCGCCGACCACCAGGGCAGGCGCCCGGTGTTCCGCGTCAGCCTGGCGACCGGCGAGATCGCCAGGCTGACCGCCGACGACGGCGCCTACGACAACCTGTGCCCGGCTCCGGACGGCCTCTTCCTCTACGCCCTGCGCTCGGCGGTGGACGAACCGCCGACTCCGGTGCGGCTGGATGTCTCGGCACTGGACGTCACGGGGCTGGACATGACGGGCCCCGGGAGCCAGCCGCTGCGGCTGGCCAGCCCCGGCTCCCCGCTTGAGCTGCCCGGGCGGCTGGAGGAGGTCGAGGCCACCGCCGGCGACGGGGCCCGAATCAGGGCCTGGCTGGTGCTGCCGGACACCGCGAGCCAGGCCGAGCCCGCGCCGCTGCTGCTCTGGGTGCACGGCGGCCCGGTGATGAGCTGGAACTCCTGGTCCTGGCGGTGGAACCCGTGGCTGATGGCGGCCCGCGGCTACGCGGTGCTGCTGCCCGATCCCGCCCTGTCGACCGGCTACGGTCACCACTTCATCGCCCGAGGACACGGGCAGTGGGGCGGGCAGCCCTACGCCGACCTGATGGCGATCATCGACGAGGCCGAGGCGCGGCCCGACATCGACGGGGCGCGCACTGCGATGATGGGCGGCTCCTACGGCGGTTACATGGCCAACTGGATCGCCGGGCACAGCAGCAGGTTCCGGGCGATCGTCAGCCACGCCGGGCTGTGGGCCCTGGACCAGGTGTTCGGCACCACCGACCTGCCGTCCTACTGGCGGCGGATATTCGGCGACCCGGCCACGCAGCCCGAGCGCTACCTGGCTAACTCGCCCAACCGGCATGTCGCCCAGGTCAGCACGCCGATGCTGGTGATCCACGGCGACAAGGACTACCGGGTGCCGGTGGGCGAGGCGCTACGCCTGTGGTGGGACCTGCAGGGCCGCGCGAAGGACGCCAGGTTCCTGTACTTCCCCGACGAGAACCACTGGATACTCAAGCCCGGTCACGTGACCGTCTGGTACGAGACCGTGCTCGCCTTCCTGGCCCAGCATGTGCTGGGCGAGGAGTGGCGGCGACCTGAGCTGCTCTGAGCGGGGGGCTTCGGGGGGTTGTCCCTTGCCAGCACTGACAAATGCCAGGATAGGCAGATGGCCCGTGCCCAGCTGGACAAGAGGCCCGGTGACGTTGCCGCGATGTTCGACGGCCTCGCCGAGCGCTATGACCTGCTGAACGACGTGCTGTCGCTGGGCCAGGACCGGCGCTGGCGGCGCATCGTGTCGCGGGCCGTCGCGGCCGGTCCCGGCGAGCGGGTGCTCGATCTGGCCGCAGGCACCGGCACATCGTCGCGGGCCTTCACCGGAGCGGGCGCGCAGTGCGTGGCCTGCGACTTCTCGCTGGGCATGCTGCAGGCCGGGGCGCGCAAGCCAGCCACCAGGGTGAGCTTCGTGGCGGGCGATGCGCTGGCGCTTCCGTTCCGAAGCGAGTCCTTCGACGCGGTGACGATCTCGTTCGGCCTGCGCAACGTGGCCGACGCCGACGCCGGCCTGGCCGAGATGCTGCGGGTGACCAGGCCCGGCGGCAGGCTGGTGGTCTGCGAGTTCGGCCACCTGCCGGGCCGGCGGCTGAACGCGCTCTACGAGAGGTACCTGGCGGCCGCGCTGCCGCTGGTCGCGCGGCGGCTGTCCGGCCACGCCGAGGCGTATAACTACCTCGCCGAGTCGATCGCCGACTGGCCGGCCCAGCCCGAGCTCGCGCGGCGGATCGGCGCGGCCGGATGGCGCGCCGTGCGCTGGCGGAACCTGACCATGGGCGTGGTCGCCGTGCACAAGGCGCAGCGGCCCCCCACTGGCCTACCGGCGGGCGATTCCGGGCTGGCCGCCCGGACGGAGTAGGCTTCGGCTAAACAACTTGTGAAGCCGTTCACAAGACAGTCAGGACTCATTTCGTGACCCAGCAGGCTCCCCCCGCACTCCCCCCGGACACGGCCTCCCAGACCGCGGACGTGATCGTCGTCGGCGCCGGCCCGGCCGGGTCGTCGACGGCGTTCTACCTGGCCACGGCGGGACTGGACGTGCTGGTCCTGGAGAAGAGTCATTTCCCGAGGGAGAAGGTCTGCGGCGACGGCCTGACCCCGCGCGCGGTCAAGGCGCTGACCGCGATGGGCGTGCCGATCGCGGAGAGCGACGGCTGGCTGCCGAACAAGGGCCTGCGGATCATCGGCGGCGGCGGCCGGATCGAGCTGCCGTGGCCGGAGCTTTCCAGCTATCCGGGGTTCGGCCTGGTCCGCTCCCGGCTCGACTTCGACGAGATCCTGGTCCGGCACGCCCAAAAGGCCGGCGCGAGCCTGCTCGAGGGGGTCAACGTCACCGGCCCCCTGCTCGACGACCGCACCGGCCGCATTATCGGGGTCACCGCCCGGGAGACGACCAACGGCGAGGCGAGGGAGCACGTGTTCCGCGGGCGTCTGGTGGTGGCCGCGGACGGCAACTCCTCGCGGCTGTCGGTGGCAATGGGCCTGCGGAAGCGGGACGACCGGCCGCTCGGCGTGGCGGTGCGGACCTACTACGCCAGCCCGCGTCACGAGGACGACTACCTGGAGGCGTGGCTGGACCTCTGGGACGGTGACAAGCTGCTGCCCGGCTACGGCTGGATCTTCGGCATGGGCGACGGGACCAGCAACGTCGGGCTCGGGCTGCTGAACACCTCGGAGGCCTTCGGCAACATCGACTACCGGGCGATGCTGCGCCGCTGGCTGGCCGGGATGCCGGCCGAGTGGGGCCTGAACGAGGAGAACCGGACCCAGCCCGTGCGCGGAGCCGCGCTGCCGATGGGGTTCAACCGCACCCCGCATTACACCCGGGGCCTGCTGCTGGCCGGAGACTCCGGCGGCATGGTCAACCCGTTCAACGGCGAGGGCATCGGCTACGCGCTGGAGGCGGGCGAGATCGCCGCCCGGGTCATCGTTCAGGCGCTGGCCAGGCCGACCGCCGCCGGCACGGAGACCGTGCTGCACACCTACCCCCAGCAGCTGAAGGACGCCTGGGGCGGCTACTACACGCTCGGGCGCACGTTCGTCCGCGCGATCGGTCACCCCTCGTTCATGAGGTTCGCTACCAGGCATGGCGTCAAGCGGCCCTACGTCATGCGGTTCACGATGAAGCTCCTCGGTAACCTGACCGAGCCCAGGGGCGGCGACGCAGTCGACCGCCTGCTCAACGCGGTGTCTAAGATGACCCCGGCGGCGTAACTGTGACCTGCTATGGCAAGGGGGTGACGCGATGCTGATCCTGTATGTCCCGATCCTGGTGCTCGCGGCGCTGGCCGCGTTTTTCGCAGTGTTCTCGCTGGTGGCAGGCGCGCTCGCCGGCCCCAAGCGGTGGAACCGCGCCAAGCTGGAGTCGTACGAGAGCGGCATCGAGCCCACCCAGGGCAACATCCGTACCAGGTTTCCGGTGAAGTACTACATCACCGCGATGCTGTTCATCGTGTTCGACATCGAGATCATCTTCCTGTACCCGTGGGCGGTCGCGTTCGACCGGCTCGGCGTGTTCGGGCTCGTGGAGATGTTCTTGTTCGTCGTCACGGTTCTGGTCGCGTACGCCTACGTGTGGCGGCGCGGCGGTCTGGAATGGGACTAGGGCAATGGGAATAGAAGACAGCCTGCCGAGCGGCTTCCTGCTCACCACGGTTGAGAAGGTGGCAGGCTACTCACGCAAGAGCTCGGTCTGGCCGGCGACGTTCGGGCTCGCCTGCTGCGCTTTCGAGCTGTTCTCCGCGGGCGGCCCCCGCCACGACCTGGCCAGGTTCGGCATGGAGCGGGCGTCGAACACCCCGCGCCAGGCGGACCTGATGATCGTGGCGGGCCGGGTCAGCCAGAAGATGGCGCCGGTGCTGCGGCAGATCTACGACCAGATGTCCGAGCCCAAGTGGGTGATCTCGATGGGCGTGTGCGCCTCCAGCGGCGGCATGTTCAACAACTACGCGATCGTCCAGGGCGTCGATCACGTCGTGCCGGTGGACATCTACCTGCCCGGCTGCCCGCCCCGCCCGGAGATGCTGCTGGACTCCATCCTCAAGCTGCACGACAAGATCCAGAACATGAAGCTCGGGGTGAACCGGCAGAACGAGATCACAGAGCTGGAGGAGGCCCGGCTGCGGCGGCTCCCGCTGGTGCCCAGCCTCAGGGGCCCGGCGTCGGACAGGTCCGGCCCGGACCTCACGGCGCCGAACGGCACAGGACCCGGCCAGTGACCGGGACGAATCAGCCGCCCGACGGCGACACCGCCTCCGACCCTGCCGAGCTCGCGGGCCGCGAGCGCCTGGCGGAGCAGGTCGTCCGCACCGGCATGTTCGGCGTCAGCGGCACCCCCGACACCTCTGGTTACGGCGGGCTCAAGGTCAAGCGCCCGCCGCCGCTGTCTAGCCCGAGGCCCTACGGCTCGTACTTCGACGAGGTCGCCGACGCGCTCTCTGGCTCGCTGGAGCAGTCTGGTCCGGGCTTCGGGGACGCCATAGAGCGGGTGGTCGCCGACCGCGGCGAGCTGACGTTCCACGTCCGCCGCGAGCATCTGCCCGCGGTCGCGCGGCGGCTGCGGGACGATCCCGCGCTCGCCTTCGAGGTGTGCACCGGGGTGTCTGGCGTCCACTACCCGGTCGATCAGGGCCGCGAGCTGCACGCCGTCTACCACCTGCTGTCGATCACCCACAACCGGAGGCTGCGGCTCGAGGTGTCGGCGCCCGACGCCGACCCGCACATCCCCTCGCTGGTCGAGGTTTACCCGGCCAACGACTGGCACGAGCGGGAGACCTGGGACTTCTACGGCATCGTCTTCGACGGGCACCCGGCCCTGACCAGAATCGAGATGCCGGACGACTGGAAGGGCCACCCGCAGCGGAAGGACTACCCGCTGGGTGGCATCCCGGTCGAGTACCGCGGCGCCACGGTGCCGCCGCCAGATGAGAGAAGGGGTTACCAATGAGCGCCTCCACCTCCGCCTCTGGCCGGGCGGGTGGGGCCGCCTCCAGCGATACAGCCGAGGGCCGCGTCTACAACGTCGGCGGGGCGGACTGGGACGAGATCGTCGCGGCCGCGGGGGAGCCGGGTGACCGCTCCGGCGAGGAGCGGATGGTCATCAACATGGGCCCGCAGCACCCGTCCACGCACGGCGTGCTGCGGCTGATCCTCACCCTGGACGGGGAGACCGTCACCGAGCTGCGGCCGGTCATCGGGTACCTGCACACCGGCATCGAGAAGAACATGGAGTACCGGACCTGGACGCAGGGCGTGACGTTCTGTACCCGGGCCGACTACCTGATGCCAATTTTTAACGAAACCGCGTACTGCCTGGCCGTCGAGCGGTTGCTGGGGATCTCCGACCGCATCCCGGAGCGGGCGAACGTGATCCGGGTGCTGATGATGGAGCTGAACCGGATCTCCTCGCACCTCGGCGGGATCGGCCCGCTCGGCCTCGAGCTCGGCGCCTCCACCGTGTTCATCTACGGGATGCGGGAGCGGGAGAAGGTGCTCGACCTGTTCGAGCTGATCACCGGCCTGCGGATGAACCACGCGTTCATCCGGCCAGGCGGGGTTTCCCAGGACCTGCCGCCCGGCGCCATCGAGAAACTCCGGGAGTTCCTCGCGGTCATGCCCGGGAAGCTCGGCGAGCTTCGAGCGCTTTTCGATGCCGCCCCGGCGTTCAAGGCCCGGACCAAGGATGTCGCGTACCTGGACCTAACTGGCTGCATGGCGCTCGGCGTCACCGGCCCGATGCTCCGCACCGCCGGCCTGCCGTGGGATTTGCGCAAGAGCCAGCCGTACTGCGGCTACGAGACCTACGAGTTCGACGTGCCGGTTCGCGACACATGCGACGCCTACGGCCGGTACATAGTCCGGATGGACGAGATAGACCAGTCGCTGCGGATCATCTCGCAGTGCGTGGACCGGCTCGTCGGCAAGCAGCCCGGGAACGACCCAGTGATGATCGAGGACGCTAAGATCGGCTGGCCGGCCCGGCTGGCACTCGGCCCGGACGGCCTCGGCCCCTCACCCGACCACATCGCCCACATCATGAGCCAGTCCATGGAGGCGCTCATCCACCACTTCAAGCTGGTGACCGAGGGCTTCCGGGTGCCGGCCGGCCAGGCCTACGCGGCGATCGAGTCGGCGCGCGGCGAGCTCGGCTGTCACGTGGTCAGCGACGGCGGCACGCGCCCGTTCCGGGTGCACCTGCGCGACCCGTCATTCAACAACCTGCAGGCGCTGCCCGCGATGGCCGAGGGCGGGCTGATCGCCGACGTCATCCCGGCCATAGCCAGCATCGACCCGGTGCTCGGAGGGGTGGACAGGTAGATGACGCTCAGTCTTCCCGAGCTCCGGTCCCGGCTGGGCGCGGATGCCACCGAGATCATCGGCCGCTACCCCAAGCCGCGCTCCGCGCTGATGCCGCTGCTGCACCTGGTGCAGGCCGAGCAGGGTTACGTCACCGAGGAAGGCATCATGTTCTGCGCCGAGCGGCTCGGCCTCGAGGAAGCGGAGGTCTCTGCGGTGGCCTCGTTCTACACGATGTTCAAGCGCCGGCCGGCCGGCGAGTACCACGTCGGGGTCTGCACGAACTCGCTGTGCGCGGTCATGGGCGGCGACGCCATCTTCGCGGACCTGAAGGAGCACCTCGGGGTCGGGAACGACGAGACGACGCAGGACGGAAAGGTCAGCCTTGAGCACCTGGAGTGCAACGCGGCGTGCGACTACGCGCCAGTGATGATGGTGAACTGGGAGTTCTTCGACAACATGACCCCCCGGTCGGACGTCGTGCCGACCCGCGGCGCGCCGAGGCTGTGCACCTGGAAGCAGGCGTCGCGGATCCTGGCCGGCTTCCCCGACGGCCAGGCGAGCGGCGGCCACACCGCCGGCGACCCTAGCCTGGCCGGCCTGCGCAAGGCTGAAGAACAGGGCTGGACGCCAGGCAGCACCAATGGAGGACGGCAATGACCGCAAGAGTGCCGGATGCGAGGGCCGGCCTGCCGGCCCGAGCGGATGGCACTGGGGGGCCGGGAGAGGCAGCCCCCCGGTCTGGGGGTCCGGGGGTTACCCCCCGGGCTAACACAGGAGGACGGCAGTGAGCACCATCCTGACTCCAGAGCTCACCGCGCGCTGGGACGAGCCGGACTCGTTTACGCTCGCCGCCTACCGGCGCGACGGCGGCTACCGGGCGCTGCCCAAGGCCCTGGCCATGCCGCCGGACGAGGTGATCTCCACGCTCAAGGAGTCGGTGCTGCGCGGCCGCGGTGGTGCCGGCTTCCCCACGGGGTTGAAGTGGGGCTTCATCCCGCAGGGCGACGGCAAGCCGCACTACCTGGTCGTCAACGCCGACGAGTCGGAGCCGGGCGCCTGCAAGGACATGCCGACGCTGCTGGCCAACCCGCAGGCGCTGATCGAGGGCATCGTGATCGCCTCCTACGCGATCCGCGCCCACGAGGCCTTCATCTACGTCCGCGGCGAGGTCCTGCACGTGATCCGCAGGCTGCAGCACGCCGTAGCCGAGGCCCGTGAGGCCGGCTTCCTCGGGCGCGACATCCTGGGCTCGGGCTTCGACCTGGAGGTCGTGGTCCACGCCGGCGCGGGCGCCTACATCTGCGGCGAGGAGACCGCGCTGCTCGACTCGCTGGAGGGCTTCCGCGGCCAGCCCCGGCTGAAGCCGCCGTTCCCGGCGACCGCGGGCCTGTACGCCTGCCCAACGGTCGTCAATAACGTCGAGTCGATCGCTACCGTGCCCTGGATCCTGCTCAACGGCGCGAAGGACTTCGCGTCGATCGGGACCGAGAAGTCCAAGGGGTTCGGGATCTTCTCGCTCTCAGGGCACGTCACCACGCCCGGCCAGTACGAGGCGCCGCTCGGCACGACCCTGCGCGAGCTGCTCGGCCTGGCGGGCGGCATCCGCGCCGGGCACCGGCTGAAGTTCTGGACACCGGGCGGGTCGTCCACGCCGCTGTTCACCGACCAGCACCTGGACGTGCCGCTCGACTACGAGTCGGTGGCCGCCGCCGGGTCGATGCTCGGCACCCGGTCGGTCCAGCTCTTCGACGAGACCACGTGCGTGGTCCGCGTCGTGCTGCGGTGGATCGAGTTCTACCAGCACGAGTCGTGCGGCAAGTGCACGCCGTGCCGCGAGGGCAGCTACTGGGTTGTGCAGATGCTGGAGCAGCTGGAGAACGGCGGCGGCAACGAGGCCGACCTGGAGAAGCTGCTGGACGTCTGCACGAACATCACCGGCCGTGCGTTCTGTGCCCTCGGCGACTCAATCGAGGCCCCGGTGAAGTCGTCGATCACGTACTTCCGGGATGAGTACCTCGAGCACCAGCGCAGCGGCGGCTGCCCGTTCGACCCGGCCGCCTCTGCGTTGTTCGCGATGGAGCGAGCCTGATGACTGTTTCTTCGACTACGGGACCGCCGGGCGGAGAGCTCGCCCGCCCGGCCGACGGCGTGACGGTCACTATCGACGGATTCGAGATCACCGTGCCCAAGGGGACGCTGGTGATCCGGGCGGCCGAGCAGCTCGGCATCGAGATCCCCCGGTTCTGCGATCACCCGCTCCTCGAGCCCGTCGGCGCCTGCCGGCAGTGCCTGGTGCACATCGAGGGCCAGCCGAAGCCGCCGGCGTCCTGCACCACGACCTGCACCGAGGGCATGGTGGTGCACACCCAGCTCACCTCCCCGGTCGCCGCGAAGGCGCAGCGCGGCATGATGGAGTTCCTGCTGCTCAACCACCCGCTCGACTGCCCCATGTGCGACAAGGGCGGCGAGTGCCCGCTGCAGAACCAGGCCATGTCCGCGGGCCAGGGCGAGACCAGGTTCAGCGGCCCCAAGCGCACGTTCGCCAAGCCAATCCCCCTGTCGGCGCAGGTGCTGCTCGACCGGGAGCGGTGCATTCAGTGCGCGCGCTGCACCAGGTTCTCGGAGGAGATCGCCGGCGACCCGCTGATCGAGCTGTTCGAACGCGGCCCGCAGGAGCAGGTCGGGACCGCCGACGGCGCCCCGTTCGACTCCTACTTCTCCGGCAACACCGTGCAGATCTGCCCGGTCGGGGCGCTCACCGGCGCCTCCTACCGGTTCCGCGCCCGCCCGTTCGACCTGGTCTCCACGCCGAGCGTGTGCGAGCACTGCGCCTCGGGCTGCAGGCAGCGCACCGACCACCGGCGCGGCGCGGTGACCCGGCGGCTCGCGGGCAACGACCCGCGGGTCAACGAGGAATGGAACTGTGACAAGGGCCGGTGGGCGTTCACCTACGCCACCCAGCCCGACCGCCTGATCAGCCCGCTGGTCCGTGACGCCGACGGGGTGCTCCAGCCGGCCTCGTGGCCGGAGGCGATCGCGGCGGCCGCGGCAGGCCTGCTCGCCGAGCGCGGCCGCGCCGGCGTGCTCACCGGGGGCCGCCTGACCCTGGAGGACTCCTACGCCTACGCGAAGTTCGCCCGGGTGGCGCTGGCCAGCAACGACATCGACATGCGCGCGCGCCCGCACTCGGCCGAGGAGACGCAGTTCCTGGCCGGCACCGTGGCCGGCCGCGCGTCCGGCGTGACCTACGCGGACCTGGAGCGGGCCAGCGCCGTGCTGCTGGCCGGGTTCGAGCCGCAGGACGAGTCGCCGATCGTGTTCCTCAGGCTGCGCAAGGCGGCCAGGGGCGGCAAGCTCGCGGTGTACTCGCTGGCCGCGGTGGCCGGCCCCGGGCTGGAGCGGATGTCCGGCACGCTGCTGCCGACCGTGCCCGGCGACGAGGCCGAGGCGCTCGGCGGCCTGGCCAGGGGAACTGATCTTGACGAGCCTGGTCACGCCGCGGCGCAGGCGCTGCGGCAGCCCGGCGCGGTGATCCTGGCCGGCGAGCGGCTGGCCGAGGTCCCCGGGGCGCTGTCCGCAGCGACGAGGCTGGCCCAGATGACGGGCGCCCGGCTGGCCTGGATACCGCGGCGCGCGGGCGAGCGCGGCGCGATCGAGGCCGGCGCGCTGCCGATCGTGCTGCCCGGCGGCCGCGCGGTCACCAGCGAGACTGCCCGGGCCGAGGTCGCGCGCGCCTGGGGGGTTGCGTCCCTGCCTCCCGATCCGGGCCGGGACACGGCCCACATGCTGGCCGCCGCGGGCGCGGGAGAAATCGGCGCGCTGGTCGTCGCCAGCGTGGACCCCGGCGACCTGCCCGACCCGGCGGCGGCGCTCGAGGCCCTGGAGGCGACGCGGTTCCTGGTCAGCCTGGAGCTGCGGGCGAGCGCGGTGACCGACCGCGCGGACGTGGTGCTGCCGGTCGCCGCGGTAGCGGAGAAGGCGGGGACGTTCGTGAACTGGGAGGGCAGGCCGGGCTCGTTCGGCGGAGCTCTGGCCGTCCCCGAAGTGCGGACGGACCTGCAGGTGCTCGGCATGATCGCGGACCAGATGGACGTGCACCTCGGCCTCCCCGACGCCGCCGCGGCCCGGCGCGAGCTGGCTGTGCTGACCCGGGGGGTAACCCCCGGACCCCCAGACCGGGGGGCTTCGCCCCCCGGAGCCCCCCTGCCGTCTGCTCGGGCCGGCGGGCCGGCCCTCGCATCCGGCAGCAATACCTTCGCCACCGTCCCAGGCCAGGCTCTCTTGGCGACCTGGCATAATCTGCTGGACGCAGGCCGGATGCAGGACGGCGAGCCGAACCTGGCCGGCACGGCGCGGGCCGCGGTCGCGAGGATGTCCGCGGCGACCGCGGCGGAGGTCGGCGTCGGCGACGGCGGTAAGGTCACTGTGGCCACCGAGCGCGGGGCCATCACCGTGCCCGCCGAGATCGCGGACATGCCGGACCGGGTCGTCTGGCTGCCCACGAACTCCGCGGGCTGCGCGGTGCGCGCCGTGCTCGGCGTCGGCCACGGAAGCCTGGTCACGATGAGGAGCCCCGAATGACACCCCTGGCCGTCGCCGCGGGTGATCCCACGCTGGCCGACTTCGGGCACGACACCTGGTGGCTGATCGTCATCAAGGTCCTGTTCTTGTTCCTGTTCCTGCTGCTCGGCACGATCATCGCGATCTGGGCCGAGCGCCGCCTGCTCGGGTTCATGCAGAACCGCCTCGGGCCGAACCGCGCCGGGCCGTTCGGCCTGCTCCAGACCCTGGTGGACGGCATCAAGCTGGCGCTCATGGAGGACATCGTCCCCCGCGGCGTGGACAGGGTCCTGTTCTGGATCGCGCCTGCCATCTCGGTGATCCCCGCGTTCATCAGCATCGCGGTCATCCCGTTCGGGCCCGTCGTCTCGATCTTCGGGGTGCGGACCCCCCTGCAGCTCGCCGACCTCCCGGTGGCCGTGCTGCTCGTGCTCGCGATGAGCTCGATCGGCGTGTACGGGATCGTGCTGGCCGGCTGGTCCGCGTCGTCGCCGTACTCCCTCCTGGGCGGTCTCCGCTCGTCCGCCCAGGTGATCAGCTACGAGATCGCGATGGGGTTGGCCTTCGTCCCGGTCTTCCTCTATGCCGGGTCGCTGTCCACCACGGCGATCGTCGCCGCGCAGGCGCACGGCAACCAGTTCGGCCCCGGGCTCCACTACCCGTCCTGGTTCGCGGTGCTGCTCCTGCCCTCCTTCCTGATCTACCTGATCACGATGGTGGGCGAGACCAACCGGCTGCCGTTTGACCTGCCAGAGGGCGAGGGCGAGCTGGTGGCCGGCTACCACACCGAGTACTCCTCGCTGAAGTTCGCGCTGCTCCAGCTCGCCGAGTACTGCAACGTGATCACGGTGTCCGCGCTGGCCACCACGCTGTTCCTCGGCGGCTGGGCGGCGCCGTGGCCGATCTCGGTGTGGTCGGGCGCCAACTCGGGCTGGTGGCCGCTGCTGTGGATGCTGATCAAGATCTCGCTGTTCGTGTTCGTGTTCTTCTGGCTTCGCGCCTCGCTGCCCCGGATCCGCTATGACCAGCTGATGAGGCTGGGCTGGAAGGTGCTGATCCCCGGCGCGCTCGTATGGACCCTGATGATCGCCACCATCCGGGTCTGGCGTCGCCAGGGCGGCAGCACCGGCATCTACATCATCGCGGGCCTCATCGTGGCGGGGCTCATGCTGCTCGCGTGGGTGTGGGATGTGACCGAGGCCAACCGCGCCAAGCGGTCCGCCGAGATCGAGGAGGCCGAGGCCAAAGCCGAGGCCGACGCCAACGCGTTCCCGATCCCGCCGCTGGACCTGCCGCACTATCACGGGGTCGGGCTGCTCCCGGAGAGCCTTCCGGCGGCGCGCTCGGCCACCGCGGACAGCACACGGACGGAGGTGACCGGTGCTTGACTTCCTCAACCCGATCAAGGGTTTCGGCGTCACCTTCCGGCAGATGTTCCGCAAGGTCGACACCGTCCAGTACCCGGAGGAGTTCAAGCCGACAGCTCCCCGGTTCCACGGTCGGCATCAGCTGAACCGCTGGCCAGACGGCCTGGAGAAGTGCATCGGGTGCGAGCTGTGCGCCTGGGCCTGCCCTGCCGATGCGATCTACGTGGAGGGCGGCGACAACACCGAGGAGGAGCGTTACTCCCCCGGTGAGCGCTACGGGCCCGTCTACCAGATCAACTACCTGCGCTGCATCCTGTGCGGGCTGTGCATCGAGGCCTGCCCCACTCGCGCGCTGACCATGACCAACGAGTACGAGCTCGCCGACGACAACCGGGAAAGCCTGATCTGGACCAAGGAGCAGCTCCTCGCGCCCCTGGCGCCGGGCATGGAGGCGCCCCCGCACCCGATGCGCCTTGGTGAGACCGAGCGGGACTACTACGAGCTGGGTGCCGCGGGGATCGCCGGCGGCAGCCCGCCCTGGAACGGCGGTCAGGCCTCCGACGAGGGCAGTGTCAGCCCAAGGGGAGACGACCCCCCTTCAACCCCCCGCCGCGGAGCGAACTCCGCGAGGCAGGATGGGACGGGCCTATGAGCCACGGCACGGTCCTGGCCCTCGGCATGGCGGCCGAGACGCAGAACCTTGCGTTCTGGGTGCTCGCCGTCGTGTCGGTGGCCGCCGCCCTCGGCATGGTGCTGGTCCCGCGGGCGGTGCACTCCGCCGTGCTGCTCGCGGTGGTCATGCTTTCGCTGGCCGTGCTCTACGCCGAGCTGGGCGCGCCATTCCTGGCCTTCGTCCAGGTAATCGTGTACACCGGCGCGGTGCTGATGCTGTTCCTGTTCGTGCTCATGATCGTCGGCGTGAGCGCAAGGGACTCGCTCGTGGAGACGATCAGGGGACAGCGCCTCGCTGCGGCCCTCGTCGGGATCGGGCTCTTCATCCTGCTCGCGCTCATCATCGGGCATGCGGCGATCGGCCCGGCGGCGCCTTCCAGCGCCGCCAACTCCACGTCGAACCTGCCGGGCATTGCCACGCTGATCTTCACCACGTACGTGTTCCCGTTCGAGGTGACCAGCGCGCTCCTGATCACCGCGGCGCTCGGCGCCATGGTGCTCGCGCACCGGGAGCGCACGAAGCCCAAGCCGACCCAGCGCGAGCTGGCCCGGCTCCGGGTGGCTAGCGGCCGGCCGGCGCCGCTTCCGGGCCCCGGGACCTACGCCCAGCACAACGCGGTGGACATGCCCGCCTTGCTGCCCGACGGCACGCCCTCCGAGCTGTCGGTCAGCCCGGTGATCACCAGAAGGATCGAGCTCGGGATCGACGAGCTCCCCGTGGGCCCGGCGCAGACCGGCGAGAGGGCTGGGCAGCTGGAGACCCCGCACGCCCCGGGCGAGGCCCAGCCGTCGGATAACTCCGAGCAGCATGAGGGGGCACCATGGTAAGCCCGGCGCACTTTGTGGCCCTGTCGGTGATCCTGTTCGTGATCGGCGGCGTGGGCGTGCTGACCCGCAGGAACGCGATCGTCATCTTCATGTCCGTGGAGCTGATGCTGAACGCGGTCAACCTGGCCTTCGTCGCGTTCTCGCGGATGCACGGCAACCTGAACGGGCAGGTCATCGCCTTCTTCGTGATGGTGGTGGCCGCCGCGGAGGTCGTCGTGGGCCTAGCGATCCTGACCGCGATCTTCCGGGCCCGCCGGTCCGCGTCGGTGGACGACGCGAACCTCCTGAAGTACTAGCACGGGGGCCCCGGGCCGCGCGGCCCGGAGGCCTTCCTCTGGGGCACGTCGTCCCGGGGGTACCACTGCAGAAGGGTGAATAGCCAGTGACGGGCTCAGTTGCGGGCGCGCCGTCGGCTGCGGTCATGACCTCGCTGACCGCCGTCGGCGTCCAGCGCGCCGCATGGCTGCTGCTGGCCTTCCCCGTGGCGGGCGCGGCGATCCTGCTGCTCGGCGGGAAGCGCAGCAATAGCTGGGGGCACCTGGTCGGAGTGGCCATGCCGGTCGCGAGCTTCGTCTACGCGGTGATCGCCTTCGCCGCCATGCTGGGCTACCCGGCCAGCCAGCGCAGCCGCGACCTGCACCTGTTCTCCTGGATCCCGGCCGGCGGCCTCCAGGTCAGCATCGGCCTCCTGCTCGACCCGCTGTCGATCTGCTTCGTGCTGCTGATCACCGGCGTCGGCTCGCTGATCCACATCTTCGCGGTCGGCTACATGGCGAACGACCCCGAGCGGCGGCGGTTCTTCGGGTACATGAACCTGTTCCTGGCCGCGATGCTCCTGCTCGTGCTCGCCGACAACTACCTCGGGCTGTACGCGGGCTGGGAGGGAGTCGGCCTCGCCTCCTACCTGCTGATCGGGTTCTGGCAGTTCAGGCCCGCCGCCGCGGTCGCCGCCAAGAAGGCCTTCATCGCCAACCGCGTCGGCGACGCCGGGCTGTCGCTGGCGATCATGCTGATGTTCGCGACCTTCGGCACAGTGACGTTCACCGGCGTGTTCCACGCGGTGGGCGGCGCCAGCAGCGGCGTGACGACCGCGCTCGGGCTGCTGCTCCTGCTCGGCGCCTGCGGCAAGTCCGCCCAGCTGCCACTGCAGTCCTGGCTGCTGGACGCGATGGAAGGCCCGACCCCGGTGTCGGCGCTGATCCACGCGGCGACCATGGTCACCGCGGGCGTGTACCTGATCGTGCGGTCCAACCCGATCTTCAACCTGACGCCGGACGCGAAGCTGGCCGTCACCATCGTCGGCGCCGCCACGCTGCTGTGGGGCGCGATCATCGGCTGCGCCAAGGACGACATCAAGAAGGTGCTGGCCGGGTCCACGATGAGCCAGATCGGCTACATGATGCTCGCGGCCGGGCTCGGGCCCGCCGGGTACGCATTCGCGATCGCGCACCTGCTGGCCCACGGCTTCTTCAAGGCCGGGCTCTTCCTCGGCGCGGGCTCGGTGAAGCACGAGATGGACGACGAGGTGGACATGCGCCGCTTCGGCGGCCTGGCCAAGATCATGCCGATCACCTTCGTCACGTTCGGAATCGGGTACCTCGCGATCATCGGCGTCCCGCCGTTCTCCGGCTTCTTCACCAAGGACCCGATCATCGAGGCCGCGTTCGACAAGGGCGGCACCTCGGGGGCCCTCCTCGGCACGGCGGCACTGATCGGCGCGGGCATCACCGCGTTCTACATGACCCGGGTCATGTTCATGACCTTCGCCGGCGAGCGCCGCTGGGATGAGAAGGTCCACCCGCACGAGGCGCCGCCGGTGATGACATCGCCGATGATCGTGCTGGCCGTCGGCTCGCTCGCGGCCGGGGGGCTGCTGATCGTCGACAACCGGCTGGTGAACTTCCTGGCCCCGGTGGTCGGCTCGCCCCCGACCTCGCACGGCATCTTCACCCCGGTCAGCGGCGGCACGCTCGCGCTCGTGGTGGTCGGGGCCGCGATCGCCTGGGCCATGTACGGGCGCCGCGAGGTCCCGGTCACCGCGCCGGCCGGCGGGC
>WNFJ01632081.1_pt1 | contig 45749 bp, 43 predicted proteins | sample 5400461 | NCBI WGS metagenome assembly WNFJ01 (sample SAMN13153349, study PRJNA577476) | soil metagenome | isolation source: 115 cm saprolite on Douglas fir-dominated hillslope | place: USA:California | collected 2013-09-17
GCGACCAGCAGAATGGATAGCAACACGGCGCGAGGGATGGTCTTTCCCGGGTCTTTGAGTTCACCTCCCAGAAAACAGACGTTGTATGCGCCCCAGTAGTCGTAGGTTGCGATCAGCATGGCCGAGCCGAGGCCAAGCACGAAATTTTTGTCGAGCGTGAATGCTCCGGGAGGAAACCTGAAGGCACGGGCGCTATTAAAGTGAGTCAGTCCGCCGAAAATGATCCAACCAATCGTGCCCATTACGGCCAACCACAACAATTTTGAAATTCGGCCGATTTGAGTGATCCGGCGATAGAGCAGGAGAACTGCGACGAGGACGATGGCGATTGCAACGAAGGTTGTGCCGGCGATTACCCATCCCAGTTGCAATGTGCCGAGCAGCGGGAGTTGCAGGCTCCATTGACGAGCAGCGTACTGCGTTTCCAACGTGGGTAGCAGGTAAGCGGTGTACTTGGCAAAGCCCAAAGCGCCGGACGCGATCGATAGGGGTGCGCTGAAGGAGAGCTGCCAGATGAAGAGAAATGACACCAGCCTGCCCAGGCGGGCGGGGCCGTAGATTTCGCGAAGGTAGACGTAGGACCCACCCGAGCCGGGCATCGCGGCTCCCAATTCTGCCCAGACCAGGCCGTCGCAGATTGCGAGCAGCGCGCCCACGATCCAGCCTAGCAGGGCTTGTGGGCCTCCCATGGCAGCGACCACCAGAGGCATGGTGATGAACGGGCCTACGCCGATCATGTCGATCATGTTCAGGGCGGTGGCGCTGGCTAGACCCAGGCCGCGGATTAGTTTGGGGTCTTGCATTGGCTTCTAGCTACTAGCTGCTGGCTTCTAGCGATCTTTCACTGCTTGCTGCGTGGGTGGAAATATTTGCTGTTCGTTGTGCGCATACAAAAGCAGGTTCCTCCAGTGCGCTCGCGTTGCTCGCTTCGGTCGGAATGACAGAGCTTTTTTGTGAATAAAACAATTCGTTCGGGGATTGCTAGCAGCTAGGAGCTAGTGGCTAGTAGCTACAGCTGCATTTCCTGCACTTACTAAATTTACGAACAGCCTGATCGCTCCCGAAACTCCTGCGGGCAATTGGCGGTAGAAGGCGTATCCGGTGTAGATGTAAGTTCCTTTGCCATATTTTGCGATCAGCAATCCGCCCTTGCGGTCCGGCTCATTCGGATCGTGACACGAGAGCAGCGGAGTGAAATGGTCGTCCCAGTTATCCATGAAATAAAGGCCGCGTTCTTGCACCCAGCCGTCGAAATCTTTTTGTGAAATTTCGTTGGGGTAATCAAACACGCGGTTATTGGGCGCGAGAATTTGCACTGGGGCCTCTTCTACCGAAACTCGCGTGCGGCTCAGCGTCGCGGGATAGGGAGTGAAGTGTGCGCTGTTGAACGCGGATGTGTCGTTGTTGTGCTGCACGACCAGAGTGCCGCCGTTGGAGACGTAATCGAGCAGCTTCTGGCTGTTGGCGACAACATCTTTTTGCGCGTCATAGGCGCGGACGCCGAGAATGATGGTTCCGTACTGCGACAGATTGTCGGTCGCAATTTTTTCGGCGGGGATGATGGTGACGTTCATTCCGATTTGCTGTAGGACGGTGGGAATGTCGTCGCCAGCGCCGAGGATGTAGCCAAGCTTGAGGTCTTTGGGAATTTTTACGTCCACGATGCTGACTCGCTGGACGGCGGGCTGGAAGTAGTAGGCGCTGCCGAGGTCTTCGCGGGTGACCAGGGTGTAGCCTTCGGCGTACTTTGTGCCGCCGGCGTCGAGGACGGCGCGAATTTCGGAGCGGCCTTCTTGTAAGTTTGCGGGGAAGACTTTGAAAGCGAAGTCTTGCTGGTCGCCGCGTTTGGGCAGGCTGACTTTCAGGCTGTCGGGTTCAGCGCGCCATCCGGGAGGAAGATCGAGATGCAGGGTTCCGGCGGGCGCTCCGGTTAGGTTGGAACTCACGCCGACTTTGACTGTGGTTTCTTTTCCGTCGGCCACGGGGAGAACTTGTTCGCCGGGTTCGAGGGCGACGGAGAATGGGGGCGTTACGGCGAGAGCAATCTTGTCGGTACTGCCGCTCGCGTCTGTGACTGGTACTTCAACTTTGCTCGCTATTTTGCCGTTGCCGCGTTCAGCTGAGTGCCTCGCAATGGAGTGCCCGTTTATAGAATCAGGAAGCGGTGAGTGAAGTCCTCGCCGACCTGCGAAGCCATAGTTGATTGTGACTAGCGGGGCATTCGCCAATGGCAGGGTTTGATACCCCTCATCAGTAATCTCATTTACCGAATCTTTTTCAGGGTCATTGCGATGCCAGTAAGGTCGCGTGTATGGTGCATCGGCGGGGACCTGAATAACGAAGTTGGCGTAATAATCTTCTCCCGGGCCGATCGTGGCTTGCTCAGCGTGAACTCGGCGCGCCCAGCTCCTGAAAGGAACAAGCTCGGCGTTTTGAATGTTGAGCCAATACTTCGAACCGTTGTGAAGTTTGGCGATGACTTCGAATTGTTGTCCGGGAGAGATGTTGATCAGCGCATCTTTCGGCGGTGGCGGTGCTGCTTCCGGTCCTTGCGGCGGAGTGACGCTTGCGTCCAGGGTCACATTCAGCGCCAGATTTAAGGCTGCTTCTGCTTCATCCTCTTTCGCGGACAGCAAGTCCGAGATCGCTTCCCTTGTCGCGGGTGGAAGATCGCAGTGATCCAGTCGGTCTGACAAAGAGTCAAATTCTGCGACGACGTTCGACAATGCATCAGCGGATTCTCCGATGTGGCCTGCGATCTTTTTCAACTCGGGACGTAACCATGGAGCTTTCTTCTCATTAACACCTAATCGCGTGGCCAGCCCCGGCAAACTCGTATCAATCACGTCGAAGAAATCTTTTTCGTGGCCGCTAGCGTCTTTGGTATTCGGCGGGACGGAATCTACCAGTTTGTAAAACGAGATGCGGGGGCCGGGAGGGACTTTGTATTCGCCGTGGCCTTGGGAACGTTGGTGGGCGAGGCCGTCGGCGGCCATTTGTGCGTAGGACATGCCGAGCACCGGGTCCGCTACACCGCGGTCGAGTTTCACGGTCCAGTTTTCGTCGGGGCAAGTGCTCGAAAAGAACCCACAGACATTTCCGATGTAGAGCTTTTTTGCCTGCCAGGGCTGGAGACCTTCTTTGATTTGTTCGGGAAAGCGATTGGGGTCGGCGGCAGCGCGGAAGGCTTCGCGAGTGAGGATCGCCGACGCCTGATGATGGCCATGGCCGTCGTTTTCGGTTCCGGAGAAGCGCGCAACCAGGACGTCAGGGCGGAAGGTGCGGATTACGCGGACGATGTCGGCGAGGGGGACGTCGTGGCCTCCCCATTTTTGGAAAGTTTCTTCAGGGGTCTTGGAGTATCCGAAGTCGGCGACGCGGGTGAAGCGCTGCTCGACTCCGTAGTACTTGTCGGAGGCGAGGAGTTCGAGGGTGCGCAGGATTCCGAGTTTGTCGAACAGTCCGGTGCCGAGTTCGTTTTGTCCGCCTTCACCGCGAGTGAGGGTGAGGAGGAGCGTTTGAATGCCCTTGCCGCGGGCTTCGAGCGTGAGCGTTGCGCCGTCTTCGTCGTCGGGATGGGCGACGACCATCATCAGGCGGCCAGTAGTTTGCAGGCGTCGAAGCGCCTGAGTGAGGCCGGCAGCGCCAGTGTCTTGGGGTAAGGGATCGAGATATCCTGGGGAATTTGCGGGTGTTGTCGCCGCTAGGGGTGTTTGTCCAAGACTTGCAGCGTTGAGAACGAGAAGAGCGGCAGTGAGTATCCGAAGGATCGCTTTCTGAAAACTTCGTCGAGGAGAATTGACGAAGGCGCGCTTCCACGGTTGCACAAGAGGCAATCTTCCAGAAATCATTTGTGCCATGATTGCCGTCGGAAATCCGCTCCGTGGGCGCTGAGGCCAGACTCCACTTGCATGAGTTTGCATATGTATCGGACTGTTTTCCTCGCTGATGGGAAGCAAAATTTCTAGCACCTGTGAGCGGGATCGTGGGTCCCGGTCAATTGCCCGTCCGCCGCTTCAAGCACCTTGGCATGCAGCCATTGGTTGGGCTCGTGCCTGCCCTTCAGCGACAGCTTCAGATAGTTGTCAGTCAAAGCTTCGGTCCAACTGCTGTCGGGCCTCTCAGTCACAACATTCAGCGTGATCGTTTCCAGGCTCTGCCCGACAAACGACCGCATAAACGCGAGCTTCTTCTCCGCCGCCAAGTCGCGCAGCACTCGATTGCGTTCGCGAGCGACATGTACTGGCACTTGGTTCGCCATATTCACGGCTGGTGTTCCAGGACGAGCAGAAAAGGTGAACACATGCAGATATGTGAAAGGCAGTTCTTCAATCATGCAGCGGGTTTCTTCGAATTCCGATTCAGTTTCGCCGGGGAAGCCAACCATAACATCGGCTCCAATTGCAGCGGTGGGCATGGCGGCGCGGATTTTCTCGATCTTTTCCCGGTAATGCCATGGCCGATATTTACGATGCATGCGGCGCAGTATGGCGTCGCTCCCCGACTGCATTGGCACGTGCGCATGCTTAGCGATCCGCGGCGACTCTGCCATCAAGTCTATGAACGAATCGCTCCAGTCCATCGGTTCGACTGAAGAGATGCGTAGCTTTTCGAGAGGCGTGTGGTCGATGACGGCGCGCACCAGATCCTCCAGCCTTGGCGGGCGGGGGCCCCGTTCGACTCCGCTCAGGGCAGGTCCGTCCCACACTTGGAAGTCGCGGCCCCATCGGCCTAAATTGATTCCGGAGATGACGACTTCGCGATATCCGGCGTCAACCAGTTGGTTTACTTGTTTTAATACTTCGTCCGGGTTTAGGGAACGGCTGCGACCCCGCACGGAGGGAATAATGCAAAAGGAACAGCGATTGTTGCACCCATCCTGCACCTTCAAATTGGGGCGCGTACGCTCGTTGGCAGAATCGAAAACTGGCGCAGCCAGTAGTTCTGTGTGCGCGAAAATATCGGAAACGAAAATGTCGGAAACGGAAACGGGAAAGAAGGCCGGTTCTCCCGTGCCCAGTACCTCACTGGCTGCTGCGTTCAAGCTCGAAATTGGAATAAAGGAACCAGCTTTGCCAACGTCCCTCTCAGACGTGGTTCCTAATGCGATCTGTGCCAAGCTGTGTTTGTGAGAATTACCAACCACGCAGGAAACGCCCGGCAGGACTGCAATCTCCTTAGGGGCTCGCTGGGCGTAACACCCGGTAACCACGACTTTGCACCCAGGATTCTCCCGCCGGATGCGCCGAATAGCCGCCCGTACGTCGGCCTCGGCGGAGGCAGTTACCGCGCAAGTGTTCAGAACCACAATGCCGGCCTTACCAGCCGCTGCGGCCCGGACAAGCCCGCGCTCACGGAATTGCTGCTCGATGGCAGCGCCGTCGGCCTGGGTGGCGCGGCAGCCGAAATTTTCTACGTAAAAGCTGGCCACGGAACTATACTAGCGTATGTACATCTCCGGATGGGCTTGAAGTACGGTACTCGGGTCGAGCTAGCTGCGAGTTTTGTGAGTGGGGCGAGGTGTCCATGAAACGCAGGATACTGCTGGTGGATGATGATGTCACCGTACTGCTGACCCTCAAAGCAGTGCTTGAACTGAACCAGTTTGAGGTGCAAACAGCAGGGTCGGCGTCGGAGGCCGTGCAGAAGCTCGGCTCGGGCGTCTATGAGATGGTGATCACGGACTCGCGCATGGAGACCGACGATGCTGGTTTCCATGTGATCCGCGCTGCCCGCGAACAGGCTTATAGTCCGGCGACGGCGCTGCTCACGGCGTATCCTCCGCGCAACATGGACTGGAAACACAATGGGGTGCAGTCGCTTTTAGTAAAGCCGATTGGCACACAAGATTTGTTGCGCCAGATAGAAGCGCTCCTGGTGCAACATCAGGATGCGAAACATTCGCGCGAGCACGCGCAAGATTTGGCTGGCGAGACTATCCGCCCTACCCAGCCCGACACTCTCATCGAACAAAAGGAACAAAAAGCCAGCTAGGCTGAAATTGTTCCTCCCGGCGCGACGACTGGAATCTCAATTCACGCGGAAGCCGCGTGCTGTTTGTCACGAAAACACTCCCGACAAAATACCGGCCGGCCCTGAGTCGGACGGAAGGGCAGTGTCGTTTCTTTGCCACACTGAGAGCAGACCGCGTGGGTTTCAACTCTGGTGTGACCCGCATAGCTCGGGCGCGAAGGCGTCGCTCCGAGCACGGAGACTCGCTTCGATTTGCATGCCTTACAGCGCTTGGGTTCATTTTTGAACTGCTTGTCATGGAAAAACAGTTGCTCGCCTGCAGTGAAGACGAAGTCTGTGCCGCAGTCAATACACTTCAGCATCCTGTCCTGGAATTCCATCGCGAGAGCTCCTTTGGCCCAACGCACCGCCGCGAACGCACGGCTCAGATCGTCGCGCACAAGTGCGTGATTCTTGCCCCCTCCATTTCAACTGCAACCCTGGGTTCGGCCCACCGCACAGGGAAGGTGTGCGGGACACTGCTTACGAAAAAGCCTTCCGGACAATGAATGCTATGATTGCGCGATTGATCAGCGCTTAACGAAGGCATGAGGGCCACAACCAAAGCTGTGGCCCTGAAGTTTCAGTCCTGCTCTTTGCGTGTTTTCTTGCGAGCGCGCTTGCGCGCCAGCGCTTCTTTCACCCGCTTCTTTTCGCCGGGCTTCAAGTAAAAGGAGTGACGCTTGACTTCCTTAATGATGTCCTCCGTCTGCACTTTACGCTTGAAGCGACGCAGAGCGTTTTCCAGTGACTCGCCTTCCTGCAATCTGACTTCTGCCAACTAACTGCACCCCCAAACTGGTCCTGGTTGAACCCGTTAGTTATTGCAAGACAGGCACGTAAAGTCAAGCACTATATGGAATTGGTTCGCTGTGCGGCTTCCTCCTGCACCTGCCGCCTAGAATCCCAGACGCAATGCAAACTGCACCTGCCGCGGCGCATAGGCATTAGTTGCACGCATGAAGTTGGTCGGCACCTGGTAAGAAGCAGGAAAGTAATTGATTCCAATATGTTTAGTGCCGAACTTAAATTGCGCTGCGTTGCTCAATAAGCCTTCATCGGTGATCTGGAAACGGCGATTCAGATGGTTGAGTAGGTTGAAGGACTCGGCCGCGAATTCAAGCTTCCATCCATGTCTTGCGTAGAGCTTGCGGGAGAGCCACATGTCGGTAGTGGCGTAATCCGGCCCGGTGAATGAATTGCGCCTTGCTCCGGGCAGCCGGTCATTGTCGCTGTTGCCGTCCTGGTTGGCATCGCCGACTATGGTGGGGTTCACCGGACGACCGCTGCCGGCGGTGACGACGCCGGAATGTTTCAACCCACTCGAAAGCTTTCCCATCCAGCCCTGCCCTCCGTTGAAGGCGTGTGGCTCGTAAATCCATGAGACAACGAACCGATTTCGCTGGTCGGTGACACTATTCCCGCGTTCTGAACTGGGCGCATAGGAATTCTGCACCGTTCCGGGACGTCCCGCCACCAGCGCATCCTGGCCATCGTCAATGGCATGGCGTAGGTATAGCTCTGGGACCACTGCAGGTCGCGCGAAACCTGGGCGCGCAGGTGGCTGACCATCCTCCAGGAGAGAGCGCTGGTCAGCGACGCAGTCGCAGTCTCGGTGGCGACGTGTTCGATTCCGTTATCGGAAATGCCGTATGTGGTAATTGGGCTTGAGGGATCGAGGAAAACATTGTTTTCTCCCGGGTAACGCGACGTGTTCACCCGTACGGAGAGCAAGTTGTGGGCAGAGACATTCACATCAAGCTCGGCAAATCCAGCATTGCCCAACAGCTTTGAGGGGTAGAGTCCTGATTGTTGCGACAGTCGGGCGGCGGCCGCAAAGACCTGCGCTTGATCACTGGGTTCACAGTCGCCTGGAGTTGCTGGTCCCGCGCCCAGCTGCGGAACCACAACCGTGCCGCCATTCACCAATCGCACAACCGTGGGCTCATGAAAAATATGCTGGTCATATCCGGCGAAGAAGAATGCTCGATTGCGGCGAAGAGGGCCTCCGACAGTGAAGCCGAACTGGTGCTGGGTGCTGCTGGGTTTGATGTTCAGTGTAGGATTGGCCGTGTCAAAGACGCTGTCACGCAGGTAGTAGAACCCGGTGCCGTGGAACTTGTTGGAGCCGGATTTCGTCAGCACGTTGACTACTGCGCCGCCAGTCCGACCGGATTCGGCAGAAACCGAATTGGGGGACACCCGGAATTCCTGGACCACCTCGTTGGAGAATTGATAAGGAGCGCGGTACCGCCCCCGGGCTTGGGCAAAGAAGGCATTATTGTTGTCCGTCCCATCTACAAGGTAACTGGTCTGGAAGCCGCGAATTCCGCCGAACGCGAGGTCTCCGTTCGAAGTCGAAATTCTGGCCACGCGGGTCCTGGGTAACGCCCGGGGTCAGCAGCGCGAGGTCGGTGAAGCGTCTCCCATTCGCGGCAGACTGAGGATCGCACGTTCGTCAATGACGGCAGTTAAGCCGCGGGGTTGCGTTTCCACCAATCGCGGCTCCGCAGAAACTGTGACGCTCTCGCGTGCTCCAGCGATTGCCAGCTTGAATTCGATCTCTGCAGCGTCGCCCACGTTTACGCGCAGATTCTGACTGAGTTGCGGTGACATTCCATCCGCAGTCACCCGCACCGAATATTCACCTGGCGGCAGCAGTTCGAACGTGAACCGCCCCACGCTGTCAGTCGTCTGCTCGTAATGAAAGCCCGTTGCATCATTAGACCAGAGCAACCGTTGCCCCTGCGATGCGGCTGTTTGAGGGATCGAGAACTATCCCCTGGATGGCCCCAGTCGAAGCATCCTGGGCAACACAGCACAATGGCAAAGCGAGAGCTGCAATAAAGAAGAAGACAAAGCGCCGCATGGATTCACTCCGTTAAGCAAGTGAGTCCAGCCCCGATGGGAGACTACTTCCGTATAGCACAGGCGAAACGCGGAAGTCGGTGACTCCTAACCAAAATTCGCTGGCCATTCCCGTCGTGGGAAAATGTGTTAGTTTCATTTTTCGACATTTGGCGCTTGGTATTTATAGATGATCCGGTCATACAAGGGCATTACGCCAACGGTCCCTGCGTCCTGCTACGTGGACGAATCGGCGCAGATCATCGGAGACGTGGTTCTGGGAGAGCACGCCAGCGTCTGGATGAATGCGGTGTTGCGTGGCGATGTGCATTCCATCCGTATCGGAGCGTATTCGAACATTCAGGATTGCAGCGTGCTGCATGGTATGAAAGAGCAATACGGCGTCTTCGTCGGAGAATATGTCACCGTCGGCCATTCGGTCACGTTGCACGGATGCGCGATCGGTGACCGCTGCTTGATTGGAATGGGCTCAGTGATCCTGAATGGCGCGTGGATCGGCGCTGGTTCCATCATTGCCGCGGGAACGCTCATTCCCGAAAAGACGGTGGTTGAGGCCGGTTCGTTGTGGATGGGATCTCCCGGGCAATTTCGGCGCCACTTGGTGGAGAAGGACCAAGAGAGCATCATGCGGTATGCGAAGAATTATTTGGAATACAAAGATGCATATTTGGCGGAGAAGAATCGCTGAGGTGTCCCTTGAACTGTCATCCTGAGCGGAATTTGATCTTCGCAGGGCGAAGATCAAATGGAGTCGAAGGATCCCAGCGCTGCTTGTGGCCGTCACGTACTTATCGAGGCATTCTCGCAGGGTTGTGCATCGTAAGAATTCCCTGACGCGGCCGTTCAGGGTGCGGGGTGACGCGAGGTCCTTCGGCTGCGCGAATCCTTTCGCAAGCGAAAGCATTCACTCCGCTCAGGATGACAGTTTTGAGGTGAGAGGTTAAGAGTTAGAAGCAAAGATCCATGATCAAAGCTGTCCGAGGAACGCGCGATCTACTTCCGCCGGAGACGGCGCTGTGGAACTTTGTCGAGGCCGCGGTGCGCGACGTCTTCCGAGCGTACAACTTCCAAGAAATTCGCACCCCCATTTTCGAATCGACGGAACTGTTCGCTCGCGGGGTTGGTGAAGAAACTGACATCGTTTCCAAGGAAATGTACACCTTTGACGATGGCAAGCCTGACGAGCAAATGGCGAATGCCTGGCTTAGACAGCAATCGCTAATTTTTCGGAACGCCCTGCCTTCGCTTTCAGAAGATCGGCCTAGGTGGGTCGTGGAAACGCAAGACACGGTTTTCCCTTTTGAAGCAGAGATCACACCAAGAACGAAAACTCTTGAACGTCTTCATAGCTTTGCCTGTCGTGCGCGGGAAGTCCGCACAAATGTGCGACCTCTGCTGCTTCACCCCTCCGACTTCGCGGTTGGCGAGCCATTCCGTTCGTCGGCAGAACGGCTAGGAGTCGAGCTTATGGCAATGGAGGTTGAGCCACTACAAAGACTGACTCTCCGCCCCGAGAACACCGCCGGCGTAGTTCGCGCCTATATCGAACACAAACTCTGGGATCGAGGCCTCAACAAGCTCTACTACATCGGGCCCCAGTTTCGGCGCGAGCGGCCGCAGAAGGGACGTTACCGGCAGTTCTATCAAATTGGTGCGGAGGTCATCGGCCCGGCCACGGCGGGCAGCGAGTCTCCAGCGCGAGATGCGGAAATTCTTGAACTGCTCGCCACTCTGCTTGACCGTCTCGGAATCAAAGATTGGACGCTGCAACTCAATTCCATCGGCTGCGCAAACGATCGAGCAAAATATAACGAAGCTCTGCGCAAGGCGCTCGATCCGGTAAAAGATAAGATGGATCCCGACTGCCAGCGCCGTGCTGTAACCAATCCTCTGCGCGTGTTCGACTGCAAAGTTCCCGAAGACCAGCCGATCATCGAAAAGCTTCCCCGCATCAGTCAGTTTCTCGATGAACCTTGCCGCCAGCATTTCGCGCAGGTGCAGGAGATCCTCGAATCGGTCGGTGTCGAGTTTCACTTGAACGACCGGCTGGTCCGCGGCCTCGACTACTACACCCGCACCGCCTTCGAATTTACCCACGGAGCCCTCGGCGCGCAGAACGCGATCCTGGGCGGCGGACGTTACGACGGCCTTTCGGAAGCGCTCGGCGGCCCAGCCGCTCCGGGGATCGGATTCGCCATTGGGGAAGATCGTCTGGTGCTGGCGCTGAGTGAATCCGCGGAAGCCGTGTACCGCAAGCCGGACGTTTACATCGCTCCACTCGGCGCGGGAATGAACAAAGAAGCGGCACGCCTAGCCCGAGAGCTGCGCCGCCACGACCTCGTGGTCGAACTGGGCGACGAAAGTTTTCGCCTGAAGAAGTCGCTCGAGACCGCCAGTAAACTAGGCGCGAAGTACGCTTTGATTGCCGGAGAAAACGAGCTCAGTACGGGAGTCTTCGCACTCAAGAATCTGGCGACTGGCGAGCAGAAGCCAGTGCCGCGAAGTGATCTGGCGCAAGCAATTCAGTCCTGAGCGGAAGAGGGATTCGTGATCCCGAGCGGTCTTTTTACAGTCCTCATACAATCCGGCGCCGTTGTTGGCTGGGCGGGAGAGTTATCCGCGGACCAGCTCCGAAGGAGCGGAATGTGATAGCCCGGTACGGCAGTGCCGGGTAGAAAGTGGAACCCGGACCGAGTCCCGCAGGGACGACACACGCTACCATGCACTGAGCATCCGTAATTCGGAGGAGAGATCATGAAAAACATCTGGACAATCGTCGTCGTAATCTGCGGTGCGCTGAGCGGTGTCGCACATGCCCAAGCAGTCAGCTCTCTCGCCGACACCCTCGTTGCCAAGTCCAAAGCCGTTCCTCAATTGAAGAAGGCCAAGGACGTTGAAGGCTTGAAAAGCCTGCTGGCAGACGACTTCCGACTCGTGGGCAGCGAGGGCAGGATCCATGAGAAAGGTGAGATTCTGGGCGCCGCGCAGGAAGGGGTCTTGCGGGATTTCATGTTTTACAATCCGCAGGTGATTCAAATTGATGCCGACACTGCGATGGTCACCTATAACCTGATTGTCACCATGCCCGAGGGTGACGACCTTCTGTCTCCGCGTTACCAGAAAATCTCCGATCTCTGGGTCCGCCAGGGCAACGATTGGCGACTGAAGTTCGAGCAAGCGACACCTCTGCGCCCGATCGATTGATTCGTCCGTTACTGATTCATCATTTATTGACAACCTCTGGATTGACGAACCCTGATGTGCCAGCCTAGTATCTCCACGCTGGGAGAAACCACCTAGAGGAGAAGACGATGAGGCGTGTATCAGTGGCATTTTGTATTGGAGTGGCTGTACTTATTACGGCGATGTCGGCTCAAGCGCAAATGGGGCCGTCTGCACCCGCACCTGAGCTGAAGAAGCTTGACTTCATGGCGGGAAATTGGACGGCCGAGGGCACCATGAATCCGAGCCCGGGCATGCCCGGCGGAAAATTTACTCTTACCAGCAAGGCGGAATGGATGGATGGGAATTACTTCCTGGTCGAGCACAGCGACATGGACCTGGGGGCAATGGGCAAGGGGAAGGAATTGGCGGTCCTGGGCTATGATCCCGATCGCAAGGTTTACACCTACAACGCGTTCAACAGCATGGGCGAAGCCGAGTCGTCGACCGGCACCGTGGACGGCGACACTTGGACCTGGACCAGCGATGAGCACATGGGCGGACAGACTGTGAAGGGTCGCTTCACCATGAAAGTGCTGTCGCCTACGTCGTACACCATGAAATTTGAGCTCTCCCAGGACGGCACGAAGTGGATGACGGGCATGGAAGGCAAAGCAACGAAGAAGTAGAACTTCAGCAGGCCGAGGATGACCTGGTCCGGGTCAGCCTCGGCATTCCCTCGATTCTGATTGTGCATTCGTGACAATTGTCACCAACGGTGCATTACGATCCCCACTGTTCTGTGGTATCTAGGGATGCCATGATTCCTCATGCTAGCCCTTGCTTGAAGGAGAAACACTGCATGAATCGAATCACAATGACCGCTCTCGGTTTGGTCCTTGTTCTCACGTCCGTCGCCGTTGCTCAAATGAGCGCACCCACGCCCGCTCCAGAGCTCAAGAAGCTCGATTACTTCACCGGAAACTGGAGCAGCGAAGCCACCATTGCATCTGGACCATGGGGAGCAGGCGGACGATTTACTGACACGGTTACGGACGAGTGGATGAAGGGTAATTTTTTTGTTCTCCGCCATTCCGACTTCTCTTTGCCTCCGGAACTAGGTGGCGCCGGCACCTCTCTGGCCATCCTCGGATACGACGGAGACAAGAAGGTGTACACGGAAGAGAGATTTGATAGCAGCGGCCGTCACGAAGTCAGAACAGGAACCCTCAACGGCGATACCTGGACATGGACTGGGGAGAATAACTACGGCGGGATGATGATCCAGTCGCGTTTTACAATAAAAGTCACTTCGCCCACCTCCTACACGTCGAAATACGAAATTTCGATGGCTGGTGGGACCAACTGGATGCCCTTCTGGGAAGGCAAAGCCACGAAGAAGTAGCACGGTTTTGCGTACGGGCGGACGCATTGTCCGCACACGCGCTCCGCCCGCCATTTATAATTCCTGTTCGGCTCTTCTGTCGCATTCCTTTCTGAAAGGCAAGGCTTGCTCGACTTTTTAGGCGACTTAAAACGCACGCACATGTGCGGCGCTCTCCGTTCATCTGATGCGGGGAAGCAGGCCGTGCTCATGGGATGGGTCAACCGCCGCCGTGACCTGGGCAGCATCATCTTCATTGACCTGCGCGACCGCACCGGTGTGACTCAAGTTGTCGTCAACCGCGAGCTCAACTCCACCGCGCACGACAAAGCCGAGCAATTGCGTAACGAGTATGTGATCGCCGTGACTGGCACGGTTAAGCAGCGCGACCGTGACACGGTGAACAAGAACATTCCCACCGGCGAAGTCGAGCTGGTTGTCGAAGAATTGCGCCTCTTGAACGAATCGAAGCAGCCGCCGTTCTTGCCCGGAGAAGCGGTTCTCCCGAATGAAGAAATGCGCCTGAAGTACCGCTACATTGATCTGCGGCGCGAAGTCATGCAGTTCAATATCGAGCTGCGGCACAAAGTTTCTAAGGCCATTCGCGACTATCTTTCTGCTGAAGGCTTCTTCGAAATTGAAACCCCATTCATGACGCGCTCCACGCCTGAAGGAGCGCGCGACTATCTAGTCCCCAGCCGGGTGCAGCCGGGAAGCTTTTATGCCCTGCCGCAATCGCCGCAGATGTTCAAGCAGATTCTGATGATTTCGGGCTTCGACAAGTATTTCCAGATCGTGCGCTGCTTTCGCGACGAAGATTTTCGCGCCGACCGCCAGGCGGAATTCACCCAAATCGATCTGGAAATGTCGTACCCGCAGGTCAATACGGTGTGGGCGGTGGTTGAGGGATTTCTCACGGCGGCATTCAAGGCTGCAGGCCATGAAATCAAGGCGCCTTTTCCGCGAATGAGTTATGACGAGGCGGTTCGCCGATATGGAAATGACAAGCCAGATATGCGGCTACCGGCGATGGTTGACGTGCGCGAGGCGTTGACCCCGGAGGAACTGGAACATTTCGCTGGAAAATTTCGCATACGGACGGAATTTCCACTGCAATTGATTCGTATCCCGAAAGCCGGAGACATTTCGGGAACCGAGCGACGAACTATTGGGACTTATGGCGCATTTCTGCACGTACAAGGGCCGTCGTTCGTGCAGTTGATGACCGACCCTAAGCGGTTCGCAAAGGATTATCCGCAGCTGTCGGAAAAGATCCTCAAATTCGCCAGCGTCGTGGCGGATGACCTCTGGGTCCTGGCCGGCGCCGTCAATCGGCCAGAGAACGTCGCCGCGATAGATCAGAGCGTGCAGCACTTTTGCGAGAAATGCGGCTACCTGCGTTTGGATCTGGCGCAGAAATACGCCGCCCGACACAAAGCCTTCGAGAAGACCGGCGACGCTGACCATGATTTCCGTTTTCTCTGGGTGTCGGACTTCCCCATGTTCGAATGGGACAACCCTGAAAAGCGTTGGAACCCGGCGCACCATCCTTTCACTTCGCTGCATGAAGAAGACATGGCAAAACTCGAGGCGAATATTGATTCGGTGCATGATCCCAAGTCTCCGCTGGGAGAAATTCGCGCCCTAGCCTACGACGTCGTCCTGAACGGGACGGAGCTGGGGTCAGGCTCAATCCGTATTCATCGCCAGGACATTCAGCGCAAAATCTTCCAGGCACTGGGCATGAGTGAAGACGAAGCTCGCGCCCGCTTCGGATTTTTCCTGGAAGCCCTCGAGTACGGCACCCCTCCGCACGGTGGCATCGCGCTGGGGCTCGACCGCATTGTGATGATCCTCGCCGGAGCGGACAGTCTGCGCGAAGTGATCCCATTTCCCAAGACTGCTCGGGCTGTGGACCTGATGGTGGACGCGCCTACTCCGGTGAGCGAGGTGCAGTTGAAGGAGTTGGGAATCACAATCAGAAAATAAGCGGAAGGACCCTCAGTGGCCAAAGCCCCAAATCCAAATTTCAACTATCTCCCCGCCATGGCCTCCATCGCGCGCGAGGCGGGCGCGCTGCTGATGGAGTATTTTGATCAGAACATCAAGATCGAATACAAGGGCGAAGCTGACCTGGTCACCGCTGCCGACCGGAAATCGGAGACGCTGATTCGCGAGCGTATCCGCGCACTGTGGCCCGGTCACGACATTCTGGGCGAGGAAGAAGGCCTCCGCGATACCGGCAGTGAATACCGCTGGTACGTCGATCCGCTTGACGGCACCACGAATTTTGCCCATGGATTTCCGGTGTTCTGTGTTTCTTTGGCGCTCCAGCACAAGAATGAAACCATCGCCGGACTTTGCTATGACCCGACACGCGACGAGCTGTTTGCAGCCGAGCGGGGCAAGGGAGCGTACTTAAATGACCGTCCAATTCATGTGTCGAAAATTTCCAAGCTCTCCGAATCGCTCGTAGGCACCGGTTTCCCCAGTCACAAGCGCCACAAGAATCCCAATATTCACTTTTATCATCAGATCACGCTCAGAACCCATGGAGTGCGGCGTGCCGGATCGGCGGCGCTGGATTTGTGTTATGTGGCGTGCGGACGTCTCGACGGCTTCTGGGAGTTCAATTTGAACCCCTGGGACACAGCGGCCGGAGTGTTGATCGTCGAAGAAGCCGGTGGCCGAGTGGCCGACTTTCACGGCGGCCCATTTCAATTGCACAGTCGCGAAACAGTGGCCTCGAATGGACTGATACACGAGGCCCTGCTCCACGAGTTTCAGCAGATTTTCGCAGGACGTGGATTGGAGGCGCTGCCTGATCCGAGGGAGTACGCAAAGAAATGATTATGAAAAGAGTGTTCACTCTCGTGATTGTGTTAGCTGTGACTGTCGGCGCAGCACTGCAGCCTCCGGACGCAGCTTACCTCCAGTCGTTTGAAAAATGGAAAGCCGAACTGATCGACGACGTCAAACAGAATTGGCTGCCGCTTGCAGGATTGTTCTGGTTGAAGCCGGGCGCGAATACGTTCGGAAGCGCGAACGACAATGGTATTGTCCTCCCATCTGGGCCGCCGCATGCGGGAGCGTTCGAATTAAAAGGCAACGACGTTTCGGTTGAGCTGCAGCCTGGAGTACAGGCGAAAATCGGCGGGAAATCCGAAACCAAAGCCAACTTGCAGGCGGACGTAACCGGAAGTCCCACGGTGATCGAACTTGGCAGCTTGCGCATGCACGTGATCAAGCGCGGAGAGCGACTAGGAATCCGCGTCAAAGACTTGAATAGCGAAGCTGCCCGCAACTATGCTGGCCCAGTGTTCTTTCCCCTGGACATGAGCTATCGCGTGAGCGGAACGTTCGTGCCTTCCGACGGGAAAAAGACGGTGGACGTTCCCAACGTGCTCGGCGATGTCACTTCGACTCCGATTATTGGTGAGGTTCACTTCAAACTCAATGGTCAGGAGTTGACACTTACTGCTCTCGGTGGTGATCGGGCGAAAGGTTTGAGTTTCGTTCTGAGCGATTTGACGAGTAAGACGGAGACATACCCGGGCGGCAGGTTCCTTGATACTGACCCGGTACAGGACGGGAAGGTGGTCCTCGATTTCAATCGCGCCTACAGCCCGCCCTGCGCGGTAACGCCGTATGCAACCTGTCCACTGGCGCCGAAGGAAAATCGGCTGGCAGTTGCGATTCCAGCAGGCGAAAAATACGACCGCAAGCACGGGCATTAGAGCTGTCACCTTTCAGTCTTCGAGCATTGACGCTCTAGGGAGTTACATGTGCGCTGGTCAGTGCCTTCCGCACCGCCATCAGCTCCTTCAGCACTTCGCGCAGCTTTGTTGACTCCAGCGCGTTCGCTCCGTCCGATTTCGCTTCCTTAGGATTGTCGTGGACTTCCATGAAAACACCGTCTACGCCGGCCGCGACAGCCGCCCGTGCCAGCAGGGGGATGAATTCTGGCTGGCCGCCGCTCACCGCGTGATCTCCGTCGGCGGAGGCGGAAGGAAGCTGCACCGAGTGAGTGGCGTCGAAGACCACCGGAGCAAACTTGCGCATGATGGCCAGTGAGCGCATGTCCACCACGAGATTGTTGTATCCGAAGCTCGATCCGCGCTCGGTTACGAATACGCGGTCGTTTCCAGACGCGCGGCCTTTCTCCACGGCGTGGCGCATGTCCCAGGGGGAAACGAACTGACCTTTCTTGATGTTCACAACACGCTCGGTCATTCCGGCGGCAACAATCAAGTCAGTCTGGCGGCAGAGGAACGCAGGAATTTGCAAGACATCCACCACTTCGGCGACTTGTGCGACGTCCTTGACCTCGTGAACGTCAGTTAGTACCGGCACGTGAACTTCATCTTTCACTTTTTTCAGAATGCGCAATCCTTCTACGAGTCCCGGCCCGCGAAAACTGCGCATGGAAGTGCGATTTGCCTTGTCGTAAGAGGCTTTGAAGATGAAAGGAACATTCAAAGAGCGCGTTATGCCTTTGATGACTTCCGCCATAAAGAGCGCGTGCTCTTCGCTCTCGATCACGCACGGGCCGGCAATCAGAAACAGGTCACCCGAGCCTACGCGGACATTATCGAGTTGGAAGGACACGCTCATGTTTTTAACCACAGAGTCACCCTTCGGCTCCGCTCAGGGCAGGCTCCAGTACGCAGAGGAAATCATACTCTGTGCACTCGGTGTCCTCTATGGTGGGTGCTTTATCTGGTCGAGACTTTCTGCGGTCGGTGGAACATCTCCATGTCAGCGGCTTCTCTTTCCGCGCGCCGCTTCCGCCCGTGTTCGTACGCTGCGCCGATGAAGGTCCTGAATAACGGATGCGGTTCCAGCGGCTTCGATTTGAACTCGGGATGGAACTGGCACCCGATGAAGTGTGGATGATCGGGTAATTCGATCATCTCGACGTAAGTGCCGTCCGGTGTCGAACCTGAAATTCGGAGTCCCGCAGCCGTCAACGTTTCCTCGTACTCACGATTGAACTCGTAGCGGTGCCGGTGTCTCTCACTGATTTCGGTTTGTCCATAGATTTTGTGCGCCAATGTTCCAGGCTCGATTTTGCACGTCCAGGCACCCAACCGCATCGTCCCGCCAAGCTCCTCGACTCCGCGTAGTTCGCGCAACTTATAGATGACCCGGTGCGGAGTCGCAGGATCAAATTCGCTTGAGTTGGCCTCAGGCAGCCCGCACATATTCCGCGCGTATTCGATGCAGGCAGTCTGCATCCCCAGGCAAATACCAAAATAGGGGACCTTCTTCTCGCGCGCATACCGGATCCCCTGCAGCATCCCTTCAATCCCACGTTTGCCGAAACCGCCGGGAACCAGAATACCGTCATAGTCCTGAAGCTGCTCTTCGCAGGCCCGCTGCCCCGCTTCCAGTCCCTCTGCCTCAATCCAGTTCACGTGCAGTCTCAGGTTGTGGGCCAAAGCGCCATGCACCAAGGCCTCTTTCAAAGACTTGTAGGAATCTTCGTACTCGACGTACTTGCCGACGATAGCAATGTTCACATCATCTTTCGGGTTGTAAACCTTGTGTACTAGCTCTTCCCACTGTTTCAGGTCGCGCTCTTTCGATTCCAGATGCAGGTACTTCAATACCAAAACGTCCACGCATTCATGCGAGAACACAAGCGGCACTTCGTAGATGGAAGCTACGTCCTTGGCGGTGATCACGGCTTCCTCTCCCACGTTACAGAAAAGAGCAATCTTCGACTTGATGTCTTTCGAGAGGAACCTGTCGGTGCGACAGAGAAGCATGTCCGGCTGAATCCCGATGCTGAGCAGTTCCTTTACCGAGTGTTGCGTGGGCTTGGTCTTCAGCTCTTGCGCCGCTGCGATGAAGGGCACCAGGGTCACGTGAACGAACAGCGTGTTTTCCCGCCCCAGTTCCTGCCGCATCTGGCGGATGGCTTCCATAAACGGAAGCGACTCGATGTCGCCAACCGTGCCGCCAATTTCGACAATGGCCACGTCCACATCCTGCGCAACTTTTTTCATCGCCGACTTGATCTCGTTGGTGACGTGCGGAATCACCTGCACGGTCTTGCCTAGATAATCCCCACGCCGCTCTTTGGCGATGATCTGCTCATAAATGCGGCCAGTGGTCCAATTGTTGTCGCGTGAGAGCCGAGCGTGAGTGAAGCGCTCGTAGTGGCCGAGGTCGAGATCGGTTTCCGCTCCGTCATCGGTAACAAAAACTTCGCCGTGCTGGAAGGGAGACATCGTGCCCGGATCGACGTTCAAGTACGGGTCGAACTTCATCAGGTTGACTTTGATTCCACGGCTTTCGAGCAGGCATCCGATGGAAGCGGCCGCCAACCCTTTGCCCAATGAAGACACCACACCGCCGGTTACAAAGATGTACTTTGCCGACATCGTTGCCTCGCTCTAGATTGTGCTGGAAATTTGTGCAGGCTGGCGTGCACGATCAATTATGCCAAAAAACAGGGCAGAGGGGAATGAAGAAATTCAGGGCTTCACGCTCCAGGCTTCGGAATCTAAATCGCTCGTGTGGGGACGGACGCCCTCGTCCGTCCGGTCGAGCGATGCTCGACATCCCATTATGAACGATCTAGAGGCGCGCGGTCTTGCGACCTGGGGACGGCCGAGGGCGGCCCCACACTCTCTGCCCGCATTCAGCAGTACACTAGGGAGAGTTATGGCCAGCCTCCGCACTTCTCTTTCTGCACTCTTCTTTTTGTGCACGCTACTGGCGTGGCCATCGCCCGGCGTCACTCAGACACAGAACAAGCGCCTCATCCTGAAAGACGGTTCCTACCAGCTCGCCACCAAATGGGAGATCAAAGCCGACCGGGTCCGCTATTTCAGCGCTGAGCGCAATGACTGGGAGGAAGTCCCCAATTCTCTGGTTGACTGGGACGCGATCAATCAGTACGAAAAAGACCGCGCCGCCGGCAAGATGGCCCCTGAGGCGGTGGCGCTCGACAAGGAGCTGGAAGCTGCGCGGCAGGAAGAGGAACTGAAATCGCCGCATGTGGCTCCCGGATTGCGTCTCCCACCCGAGGGAGGCGTCTATGCCCTCGACACTTACCTGACCCAGCCAGAACTGGTGCCCGTGGACCAGACTGGCGGGGAGGTCAACCGCCACGTGGCGCACAATGTTCTGCGTGCAGCGATCAATCCCGTAGCCGGCGCCAAGCACACCATTGAATTGCCTGGACCAAGCTCGAAGATCCAGATCCATGCGGCTCTGCCTGCCATTTATATCAATCTGGACGCGACTGCCGATCAAGACGAACCCTCCAAGCCCGCTGCAGCCGAGCTTCCCTGGGACCGTTTTCGCATCGTCCGCGTACAGGTGAAAGGCGATAAGCGGATTGTCGGAGCGATCAAAACCGCAGTCTACGGGAAGGTCAGCCAGGAACAGGAAGCAGTCCCCGCCGCTGCTGAACAACTGAGCGAAGGCTGGATTAAGCTCACTCCAAAGGCCCCCCTCGCTCCCGGCGAATATGCACTTGCAGAAATGCTGGGAAAGCAGGGCATCAACAGTTATGTGTGGGACTTCGGCGTGCATCCCGACGCCCCGGCCAATCTAGCGGTGATTAAGCCTGAGGTTGTCAGCCGGGAGAAGTCTGCGGATCAGCCCTAGGGAGAACCGATTAGTGCCGTCGTTCGCGAAAATGTAAAGCGCGTGGCAAATCCTACCACCGCGGTAGCTCGCACAGAATCGTAACCTTCCAAACACAATCCCATCGCGTGTCGGGCGGCGATTACCCCGGTTGATAGCTCTAAAGTCTCTGCTAAACTCAACCCCACCGGAGGCGCCTAGCAATGCTGTTTCTGCTTTTGAAACGGAGAATTCAGAAATGGTGGAGCAAGGCTCCGTGGCTCACTTTGCTCGTACTGCTTACGGCGCTGTACGTGGTCGGCTATGTGATGATGCTTTCCCAGGAACCGGCTGGGAGCCCAATACGTTCGCTGTCGACTTACACCTACTTCTTCGTGATAACTGTGACAACGGTCGGCTTCGGCGACGTTGTTCCGGTAAGCACGGCTGGCCGACTAACGGCCGGCCTGATTGCGATCGGTGGAATCGGGGCCGCTGCAGTGGCGCTTAGCAGCGTTTTTGCCTCAGTTGGAAACTTCATTAAGCGCCGAGAAAAGGGATTTCTGGAGTTTGAAATGAAAGGCCATATCGTTATTTTCGGAAATCGAGGAGGAGAGACCACCTCGCTGATTCAGCGACTGGTCGCGGATCAACAATCACATGGCGCGCAAATCGTGCTGTGCTCCCAAGGGACCGAGCGGAATCCGTTTCCCGACCTGATCGAATTCGTTCGCGGAGAACCAACCAGTAACGACGTCATGGTGCGGGCATGCGTGAAAGATGCCGGAAAGATTATTATTCACGCCAGCACCGATTATGAAAGTATCTCCATCGCATTAGCGGTCAAGGAAACTAACCCGGACGCTCCGATCGTTGTCAAAGCTAATGATCCAGGGAAAGAGGTTGATATCGAGCGGGTCGATCGAAAACGTGTAGTGTGTGTCAGGTCGATTGATGTGCCAATGATCGTCCGCGAGATCCACAATCCTGGAATCACCCGTGTCTTCGAGAACCTGCTATCTCCTGAAGGCCAGGACCTCCGAAGCATCCAAGTTCCCGATGGCAAGACCTTCAACTTTGGCCGATTGGCGCATCACTTCCGCGAGCAGCATGGCGCAATCCTCATCGGTATGCGTCCTGCCGGAAGTGTTCTGACGTCTCAGGGGATTCTGAATCCTGCGTTTGAAGCCATCATTGAAGCCGGGATGTTTCTGGACTACATTTCCCGAAGCCCAGTTAGGATCGAATGGGAATCCCTGGAAGAAATTCTGGCAGAGCCTAGGCAATAAGGGAGAAGCGAAATGTTCGAGAGATTGCTCGCAAAGCGCCATATAAGCCATCTGGACCTAAGCTCCGTGCGGCGCAAGGTTATTGAAAAGCTGGGTTGGACTTCCGAAAAAGCGGAACAGGTAGAACTCGAGTACAGGCGATTTCTTTACGCGCTCGCCCACAAGCGCCAGGAGGATCTCATTTCGCCGCCGACGCCTGAAGTGGACGAGTTCTGGCATCAGCACATCCTCGATACCCGAAAGTACCGTGAAGATTGCGACATGGTTTTCGGCCACTACATTGATCACACACCGGGTCTAAGACCAGAACAGCAGGCGAAGGCAGATGTGCGCAGACGGCAGGTCTATTCGGAACATGACATTGATTTCATGTCGTTCGACTCGGGAGATGGCTTTTCTGCGTACTCCTCAGAGGCGGATTCAAGCGGCGTATCCCATCATCCTCACAGCAGTCATACGGCTGATGGCGGACACCACGGCGGCGGACACGGAGGTGACGCGGTTGGCCACGGTGAAGGTGGGCACAGTGGTGCCGACAGCGGCGGAGGAGATGGAGGTGGCCATGGCGGGGATGGCGGTGGAGGAGACGGTGGTGGTGGCTGCAGCGGAGGCTGCGGTGGCAGCTGAGAACGAACCGGAGGAGCGAAGCAGAGGAAGTAGAAGGGAAGTGGTCGGAACTAGCTGCGCAGGATAGACTTCAAGAGCTTTGCTAACACCACCGTCGAGCGTATTCACACTTGGATCATCGGGGCGATAACGGACACTTACGGTCCGTCGGATCCCGAAGTTTCCGCCGCCCTGCCGCCACTCGCTTTTCGGAGAAAATGTGGGGTTCCCAAAAACATTCGCCGGTATACGGCCCGTCGCTGCCAACCGAGAACTCATAAGCGACGGCTAGTCGAGCTGTCTCCTTCTCACGATTGCGTTCGACGTCCACCGCAGTGACCTCACCCTCGGCCACCGGCCATCGCCAAGACCAGAGCAAAGAAATGGCGTCGTATAGATTGTCAAGCATCCCGAATTCCATTTAATCACGCACTGCACGTGGCCCACCATCGGGGCCAGGCCGAAATCTATCTCCGGGCCAAGGGCATTAAGCCGCCGGGGTATAGGATTTGAGCGCCTTCACATGCGCGCAAATTTGAGCAGCGGCTGAATGTCGCCATCGTCAGCCGTTGCTATGGCGTCCAAATATCTGACTCGGGCTTCACCCGGTTTGATGAGGTCGGCGGAACCCCAAGTGAATGCAGGACGACCGCTCTTCATTACCAGCACATCCGCCATCAGGCGGGCATGTCTGCCATTGCCGTTGGGGAAGGCGTGAATAGCAACTAGGCGGTGATGGAACCGAACCGCTGTTTCATCGGACGAATGCGTGCCGTTCTCTATCCAGTAGCGAACGTCACCGAGTAACACGGCTAGTCTCTCCGGAATTTCATGGAAAGCAATTCCGATGTTCTTCTCGGTTTGCCGGTATCGTCCCGCCCACTTCCACGTCTGGTCGAACATTTTCAGGTGCAATTTCCGAACGTATGCGTTGGAGACCACATCGTTCAGACTGGTCCGGTCGGCGACCGCCCACTCTCTTGCAAGAAGTATGTTTTGTCGCTCCCACTCATTTGATTCTTCCTTGGTGGCAAGACTCGGAATCAAGTCGGCAAGCTCTTCAGGCGAGAGGGGCGTATTGCCGTCGCCGGTAGTCACCAGGGGAGTCATATGTTCCGGCTTCTTTTCAGAATGCGCTTCGTCTCTTCTTCAATCTTCTCCTGCACCCCCCCTACCGCTTGGTCCTCCAGTGCCATCGTGTGCTCTACGGCGCGAACGTTTTCTGATGCCCTGGCCCTTGCACGCTGCTCCGAAAGCTCGAGGATGCTCCCGCTTTTAGGAACCAGCGCATACACGAGTCTGCACCCAAGCGCGTCGGCAGCGGCGCGCAAGGTTGCAAGACTGATGCGGTAATCCGCTTCCGACTTCTCAAGTGCGAGCACATTAGAAGGAACTTTACCCAGCCGATTCGCTAACTCGCGCATAGTAACGCCCGTAGCTTCGCGGATAGCACGAATCCAGCCTCGCTGAGGACGCGAGGGGGCCGACACCGTTTGGAATGGTTCCAGCGCCGTTTCAAGCTGCTTTAGTCGTAGCCGTCTGAATTCAGGTTTCATTGTAGGGTTTACCTCGAATAGTTCACCTATAATTGACTATATTAACATACCTGTTCATTTATAAGTGCCTTTATATATGTGACGATTCAATTATAATGGAACAAGTCGCTAGAGATTGCAAGAAGGGCTAGCCCGAATAGCTAGAGAGTGGGAGAGAGTGGGAGGTAAATCAATGCCATTTGAGCACACGCCCTTGGAAGACAAAACCTCACTGGGCGCGCTAATTAGTGCTTAGCGTCATGCCTGCATGAAGAAGGGAGTTCAGAAACTCCTCTTCGCCTTCAAAGATGAGCCTGAAACCCTTTTGTTTTTGTGTCGGGTATTTGCCGGTCTTCGAGAAGTCAACAAGTTCCCCGTCGCTTCGCAACTCCGAAGTGCCATCTACCACGAGCTCTATGAAACGCGTTCGATAGTGGTCGGTTCCCGAAGTAACGGGATTCTTCGGTACTGACAATATCCCATCGCGTACGAGTCGAGTCTTCAGAGAACCGAAATCGCTGCCCGCGTTGGATTTGGCTAGCGATCCATACGCCAAACAAGTACCCATATTTGTGGCCGCAACAAAACTCCCGTCGCCATATACCTTTGCAACAAATCCCTTGTTCCATCCTGGGTTTTGGATGTCTCCAAAAACCGCGTAGTTTGACAGAGTCGTCGATGATTTCGGCTGCGGCACAAGCAACTGAAACTTGTAAACGACGGCGCGGTCTGCGCCTGCGTCGCTCTCGATTGCCCAATCTACAAGAGCGACTGGAGATCCGGAGAAATCGCTGAGCCCACCGCCATCAGCTACTTCGAGCTTCCAGGCGTAGTTAAATTCAAGACGCATGGGCGGCGGGACTTTGGAAAGCGGGACGATAGAGGTTCGCGTGCCTTCGACGCGAATCTCACCACACAATGGCGAAGGCTGCTCTTTCAGCAGAGAACCTCGAATCCGACTGACGTCGAGCAGGGCCACGTACCCATCTTCGCTCCCAGCAGCTAGTGTCTGGTCGTCAGGAGAAAATGCGAGGCTGCCAATCGGAAATTCACCAAGGGGCACATATCCAATTTGCTTCCCGTCCTTGAGAGTCCTGAGGCCCAGATCCCCTCCCTCGCCGTAGCCGCCGCCTGCTAAGGCGAGAAGTCCCCCTGTGCGGGAGCTGGCCGCTGAGAAAACTCCGCTGCGAAAGTCAGAGATCTCCTCCAAGCTATCTCCATCAGCAGAGTTCCAAATCTGCACGGACTTCCACCCTGTTATTCCCCCGCACCCGGTTACTAGGTAGTCTCCGTTAGGAGAAAACTGGCAAAAGAAACCGACCCATCCTGACTTCCATCTCTTTTCGAGTTTCCCAGTCGAGACATTCCAGAACTGAACTTCGTTCGGGCGGCACGCTGCCAGAACGCTGCCGTCAGCGGAAAATGAAGCACCGCCGAAAGAGCCGGCGACGGTCTTTGAAACTTGTTTCACAAGAACAGTTGTACGAGCCGATCGCAGGTCATAGAAATCCAAGCTGTTGTCGGAAGAGAAGGCTAGTTTGCTGCTGTCGGGAGAGAAGCTCAAGGCCATTGGGGAACCGCGATGTCTCAGGATCGTTTTGTAGGATTCCCAAGAACCCACCAGCCACAGCATTACATCTCCGTCCCAATTTGCTGCCGCGAAGAGTTTCCCGTCAGGCGAAAAAGCCACGCGCCGGACATCAGCGTGTTCTCCCGCCCCGGCAACTAAGGAAGCGACGACTGACCGATCGGCAACACTCCATATCCTCACGCCACCTTCCTTGTTCCATCCGTAGCCTGCTGCGAGCAAACGACCGTCAGGCGAAAAGGCCACGTCAATAACGCGGTCTGGGCAATCGAGTTTGCCGATCAGGGCCTCGGGAGGTCCAGCACTGCCAACCGCGTTTGCGAGAGACGCAAAACACACCAAAAATTGCAGCAGTCTCGCGGAATCCTTCTCACAGAACATTGATAGAAGTCCTCACAAGGAGTAACCCCTTCATGAGGTTGGACAATATCCTAGATCATAAAGTTCCCGTGCGACAGGAGCATGCCGTTAGCGTTCGTGCCCGCGTCGGGCACCTTGGTTGGGGATTTATCCCTCAACCCCTTTGACCCCCCGTCCCCGCGCGCATTAGACTACTCTGCGACCGCCATTTCCCCTCAGGAGCCCCTTGAGAACTTACCGTTCCACGCGCAACCTGCTTGCCGACGTCAAAAAAGTGCTGGCTGACAATCGTCCCTCGTTCCACCAATCGCCGCTCGAAGAGATTGCCGGCCTGCTGTGCGAAGGCAGGCACTATAGCTGGGTGGGAATTTATTTGACGCTGGACGAGAAATCGTCGTCGGCGCTGCTGGAGGAAGCTCTCATTAAGCCCAACCAGGTTGCGGTGCGCGGAACGCGCAAAAAGATTGTGGTCGCAATGCGGGTTGGCGGACGCGAGCTTGGCTTCCTGAACGTGGAAAGCGACCGCGAGAGCGCGTTTGGCTCGGAAGACCGCGTCCTGCTCGACCGCGTTGCCGGCCTGCTAGCGCGATTTCTGGCCGGGCCGCGAGGGAAATATCTGGTGCTGAGGGCCGCCAAGGTATCGCCTGTCGATGCGCCGCGAGCGGCGGCTGCGTAGGTTGGTTGTGCAAGCTGTCGGGTTCCCACCCTTTCGCAAAAAACGCGAAGGAGCCTGCCCTGAGCGAAGTCGAAGGGATGGGACACCCAGCTTTCTCTTTACCTCTGAAACCTCAACATCGTCCTATACTGCTCTGAATGTCCACGCCATCATCCCGGCTGGCACACATTGACTGGCTGCGCGGACTGGCTTGCGTACTCATGTTCCAGACGCACTGCTACGACGCCTGGCTCGGCGGCGCGGCCCGCCAATCTACATTCTTCATGTGGTCGCAACTTGGTGGCACATTTCCGGCGCCACTGTTTCTTTTCCTCGCCGGAGTTTCCTTTGCCATTGTCACCGACAAGCTGTTGCAGAAGGGGCTTTCTCCCGGGCAGATCGCGAAGACCACTATTCGCCGCGGCGCTGAAATCTTTGCTCTCGGACTGCTCTTCCGCATCCAGGAATTCGCCATCGCTTTGGGGTGGGCACCCTGGAGCGACCTGTTTCGCGTGGATATCCTGAATACGATCGGCCTTTCTATGATGCTTATGGGAGTCGTCTGCTGGATGGTGCTGGCGATATGCAGCGCAACACGTAGCCCCGGACGCCCTCGTCCGGGGTGGGCGGGTGAGGGCACCCGCCCCTATGCGAGCTTAGTCACTGCCGGCATTCTGGTCTGTGTCGCGATTTCCGTCCTCGCTCCGCTGCTCTGGACTACGTGGCGGATGCGCTTCCTGCCCTGGGAGATCGAAACCTACATTAACGGCGTCCACAACCTCGGCGAGCCGCAAGCCTGGCTGTTTCCAATCTTTCCCTGGACAGCTTTCGCTTTTGCCGGTCTCGCGTTTGGATTTCTTTTGATGAGCGACTACGCTCGCAAGCTCGGAGCGCGTATGTTCTTGCTCGCTGGTGCTGCTGGAATCGTTCTCATCTATGGCGCGAAATTCCTGGACTCACGGTCGTGGCATATCTATCCTGTGTACGATTTCTGGCATACTAGCCCGAACTTTTTCATGATTCGCCTCGGCATGCTGCTGCTGCTCGTGGTATTCGCATACGCCTGGTGCCGATGGGGTCTGGGACAGCGCGGATTTAGTCCGCTCATCCAGCTTGGTAACACTTCTCTGCTGGTTTACTGGGTGCACATCGAGTTCGTTTATGGACGCTTCAGCATTCTGCCGCGCCGCAGCGAGAGCATCTTGGGAGCGTCTGGAGGGCTGCTGACTATCTTTCTGGCGATGCTTGTGCTGTCATTGGCGCGAACAAAAATGAAGGGCCGATTCGCTGACCTAATGACGAGGACTCGCAGCCGAGTGCGACCCGCTTAAACTGTTCGCATACCAACAACTTCGGTCGGCTTCGAAATACAGCATCTCCCCTCTTGACAGTCCACAGCGAAAAGGATAAGCATTCATCCGATTTATTAAAACCTTTCAATATAGGGAGCCCTCCTATGACGAAGGAAGCTGAAAATCGCCCGACTTGTTCCTCTCGACAATTTTTCTCAAACGTTAGCCGGATTTTCGTCTTGACCGTGCTCGCATCTGCGGCTTATGCGCAGAGTGCATTCGTGCGGGTCAACCAGGTCGGTTATGTCTCCGGCGCATCGAAGCGCGCCTACCTGATGGCCTCGGCAGCAGAAACCGGAGCCACATTCGTAGTCAAGAATTCCAGTGGCGGTACTGTATTTGGGCCGGCGGCTATCGGGGCCAACCTCGGCTCCTGGAGCAGCGGTTTCCCGGATGTGTACGCACTTGACTTCGATAGTTTCGTCACCTCGGGTACATACACCATCAGCGTGACCGGCCCCATCGCGGCGTCCTCTCCGGGCTTCAAGATTGACTTGGCTGCGAACGTTTACTCAACCTCCCTCGGCAATTCGCTCTTCTTCTACGAGAACGAGCGGGACGGGCCGAACTTTATTGCCACCGCTCTGCGCACGGCCGCCGGTCACCTGAACGATCAAAGCGCGAAGGTATATCTCACTCCGAATATGAACAACAACGGCCGATTCTCAGGCGACTTGACGCCAACCGGCGCAGGTATAAACGCTGCCGGTGGATGGTGGGACGCTGGCGATTATCTCAAGTTCGTCCAGACCCACAGCTATACGGTCGCGCTAATGCTGGTTGGTATTCGGGACTTCCCCAACCAGATGGGCGCTGGTTCCGCGAGTTCCAACTTTACAGCGGAGGCGAAGTTCGGTCTCGACTGGCTACAGGAAATGTGGGACGACTCAACTCAAACTTTCTACTACCAAGTCGGGATCGGAAATGGCAACGCGCAGACCGTTAGCGATCACGATATCTGGCGATTGCCGCAGGCTGACGATACCTTCGGAGGATGTACTTCCCAGTTCCGCTTTATTTGCCATCGGCCAGTGTTCATCAATACCGCGGGCGGCGCCGGCGCGCATATTAGTCCCAATCTGGCGGGGCGGATGGCTGCGGATTTTGCCCTCTGTTATCACGAATATCAGACCAGCAATACCGCTTACGCCAACCAGTGCTTGCTCTCCGCCGAGCATATTTTCGATCTCGCGAATACCGCGCCCAGCGGCAACTTGCTGACGGTAGCTCCTTTCAGCTTTTATCCAGAGACTGAATGGCGTGACGACATGGAACTCGGTGCCACCGAACTTTATTTCGCTCTGCAAGGATGCGGCACTAACTGTCCTGCGGGTCCACACCCCGCGTCGTATTATCTGCAACAGGCAGCGCATTGGGCGAATGCCTACATCACAGGCCCGGGTGACGCTGCGGATACCCTGAACCTTTATGACGTCACCGGATTGGCGCATTTCGAGCTTTACCGCGCGCTAGCGTTGGCTGGTAATCCGGGCGGCACCGGCCTGGAGACGAATCAGACTGCCTTGCTCGCAGACCTGCAGAAGCAGCTAAACAAGGCCATAACTCAGAGCAATACCGATCCGTTCGGATTCGGCTTCCCGTGGGGGGTGTATGACACCACGTCCCATGGAGGAGGTCTCGCCGTAATGGCTGCCGAGTACAGTTTTCTGAATGGTCCAGCGCTGAACGGGAGCACCTCTCCAGCCATTTACGCTAATCGCCAGCTCGCCAACATCCTGGGCGCAAATGCGTGGGGGACGTCACTGATCGTGAACGATGGCAGCACCTTCCCGCTTTGCATGCAGCATCAGGTGACGAACCTGGTTCCAATGCCACCGAATGGGCCCCCGTTCCTTTCAGGAGCAGTGGTGGAAGGTCCAAACTCGTTTGCAGCAAAAGGCACGCTCAGCGGAATGGTGGCATGCCCTCCCAACGGGGTGGATGCGTTCGCTCAATTTAACGCCAGCAAGACCGTTTATAAGGATTTCGTGCAGTCGTTTTCAACCGTCGAGCCAGCGATTGATCTGAGTGCTTCATCGTTCCTGGCATTTTCCTGGCAGATGGCGGGAGCGCCGTCAGGAACACCCTAGCTTGAAGATTTGTGAGGGCGGCTCGCCGCCCTCACTTCAATGTCCCGACTAAGTCGCCGCAAAAACGTGACTAGTGCGCCGGCGCTGGCTGCGGCGGCGGAGTCGAGAAATTCACCTTGGGTACTGCCCGGGATCCCTCGGATGCCGCAAAGTACGCATCATTCTTCTTGAAGCCTGCCCACTGCGCAAAGAGGCTGTTCGGAAACTGCTGCACGTAAGTGTTGTAATCCTGCAAGGTGTCGTTGTAGTTCTTGCGTTCGACGGAGATTCGGTTTTCGGTGCCGGCTAGTTCGTCCTGCAGGCGCAGGAAATTTTCGCTCGACCTCAATTGCGGGTAGTTCTCGGCAATCGCCAATAGACGCCCAAGTGCGCCATCCAAACGCTGGTTCGCGGCAATTTTATCGGACGGCGTACTCGCAGAAAGCAATTGCGACCGCGCCTGCGCGATTTCGCCAAACACGGTTTGCTCCTGCTTGGTGATCCCCTTCACGGTTTCGACCAGGTTGGGAATCAGGTCCGCGCGCCGCTGCAGCACGACGTCCACCTGCGACCAAGCGGATTTCACCGCCTCGTTCTTCTGCACCAATGTGTTCTTGGTGCTCACGTACATGCCGCCAAAAATCAGCGCCAGGATCACAACCACAATCAGAACTATCATTCCCTTGCTCATAGGTTCTCCTTAACAACCTCTAACGCCCGGAACTCTGCATTGTATCCACTGCCGCGGTCACCTGCTCTATCGCCGCCAAATACTTGCCCGCGACCTCGGCAGCGCGCAGCTGTTTGCGGTCGGCCGCCTGCGCGCGAACATCCATTATCTGTACGAACGAAGACGGATCGAAGTTCATCCGATGGGCCAACTCGCCGACCGCTTCGCGCGAATGTTTCCGGCCCTGCTCACCCATTTCGATCAGAACATGCCGGAAGAGCGTGGTGAAAGACGACAGCGAATTCAGCATCACTTCCCACAACTGCTTGTCATCCCTGCCTGCCAACAAGATGTGCTGGCGCAGCAGAAATAACTTTTCTCGCAGCTCATACTCAAGCTGCGAGCGATGCAGATGCATAGGAACTTCCAAGTTCTGCAGGACGTCTTCTCCATAGAGCACCCGATGCCGCTGCTTCATGTCCACGAACTCTATCGAGAACACGTCGGCAGATGCTCTCAAGTCGGTCAAGGTGAGGACCAAGGGCGGATGGTGCTTCTTACCGCGCCACCACTCCACGACACCGACAACCTTGTTAAGCGAGGCGAAGGACGCGTCGCGCAGCACGCAGAGCATGTTCAGGTCTGAATATTCACGATGAAATTCTCCCTCCGCGGCCGAACCGTAGAGAATCACGCTCACCAGGTTCGCCCCCGCAGCCGCCCGGATCTTCTCAACAAATTCGCTGATCAGTTTTTCATGGGCCATTGTTTCTCCTTACCAGCTGCCACTTGCGCCGCCGCCACCCGAACTGCCGCCGCCGAATCCCCCAAAACCGCCACCACCGCCGAACCCTCCGCCACCGCCCCAGCCGCCACCGCCTCCGCGGCCGCCAAATCCGCTATTGAACAACATCATCCAGAATAAGGCCCTGCGAAGCGGCGGAGTGGCGAGAACAATAATCGCAATGATGATAAGGAACACGATTGCAGCTGCCGGAATGCCTTGCGCAGGTCGCTCAGGGGCCACGGGCGGAGCTTGCGCGCCCGTAAGTTGCACGCCAGCGTCTCGCGCAATTACCTCGGCCACGCGTAACGTCATCAATTTGACGGCACCGTCGTAATCATTCTGCTTTAGCAGCGGAACCGCTTCCCGCCCGAACCCGCCGACTTTGCCATCGGGAAGAATCGGCTCGAGGCCATAGCCAACTTCGATGCGATACTTGTGGTCCTTCACCGCCAGAAGAACTAGCACGCCCCGATTGGTGGCCTTGCTTCCAATCCCCCACTGTCGGTAAAGATTATTCGCATAGCTCTCGATATCGGAGCCGTCGAGCGAATTGATCGTCACCACCGCAATTTGCGCGTGCGCCTTTTGGTCAATTTGCTGGCAGGTATCGTTCAGTTCCGCAATCGTATCTGGGCTCAGCACGTGCGCGAAGTCACTGACGTAGTTAGTGGGATGAAGTTGCGAGACTGGTTCGGCTGCGGAAAGCGCGGCTGTAGACAGCACTGCTATCACCAGCAGCATTCGTCTCATACGCAGCATCGCCGCTTGATTGTACAAGAATGACGTTCTGTCTCTGTGATTCTCTGTGTCCCCTCTGTGTTCCTCTGTGGTTAAAAAAAAGCCTTTACCACAGAGGGGCACAGAGGATTCACTGGGGATCACAGAGGAACGGATTTGAAAAATTCCACCACCGCCCGCTCCGCGAAGTGTCCGTCGTATCCGTCGTGCTCGCCGATGAAACAACAGTGCCCACCGTCTTCCGTCTCGAGGAAAGTAATATTCGGGTTGGCCGCGATCTTCCTCCGTGTCTCCGGCAGAATTCGGATGAACGGGTCGTTCGCCGCGTAGAGGATGTAAGCCGGCACCGAAATCCTGTCCACAACGTTTGCCGCCGCAGAGCGCGCGTAATAATCTGACGCGCCATCGAATCCGCAATAGAACGCGGTGACTTTGTCATCGAAGTCGCGCAAACTCTTTAAGCCTCGCAGCCGGGTTAAATCGTATGTTCCTGGAAAGCACTTCGCCTTCGCCCTCATGCGGGCCTTTAACTGCCATAAAAAATATTGTTCATACGGCCAGTTCAAAGGCGAATGGAGCGCATCCGCCGACGCGGCCAAATCCATCGCGGGACAGACCGCTACCACCGCACAAAACTCCGGCGGCCCAGAACTTCCCCACTCGCCAGCAGCCTTTAGAACCAAATTCCCGCCCATTGAGAATCCGCACAAAGCAAGACGAGTTATATGATCGTTCTCAATCAGGCTCTTCGCCACTGCGGAGATGTCCGCCGAACGCCCAGAATGGTATAGGGTCGGCGCAAGCTGGTTGGTGCCGCCGCAAGTACGCTGGTTCATGCGAATGACGTTCATGCCCGCCGCCGTTCCTTTTTCCGCGATGCCTAGCATGTATGCCGATTCGCTGGACCCCTCGAGCCCATGCACTATGATCACGGTGAAGGCGGACCTCCGATCAGGCTGCCAGTGACAATGACAGAGCACACGGATGCCGGGCTCGACTTCAATCAGCCGCTCTTCTGCTTGTTCCAGAGAAAATTGCCTAGGGAGAAGGAAGCCGGCGATGGTCTGGACGTGTCCGCCCCCCAGAAAGCGGCGCGGCCGGAAGTGGATTTGCGCCGTCTGGACGTCTGAAGTCGCTGTTGTCCCCACCTGTCGATTCTAAATCCAGAACACCTTGTACAGGGTTGTTCCCCATTAATGGGAGCACCCCTCTGTCAAGCTGGCCTATCTGAAAATGTGGATCTTAGAGGAGGGTTCTTGAAATGAATCGTCTGAGAGTCTCAAGCGCAATCGCCGTCGCGCTCGGCGCGGCCCTGCTGTTCACCAATTTGCCAAAAGCGTCCGCCGACCAGCGAAGCCGGTGCCAGCACAAAGTCGAAAAAGCGCAAGACCATTACCAGCACGAACGTCACGAGCATGGCAAGCATAGCCCGCAAGCCGAAGAGGCCAAAGCGAAGCTCAATCAAACATGGGATCGTTGCTGGAATGAAGCCCATGGCTGGTACGACCCTCAACGACATGAGTGGCGTACCGACCGCGACTGGGACCGGAACTACGATTGGGACCGGGACCACGATCGCGATGATCGCTAATTACGACGACTGATAGGTCAACTTGGGCAGACGAGGGCGTCTGCCCCTACATTTTGCGGTTGTGGATTGCTTCAGCTTGCTATCAAAGTTTCGCTCCGCGCTTGTAAAGCCCCGCCGCGCAGGGTAGATTTTCATCCTCTTTTTACCTCTCTCGCCAAGCACAAATCGCGTTCTGACGGTAGAATTCTATGGCGCCGCTTGAGTTCACAATGAATGCCGAAAATGAGGTGCTCCCTTGAAGCGTTTCCTGGGCTGTCTGGTTTTTGCTTTCTTGCTTAGTCAGTCGCTGTTCGCGGCGGACCCCAATCTGCGCGTCATCAAGACCTACAAGTTGGGAGGCGAAGGTGGCTGGGATTATCTGAAGATCGATCCGGATTCGCGACGGCTCTATATCTCGCGCGCCACCCATGTGATCGTCATTGACGCGGACTCTGGAAAACCCGTAGGCGATATTCCGGATACACCCGGCGTTCATGGTATCGCGCTTGCTCCTGATCTCGGCCGGGGGTTCACTAGCAACGGTCGCGAAGGCACCGTCACCATTTTCGACCTCAATACGCTTAAGCCAATTACCAAGGTCAAGGCTGGCGAAAACCCTGATGCGATCCTGTTCGATTCCTCGACCAAGCGTGTCTTCACTTTCAATGGGAGGAGCGGCGATTCGACTGCGATTGATGCGGCGACGGGAGAAGTCGTGGGCAAGATCCCGTTGGAGGGAAAACCCGAATTTGCCGTGAGCACGGGCACTGGGGAAATTTTTGTGAATCTGGAGGACAAGAGCGAACTCCTGGCGCTTGACCCGAAAGATCTGAAAGTGAAATCTCGCTGGCCGCTTGCCCCTTGCCAGGAGCCGAGCGGTCTGGCGATGGATGTTAAGAGTCGCCGCCTGTTTGCAGGCTGCGACAACAAGATGATGGCGGTGGTGAATGCGGACACCGGAAAAGTGATCACTACGCTGCCCATCGGCGATGGAGTGGATGCCAACGGGTTTGACCCCGACACCGGATTCGCCTTCGCCTCCTGCGGAGAAGGTGTACTCACGGTCGTACATGAGGATTCGCCGGAACACTTCAGCGTGGCGCAAAGCGTGCCCACCCAACGTGGCGCGCGAACCATGGCCCTCGATCCCAAGACCCATCAAATATTTCTGGTGACAGCGAAATTCGGTCCGTCGCCTGAGCCGACGGCGCAGCAGCCGCATCCTCGACCTACGATACTGCCCGATTCTTTTATTGTGCTCGTGGTGGGTAAATAATGGCGGTTCGGTCGAACTCTGCATCCAATATCGCCAGATGAGAACTTTGCGCCTTATGATTGCGGTGTGTGCGTGCGTCGCGGGGTGTTCTCAGCCCAGTCGCTCGTATTCGGTGCTGACCCACGAGCAAGTCGTGGACCTGGCGTGGGCGGACCATCTTCAGCCCATGCTGCTGCAGCGCTTTCCAGGGGCCACGCCCGATGATCTGAAGCGCGCGCATGCTTATGCTTATGGGGGCAGCATGGTCCAGGACATGGGCTATTATCCGTTTGGGAATAAATACTTCAGCGACCTGGTTCATTACGTGCGCAGCGGAGACTTTGTAACCGCGCTCCTGCAGGAATCTTCAAACATCAACGAGTACGCCTTTGCGTTAGGGGCGCTGGCGCATTACTCTTCCGACAACATGGGTCACCCCACAATCAATCAGGTTGTGGCCATCGAATTTCCGAAGCTCAAAAAAAAGTACGGTAATGAAGTTACTTACGCCGATGATCCCAAGGCGCACATCCGCACTGAGTTTGGCTTCGACATGGTGCAGGTAGCGAAGAACCGCTATACCACCGATCGCTATCATGACTTCATCGGATTCGAAGTTGCCCAACCCTTGCTGGAGCGCGCATTTCAGAAGACCTACGGCATCGAACTCAAGGACGTCTTGCCCGATGAAGACAGGGCCATTGGCACCTTCCGGCACGCAGTCAGCAAGGTCATCCCCCAGATGACGAAGGTTGCGTTGTTGAATCGGCGCGCTGACCTGGTGCGCGACACGCCAAATTTTGATAAAAGAAAATTCCTGTATCACTTATCGCGTGCAAACTACGAAAGGGAGTGGGGGAAGGGATATCGCAAACCAGGATTCGGGGCGCGGGTGCTAGCATTTCTCTTGCGCATCATTCCGAAAGTAGGTGCAGCCAGCGCGCTCAACTTTAAAGTTCCAAGTACGCAGACAGAAGATATGTACATCAAGAGCGTGGATAAAACTATCGACAACTATGTTTCGCTCCTTCGTCAGGTGCAGCACGGAGACGTCAACCTGCCTGATACCGATTGCGATACGGGCCGGGAAACCAACGCCGCAGAGTACTCCCTCGCCGACAAAACCTACGCGCGGCTGCTGGACGACATGAGCAAACACAATTTCGCGCAGTTGACTCCCGATTTGCGGACGAACATTCTGGCTTTCTATTCCAATCTCAACGCGCCCATCCACACCAAGAAAGATGCTAAATCGTGGAGCGAGACCGAGCGGGAAATCGATCAACTAAAAAACTGGAAGCCAACCCAAGAATCGGAATCTCCGGGGCAGCTCCAGTGACGCACAGCCAGCTGCATTCGTGACACGGCAATCGGTCGAGCGCTCCTGTAAACTAACTTTTCGCTGCGTGAGGTGGAGATTAAGTGGATATTCCTATTCCTGAAGACAAATTCTACCGGGCCAAAATTCTGAAGCGCGCCGATTTTGCTTCCGACCTATGGATGATTCGCGTTGATGCGGGCGGCCCCTTCACGTTCAAACCCGGGCAATACGCCACGCTCGGCGTCCAGACCGAGGTCAAGCGGATCGAGCGCGCCTATTCCATTGTTTCCTCGCCACTCGAGACCGAACTGGAATTTTTCTTCGAGCTGGTTCCGCAGGGAGAACTGACGCCGAAACTTTATGAGCTACAGCCGGGAGATCAGATGCTGATGCGGAAATCGGCCAAGGGCCTGTTCACGCTCGATACCAAGAGCGGCCGCACGAATCATTTTCTGGTCTGCACCGTGACCGGCGTGGCACCTTACGTCAGCTACGTGCGCACGCTGTACCGTAGCTGGAAAGAAGGAACGTTCAAAGGCGAGCAAAAACTCTTCATCCTGAATGGAGCTAGCCACTCATGGGAATTCGGATACTCCGACGAATTGCGCAAGGTTGCCGACGAAGTGCCCTGGTTGAAATACGCGCCGACCGTCAGCCGGCCGTGGGACGATGCCAACTGGAAAGGCGAATTGGGACGCGTGGACGACGTTCTGCGGAAATATTCCGACCTTTGGGGCTTGGATGGAACGAATTCCGTGGGTTACCTGTGCGGCCATCCCGACATGATCGAGAACGGCAAGAGCATGCTGAAGCGCATCGGGTTTACCAAGGAACACCTGAAGGAAGAGGTGTACTGGATCCCGGCCAAAGAGGCAGCGACCACGTAGGCTTGCCCACATTTCGCACGAGGGACTGGCAGCCAGGATAAGGCAAAAAAGTTAGGTTGTGCTGCCTACTTCTTTGGACGCGACTCCGGCGGCACCAGGCCTGCAACTCGGTAGTAAACCGAGAGCTGGCCGTAGATCTCTCCGGAGTGCTCTACGAAACCATAAGCGAAATCGCTGATCCGGGTCTGCTCATTGCTGAACGGATCCACCACGAGGTCCGACATCCCCTTATCGCCCTTCTGCTTGATCGCTGCGGCCCCATCGGCAAATGACTTTTTCACGAACGCCACCACGTCAGCTTTGGCTTTGAACTGGTCACGTTTCGGATCGTCCATCTCGGGCGGTTTCCGGTCCAGCACCACATTGATGAAGAACTGATTCGCATGGGCAGCGTGGATCAGTCGCTCGGCGAAACTGCGCACTGCGGGAGTGGGCTTGAAGTCGTACTTGTCCTCGGGGAAATCTTCTGCCATCGCGATCAGTTTGCGTCCGATATCATTCCACTGTTCGAGCACGGCCTCCGACGGGCTCGGCGCCGCCTTCGGTGCTGCTTGTTTGTTCGGCATTTCCTGCGCCTGGGCCGGCATGGCCAAAATAGCGGCACCAAGTATCAACAACACAAGTAAACTGGCCTTCTTCATCGATGAGTTCCTCCGCGTTTCTCGTGTGAGAGCTGCAATATTACAGGATTTTCCTGCAGTAGAAAATGACGTGCCCGACTTCGGGTAAGTCTGCGCAGGCCGTTTCCGCCCCGCTATGTTCGAGATGCATACTTTTCCTCACTTTTATCTTGGAGATGCTGGTACCTCAGCGTTTCGCAAATCCCGGTAGAATCCCTGCAGCACAAAGAAAGCCTTCTTTTTTTCTCCGCGATCGCTCACTAGCCCTTTGCGATTGAAATAATCCTGAATACCGGGCAACGTCCGGCGTGGACTACGGAAATCCTTCAGTATCCAGGGCGAGGTCCCGCGAAGAAAAGAGATGCGCTTCAACATCGCGATCTGATGCTGATAAAGATTCTCCTGATACTCCTCGGTCCAACGTGTGCTGGCAGTGCCGTGGAGGCCGAAGAGTGCGTCGCCGCCAAATTCGCTCATGACCAGTGGCTTGTTGTACTTTGAAGTCCAGTCGGTGACATCGGCGTCCTCGGGACGGCGAACGTACCAGCCGATGTATTCATTGTTCCCCATGACGTCCAGATCGTTTGCAATCGGGTCATTGATGTGAATCACGAAGCGGCTTCCCTCCACCGTCTCCTCGTTCTGAAGAGCGGCAGAGACCAGGCGCGTAGGATCAGCGGAGTGCGCATCCTGAATGAGCTGCCGCAGAAAGCGATTTCGGGCATCACTGATGGGTGTCTCGTTGGCAACGGAGTAGATGATGAGAGCCGCGCGATTATGATCGCGCGTGATCATCTCGTTTAATTGATTTTCCGCGTTGCGCAAGGTGCTGGGATTTTCCCACTGAATTGTCCAATAGACAGGAACTTCTCCCCAGACCATGATTCCCATTTGATCAGCCATGCGAAGCAACGCCTCATTGTGCGGATAATGCGCCAACCGCACGAAGTTGCACCCTAGTTCTTTAGCCCAGCCGAGAAGCGTGCGTGCGTCATCCTCGCTCCAGGCGCGGCCTGCGCGCGTTGGGGCCTCTTCATGGATATCAATTCCGCGCAAGAAAACAGGTTTACCGTTAAGCAGAATGTCAGTGCCACGGACCTCAATCGAGCGGAAGCCGATGCGGTCGGTGACTCGATCGGTTTCGCTGGCGATCTCGACGTCGTAAAGTTTGGGATTTTCAGGTGACCAGAGCGTCAAGTCAGCGTCAAAAGAAAACTCGGCACGTCCTTTTGCGTCAGTCTGGAGCGTCTGGCTGAGTCGCGCCTCAGGAATTCGGACTGTGACTTTCTGCTGACGTTGTGCTCCGTTAAGTTGCACCCAACCTTTAATCTTATGAGTTGAGCCTCTTTCGAGCTGAACGGAATAGTCCTGGACGAACGTCTCGGGCACCTCCACCAGCGTCACTGGTCGGGTAATTCCGCCATAATTCCACCAATCAGTGTTAACCGTGGGAACCTGATCTAGTCCACGAGTGTTGTTGACGCGCAGAATCAGGAAATTGCCTTGCGGCTTTACGCGGTCGGTGATTTCACAATCAAACGGAGTGAAGCCGCCTACGTGATGGCCAAGCTCCTCTCCATTCAAATAGACCCAGGCCTGGTAATTGGCGGCCCCGAAATGCACGAACAGTCTCTTCTTCGATGGCTTCGCGTAATCGAACGACCGCTTGTACCAGACACTCCCTTCATAAAACAGCAATGAGTCGCGCTGCGTATTCCAGTCGCCGGGCACATTGAGCTGGCCGGAAGTATCAAAATCGTATTCGACCAGCTCTGATTCAGACTGCGGTTTGTGGTTCATGAAAAAAGCGCCATTGCCCTTGATCTGCTGAGCACGGTAGTCGAGCGCGCCAACATCATAGGGATCAACAATGGTCTGCCAGCGGCCATCCAAGTCTGTTGTCTGGCGCGCATTGATGTTCTGGATGAGCGGGGCGATCTGCGCCTGGCCTTGGTCCGCCAGCAGCGGCATGCACATGGCAAGCGTGAGACAACGCAGCAATTTCATCATCGGAGATTCGTTCGTCCAGCAGAATACAAGATTTCTGGAATTCAATCGAACGTGGAGTTCGTGACTTCTTTGCAGAATCTTTAGTCTTGGCAACCTGGAAAGTTCGATCCGCAACGGTCGCCAAGCACAGAAAACTCTGTGTATGCGGGCTTTGCACCCGACACTCGCGCCTGGCCGCGTCAACATCCATTCGCCCCCTTGCCGATTTGGTTTGATAGCCAGAGTAGGAGTGAGCAACGTCACGCGGCCTCGTGATCCTGGCTAGTCAAGACCATCGCGAGGCTTGAAGGACCGACGGTGCTACCACAGAATTATTGGCGAATCGGGCGATCACACCAACTGTCGGACGACCGGTCAAATGAATCGGATGGGTATCGACGCAAGTTCCTGAAATGAAAGCACGAAATTTGTTGGTCGGGGAGAGAGGATTTGAACCTCCGACCCCCTGGTCGCGAACTATGAAAGTACAAACTCCAAGTGCTTTATCTGGTGTCGCTTAGGGAGCAGCGTACCGCTTTTTCTCTCGCTCAGTTGTACCCAACTTGTACCGAAAGTGGTGGGGAATCCGGCTGGGGCTAAAGTACTCCAGCGATGCTCGGCTTATCGGTCGTCCCCGTGCGTTTTGTTCGATCAACGCGACCGCACTCGTGTCGAATTCGCACACTACCCGCCGAATTCCGCGGCAGCATACCGTCCTCGTAAGATTGGCAGCCCCAAAAGGTCTCTGCTTTCTGCCAGATCTCGGGAGTAACGATTCCACAAGAGTCGGCGGACAGCCCATTGATCGAAAGCTTCTTGTCGGCGACGATGTCATGCAAGTCGGAAAAATCGTCTGTTCCACCGAGCTAGATGATCGGCCCCAGGAAGTGCAATCGACAAGTGAAAACGACTTCGAGTTTTTCGCGAGCACTGGGATGAACACCCCTGTGACAATGCTTCCGAATTCTGGACGCCGTGAGGTTCAACTTCCTCGAAGCGGATTGAGGAATAACTTCCTGTTTGCCCGTAAGAACGAAGCCGCTCGCGCGGCGGACGCTGCCGCGTGTATAGACACAAGGGTGGGAACTGCCCTCTTGAAGAACGGATGGTGCCGGCGGTAGGATGACGCAGATGGTTGCGAGAAGTTCTACGTCGATGAGCCTCAATAACAGCGTTTTGGGCCAAAGTCCCCGTCTGGCAAGGGTTTTCAGGCAGAAATCGATTGAATTCCCATAGCACCCCGCATCCGCCGCACCCGCGAGCGGCTTCGTTCTAACGGCTGTATCGAAAGCGAACTCTTGAGGTCGAGGCTAAACCGGAACTGTCGTGCCGTTCGCTTCCGATACAGCACTAACGTAACTCGGGCGTAACGGCGGCAGTGTCGCTAGGCGACGTGTGCGATGGCCCACCTTCAGAGTGCGGCAAGGACGGAGTTTTGTAACGAGCAGCGAGTGTGAGCCAGGTGATTGCTTCGGACTGGAACCATTGGAGAGGAATCTGCGTATCTGCATCCGGCGGAGAGTCTGGAGATTCTCGTCGGCGGGATGGAGAGGATACATGATGAAGAAGACGATTGCGCTCGCGTTCCTGATTTTGATGGTTGGTAATGCGGGAGTGGCGATGGCCCAAGATTCCAAGTTTGCCGCCAAGCTGGTGGAAAGTCGCTCGCAGTTGAGGATCGACGGCGGGCGAATGACGCGGGAGGGAGGGGACCTACTGCGATCGGTATTGGCCGATGCGCAGTATGTCTTAATCGGCGAGGATCATGGGACGTCTCAGATTCCCATGTTTACGAGTGCGGTTTGCGCGACCCTGGGGCCACAGGGCTTTCACACCATGGCCGTAGAGGCCGGGCCAATGGCGGCGGACATCGTTCAGCAGGGGATTGGGCGCGACGACCGACGGCAACGGATTGCAGCGTCGGAAAAGAAGTACCCGGACAGCATCGCATTCTTCAACTTCGAGGAAGAGTTGGACATGGTTACGAGCTGCGCGCAGTCGGCTAAGGGCGAGACATTTCATCTTTGGGGCTTGGATCAGGAATTAATGGGATCGACGGGTGTGACGATGGCGCGGATTCTGGACACGCATCCCAAGAAGGAGGCTTCGGCTGCCGCTCAACATATCCTGGACGAAAACAATGCCGCAGCGGAAAACGATGCGAAATCCGGCAATCCCGGCGAATTGCTGATGATGTCCGCACCAGATGAGGAGTTCACACGGATAAATGAGTTGCTGAAAAAGGAAGGCAATGCGCATGCGCAACGCCTGATGCGCGGGCTCATCGCGAGCCGGCAGATCTACAAGCACAACATGGCTGCGCCAAAAAATTCCAACCGCGAGCGGGCGCTACTGATGAAACAGACCTTCATGCAAGACTACAACGTGGCGGTGAAGAATGGCAGGTCGAAGGTGCTACTGAAGTTTGGGGACTGGCACTTGTATAAGGGGTTCAATCCGTTGCAGAACAACGATATTGGAAATTTCATAACAGAACTGGCAGACGGGCAAGTGACCAAGGCGCTCCATATCATCATCCTTCCGGTTACGGGGACCAGATTGCGGTTTGCGGGAGTCGGTCGACCATACACGCCGGAAAGTTTCAAGATGCTGGATGATAACGACTACAAATTTATGCAACCGTTCGTAGATGATGCGGGGAGCGAGGGATGGACGGTCTTTGACCTTCGCAAGCTGCGGGGGGAAGCGATCAGCGATTCTAATTTGCATAGGCTTGTCTTGGGCTATGATCTGCTAGTGCTCATTCCCGAGGCGACAGCAGCGACGCAGATCCGGTAAAGCGGAGGAAAGACGGCGAAAATTTCTACTCGGGTACTGTCTTTGTCGGAGCGAGTTCCCGCCACCTCCAAAATAACCACGTGATCGAGCCTATCATCCGGGTACAGTCCCTCACTTTTTTGGTCGAATTCCTTTTTCGGCTGCCAATGATAGTGGTGACTAAAACAGTCGAAGAATGCGAAGATGCCACCGCGTGCGAACAGGAGTGCGCGGTGTCTACCGGGGGACGTTCTCCGGCGGTGTCGGCCGAGTCGCGGAGGCTATCAAGCCGGTAAGTTGTGTTCGGCTCTATTTTACTGGCGCGAAAATTATATCCAGAAGATCGGATGTCGATCCGATTCTCTCCAGGTGCGGATAACGAAGCCCCCCGTGGTAACCCAACATTACGGTATTGAACTCCTTGTCCCGCTTCAGCAGAAGCTTAATCGGCGCGCTACTGTTCTCGGCGGTAACAATGGTTTCCCGCAGGTTGGCAATGCTGAAAGCCTGGTCATTCACGGCCTGCAGTTGCATCCCCGGAGTGATCCCAGCCTTGAATGCAGGACCATCCCACAGCACCTCGGTGATACTGCCTGGCGGACGTCCCTCGCTATCTTCTTCGCCGTCACCGCCGATTAATGAAAACCCTAGCGACGTATCGAAGCGTAAAGGACGAGATTTGTCCATGTGCCTCATCCAGTCCGGCTCGGTGTCGTTGTACACCAGCCGATAGCCGCCTCGGGTAATGCCGTTCTCAGGGACCTTGGGTTCCACCTGGTAAACTCGCGTTCGGAAGAATTCCTTCCAATCATAACTTTGCACCATATCCATCGTCTTGAGGAGATCCTCAAAGGTATAGGTGGCAGTAACGTAGCTTCCATTGTTGATCCCGAAAAACAGCTTCGCAAAATCGTCGAGCGATTTTTGTCCCTTGCTAAGTTCCCGGATTTTTGTGTCGGCATCGAGCCAGATGAGGTCCGATTCTGGGTAGTAATCATACGAACGCTGCCAACTCGACCAAGCCTGTGGCGCTGTGAAGTGAGATGAAATGATTGGTTGATTGGTGGTGTCTTCCAATGAGCGCCAGTCGCGTCCGGGACTGATTTCGAAATTTGCAGCGATCTGGGCGATCTCATCCCGCGCCTGCTCCGGCGTACGCATTCCAGAACGCGCTGTCAGAACGTTGCCGTAGTAATCTGTTAAGCCTTCATAGACCCACAGCAAATCGTTCTGCATCGGCACATTGAAGTTCGGTGTCCAGAGGTCAGCAGGCCGACGAAATTTGCCATTCCACGAATGCGTGTATTCGTGCGGAAGAAGAGCGCGACCAGCAATTCCTGCTGCCCAATCGGTAAAATAGTTAGCGCGGGTCCCGTCTTCACTGGACTGGTGGTGCTCCAGTCCCTTGCCTCCAACCGTGTCGCTAAGCGAAAACAGGAAATCATAGTGATCGTAGTGATGAGAGTGGAAAAGCTTCTGCGCCTGAATCACTAGATCCTTGTGGTATTGCAGTTCTTCCGGGGTGATCTCCAACTGCTCGGGTTTATCCGCGAAAAGATCGAGGTAAACGGGATTGTCCGGCCCCGTCGATAGGTCGACGCGCTTATAGTTGGCGCCCGCATATAACGGCGAGTCAACCAACGTAGTCAGCGGAACTTCTTTAAAGCTAACCACGTCTCCATTCTGCGACTTCACATCCAGGGCCGTGGCGAATTTCCAGCCATTAGGCAGTTTCAGTTCGGGAGAGAATTGAATCCGCCGTGCGAAATATCCCGCCGGATAAAGAAGGACGCTGTTCCAAGTGAGATCGGCGATCTTGTTCGAAATACGTCCTTGCTGCGGTTTGATGGGAACCAGATATTGAAATCTGAGTTCGAGCAAGCTGGCTCCCTGCGGCACGTCGATGTAGAATGCCCACATGTCCACGCGATTGCGCACCCACGGAACACGATTACCGTTAGCGGTGATGACAATTCCTGCCAGGTTGCCGACTGGATTCGATGGCGAGTGCGTCCCCGGAAGCCACTGCGGATAAAGCAGCGTGATCTCGCCGGGCCTTACGGGAATGGCCTCGCGCACATTCAGCACGCGATCATTGACGTTCGTCAGATCGACACTCAGAGAAATTGTGCCGGCATAAGGGTGGTCAACAGGTGCCGGGACCGCTGAAGGTACCAGCACGGGTTGCGGGCCCGTTGGATTCTGTGCCCACATCGTGCTGGTTAGCACCATACAAAAGGCTTGCAAAGCCGCCGCGAAAAGGGACCTGCAGAACCGACGTGGCATATGGGCTCCTGAACTCGCGTCATCACAATATCGCACTGCAGGTCAATGCGCTAATAGGAGGGCATTCCAGTCTAGTGACACCGGAACGAGGACGAGGCCTCAAGGGCCAATCGGACCGCAAGGACCCGCAGGGCCAACAGGAGCGGCTGGAGCGAACGGAGCCACCCACCCCTCCGGCGCGACGGGTCCTTCGGGTCCGACGGGAGCGACCGGGGCGACCGGCGCGACCGGGCTTTCGGCGATGTGGCGGACGCCGCGAACAAGGTGTTTTGGGAGTACGGGAAGCAGAGCATGGCGCAGCTGGCGCGAACCTGCCTTGGTCCCTCGTGCCGAACTTGTCCTTGCAGCAGCTCTCCCGTCTGTTCTTAAATGGACGACGAGTGTAAT
>WNFJ01755927.1_pt1 | contig 45741 bp, 40 predicted proteins | sample 5400461 | NCBI WGS metagenome assembly WNFJ01 (sample SAMN13153349, study PRJNA577476) | soil metagenome | isolation source: 115 cm saprolite on Douglas fir-dominated hillslope | place: USA:California | collected 2013-09-17
GACTCCGACCGACCAGTAGAAAACAACTGGTTGAGCGTTTAGCTGCTACACTTGGCCCTTGGAATTCTGCTGGAGGAAATCCGCTGAGTGAGAAAACTGTCAACTCTGGTATCGCCAGCTGCTGGCGGTGATCGGGGAAATGACTCTCAATCCAACGCATGCGGTCGTTCCAGGCGAGAGTTTCTTGCAGGGGTTGCGGCGCTCGGTCTGACTGCAGTCACCCCGGTGAAGGAATTGATCGCGCAGACAACGGCTTCCGTTACGAAGCGGGGTCTGATCGACGTGCATCATCACATCGCTCCGCCCTTCTATTTGGCAGAGAATCGCGATCGAATCTTCGCTGCGGGCGGCGGTCGGATTAATCCTGCTTACTTGAGCTGGACTCCGGAACAATCGCTCGCAGCGATGGACAAGCAAGGAGTAGCAACCGCCGTTCTATCGCTCTCGGCAGCTGCTTCGTTCGGCGACGGAGAGGCAGACACACGCACGGCCCGCCGAGTGAATGAATATGCCGCCGATCTGGTGCGAACTCACGCAGGTCGCTTCGGTCTGTTTGCCATAATGTCCAGATACCGAGGCCAGCCTGCGCGAAATCGAGTACGCCTATAGCGTACTCAAAGCGGACGGCATCGGATTGGCGACCAATTTCGACGAGAAGTGGTTGGGACATCTTGATTATCAGCCGATCTTTGAGGAACTCAACAGGCGCAAGTCCGTCGTGTTCGTACACCCGGCGACAGCATTGTGCTGCTGAACATTGCTGCCCGATGTCTCCCCCATACTCATTGAGATTCCACAGGAGACCGCCCGCGCTGTCACGAACCTGCTTTTTACAGGTACCTTTGCGAAATTCAAGGACATTCGTTTCATCTCCAGTCACGCGGGCGGAAACGTGCCGATGTTGCTTGGTCGTATGCACGAAGGGAAAAGAGCAGGTTCTTGCGCGGAGAAGGAAACCAAAAGTCGCGTCCCAAGTTGCGTCCAACTATCGCCCAAAGGACGTGTTTTTGAGTTTTTGCGCGTACTCTAAGTCTTTGAAAACTATAGAGCAGTGTAGATCCTGAGCGCCCTTTTAAAGCATGGGTCGCAGGTTCGAGTCCTGCCGCGCTCACCATGGTTTCAGTAAGGTTGGACATTTCGCCCGCGATGTTCGTGCGTACGAACAGCAATCCTCGATGTATGTAGGACACTCGACAGACCAGCCAAATTGAGGTAGGTAAACTACACCCATCCTCTTACTCATCTTCCGCCACGCCCGGACTGGGTGACCGCTTTCTGCTGCGAATCAACCAGTGCGCCGCCACGAAGAGAGAACGCTTCGTTCCTTGACAGCAAGCGGGTAGCTAGCGAATTCAATCGCCCGCCGGCTCAGCAACTATCGCGGCAGTGTGGGGTTATTGCTCAACAACACCGCTTCAAGAATCCCAAGAATCTTCCAGGAGGAAGCCCCCATGAATAAATATGGCATAGCATTATTACTGGCGTTGAGCTTGACGCTGATCGGGTGCGGTTCGAACAACTCGAATAATCCCGCCAATATTAACGGTAACTGGAACGCGACACTTACGGATACGAGTAACGCGACTGTATTTAGCTTTGGCACGTCGCTCTTCGTGAACAGCGGCGGGACGCTGAGCGTTACCAACTTCAGTTTCTCGACGAATTCGTCGTGCTTCGTTTCAGGCGAAACGGAGAGCGGATCGTTTGTACTGAGCGGGAACTTCAATGGCAATGTTACGGGCAAGTTTCAGTTCGACGTGATGTCGGGATCTCCCAGCGGCAACACGCTCACTCTGTCGGGAACCGCAAACGGGAATACTATCTCCGGCACGTGGTCCTTGACAGGAGGAACGGGCTGCACTGGCTCCGGCAACTTCACCATGATGAAAGGGTAGTTTGTAGGGAGGTTGGTTGAGGTTCGCCGCGTTGTTCACGTGCCAGTGCCTCGTTCCAACGACGATTCAACCGCACTGCCCAACTTCAAGTCAGCTTTGAGGTCAATGTTGGCCTAATGAACAGGAACGATGCCGCTTGCAGTACGCTATGCAGTTTGCTCCAACGGAATTAGTTGGTAACCTAGCTGCTTGGCGGTACGTTTGACTTTGTTTTCCATTCGTTTGCGCTGACGTTGCTCTTCTGCGGCGAAAAGACTCATTAGGAGCGAATGCCATTCCGGGATCAAGAAATTAGACCGCGAACGCTGGATTCGTTTCGTCATAAGCTTCTCCTGTGGTGAGCAGATGGAAAATGATGCGCGCGAGTTTGTGGGCTGCAGCCGTGATGGCCGCGGGGGCTCCGTGGCGGGCACGCATTTTTCGATCGTAAGCGCCTAGGTAAGAGGTGCTCCTTTCCAAGGTCGGGGCGGCCAAGTGCAGGGCGCGATTGACCCGATTCGCGCTCCTGCGGGTGTGGGCAGAGAGAATCTTACCTCCGCTCTTTTTGTTTTGGGGACAGAGGCACGTCCAGGAAGCAAAAGCATCACCGTTTCGAAACTTGGACCAATCCGTCCCAACTTCGGCCAGGACGGTGTAACCGGTAAGGGCGTTGATGGAGGGGATGGCGGTCAGATCCGTGCCGTAAATCCGATACAGTTCGCCGCGGGCTCTTGCGCACCATTGCGGCTTCGGTTTACTTCCCGTACCACGATCGCCATTCAGGATAATCGTTGCCGCACCTCGCCTGTACAGCCCCTATAGGCCGCATGTTCATTTCCTTTTAACCCGCCCAAAGCGGGTCAAATGCTCAAGATGACAGAGTTGGAGAGATGCCCGGTGAAGGCAACTCTCCACACCTTGATCAACCAACCACGGTCACAATCGAACTCCCCGGAACCGTGATAGTAAAGGAGCCACCGACAACCGAAATTGAACCAAGCTGGGCTTGGTTCTCGGTCGAAGACGTGCGATAAGGAGTCACGGTTGCCGGAGGGCTCGCTAAATTCGCGAGGCTCACCGTCACCGTGATAGACCTCGTCGAAGTGTTGGTCAGCACCAGCGCCACTTTTCCGCTGGTGGGACTAACCGCGGTCGCCTCGATGTTTGAATTGGTCGAGGTCGTTGTGAGGACGATGGAGCCGGGCCGCATGAATCGGCTAAAGTTTCCGATCGCGTAAACCCGCTTCGGAATCTGGAAGGTCCACGTGGAATTGTTGTAGGCAATCAAAGCTTGATTGTCGTTATAAGGATCCATGCTCCACCAGTAGAACCAAGCACTAAAATTACCCGTGGCTAGCGCGCCGTGGATGGAGTCGGCCCAACTCAGTGCATCGGTGATGCTTCCGTTGTAAGTTTTGCCCTTGTAAACCTCCGTTTCCCACATAGGCTTGTTGTACTGGAGAGCCGCCTGCGAGGGCGACGCCAGACTGGCGTTCGCGCCATAGTCGTGGGTTGTCATGATGTCCACATCGGCATCCATTTGTGGCTGATTCTGCAGAATAGGAAATCCCCAGTTGGGGTCAAAGTAGGATGGGCCTCCCCACACAGACGGTTCAGGTACGGCGATTTTTGTGATGAGCCCCGCGCTCGTCATCGCTGGCTTGAGATAGCCGGTGACGAAACTGATGAACTGAGCCGGGGTATAGTTCGCGCTGTCGTAGCTCGTGCTGTTCGATGGCTCGTTCTGCACACTCCACACATTCACCTGCTGCCCCAACGATGCTTGTGCGTTTTGCATCCACAGCACCATGGTGTTGGCTAAGTCGGGATAGTACTGGGTTAGAACTGAACCGCCGTTGATACAGGAATTGTTGTCTTTCATGAATGCGGGAGGAGACCAGGTGGATACCAGAAACTGATTGACGCCATACGAGGACTTGACCCGATTCATCCAACTGATTTCGCTCTGAATGAGAGGATCGTTCCAATTGTAGACACCGGGCGAGGTATTGAACTCACACAGCTGCGAGCCCGCGCGGATGATGCTTAATCCGGCGCTCGGAACGGAGGTCGAATAGAGGGCGTTGAGAATTGCCGTCTGGTTCGCGGCAGAAAAATTGTTCAGATCGCTGGCCACAGGGCAGCAGCTGAACGGAGTGATAGCTGCGCCGAAGCCGGCCACGGTTTGTTTCGGGTGTGCGTAGTCCACGGTTACAGTCTGAGCTTCGCCTACAGCACAGAAGAGGACCAGCGACGCGGCGATCCTAAATATCGATTGTCGAAGTTTCATTTTCTTCTTCCCTTCGTGGGGCCTTGTTCCAAACCTTTGGAGTTTGCTCGTGGGCAAATCCGCGGTCAAGACCCAGCTTGCGGAATTCGATGGTCATTTTGCGACACGTGTCCGAGGCCTAAGCTGGCGGCATTCCCATCGCTACCGCGCAGTATTGACAACCGAAGGGGGCGAGGCGACAATTCGGCGCTGCATTGTCAACCAGTCGAATGATGCGGCCCATACAAAACCGTGCCCAAGTGCCCCAAGTAGCACTCCTACTTGAAACCTCAACCGAATACGGCCGAGGCCTGTTGCGTGGCATTCTGCGGTTTTCGCGTTTGCACGGACCTTGGTCGCTTTGCGTCGCGCCTGGTCACTTTGATCAGGCCTTGCCCAAGGCCAGATCGTGGAAAGGGACCGGCATCATCGCCCGCATCAGCTCGCGGGGGATGGAAGCGCGCATCGGAGCCACGGGGCTCCCCTTCGTAGCTTCGTCACTATTTGAATCGAGCGCTTTGCTGCAGGCCGGCCGCTACGGCGAAATCCGCACCAACTCCGTGGAGATTGGCCGTATGGGCGCGCTTCATCTTCTCGATGCGGGCCTGCATCACTTCGCCTTCTGCGGTTTCGGCACCTGCAACTGGTCCGCTGCACGCGAAACGTCGTTTTGCGAAACCTTGAAAGCCAGGTCCCGCACTTGTTCGACCCACCACATCACTTCAGCTAATTGGAGGCAGCGTCACGACTGGATCAAGAGATGGGAGCGTGAGCGGCCGATCATGGCAAGCTGGCTCAAGTCGCTACCAAAGCCCGTGGGTGTGATGGCATGCAACGACGCTTGCGGAAGGGACGTCCTGCAGGTATGTGCGAGTGAGGGCTTGCGGATTCCCGACGACGTGGCAGTCATCGGCGTGGACAATGACGAGATGTTGTGCGAACTGTCCAATCCGCCTCTTTCCAGCATCGCACTCGATCTTGACAAGGCTGGCTACGAGGCGGCCCGCTTGCTTAACGACTTGATGACCGGCGCCAGGAATGGAAGAGGACGGCTTGTGCAGGTGGAGCCTTCTCGCGTGGTAACGCGCCGTTCCAGCGATGTTAGTGTTGCCGACGACGCCCTGGTTGCGGCAGCCTTGCGCTTTATCCGGGACCATGCCAAGCAGGTCATGAGCGTCGATCAGATTGCGGAAGAACTTCGCGTGTCCCGCAGAACCATCGAGCGCCGCTTCCTGCACTCGGTGGGCGGCACGATCCTCTCGGAAATCATTCGCTGCCACTTGCGACGGGCCAAGCAACTCCTGGCGGAAACCGACCTACCCTGTCACGCAATCGCGGTGGAGTCCGGCTTTGGCAGCCTAAAATCCTTTACCCGGTCCTTCAAACAGAATGAGGGCGCGACTCCCCAGGCCTTTCGCATTCGACGTGTACTTTGAGCTATGCCGGTGTTATGCGAGCCATGATACCTCCCTGCTCATCCGAATGGATATCTGCTGGACGATGGTGGACGAAGCCGCTATCATTCTGGAACTTCCCCTCGAGATCAGAGTCCGGTTCTTATGATTCCTGCCAGCCGTAGTGTCGGCGAGCGTATCGAGTTCGGACGAGGTCAGCGCCGTAAGTTGAGGCGTTCCGACCATGCGCACTGGGACGCCAAGCAAAGAAAACACGATCCCATTGAAATTATCCTGGCTGTGAACCGGGAGCGCATTCCGGCTCTGGTTCCCATCAAGATGGCGCGCATGGCGCTGTCTCCGTTTGGCTTCTTTCGTGGGAATGTTCCGGTCATGGCGGCTGACTTTGCGGCAATGCGTTCCACTGAAATTACTGTGCAAATTTGTGGCGATGCGCACGTCCGCAACCTGGGTGCGTACGCCGGACCGGATGGGCGTTTGATTTTCGACATCAACGATTTTGATGAGACGATTCGCGCGCCGTGGGAGTGGGACTTGAAGCGGCTGGGCGCGAGCCTGGTTCTGGCGGGACGCGAAGCGCAGAATTCGGATCGCCTATGCCGGGATGCGGTGCTGACTTGCGCAGAAATTTATCGCACGAAAATGACAGAGTTTTCCAGGATGAAGTACCTGGAAGTGGCGAAGTACAGGATTCACCGGCTGTTCGCGGGCAAGCCTGGGACGTCAGTTCTGCAACGTGCCGAGCGTGCGACCCCTGATCATAGCCTGGCGAAGTTGACGGTAGCGCGGGGGAAGTCCCGAATATTTAAAGAAGTGAAGCCAATCTTGACGCATCCACCGAAATCGAGGGCGCGGCAAGTATTGCAGTCGCTGAAGGATTATCGCGAGACTTTGCCAACGTTCAGCCAGCACGTGTTGACCTTCTATCGGCCAGTGGATGTGGCATTCAAAATTGTCGGGACGGGCAGTGTGGCGACGCACGATTATGTGGTCTTACATTTTGCAGGCGATGGCGCTACCGATCCGCTGTTTCTGCAGGTGAAAGAATCGGTGCAGTCTGCGTATGCCTCTTATGTGAAGTCACCAGAAACCAAGATACATCAGGGAGAACGAGTTGTACGCGCACAGCGAATGCTGCAGGTGCAATCCGACATTTTGCTGGGATGGACCTCGCTGGGCGGCGCCGATTATCTGGTGCGGCAACTGAACGACCACAAAGCCTCGATCGAAGACGAAGACTTAAAAGGACAGGGCCTCGTCGAATACGCAACAACGTGCGGGGAGGTCTTAGCGAAGGGTCATGCACGGTCAGGAGATCCCGCTGTGCTGGCTGGATACCTGGGCATGAGTGATCGCTGCGACAAAGCCCTCGCGGAATTCTCGGTGAGTTACGCAAACCAGACGAGCGAGGACTTTGAGTCGTTCAAGAAGGCCATCCGCAGCGGAAGGATCAACGGGAAGAGCGTGGTTGTAGGGGAGTCGCTCACGCTTGGCGGCGATAATAACTCCAAATGAATGTGGCACTCTACAAAGTGTCACAAACAACCCCCTCTGCAAACTGCTTTTCCGTCAAACTAGTTCCTGTTCATCCCCCAACGATCTCTGACTAGGAAAGTCAGCCGTGCTGCTGCGCCGAGCGATTCTCTGGATTCCGAAGCTGGTTCTTACCTGCGCTGTGTTGGGTTCTGCTGGGAGCACAGTCGATGGCGCGAGACTGAGTCTAATCGAAGCCAAGGAGCCGGGTGCCTGCGATCTATGGGGTGTATTTTGTCCTTCACATTCCAGGTTGATCGTGTTCGACGCTGCCACTAACCGGGTAGTCTTCAGGATGAAATTACCCAACAAAAGTGGTCGCCCCGCGCTATCCCCTAATGGCAAGCATCTTGCAGTGCTGGAACACGATCGGCTAGAAGTATTTGCGTTGCCTGAAAAATGAGGCCGCCGCTAAAATCCCCGCCCTCTCGCAAAAGGCGCGAGAAGGACGGGGGCACCCGGGCGCTTACTTCAGCAACAAACTACAACCGGCAGATCAACAATTCCCGTTCGTAAATCAACTCCGGCGGGAGATGAGCGTGCAGCAGGATGAACAGCTCCTCGTGGTCGATGACCTCGCGTTTCCAGGCGGCGCGGTCGATTGTCTGTAGTTGGTCGAACGTTTCTTTGGAGAAGTCGAGGCCAGCCCAGTCCATGTCCTCGTAAAATGGAGTCCAGCCGATCGGTGTTTCTTTGGTGCGGGTGCGGCCATGGACGCGGTCTACGATCCATTTGAGCACGCGGAAATTCTCGCGGAAGCCGGGCCAGAGAAATTTTCCGTCAGCATCTTTACGGAACCAGTTTACGTGGAAGATGCGCGGAGTCATGCTGAGCGAGCGCTGCATTTTGATCCAGTGGCGGAAGTAATCGCCCATGTGATATCCGCAGAAGGGAAGCATGGCCATTGGGTCGCGGCGGACTTTGCCGACTTCTCCGCCGGCGGCGGCAGTCATCTCTGATCCCATGGTCGCGCCGACGTAAACTCCGGAGCTCCAGTTGAACGCTTGATAGACGAGTGGGATGGTGTGGGCGCGGCGGCCTCCGAAGATAATGGCGCTGATGGGGACTCCGGTGGGATCTTCCCAGGCGGAGTCGATCGTGGGGCATTGCGATGCAGGAGCGGTAAAACGCGCATTGGGGTGAGCCGCCTTGGCGCCGCTCTTCTTTGCGATTTCTGGAGTCCAGAGATTGCCCTGCCAATCCACGCACTCCGCCGGAGGTTCGTCGGTCATGCCTTCCCACCAAATACCGCCTTCGGGCGTGAGCGCGACGTTGGTGAAAATTGTGTTCTTAGAAAGCGATGCCATGGCGTTGGGATTGGTCTTGACCGAAGTGCCGGGAGCAACGCCAAAAAATCCTGCCTCTGGATTGATAGCGCGCAAACGCCCTTGCGCGTCAGGAGTGATCCAGGCAATGTCATCGCCTACAGTCCAGACCTTCCATCCTTTGGATTTGAATTGCGTAGGCGGGACCATCATCGCGAAATTGGTTTTTCCACATGCGCTCGGAAAGGCGGCAGCGACGTAAGTTTTTTCGCCATGCGGGTCTTCCACGCCGACGATGAGCATATGCTCGGCCATCCAGCCTTCGTCCCGCGCCATGTTCGAGGCGATACGCAAGGCAAAACATTTTTTCCCGAGAAGAGCATTGCCGCCGTAGCCGGAACCGTAGGACCAGATCTCACGCGGCTCTGGGAAATGAACAATGTACTTCTCCTGGTTGCAGGGCCAAGGAACATCTTTCTGCCCGGCCTTCAGCGGCGCTCCAACACTGTGCAGGCAGGGGACAACGCGCTTGTAATCCTTATCAATTTCTCTAAAGACGGGAAGCCCGATGCGAGCCATGATGCGCATGCTGACAACAACATAGGGCGAGTCGGTGAGCTGTACGCCAATCTGCGACATGGGCGACGCAATCGGGCCCATGCTGAACGGCAAGACGTACATGGTGCGCCCGTTCATTGAATTGCGGAACAGGCCACGCAGCTTGCGGCGCATCTCGTAGGGGTTTTCCCAATTATTCGTCGGGCCGGCGCTGTCTTTCGAAAGCGAACAGATAAAGGTGCGGTCCTCGACGCGGGCAACGTCGCTCTTGTCTGAGCGAGCAAGGAAGCATCCCGGCCAAAGCTCCTGATTCAGCCGGACAAATGTTCCGCTGGCGACCATTTCGTCGCAAAGCTGGTCGTATTCCTCTTGCGAGCCATCCACCCAATGAATTTGTGCGGGGCGGGTAAGTTCTGCCATCTTCTCCACCCACCGCAGCAGGTGTTCGTTCTTCGTGAGTGGGATGGCCGGATTGGCTTGGGTGACGGTCGCCATGGGTAAGGCTCCTCAGCAATGATAGACGCCGCTGGTCCAATGCGGCATGCGGCAGTCAAAGTGACCGTTCTTAATGGTATCGCAGGAGAGCGGTACGGGGAAATGATGGGCCGAGCGAAAGCAGAAAACTACTGCATTGTGAAGTTCAGCTTGTCCAAGTACACGGTGTAAGGGGTTCCGGCGCCGTTGCCATCCAACTGATAGTTGATTGTCACTCCGTTCCAGCTTGTGGTGTTCGGGGACTCGTAGTGGTTCAAGGTCGCGGTATTGCCATTCAGGGTGATGGACTTGAACAGCAATTGATCGTTCGATGTGCGCTGAACGCTGATGATCAGGTGGTTCCAGGCGCCGCTCAACGGGTTGCAAGGAACTCCGGTCGGAACCCACTTGTGATGGTTGTTGTCGTAGACATCCCACTCGTGCCCACCCGCGATACGGCACTCATGTCCCCAGATGAAGGAGTGACCGCCGGTGAACTGGTTGATATCGAACTCAAGCCCCTGGGAGACACTTGCGTTGCTGACCCAGAAGTAGACGTCATAGGTGAAATTGTGGAGCGTGGGAACCAGCGTGTGGCTGTAGTCGGGCAGGCCCTGCGATGAGAAGGATCCCACGATATGATTGTTCCAGAGCACGTCTCCCCACTGCACGGTGCCGCCGCCATACACAGTCTTAGTGGATTTGCCGTCCATTGAAGGTGAGCTAATGTTTGGCGTCCATGACCACTTCAGTTCCGGCCCAGCCGAGGTGCAGGTGGAGCAGATGCCCCAACTGGGCGGCAGCAGAGCGTAGCTGGACCAGCCCTTGCCGCTTTGCAAATCAGAGAAAGTTGTGCCGGAGGAAGTGGAACTGCCCACAGTAAGGGTTAGCAGCGCGTTCGACGACCAGCCACAGTTGTCCCACTCCGTAACCGCTACGTTGTAGACTCCGGGATTCAAGTTAAGATTTGTATCGAGGCTCGACCCCTTGACGGTGTAGGCCAACACGCTAGGAGCGGTATAGACTCCCATTGAGGTGACACCCTTCGCACAGGCTGGCGAAGTGCCCTTGGCCACGAAATGAACGGGAGAACCCGCGACTGTGGCACTGCCCGGAGTTGCTACAGTGGCGCTTCCTGGTCCTGAAACATACACGCCCGCCAGCGCTGGTGCGGCAAGCCACGCGCACAGACACACTACTGCACAAAGCTTCCCAACGACCATCTCAACGTCTCCAGCGAAAGTTTGCTTATGCGGCTGCCGAAAGAGCAGTCCAATTGGGATGGATTCTACGTTTGTGGATACTTACTTCCAACGAAAAACACACAGCACCGCACTCCGAGGTACATGTTCGAGCGTGTACTCGGCATGATTCCGGTAGTTGCGCTGTACTCGGTTTCCCCCGTGTGAGCCTCTACCCGCGCGGGAAACGACCTCAGTACTGTGTTCTTTGAAGTTATTGCTAACCACACGTACACCCACTTTCGTTACATGAAGCAAAACACTTGACTCGGACATACTGTGGCCGGATCCCCGCAGATCGACCAGTCAGACCGGGATTTCCCAATCCTAAATTTGGCAGGCTCTGATGAAGAGAATCTTTACTCTGGCTTGGCTCGTGTGTCTGGTGGTGGGTTTGTCGGTTGCCCGGGTAGAAGCCGCGGACAGACCAACTGGAACCGTGACTGTCTCCTCGCCGACCGGACAGTTGTTTCCGTCATCGATTCACTACGTAGCCGCTGCGACCACCACGTGCGCAAGGGGTATTTCCGCGATGGGGATTTACACCGCGCCCTACCAGTTAGCCTACGTAGTTAAGGGCGCTAAGCTGGATACGACGCTTCGTCTGCCGCCCGGCAAGTACGATACGGTGGTGCAGGAATGGGACAACTGTAACAGCGGCGCCAAAACCCACGTGCCCGTCACGGTGCAAACCGCGACCACTACCGCGACCACTACTCTGGCACTGCAGACCGCCAACAACACGAGTGCGGCGAGTAGTTTCCAAACACAGACCAACGGCAACCTGGGAGCCAGTAACGTGAGTAAAGTGGATATTCACTCGCTGCTGTATCCCGCCGCGACAACGGAGATTTATGCGGAATTGCAACCCTGGTTTGGGGATAAGCGGCACATGTCGGTGGGATACATTTCATGGGACCCGACCCAAGTGGATAACCAGCTTAATGACATGGTGAGTCGAGGCGTCACCGGAGTTGTCATCGACTGGTACGGTCCGGCCGACAAAACCGAGCCCACAACTTTAGCTTGGCTCGTGGCAGCAGCGAATCATCCTGGTTTCAAAATCCTGATCATGATTGATAAAGGCGCGGTGACCTTGAGCCCGTGCTCCGGGTGCAATCCGCAACAGACGGTGATTTATTTGACGAAATATGTGCTGCAGAACTATGCCACTTCGCCTGCGTATGCGACTCTGAATGGAGCGCCGCTCATCACCCAGTTTGATCTCGACCGGCACTTCACCCTGGACTGGAATGCGATACGGGCCGCAGCGCCAAATGCGGCCTGGATTTTCCAAAGCGCTGCTGGATTTACTCACACGGCTACCAGCGGCAGCTATTCGTGGATGAACGCAACATCCACGCAGTACGGCATGGACTACCTCACCAACTTCTACAACGCCGCAATGAAAGCTCCGCAAGAAACGGCATGGGGTGCGGGCTATAAAGGGTTCAACGACACTTTGGCTTCCTGGAGCCTGAACCGCATTGTGGGACAGCAGTGTGGACAGACATGGCTCCAAACGTTTGCCAAGCTCAACAGCTACTACGACTCCGGCCAACCGCTTCCCATCCTGCAACTGGTGACCTGGAATGATTATGAAGAAGGCACCGAGCTTGAGTCTGGGATCGACAACTGCCTGACCGTATCCGGCTCGATTTCGGGTTCGCTGCTGCAGTGGGCGGTGAAGGGTAACGAAAATACCGTTGACCATTACGTTGTCTATTTCAGCGCGGACAATCAGAACCTGCTGGAGCTGAATACTCTGCCAGCGGGCATGCACTCGATGGATCTCAGTCCTTACAGCCTGGGAAGCGGGAGCATGTACGTGCAAGCAGTTGGGAAACCCTCAATCAAAAATCAAATGTCTGCTCCCGTGAAAACTCCATGGTAAGCAAAGGACTCTTTCCAGCAACTTCAGCTTGAAAGCCGACTTGCTGCTATCCCAAACTGGATACCCGAAGATGAGACGAGTTTCAGCAATGATTCCATCAATGATCAGAGCTTCAATTGCGTTCGTGATGAAATTTGAAAAGACTAATCGAATTTTTCCGATACTTCCGTGAATTTTTCGTGAATGTTCTGAAACATTAACCGAGGTTCGCGAAAGATTTTCCCGCTTTGTTCCACAGCTTTTGTACATACGCGCTTGTGACCTGATTTGCACATAGTTTTAAGGTATTCGTCTGATTCTTGACGTACAGGAACATTTGTAGGTTTGCGCAGCTCCGTCTACATTCCTGAAGTTTTGAAAGTAACCGGCACGACTTCGCCGTCGTGTGCTGGGATTCGTGTCGATTGGGGAAGATGAATGAAGTTCCTTGCGTTGGTACTATTTATTCTTATCGGCAGCGCAATCTGGGCCCCGAAGTTTTTTCTGAGCAGCGCTCAACAGCCGGCGGTGGTTTCCATTTCGCCGACGGACCCGGATTTTTCCATTGTGCTGTTCCCGGATACGCAATACTACAATTCGCAGAATGCCTACGTGTTTAAGGACCAGGCCAACTGGGTGGTGAGCCACCAAGCAGATCTAAACATCAAAATGGTGGTTGGGTTAGGCGACATCGTCGATGGCGGGGGTTACCCAATCGACAACCGCGGCAACGTGAACGGTACCTGCGCTACTAGTCCGCCGTCAACATGGCAAACGCAGTGGCAACAGGCTCAGGCGGCCATCAATATTCTCACCAGTCACGGAATCTACTACCAACCCACGATCGGCAATCATGACTACGATTGCCAGACCGACCGGCCGCAGCCGAGAAGCGCGACAAACTACTTCCACTACTTCGGGCGACCCGTATTGAACCCGACCGCGTACATTTTGGATTCCTCGGGAAACCGCACTCCTAATTTCTACAAGACGATGAAGATCGGCTCGACCACTTACATGATCTTGTCACTGGAGTTGTTTCCCCAGAGCTCCATTGTGGCGGCGGCCAACAGCCTCATCTCGAATTTCGCCGGTCCGGTGATTGTGGTCACGCACGCTTATTTGTCCAACGACGGCAGCGGTCCTACGTTCGGCTCAACGCATCCCCCCGGTTCTGCATACCCGCTGTGTTCCGGTTTCCCAGGCACCGTTTACGGATGTTTGCCCGACTCGTTGGCGGCCTACAAGCCGGTTGGAGGAGGAACCGACGGAATCGGGCTTTGGTACAAGCTGATTGGGGCCCATCCCAACATCTTTATGGCGCTGAGTGGGCACGTTCGAAATCCGAGTCCGGGTAATTTCCCCACGGTCCCGAACTACAACGGGGTGGGACGCGTGGACTGCAATGTGCAAGCATGGACGACGCTTTGCTCGAATCCTTATCGCCCCATCCAGATTCTTTCCGACTTCCAGGGGCAAGGGAATAACGGTTATTTTGGGTACGGTTATCTTCGGATCCTGACCGTGAGCCCGTCCAGGAAGACGGTATCCGTATTCACCTATTCGCCATCAATTGCAAACAGCCCGAAAAATTTCCCGGCCGGAATCCCGGCATACAAGACCGACAGTTATGATCAATTCACGCTCAATTTTCCAAACACGTTTGGCGGGCCTGATACCGAGATTACCCATATCACAGGTCCTCTCGATGGCAGCCACGTCCCCCTCACGTTTGGAATTTCGGCTAAAGCTTCTGGCCCCGACAATGCCAGTCACATGCAAATTTATCTCGATGGAACAAAATACGCAGAATACTGGAACGTTAATCAACTGCCAGTGGGGACTCAGGTCAGTCTCACTACTTCAGGCTTGCACAGAGTGGCAGTCCAGACTTATAACAACAACAAATCGGCGTGGGCGAAATCTGTGATTTACGTGACCAGTCCCTGAGCGGACGGGCAGAAACTAAACTTTTACTTCCACTTCCGTTTTGCTGGCGTAGTGCGATTCCACGTAATCGTCGAGGATGGTGATGAACTCCGCGACGATTTTTTCTCCCCGCAAAGTGGTGAGCAAGCGGCCATCCACGTAAACCGGGGCCTTGGGCTCCTCGAAAGTGCCGGGGAGAGAGATGCCAAGGTTGGCGTGCTTGGATTCGCCGGGGCCGTTGACAACGCATCCCATGACCGCAACCTTCATCTCCTCGACACCTGAATAGTGTTCCTTCCACGCCGGCATTTGTTCGCGCAGGTAGGATTGAATCTGCTCCGCCATTTCCTGGAAGAAGGTGCTGGTGGTGCGCCCGCAACCCGGGCAGGCGGTGACCTGTGGAGTAAAACTGCGGATGCCGAGAGATTGCAAAATTTGTTGCGCGACGCGAACTTCTTCGGCGCGGTCGCCGCCCGGAGCCGGGGTTAACGAGACACGAATGGTGTCGCCAATGCCTTCTTGGAGAAGAATTGCGAGCCCTGCGCTTGAAGCGACGATTCCTTTGGCGCCCATGCCGGCTTCGGTGAGGCCCAGATGAAGAGCATAGTTGCAGCGGGCGGCGAGCGAACGATAAACGTCGACCAAGTCCTGTACTCCGCTGACTTTCGCGCTGAGGATGATCTGGTCGGGGCGCAGCCCGTATTTCTCGGCGATCGCGGCAGAGTTCAGAGCGCTGACGACCATGGCTTCCATGGTGACTTCGCGAGCGTCTTTGGGGTCGGAGGAACGGGAGTTCTCATCCATCATGCGGGTGAGCAGCGATTGATCGAGCGATCCCCAGTTGACGCCGATGCGCACGGGCTTCTGATTTTCAACCGCCACTTTGACCATAGTGCCGAAGTTGGAGTCGTCTTTGCGGCCAACGCTGACGTTTCCGGGATTGATTCGGTACTTGGCAAGAGCACGGGCGCAAGCGGGGTATTTCTTAAGCAGGATGTGTCCGTTGTAGTGGAAGTCGCCGATGATGGGGACGTGGATGTTCTGCTTGGCCAGCTTTTCGACGATGTGGGGGACGGCGGCTGCGGCATCTTCGTTGTTGACGGTGACGCGAACCAACTCTGATCCGGCGCGGGCTAGGGAAGCGACCTGCTCAACCGTGGAAGGCACGTCGGCAGTGTCGGTATTGGTCATGGACTGCACCACAACTGGTGCATCGGAGCCCACGCGAACATCGCCAATGGTGCAGGTGACGGATTTACGGCGTTTGATTGAGGCCATTGTGGAAACTTCATTTTAACAGATGGTGTTAGGGGTCAGCCATCAGCTGTTAGGAAAAGCTCGGCCCGCGATCGGAAAGTCCGTGTCCTCTCGCAAAAGACGCGGGAAGGACAGGACAACTCGGCGGGCTCGTGGGGAGAATTCCCTTTCAGGTCTATCTCGGCGCGAGCGGACGCGGGGTCCTTCGACTCCGCAGCTGCTTTGCTTCGCGAAGCAGCTACTTCGCTCAGGATGACAGGTTTTTCAAGCTGATGGCTGAAAGACAGCTTCTACGGCAACCTTTGCGCCAGCGTCTTCGCAATATCGTTGTAGATCACCATGGCGGCGAAGAGCACCAGAAACACAAACGCAGCCTGGTAAATACGTTCTTTGATCCGCAGGCTGATGTCGCGGCGCATGACGCTTTCGATGAAGAGGAGCAGGATTACACCGCCGTCCATGATGGGGATGGGCAGGAGATTAAAGATCCCAAGATTCAGGCTGATCATGGCGGTGATGCCGACCAGTGGCATCCAGCCCTTTTCCTGAGCTGCATCACCCGCAACCTGCGCAATTCCGATCGGTCCGGAAATTGTCTTGGGCGATATTCTTCCCTGCAGCAGCTTTCCCAACAGATCGAGCAGCATCACTGAATTAGATTTGTTCTCAGCCCACGAGCGGCGCAACGCTTGGCGCAATGGAAGGCTCACGACTTTCATTTCATGCGCGCCGGTAAATCCGATACGATAGTGTTCCTCGGCAGGATGTGATTTCTTCGAAAAACCCAGCCAGCGCAGCAAACGCTGAAACCAACCATTCTTAGGAGCGGCCACGTGGAAATCCGGCGCGAGCACCGGTTGAATCCTCAGATTTAGAGTTTCGCCGCCTCGCAGGACGGTGAAAGTTACTGGCTTGTCTTTGGAAGTCTGTAACCGGTCAAGCATCACTTTGATGGAAGAAACTGGCTCGCCGTCCATGGCGACGATCTTGTCGTCTACCTTAATTCCAGCCTTCGCAGCTGGCATATCGGGTTCGAGTTCACCCACCAGCACAGGTTCGTCAGGCCACCATCCGGAAGAACCCACCTCGTTGACGGTGACGGGCTCAGGCACAACCTGTGTCTGAATCGTCCGTTGGCCTCTTTGAATCACAACCGGCAAAGGTTGGTTCGGGCTCAGCATGTCTTTGGATTTAACCTGCATCCATGTGGGGTTTTGCAAGCCGTCAATTTGAGCGATGCGGTCCCCATGCTCTACCCCGATCTTGGCCGCTGGTGAGTCAGGCTCTACAAATCCTACAACTGCCGGCTTATCCATGAACGCTGGATATTCGTAGTGCACCATGTACACCACGGTCAGAAGAACAATCGCGAGCAGAATGTTCATCGCCGGACCGGCAATGGCGATGAGAAAACGATGCAGGCGAGAATGCGACATGAACTCACGGGGATCGCCAGTGCGCTCGTCCATGGGATTTTCACCGCTCATCTTGACGTAGCCGCCGAGGGGGATGGCGTTGATGCGATAGTCGGTTTCGCCCTTACGGAACCCGATCAGGCGTTTGCCGAAGCCGATGGCGAATTGCTCGACGCGGACGCCAAGAAGCTTAGCCACAGCATAGTGGCCAAATTCGTGGATCAAAATCATGAAGCCGAGGATGACGGCGACGGGGACGATGTAGAAGAAAAGTTGAGTCATAAACTCCGATTAATTGTGCTGCACTCCGGCATGAACTTTCTTGGACATGCCACGTACTTTTTCCCGGGCACTGGCGCGGGCATTGTCGTCCACGGCAAGCACTTGTTCAATAGATTCCAATTTGCCCACCGGCGTTTCACAAACGACTTCTTCTATTACTACGGGAATCTCCTGAAACTGGATGCTGCCCCCCAGAAACGCCGAAACAGCAACTTCGTCCGCGGCGTTCAGGGCAACCGTTTTTCCGCCTCCTGCGCTTGCTGCTTCGTAGGCGAGGCGCAGACAAGGGAATTTTTCCATGTCGGGAGGGGAGAAATCGAGGTGCCTTAAGTCACTCAGACTAAAGTTCAGTTCGGAAGCGATTCGATCTGGATAAGTTAGCGCGTAGAGGATCGGCAAGCGCATGTCCGTGACTGAAAGCTGAGCAAGAATGCTGCCATCCACGAACTCGACGAAGGAGTGGATAGTCGATTGGGGATGCACGATGACGCTTACTTGCTCCGGCGGTATGTTGAACAAACGGCAGGCTTCGATGACTTCGAAGCCTTTGTTCATCAGGGTTGCGGAGTCTATGGTGATACGGTTGCCCATTTTCCAGGTGGGATGGTTCAGCGCCTGCTCGACCGTAATATCGGCAAATTTCGATTTGGGAGTGCTTAGAAACGGCCCGCCAGAAGCTGTGAGCCAGATACGGCGGACTTCGTTCATGCGGCCTCCGCGCAGGCACTGGTGGACGGCGTTGTGCTCGCTGTCTATTGGGAGAAGCGCCTTGCCCTGGCGGCGGGCTTCGGCGGTGATCAGCTCTCCGGCGGCAACCAGGCATTCTTTGTTTGCCAGGCCGACGGTCTTGCCGGCGCGGACGGCTTCGTAGGTGGCCTCGAGGCCGGCTACGCCGACGATGGCGCTAACCACGAAATCCGCGTCGGGATGGGTGGCGACGCGGACGGTGCCAGTGGGGCCAAATTCGACTTCTATACCAGTTATTCCCGCGGATTTCAGTCTTGATTTGAGCGCGCCTGCACCGGATTCCGATGCTACAGAGATTAGCCGTGGACGCCAACGTTGGGCCTGCTTGAAGGCGAGATCGAGGTTGCGTCCGGCGGCGAGTGTGACCACCTGAAAGCGCTCGGGGAAAGATTCAACAACGCTTAGGGTGCTGCGGCCTATGCTTCCGGTAGAGCCCAAGATCGCGATCCGCTTCATGGATGTAGATATGGTACTAGAAGCGGTTTTTGGCTGTTGGCTCTTGGCCATCGGTTGTTGCACATGTAGGCCGGGACGCCCGCGTCTGGGCTGGGCAGGTGAGGGCACCCGCCCCTACATGTCTTGATTACACACGAAGCCGAGGAATCAGGGCACCGGTTGATCGGCTTTACTCTTCGTACTCTGGACCGAAGGTCTTGCGCATGAATCCTTCTTCCATTCTGCTTTTGATCCAGAATCCCAGCCACAGCAGGACGATCGCTAAGAAGCCGCGAGGCTCAAGGCGCGCCAACGCAGTGCCGATCATGGCGAGCAAGAGGCCGGAGTAAATTGGGTGGCGGACCCAGGCGTAGGGACCGGTGCGGATGAGTTCGTGTCCGATCTTGATGGTTACGGCGCTGCTCCAGTTCTGTCCAATGTAAAACCTGGCCCACATCGCGAACCCGATTCCCAGCGCGGTAAGAGAAACCGCTAGCGTTTCTAGAAAAATGTTTTGCGGAAGGACGCGCGTCCGTAGCCAGCCTAACGGGAGGCTTTCGCCGAACACAAGGTAAAAAGCAAAGAAGACTGGAAGTCCGTAGAGCAGGCGAGAGCCGAAATCTACGCGCTCTTGCGTCCGCTTAGTTCGTAGCCAGGCCACTAACCAGACTAGCCAGAGCAACGTCCATAGAAGCGAACAGACACGCATTGCGGTCATGAAGTGATCCTAAATATCCTTTTGGCCGAGAGAGTTCCCTTCACTGCATCATCACCCGCCAAGCCGTATAGCACCATAGCACCGGCGCAGCGAACAGTAGCGCGTCGATGCGGTCGAACATGCCTCCGTGGCCGGGGAGGATGGCGCCGGAATCTTTAGCGCCTGCGCCACGTTTGATTAGGGATTCGACCAGGTCCCCGAGTTGGGCGGCGATGTTGAGCACTACAGAGAGGGCGATGACCGGAGTCAGCGATGGCTGTTGGTTATTGAAAATGCCATCACGCAACTCGATCAAGTGCAGGTGGAGCAAAGCGGTACTGATGGGCAGCGCGTAGTTGAACATCAGCATGCCGACGGCAACGCTGGCGATGACCGAGGCAACAGCGCCTTCCCAAGTCTTGTTGGGGCTGACGCGCGGGGACATGTGATGCCTGCCGAAGGGCTTGCCGATGAAATAGGCAAAGACGTCTCCCGCCCAGACCAGTAGCAGCAGATAGAGAAGATAGAAGCTGCCCTGCCATTGCTCGCGCAGTTGCACCAAAGATGCTATCGGCAGCGCAATGTAAACGAAGGCGAACGCGGAGACCAGCGCAGCAGGGAAGGCCGAGGCGAGTTCGGTGCGTCGCATTCCGATGGCGAGAAACAGGAACGGAGCCAGAACCGCCGCGGACAATGCCGTGAATGTAAAAGCAGAAGTTGACAACAGGGGCGTCGCGCCGGGAATCGCTATCGCCAAGAAAAACAGGCCAACAAAAATGTAAGTTGGCCAGCGAAGCGGGCGGATACCGTAAGCCTCCGAAAGCTTGAGTAGTTCATGAATTGCGAGCAGGGCCACGACACCCGCCACAACCGCCAGCACCGGCACCGGCGCGCGCACCACCAGCAGCAGAACAATCGGGATGAGGATCACCGCAGTGAGTACTCGCTTGATCAGTTCCAATTGAGATTAGCTCCGTAGAGCACGTGAAGTTTGCGACTCGTTCAGTCCACCGTAGCGGCGATCGCGCTTTTGATAATCAGCGATGCCTTCGAGCAGGTGAACGCCGCGGAACTCCGGCCATAGCGTGGGCGTGACGTAGATCTCCGCATAGGCCAGTTGCCACAAGAGGAAGTTGCTCAGGCGCATCTCGCCGCTGGTGCGGATGACGAGATCCGGGTCAGGCAAGTGACGCGTGTAGAGATTCTGGGAGATGGTCTCTTCAGAAATCTTCAGGTGCTCGATTCCGCCGTTGCTGGCGGCAGCCGTCAGCATCGAATGAAAAGCATCAACCAATTCCGATCTCGCGCTGTAGTTGAGAGCGAGCGTCAGAATCATGCCGGTATTGCGCGAAGTCTCCTTGCGCGCCCATTCCATTTTCTCCTGTACAGACGCGGGAAGTTCATGCAGCCGCCCAATATATTGCAGGCGGACGTTGTTCTTGTGAAGCGTAGGGACCTCTTGCTTCAGGTAGCGGGAGAGGAGCTTCATCAGGAAATCCACTTCGGCTTTGGGTCGGCGCTTCCAGTTTTCTTCCGAAAAAGCGTAGAGAGTGAGCGACGGAATGCCGATGCGGGAAGCGCACTCAACCGTATAGCGGACGGAGGTGACCCCGGCGCGATGTCCGGCGACACGGGGGAGGTGACGCTTGCGGGCCCAGCGTCCGTTGCCGTCCATGATGATGGCGATGTGTTGTGGGAGCCGCCCTGGATCAAGTTGCCGGTATATATCGGCTTCTTTGCGGTCCAGTCCGGCGGGGATTGTCGCGACCAAAGAGAACCCCTTCTGTTTCAGAAACTAACATAGGGGGAGGGGAGTTGCAATGAAGAGAAGAGGGGCTTCTTTGCAAAAAACCAATCTGTCATCCTGAGCGCCGATTGCCGTTCGCTTGCGAACGGCAATCAGGTCGAAGGACCTCATGTTCGTTGCACTTCGATAAGCCCGAAAGGGAGTTCTCACGAGACTGAGAGCAGCGGGAGAATTCCTCCAGACGTCACCTGTGCAGTTCAAGGAACGAGGTCCTTCGACTCCGCAACTCCTGCGCATGGCGCACGAGTTGCTCAGGATGACAGGTGCGGGGAGATGACTTACTCGCCCGACTCCTGAGGAATAATTTCCAGCTCCAGCCTCTCGGTGCGGCGCAGGATTGTGATCGGGCTGCTGACGCCAACTTGCGTGTCCGTCAGCAAGCGATGCAAGTCATCGACCCCGGCTACAGGCTGGCCGCTGAAGGCAACGATTACATCGCCTTCACGCAAGCCGGCTTTCTGGGCCGGGCTCCCGTCTTCTGCGGCAAGAACAATCACTCCGGTTTCCTTTGGCAGATCGTAGAAGCGGACAATACGGCGATGCAGTGGCACGGTCTGCGCTTCGACTCCGATAAAAGCTCGGCGGATGCGTCCCTGGTGCAGCAGCCGGCTGGCGACGAACTTTGCCGTGTTGATTCCGATCGCAAAGCAGAGTCCCTGGGCTCCCATAATGGTTGCCGTGTTGACACCGACAACCCTGCCATCAGATGAAACCAGCGGGCCGCCGGAATTGCCGGGATTCAGCGAAGCATCGGTTTGAATGACGTCGTCAATCATGCGTCCGGAGTAGGAGCGCAGAGAACGGCCTAGCGCGCTGACAACTCCGGCAGTAACGGTGTATTGAAATCCGTAAGGATTGCCGATGGCGATGGCCAGCTGTCCCACACGAAGAGTTTGAGAATCTCCGAAGGTGACGGCAGCGAGATTGGACGCGTCGCTGTCAATGCGATCGAGGCGGATGACGGCGAGGTCGGTTGCAGGATCGTCGCCAATCAGGTGCGCAGGGAATTGGCGGCCATCAGGAAGCGATACCTGAATGCGCGTAGCGTCATGCACGACATGGCTGTTGGTGAGAACGAGGCCATCAGGAGTGAAGACAAAGCCGGAGCCGCCGCCGTGACGCTCACGAGGCTCTCCGTTGCTGGCGCGGCCAGCGGTTTGCGTGATCCCAATTTTTGCGACCGATGGGCTCACTCGTTCTGCGGCAGAGACGACTGCTTGGGAGTAGGCGTCGAGCAGGGAAGAGTCCGCGTGAGGCGACGTCGCGCCAACCCGAATCCCGGATTTATTCTCGATCGAATCAGTAGAAAGAAATTCTTGCAGCATGGCTGGTAGATGAAGATGAGCACAATTTGGATTCACGGTTGGCTGCAGTCGCGGAGGGTCTAGGCGCATCTATCCGGAAAAACGAACGCTTTTCTTGCCACGTCAGACTGCAGCGTTTCTTCTGCATAATACCTTTTAAGAATGCCATTCTTCCAAGTCAGAAGATCGGGGTTTGCGCTCGCGAACTGCTCCCATGTCTGCGGTTGCGCGGATCGCGCCATGCGTTCATGGATCAGCAACAGATAAGCCCAGGTGATGGTTTCGTGGTAACGGTTCTCCTTGCCTTGCGCTTTCGCAAATTGCCTCAGCGAAGCGCAAAACCTTTGCAAGGCTTGCAGCACCGGATATCCGCAAAGGTACGCAAACGCCAGCCTCACATGGTCCACATGATGAAAGTCGTCTTCTGGAATCGAACCGCCTTCAAATCTCGTGATTAATTCCTGGTTGGTCATGACTACAGTCTTGGATTCCCTCCGCGTTTGCGTGATTTTCCTGGTTTTGTCTCTCTGAGCCGATGACTCGCGCTAGAGTCAAGCTCCAGGCTGTAAAACTTCTTTAGCTCTTTGATCCGATCGAGCGAGGCCTGATTGAAGGGACACTTGCCGTCGAAGGCATGAAGCACCATTCCCTCCAGCAGATCGCCCAGGGTTAGATCGTGGTAGTCGGCGAACGCTCGGAGCACCTTCAGCAGCCGCTTCTCGATACGGACCCCAGTTTGCACCCGCTCTACTGGGAAACTTTGCTCTTCGGTCATTGGTACCAATGTACCAAGGTACCACCAAAAAAGCAAGCGCCAAATATCCGCGCATATCCGCGCAGGCACGAGCGACCCGCCTTATGCCACCGGCGAGGGAGAATTGGGTAACTTAAGCTCCGGGGAAGGAATTACTTGGTCGGGGCAGCAACTTCGGTCTCCGCTACGCCTGCAGCCCTCAGCGTCAGCCAGTCCGTGCGAACGCGGTCCCATTCCTGAATCATGATTCCGTACGATTCGAAGAATTCCCGAATGCGCTTACGGTTCCATTTGGCAATGTCTTCAAGGATCGGAGCGAGGACTGCCAGCGCGCTGGTACTTAGAATCGTTCTCTTGGCGACGTGTGATACGTGCTTGGCTTCGGAGACGGCAATGGTGAATCCGTCACGCACGTTGGTGTGCAGCATGACATGTACGTCGGAACTGCCATCGCCGACATAAACGATGTGATCAGGGCCGATCTGCGCGCGAGATTGGAGTTGGTCGAGGACAAAGACTTTGCCATAGCCCGCATTGGCGCGGGTAATGGTGTCGATTTCGCCGGACTCGGTATAAAGGAATTCCGTGCCGAAAATATGGTCGGAGGGAACGATGCCTTCAAGGGCAGACTGTACCACTTCAACCGGCGCGGCTGACAAAACGTAAAAATCGAAGTGATACCCAGGAATGCCGCTGTCAAGAATCTGATAGAGCAGCGCGATATTTTCCTTCAGACGAATGCGTTTGCCGACTTCATAAAGATGCTCTTTGCGTACGCGCAACTTGAACTCGGGATCGTGCAGCAGCAGGTAGGCAAGTTCTCCGCCCTGCTGCACCAGATTCAGCCTGGCCATACCAGTCGCCTTGCGTTCAAACTCGGACGTGGGAATGCCGACCAACTCGGCGAGAACGTAGCCGGAGTCGTTGAAGGTCAGCGTCTGATCGAAGTCGCTGGCGAAAATATATTCCTTGCGTGAGATATCATTCATTCAAGTATTAGATTACGCCGGGAACCAAATGACAGTAAAAAAGAAGGAATAGCCCTGATCTGGTTTATTTATGCTGGCTTTACTTAATCTGTGCGGAAGCTGAAAATAAAGAACTTGCCCTCTTTTCAAATTTCTTGCCAATTGGCATCAGGAGTGTGATTCATGGCCGCCACCGGAGAACTCATCCGCCTTATCAACTACGTGGACGACATAGCGACGACACTGCGGCGTATTCATGCTTCTTTGCCGGGTGTGGACGCCGACGAACGAAAGCGTCTTGCCGAGAACCTGCGGACCGTTGCTGGAAAGCTAAATGAATTGATTGAAATGCTGGAGAAGGGAAGTTAGTGGCTGAAATCAAGACCATTGCGGTCATCGGCGCCGGCACCATGGGCCGCGGGATCGCGCATGTTGCATCTCTGGGCGGATATCGCACGGTCCTGGAAGATCTGCTTCCGGCGGCGCTGCGAACAGCTGAGAGCGAGATTCGCACTAATCTCGACAAAGCGATTGAACTGAAGAAAGTTTCCGCGGAAGACGCTAACGCCGCACTCGGCCGTCTGAAGTATGCCGGCAGCGTTGAAGAGGCAGCGCGCGAGGCTGACCTAGTAATCGAGGCAGTCCCGGAGGAGATGGAATCGAAGATCGAGATTTTCACCCTGCTCGATAAGATTTGCCGTCCCGGCACGATACTGGCTTCCAACACTTCGTCTCTAAGCATTACCGAAATCGCCAGCGTTACTTACCGCGCCAAGAAATGTCTGGGGATGCACTTCTTTAATCCGGTCCACAAAATGAAGCTCCTCGAAATCGTGCGCGCGCTCGAAACTGATGACGTTGCGGTTGCTGCTGCCACCGAAGTTGGCCGGCGAATGGGCAAAGATGTCGTGGTCATCAAGGAATCGCCCGGGTTCGTCACGAGCCGGATTAATGCGATGATCGGCAACGAGGCTTTCTACATGCTGCAAGAAGGAATCGCTTCAGCGGCAGATATCGACAAGGCGGTAAAGCTGGGATTAAACCATCCCATGGGCCCTTTCGAATTGGTGGACTTGGTCGGCCTGGATACGCGTCTGCACATTCTGGAGTACCTGCACGAGACTCTGGGGGAGAAGTACCGTCCGGCACCGCTTTTAGTGCAGTACGTAAAAGCGGGGCGGGTTGGACGAAAAAGTGGACGAGGAGTTTACGAGTATCCGGAATCGAAGACGGCGGAATCGGCCTCAAAGTGATGCCGCGCCGATGGTGCAAAATCGCGGTCATAATTGACAACATAATTGGCGTCTGCGCGACGAGTCTTCCGGGCCATGGTCTCTACGATCTCTACGATCTCTACGATCTCCGTCCTGGCGAAACTACTCAAACCGCTGTAAAATCCTTCCGTTCACCAAAGCAAGTCAAAAGCCTTCGGATATAGTTCGGATGTAGATAAGGTTACAAGGAGGTGTTTATGAGGAGCTGGAAGCAAATAAGCCTTCTCACATTGAGTGTGCTCATCCTCTTGGCCTCGACTCCCGCAAAGCCTGCATGGCAGATGAAGGCTGATTATGTGGAAGCCTGCAGTTGTCATCTTTTTTGTCCTTGCTATTTCAATAAACACGCCGAGCACCCGCACTGCGAGTTCAACATGGCGGTCAAAGTGCGCGAAGGGTACTCGGGCAACACCAACCTGGCCGGGGCCAAATATTGGCTAACTGGGGATCTTGGCGACGAGTGGGGCACGAACAAGAAAGGTGAATGGGTGGTGGTTTCGTTTGATCCAGGCACCAACAAAGAACAACGGGATGCTCTAGCCCCCATGATTCTCAAGACCTACGGTCTTCAATGGGGAGAACTGAAAGTGCAGGAAGCGCCGATCGAGGTCAGTCGGTCTGGGGACATTGTCAGCGCCATGCTTGGTGGCGGACAAATGGCCACCATGAAGCTGAAGCGCGAGGCGGGTGCCGATGGCAATGGCGTGGTATTAAAAAACGTGAAATATTTTGGGGCGCAGAACAACGACGGCTTCGAAATGTACCGCTCGCTCGGTCACAGTGCCAATGTACAGGGACACAAGTTCTCCTATTCTGACCGGAACGCTTTTCTGATTTCGATTGATACGCACGAAGGCGAGGCCGGTGGCATGTCTGGCAGCAAGTGAAAGACTTCGTTATGTTTGGCCCCTGCGTTGGCAGGGGCCTTTTTCATTTAGAAGATTTCTTCACCATTGAGGCCACGGCGTAAACGTAGGAAACCTCGGCAGGCACTGGCTCCCCACAGCATCGCGTTCCTTTGTTGGCGAATATGGTCTAATAAGTGGAGCGGTTTCCACTTCGCCGGGAACTTAGAGTTCCACAAATCCGTAATACGGAGTGATGCCGGGAGGGAAGTTGAGACCTCCCACCGGAATCGGGCCCCCTGTTGTCTCCCCGGCAGCAGGGGGAGTTGCCTATGCAAATGTTTCTCGACATTGTCCGGCAGTCTCTGGCCACGTTGTGGGCACACAAGCTGCGCTCATTCCTTACCATGTTTGGAATCGCCTGGGGTGTGGGATCCCTCTTGCTGCTGGTTGGGCTAGGGGAGGGCTTCCGCAGCGGACAAGAGAGAAACCTGAAGGAACTTGGTTCTGACATTTTGTTCGTCTTTCCCGGACGCATTCCTGCAGTCGAGGGCAGCCAACGGTCGGGGCGGACATGGAATTTTACTTATGGAGACTACCTTGCCGTCTGCAATGAAGCTAAGCACTTGCGCACGATCTCCCCAGTGCTGAACCGCGAGGACATTCGCGCTGTCAGCCAGTATGGATCCACAAATGGGCAAGTGTTCGGCGTCGCTCCTTCGTATAACCAGATTCGCACGGTCCCGGTTAGCACTGGCCGATGGTTTAACGATGAAGATAATCAGGAGCACCGGCGAGTTGCGGTCATTGGCTGGGAACTGCTGAAGAACATATTTCCAGGATGGTCAGCGGTCGGATCAACCATTCTGCTTAACGGGATGAGCTTTGATGTGATTGGAGTGGTCGATAAAGTGGGCCGTGAAGCCAACAATGGAACGAACGCACGGATCTTCATCCCGATTGGGACCATGCGTACGCTCTTCCGGTTGAAAGGAGAAAGCCAGGAAGATGCGCTTTCGTTCATCAACTATCAGCCGCTCACGCGTGACGACCATCTGGCGGCAAAGGCCGAGGTGCACGAAATTATCGCGCGCCGGCACGGGTTTGATCCCAAGCTCGACGACGCCTTCGAAGATTGGGACACGGTAGACAATTCGAAGAAAGTGGCCAAGATTTTTGACGCAATGGACTGGTTTCTGGGCGTGGTGGGAGTAGTGACGCTTGGGCTCGGTGCGATTGGGATCATCAACATCATGCTGGTTTCGGTGACCGAACGGACTAAGGAAATCGGGCTGCGCAAAGCACTGGGGGCAACCCATCGAAGTATCATGACGCAATTTTTCATCGAAGGCGCGTTCTTGACTCTATTGAGTGGGGGCCTCGGTCTGTTCGTGGTCACGACGATAGTAACTTTACTGGCGCAACTGCCTGCGCCTGACGGATTTGACACACCCCGAATCGTGCCCGCGTCAGCCGCAGCCGCGATTATTTCGCTGGCGATCGCGGGAGTAGCTGCGGGGCTGTATCCCGCCCGAAAAGCGGCCCTGCTGGAACCCGTAGAAGCCCTGAGACAAGAGTAAAGAACCCTGCAAGCGGGAATGGAAGATGATGCTGAACGACATTGGCAAACAGGCATACAGTGCGCTGCGGCATAATCGCCGCCGCAGCATGTTGACTATGCTGGGAATGGCATGGGGGATTGCCACAGTTGTGCTGCTGCTCGCCTACGGGACGGGTTTTGAACGTGGGCTGATGGCCGCCTTTACCACCTTCGGCGGCAATCTGATTGCCATTTTCCCCGGTCGAACTTCATTGCAGGCGGGTGGGACCAAAGCTGGGACGCAGGTGCAGCTGACGTTAAAGGATTTGGAAAACCTGCGCGAGGAGGTCCCGTTTCTGAAGCGCTCTTCCCCGGAAGTGAACAAGCAGGGTCGTGTAGCTTACGGCACCCGCAGTGCGACCTACACTGTTCGCGGCACTTATTCCAGTTACCAGCAGGCCAGGCACATCGACGTTGGGGAGGGGAGTTTTTTTGACGACCAGCAGGACTTCTCGCATATGCGGGTTGCCGTGATTGGCGCCGATGTGAAGAAGAAGTTGTTTTCAGGCCAGAATGCGATTGGCGAGAGTGTGCGGATTGAGGGTATTTCGTATCAGGTGATCGGGATCATTCGCAAGATGTTGTCGAACGGCGAAGACAACATGAACGCGATGGTCTACATCCCGTTTAGCACCATGTCGGATTTGAAGGATACTTATCACCTCGATGCGATTGCGCTGGGGTATGAGGGCGAGCACGAGAAGGTCACCAGGGCGGTACGGGACTCGTTAGCTTTCCACCACAGTTTTGACCCGAAAGACAAACGCGCGGTCTTTGTATTCGACAGCAAAGAAAATCTCAAAGAGTTGAACATAATCACGGTCGGGATTAAGGTCCTGCTGGGCTTCATCGGTCTGCTTACGCTGGGGATCGGCGGCGTGGGATTGATGAATATCATGCTGGTCTCGGTGACGCAGCGCACGCGCGAAATTGGCGTGGAGAAAGCGCTGGGCGCGCGGCGCTGGCACATTCTGGTGCAGTTCCTGGCCGAAGCGCTGGCGATTACGGCGATCGGCGGACTGCTCGGCGTGGTGTTGGCCTATCTGGTGTCATGGACCGTGGGATCTCTGCCGCTGTGGAGCGCTTTCGTGGAAGACGCAAGCGAAGGCGATATTCATCTGACGATTAATTCGGCAATCCTGACATGGTCCACCGCGATTTTGAGTTTTGTGGGCATCATCAGCGGAATGTTGCCGGCGATCAAGGCGGCGAGGCTGGATCCGATTGAGGCGTTAAGGTACGAGTAGTCACTTCTTTGCTTTAATTTCTTCCCGCTTCTTCGCGGCTTCCAATGGGCGAATTGGTTCGGTCATGCGCACCGGATCAAGAATTTCGTTGATCTCCTTCTCGCTCAACAGCTTCTCTTCGCGAGCGATTTCGATGATGGAGCGGCCGCTGGCTACGGCTTGTTTGGCGATTTCGGCGGCCTTGGCATAGCCAATGTAGGGATTTAAGGCTGTGGCCAGCGAGACGGTCGCCTGCACGTAGAAGTTGCAGCGCTTGTCGTTGGCGGTAATTCCGACGACGCATTTGTCGGTAAACTGGCGCAGCATGTTGGCGAGAATCATGATGGACTGGAGCACGCTGTACGACATGGTGGGCATCATGACGTTCAGTTCGAGCTGACCCGCCTGAACTGCCAGGGCGACGGCTACATCGTTTCCGACTACTTGAAACGAGACCATGGCTGCGAGTTCGGGGATTACCGGATTGATTTTGCCAGGCATGATCGAGGATCCAGGCTGCAACGCGGGCAGATTGATCTCCGCGAATCCTGTGTTCGGACCAGACGCAAGCAGACGTAGGTCATTCGAAATGCGAATCACTTCGAGCGCCAGGTTCCGCAGGGCGGAAGAAATCGCAGCCATCGGCAGATTCGACTGCATGGCGTAGCGCATGTCATCCACGGGGGAGAGTTTCTGCCCGGAGATGCGCGCGAGATTCTTGATCGCTTTCTCGCGGTAGTCAGGATGCGTATTAATGCCGGTGCCGACCGCGGAGCCGCCGAGGCCGAGCTCACGGAGCAGTTCGGCACTGCTATGGATCGAGTCTTTCGCTCTCCTAATCGCCCCCGCATAGGCAGCGAACTCCTGGCCCAGGCGCATCGGTACTGCATCCTGCATATGAGTGCGGCCGGACTTCAGGATGTCGTGGAATTCTTTTCCTTTTTTCTCAAGCGCCGTGATGAGCGAGTCAAGAATCGGATAGAGATTGTTAAGTTCAAGCAGGGTCGCCAGCCGCATTCCTGTGGGGAAAACGTCATTCGTTGACTGGCCATAGTTCACATGGTCGTTGGGATGGACGATGGAGTAGTCGCCGAGCACGCCTCCGAGAATTTCGATTGCCCGATTAGCAACGACCTCATTGGTGTTCATGTGGAAGCTGACGCCGGCGCCGGCCTGGAAGACGTCAACGATAAACTGGATGTTCCATTCGCCCTCCTGAACATCCTGCGCGGCTTGAATAATCGCATTGGCGATTTTTTCATCTATCAGGCCGAGGTCGCGGTTGGCTTCGGCGGCGGCTTCCTTCACCATGCCGAAGGCGCGAATGAGCGTGGGGTGAGCGCGCATCCCCGAAATAGGATAATTTTCCGCCGCACGGGCGGTCTGAATTCCGTAATAGACGTGTGAGGGGATCTCTTTCGGGCCGAGTGAATCTCTTTCTTCTCGCGTGGCAGAGGACATGATGGGCTCCCGGGGAAGGGGGAATTATAGCGGCTTCAGGCTCTGTGCGTGTGAGTGAACTCTGGCGGAGTGGCGGCGCAGGCAGAAAAGCAGGTTCCTCTCCGCCTACGGCGGTTCGGAATGACAGCGGGTCCAGTAAAGCTGAAGCCGCATTTCTATGCCATGCTAGAATCGAAAATCTCGCGAAGGCATACAAGTTCCAGGGACCATCGCCTTGCCCACAAAGCAAATTCCAGACACCCTGCCGAAACCACAACTGGAATCACGTCCAGACATGCACGCCGATGTAATTGTCATTGGCGCCGGCCCTACCGGCCTGGCCTGTGCCATTGAGGCTCAGAAGGTCGGGCTCAAGGTCATCAGCATCGACAAAGGCTGTCTGGTGAATTCGATCTTTCACTATCCGGCAAACATGATCTTCTTCACGACGCCGGAGTTGCTGGAGATTGGCGATATTCCTTTCAGCTCGGCGAATCCCAAGCCGAACCGTCTGGAAGCGCTCGAGTATTACCGTAAAGTCGCGGAACACTACAAACTCGATGTGCGGCAGTATCAGCGAGTGGAGACAGTCACTGGGCAGGACAACGGTTTTCACGTTACCACTTGCGACCGGCTGGGACAGGTTTATGACTATGGTTGCCGGAAGGTGATTGTCTCAACCGGGTACTACGACCGGGCTAACCTGCTGCGGATTCCGGGCGAGGACCTGCTCAAAGTCTTCCATTACTATCGCGAGCCGCATCCTTACTTCGACAGCGATGTTTTGGTGATTGGGGGGAAGAACTCGGCGGCGATTTCGGCGCTCGACCTGTGGCGGCACGGCGCCCGCGTGACCCTGGTTCACCGCGGTCCGAAGATGCACTCGCACGTGAAGTATTGGATCCTGCCCGATATCGAGAACCGCATCAAGAACGGGGACATCGCGGCATACTTCAATAGCACCGTGCAAGAAATTGCACCCGACCACGTTTTGCTGCAAACACCGGATGGAGGAGTGAGCATCAAGAACCACTTTGTTTTCGCGTTGACAGGTTACCATCCTGACTACGATTTCCTTCGCGCCATGGGTATTGAGCTCTCTTCCGAACAGTGCCGCCCGGTTTGCGACCCGATCACGCTGGAGAGCAACGTGTCCGGCGTTTATGTAGCGGGGGTCATCGTAGCCGGATCGCGGACGAATGAAATCTTCATTGAGAATGGCCGGTTTCACGGCCAGCAGATCGCAGCGCACCTGAAGACTGTATTGAGTGGTCAAACTTGAGTCTTGGTCGATACTAACGAGGGAGATCTGCGCCTCTTGGGGGAGCCTACTACAAAAGACAAAACCCCGGGGATTTAACCCCCGGGGTAAGGAAGGGTTGACGTACTTGAAGTTAGGAACGGAAGCGGCGGCGAACTAAACCAGCGATACCGACTAGGCCGGTACCAAGCAAGCCCAGTGTGCCCGGTTCGGGAACTGGTGGCGGCGCACCACCTGGAGGAACAAACTGCGAAACGATCGCGCCGACCTTCTGCCCATTGGCGTTGACGTACTCGACCTTAACTGAGTCAATGGCATTCGCCCCGCCCGCGCCGGTGGTGATCGTCCAGGAGAACGTCATTACACCGCCCGTTGCGTTGTAAGAGCCCTGGCCGGCATTTGCCCCGGAGCACACGAAGCCAGCACCGGACCCGCTGCAACCGCTCGCGTTGATGCCGCCCGCCTGGAAGGTGAACATTCCAGAAACGTTAGTGGCGCCATTAAACACGGTGAGCTGAGAAGAACCAGTTGCTGAGCTGCTAATCTTTACCCCGCCAGCGTTGATAAAGGAACCAGGAAGGGTGAAGCTGGCAACGCTGGTGTCGATGGTGAGAGTAACTGTGAAGGTTGTAGAGTTCACCGGTGTTATGGTGAGGGTCAAAGCCTCCCCGTTCGGCCCGAGTGTAGTGGCGGAGCTGGAAGGAGTGGCAACCATGAACACGAGCGCAGTCATGACTGCGACGGTCAACCCTAGGAGAAATCGCTTGGAGCTGGCTTGGCGCATAGGACAGTTCCTTATGGTGCGTAAAATAGGTATCTTGCCGTCTTGACGAGAACCATCGGCACTGTTGCTAATGCACGGAGTTTGCCAGTCTCCTCCGAAAATGCTATAAAACTAACTTATTGATTATAAGTTACTTATATGCAATAACGTTAACGTTTGGCGGTGGCATTAGAGAGGGAGCCGCAAATTCCTGCACATTATGTGCTTGCATTTCGGCAATACGGCCCAAAACGATGGGATGAAATCCGGCAAAACCCGCATCAGGAGCGGATTAGGCGGTCAATCTTGGCAGCCATAATGAAGTCACTTTCGGTCAAACCATCGATCTTGTGCGTCCAGAGGGTGATTTCGGCTTTTCCCCAAGCCAACAGGATGTCGGGATGATGCCCCTGTTCCTCGGCCAAGGCGCCAACCCGGTTGACAAAATCGAGGGCCTGTTTGAAGTCAGGGAAGGTGAAAGCGCGGGTCACATGGTGCTCGTTGATGACCTTCCAGTGTGCCCACTCCGGGAGCTGCTTGTGGATTTCGGCGAGTTCTTTGCCTTTGAGCGGAGGAACTCCGCCCCGGCAAGGCACGCAGGTTTTAGCGTCGAGGGACATAGATCTCCAGTATCACCTTCAAGGATGTTTCAAGAACGGCAGAGGATGCCGCAATTTACGATATCGCAGGTGCGGCCAGCAGTGTTCCTGTAATGTCCTTCAGAACGGGATATCGTCATCGCTGATCGGGGACGCCGTTGCGGGTGCAGGTTCTGGTTCCGGCGTGCGTTGGTCGAAACTGCTGGCGGCAACACCGCGTGACGCGTCTCCGCCTTCGCCACGGCTGCTCAACAGCACCAGGTCGTTGCCGACAACCTCCGTCATGTATTTCTTCTGGTTAGTCTGCTTGTCTTCCCAAGAACGGGTCTGGAGTTTGCCTTCGATGTAAACCTTGCTGCCTTTCTTCAAGTATTCTCCGGCGATTTCGGCCAGGCGTTGCCAGAGAACAACGTTGTGCCACTCGGTTCGATCCTGCCACTGGCCTTCCTTGTCTTTGAAGCGTTCGTTAGTGGCGAGAGTGAGCTTGGCGACCGGTGTGCCGCTGGGTGTGTACTTCACTTCAGGGTCTTTGCCGAGGTTTCCGAGAAGAATGACCTTATTCACGCTTTTTGGCATAAGTGAGCTCCTTGCGAACGAATTGTGGCTAGGTGTCCAGTAGTTAGATTTTGGACAAATAATAGCAGCTTTGATTCCGCGAGAGCGAGGAATCACACTGGGCAGTTTCGTATTGGGACAAGAAGAAGCCGCACCAAATCTGAAAACCCAGACTCGCATAAAGGAGCCCAGCGCCCCAGACCTCATGATCGCGCCGAGGGACGTACTGCTTCAAATGTCATCTCCCGAGCCGGGTTTCCAGTCTGCCGCTTCCACTGGAAGAACAGTCCGGCGTATGTTTCGGTGATGTAGTCGTTCGGACTGGCGCCCAGATCACGGGCGATGGAATCAATCCACTCCGGCGGGCCTTCAATTTCCGCGAAGTTGCCGATGGGCGTTTCGTCTATGACCACGTGGCCTTGTTCGCCTTGCCATTCGGCACGGAACTTTTCATAGCGGAAGCAGGGCTCGAAATGTAGTGCCCGCAGAATGCTTTCCATCTTTTCGCCGTCCTCGAGTCGAGTCTCAGTCTCAATGCGGGTTTTGTGGGGCCCGTTTTTTGTGGGGCCCTTGGCTTTGTGGGTGAGAACCCATGACTCCCCGTATTTGCGCAGGCGCAAGAGATCTCCACGGGCCCGTAGCGGGCGGCCGGGAAGATCGAACAGTATATTCATCTCGTGAGTGCGGGGAGTGACTTGCTTCAGTCCCAACTGGCGTAAGCGAACGACCAGGAGCTCAATATCAGCAACCCGAAACTTGATTTCGATCTCGGGGGAGGAGGACATGCGAAAAGTATAAAGCCGCGGTGCGTCAACCAAGAGGTCACAGGGGAAAAGCAAGACCCCTCAACCACGAAGGACACGAAAGTATCACAAGGAAAGCGACGTCACAGGGTTCACCAACTAAAATCCGATTTTGACCCGTGCCGTTTTCCTTTGTGTGACTTCGTGTCCTTCGTGGTTGATGGGTGTTGCTTTTTTCTCAACTAAACGTCGGCAGTTTTACCAGATCATTCTCTGGGACCGATTCGATTGGCTGGCCAGCCTTGCGCCAGGCTGTGAGTCCTCCGACGATCACAAACGCGCGAAACCCCTGTTGCCTCAGTAGCAGCGCCACCCGGGCGCTGGTCGCTTCGCGCGCTCAAGTGCAATAGAGATAGATATCTTTGTCCCGGGGCAGGGTCTTCAATTCTTCGGAGAGGCGGTTAGGTTCCAGCCGGATCGATCCCGCAATGCGCGCCGCGCCCGGATCGTAGTAGCCGTGGCTGCGGACGTCCGCAAGAATTATGTCTTTCTGCTCAGCCGAGGCGATCCGGTGAGCCAGCTCCTGGACCGCAATTCGCGGCACGACACCAGACATTTTGTGACGGCGATACTGCACAATTCGGTACACAATGAAGATCACAACCGCAACCGCTACGACGTCAGCGACTGTATGGCCGGCGCTCTGCAGGCCCTGAGTGATCTTGGCCACAAAATCCCGAAAAAGATAACCCAAGCCTCCGTACGCCGAGATGTAGAGGCACGCTCCCACAAAGTCAAGCTGCAGGAACTGCAAGAGCTTCATCTTCATGCTGCCCGCGAGTGGCGGGGCCATGGTGTTGACCCCGGGAATGAATTTGGCAAAAAGCAGAGTCACGCGGCCGCGCTTGTAAAAGGACTCGGCCGAACGCAGAATGCAGGTCTCAGGGTTCAGCGACAAGCGGCACAGGAAACTCAGGAGTGCCCAACCGGTGTAGCGGCCCAGCAGAAACAGCATTAGATCACCTAGGATCGTAGCGACTACCGCGGTTGCGAAAGCGACCGGAGCGCTCAGAATGTGTGCCGCGGCTGCGGCCCCGGCAGCGATCAAGGCGAGTGCCGCCGGAGCCGGTAATCCGGCTGCCTCCGCGAACACAATCAGAAAGACTAGCAAGTACCCATGCTTCGAGACGTCGCCCAGAAAATTGTTCATATCGGTACAGATAGTATAAGCGGGGCTTCCCAACAGAGTCCGCCGAGGACGCAGAGAAAGTTGAAAGAAAAAGGGCGGCAGTTGCCGCCCGGATTTCGATGCCTGCCAGAACTACATTGAAGTTTTTTCCTTTGCGGCCTTAAGCATTTTGACGGTCATCACGTGGATCGAGTTCTTGTCAGCGTAAACGTGCGCGCTGAGCTGAACATGGTGCCCTTCATGTCCCTTCAGTGCCTCAGGGTTCATGACGTCCCAGCTCTTCTGGTCCGCATCGTTGACGAAGGTGATCTTATCGCCTTCGGCTTTAACGGTGCCCTTGAGGGTCTTGAGCGGCGCCGCCGCGCCGGGCTTGCTCATGTCGTCGGTCTTACCCATCTCTTGTGCAACTGCGGCTAAGCTGAAAATAACGCAAAGCGCGAGGGTCAGGCTCAACAGCTTCTTCATATCGCTTCTCTCCTTAAACGAATTGCCCCGTAGAATTAGACTCCGTTCCTTAGTACGAATCAAGCGAGCGTTTGGATGTGATGTGGATGCAAAGGAACAGGCGAAGTCGAAGTCTATTTTTCTCTGGCGACTACGAATTCTGGGGCCCAGAGCAGGGCGCGTTTGATCTCTGAATCCGGGAACGTGCAAATAGCCTTGCGGGCGGACTCGGCATATTGCATCGCATGAGTGGTGGCCGCATCGAGCGAGCCATAACCGTTGAGGATGCCAAGAATCTGGGCGTGAGTGACGCCGTTGAAGGCACGCTGTTCGACCACAGTTTCAATCATTCCCCGTTCTTCTGCTGTGCAATGCTCCAGCGCATGAATCGCAGCCATCGTAACCTTGCCTTCTCGCAGATCGCTGGCCACCGGCTTTCCCAGGACCTCTTCCGAGGCGGTGAGGTCAAGCACGTCATCCACAATCTGGAATGCCATGCCAAGATCGCGTCCATAGCGCCCGACTTGGTCTTCTTGCTCGGCAGTTGCGCCGCCGAGTATGGCCCCCAGCCGCATGCAGACCGAAAACAGGCAGGCGGTCTTGCGATAGATCAGGTCAAAGTGCTCGTTGAGCGAGATGAGCTTGCCGAGTTTCTCCATCTGCAAGAGTTCGCCTTCAACCATCTGCTGCGTGAGTTCGATCAGCGCGTCGAGAATACGAAAGTTGCGCTCCAGGACCGCAACCTTGAAGGCCTGCATGTAGAGCCAGTCGCCGGCCAGCACGCATTTCGAGTTTCCCCACTGGGTGTTGGCGGCGGGACGTCCGCGCCGTGTCTTGGCTTCGTCAATGATGTCGTCGTGGACAAGGGTGGCGGTGTGGATAATTTCTACGACCGCGCCGAGGTTGACCGCTCCTCGGCCTTCATAATTGAAAAGCTTGGCCGAGAGCAGCAGAAGGGCTGGACGGATGCGCTTGCCTCCGCCGCCACGAAGGTATTCGCCGATCTCGGTGATGGCAGTGACGCCGGAAACCGTGTCACGGCCGAACTCGCGCTCGATGGCCGCAAGATCATCGCGGAGAAGCTCGAAAACTTCGCGTCCGTTGGTGAGGGTTGATGCGCTCACGGTAAAGTCATTTCATTACGGAGACACAGAGAAAAGCGTTGACAGCTCAAAGGCAAGATCATGTGCATCGTTCAGCCTCAACAAGCGTTTCCTGGTTCTCTCTGTGCCTCCGTGGTGAATACTCAGTTCGTCCGGTAATTCGTAAATTGCATATCAATTCCGAAATCCTGCTGGCGCAATAGCGCAATAATCTCCTGGAGCGTGTCGCGGTCTTTGCCGCTGATTCGCACCAGATCGCCTTGGATCGAAGCCTGTACTTTCTTCTTTGAATTCTTGATCAGCTTGACGATGTCGCGGGCTTTTTCAATCGGAATTCCCTGCTGCATAGTGATCTTCTGCTTTGCCGTGCCGCCCGCCGCTGGCTCAATGGGGCCATAAGTAAGGCCTTTCAGGGAGATGCCGCGTTTGACCAGCTTTTGCTGCAGAATGTCGTTGACCGCTTTTAGCTTGTAGTCATCGATGGAGTGCAGCACGAGCGCGTCTTTTTCTTCGAGGGTGATGTTCGATTTTGAATCCTTCAGGTCGAAGCGGGTGTGGATCTCCTTCATCGCCTGTTGGATGGCGTTCGCGACTTCCTGCAGGTCAATCTTGCTGACGATGTCGAAAGTGTTCTCGGGCATGACTTAATAGATTAGCGTAGTTTGCGGTTTGATTCCGACCGCGAACCGAAAAACCTGTACCACAGAGGACACAGAGGTCACAGAGGATTTGGATCCAAGCCCTATTTTCGCTGCGTTTTCTGGGTGCTCAGCGGTTGATTCTTGGGTTACAGGCTAAATGCCGGCCACCGAATCTGGAAGGGAAAAGAAGCGGTGGAAGTTCTGCGAAGTCTGGTCGCCGATCTCCTCAGTCGAAAGCCCACGCAATTCGCCAATCTGGCGTGCGACCTCTCTTACATAGGCAGGCTCGTTGCGTTTGCCGCGATGAGGAACGGGAGCGAGAAATGGCGAGTCGGTTTCTATCAACATACGGTCGAGCGGGACTAGTTTCGCTGAATCGCGGATTTGTTGGGCTTTGGGGAAAGTCACATTTCCGGCGAAGGAGATCATGAATCCGATATCCAGTGCGCGTTTGGCGTGCGGCCACAGACCGGTGAAGCAGTGCAGGATGCCGCCAAAGCCGGACGGTTTCCAGTGCTGTTCGATCAGAGCGAGACAGTCTTCCCAGGCGTTGTCGCTGTTGTCGGACGGGCGGCAGTGGATAACGATGGGGAGCTTGGCGGCGCGGGCGAAGTCCATTTGCTGGATGAAGACGTTCTTTTGAATATCGCGTGGAGATTGGTCGTAGTAGTAATCCAGCCCGATTTCTCCCCAGGCGACGACCTTGGGTTTGCGGGCGAGGGCTTCGAGTTGGAGGAAATCGGCATCGGTGGCGAGTTTCGCTTCGTGGGGATGGATGCCGATGGTGGCGTAAACGAAATCATATTGATCTGCGAGTTTGATCGCGCAATCGAGCGTGCCAGGGCCGTCTCCGGTACCGACAGCGAGTATGTTGGCAATTCCAGCGTCGCGTGCACGGGAAATGACTTGATCGCGATCGGAGTCGAAACGCGGACCGTCGAGATGGGCATGGGCATCAACCAACATTTAGAGGCATGCTAACCAAGCTAGCGTGCCGACGTCCAATGTTGAAATGCGAACATTAATCGCCGTAATTGCTGAAATTGTTGTGTTACTGCTTCCAGTGGCCGTGCTTGCGCAGGCTCCGGCGGCGCAGCTCTCCGCAGACGATGCTGTCCGTATCCGCGAATTCTATCGCCTGGCAGCTCAGATTCAGGACAACATATGGCCCCACTGGAGCCAAACCCCAGCGCCGCTGCTGCTGGTAACTACAAGTACGGAATATCTAACGCATCACCCCGCACCGCCGAAGGATTTCACGAAAATCGGCGACGATTTGTATGCCCGCCCGCGCCAGTTTCCGCCTGGCTTGCTGGCTACGTTTCCGGCGTTCGGGCCGCCTTCAGTGATCGTCATCGGTGAACCGGCAAACACCAGCAGTAAAACCAGCACGCACTGGCTGATCACTCTTATGCATGAACACTTCCACCAATTGCAAAATGCGCAGCCCGGATACATCCAGGGAGTCGAGGAACTTGGCCTGAGCCACGGCGACAACACGGGGATGTGGATGCTGAACTATCCATTCCCTTACGAGAAGCAGGATCTGGCGCAGAGCTTCGCGCGACTGCGTGATCTGTTGCTCGACGCGTTGAGTGAGCCAGATGGAGGCAAGTTCGCAAAGCTTGCAGAGCAGTACATCGGGGAGCGAAAGAAATTCCTTGGGCAACTCGCGCCGGATGATCACAAGTATCTCAGCTTCCAACTTTGGCAGGAAGGGATTGCTCGTTATACGGAGATCAAGGCTGCGGACGCGGCGGCAAAATTTCAGCCGAGTGCAGAGTATGCGGCGCTCCCAGATTTCGAATCGTTTGGCGCATATGCCAGCCGAGCGAGAAGTGAGACGTTGGACGAACTAAGGCAGAGTGATCTGGCAAAGTTGAAGCGCATGGTTGTGTATTCGTTTGGAGCGGCGGAAGGGTTCTTGCTTGATCGGGTCAATCCTAACTGGAAGGACGAGTATTTTAAGCGCTCGTTTTCAACGGATGCGCTTTTTGAGAAGTGACTCCTTCTGCGCCGGCAACTTTCGGGAAAAATTAAAAGAGAGCAAAGTCCGTCGGACAGGAATGTCCGACCCACACGAGTTATTTCAGCCGCGCGCCGATCGGGACTTCTTCCAAGAACGCCGCCAGGACTGGCCTTCCGCCTTCTAGGGACGCGGCTACGATCATGCCGTTCGATTCCAGGCCACGCAATTTGCGCGGAGCCAGGTTTGCCACGATTACGACTTTGCGTCCGATCAGGGTTTCCGGCGCGTAGGCTTCGGCGATTCCGGCTACGATTTGGCGGATTTCGGTTCCGAGATCGACTTCGAGGCGGAGGAGTTTGTCAGCGCCTTTTACTTTCTCTGCGACTTTGATCTGGGCTACACGGAGTTCGATTTTGGTGAAATCGTCGATGGTGATTTTATTGTCGGCGGCGGCGAAAGGCGCGGCGGACGGAGTCGCGGCGATGGTCGGCTGAGTCGCGGGCGGCGGCGGGGCTAGGGTTTGGGGCCCTGATCCTGGTTCGGGGTGGCCGGGCGAGGACGCCCGGCGCCCCACGGTCTCTTTTATTTCTCTGGTTTGGGCGGCGGGGCGCTCCGCGACTTCGGTTGCCGCTGCTCCGGCCGTGGCGGATGGAGTTCGTTCCTGATCTTCCATCTTCTGCATCCTTTCGATGGCGTTTTTGTCGGCGCGAGGGAATACCGGCTCTACCTTCCCTAGTTTTGTCCCGAGGTGGAGCTGTCCCCAGCGGAGGTCGGCGGGTGAGACCTTTTCGATGTGCTCTAGTCCAAGCTGGGTCCAGATTTTCCTTGTTGCATCAGGAATGACTGGATGTGCAAGCACAGTCGCAATACGCAGGGTTTCGGCGCAGTTATAAAGAACTGTCGCCAACCGGGAGAGGCTTTCTTGGTCATACTTTTCTCCCAGGGTCCACGGTTCGTTTTCCACGATGTACTTGTCCACCTTCGCGATCAAGTTGGTCCAGATCAACTCGAGTGCCAAAGAGAATTTGTAGTCCTGAAACAGCGCGTTACACTCAGCAATTACGACCTCCACCTCGCTACGAAAATTATCGTCGCGCGGGGTGCGTCCAGCCGTCGTGGGATACGGGACCTCGCCTTTGAAATAGCGCGTGATCATGGCCAGGGTGCGGCTGGCCAGGTTGCCGAGGCCGTTGGCTAGGTCGGAGTTGTATCGCTGGACTAAGGCGTCGAAAGAGAAAGACCCGTCCTGACCGAAGACGACTTCGCGCAGCAAGAAATAACGCAACGCGTCCGCTCCGAGCACATCGAGAATGGTCTCCGTGCGAACAATGTTGCCCCGCGACTTCGACATTTTGCTCTCTTCAAACAGCAGCCAGCCGTGCGCGACAATGGATTTGGGCAGCGGCAGGCCTGCAGCCATCAGGAACGCAGGCCAGTACACACAGTGGAAGCGGACGATTTCTTTGCCGATCATCTGGACGTCAGCGGGCCAATACTTTTTGTATTTGGAGTCGTCGCCGGAGCCGTAGCCTAGCGCGGTGATGTAATTCGCCAGCGCGTCGAGCCAGACGTAGACGACGTGCTTGGGATCGTCGGGAACAGGGATGCCCCAGGAAAAAGTTGAGCGGCTGATGGACTGGTCGCGCAGGCCGGAGCGGACGAAGGCGATGACTTCATTGCGGCGAGTTTCGGGGCGAATGAAATCGGGATTCTTGGTGTAGAGCTCGAGCAGCGGCTCGGCGAAGGCGGAGAGCTTGAAGAAATAGTTTTCTTCTTTGACCGTTTCCGTCGGGCGGCCGCATTCGGGGCAGGGGTCGCCGGGGCCGATGCCGTCCACGTAAAGCTCGTCGAAGACGCAGTATTGGCCGGTGTAGCTGCCTTTGTAGATGTATCCATTTTCTTTGATGCGACGCCAGAGCTCCTGAAACCCGCGCTTGTGGCGATCGCTGGTGGTGCGGATGTAGTCGTCGTAGGTGATACCCATGCGGTCCCAGAGGGCGCGGAACTCGGCGGAAACCTCGTCGGTGAGCTGCTGCGGAGGTTTGCCAGCGGCCTCGGCGGCGCGCTGAATTTTCTGCCCATGCTCGTCGGTGCCAGTCAGAAAATACGTATCGAATCCCATCATGCGCTGGCGGCGGGCAATCGTGTCGCAAGCAAGCGTGGTGTAGGCGTGCCCGATGTGCGGACGAGCGTTGACGTAATAGATGGGCGTCGTGATGTAAAACTTTTGTGCCATGGCTGCTTTGTCGAGCTGGGTGGAGCAGGGCTTCAAGCTCTGCATTGAGAGTATCAAATTGAAACGGCTTTAGCCTGTGAGGGACTTCGCGTAAGCTTCCATGGCTTCATTCATTACAGCCTTCAGCGGGATCTTCCGTTCGGCAGCAATGCGGCGGCAGTCCTCGTATTCGGGAGCGTAGCTGGTTACAGTGCCGTTCAGGCTGGCGATTTTGATGCGGACGTCGCCGAAGCGGGTGTGGACGGTGTTCCATTTGCGGGCGAGGATCTGGCGGGTTTCTTCGCGGCGGCGGACGCCGAGAGTTGTGGTTTCGGCAAATACGATTTCGGCAAGCTTGGTTGCATCTTCTGGCTTCGCAAGAATCGTCAGCACAGTTCCCGGGCGGTTCTTTTTCATTTGAACGGGAGTCGCAAAAACGTCGAGCGCCCCGGCTTCGAGGAGGCGATCCATTACGTAGCCGAAGACCTGGGGATTCAGGTCATCGAGATTGGTTTCGAGAAGTGAGATGGTGTCATGCGATGTCTGGGTGGAGCGGGCGCCCTCGCCCGCGTTGGTTGCGAAAGCGGCCTCGCCGATGGTGATGCGAAGTACGTTGGCATGGCCGGGGAAGTCGCGAGTGCCCGCACCGTATCCAGTCTTCTCAATTTTCATTTCTGGAAAAGGCGAGAATCGTTTTGCGAGTGTGGTCACGATGGCTGCCCCCGTGGGCGTGACTAGTTCGGCCTGCAGTCCCGAGGAATACACAGGAGCGCCCTTGAGCAATTCCACAGTTGCGGGCGCTGGGACGGGGAATGCCCCATGCGCGCATTCGACGGTGCCTCCGCCGACGTTCAATGGTGAGCAGATGATTTCATCAACCGCGAGGGCGTCCGCACCAACCGCCGCGCAAACGCTGTCAACCAGCGCATCTGCTGCACCGACTTCGTGGAAATGAATCTCCTCAATCGGCACGTTATGGATTTTGGCTTCGGCTTGACCGAGTTTTTCGAAAATCGCGATGGCAATGTTTTTTGCAGACTCATTGATTTCAGCTTTTTGGATGATCTCGCGAATTTGCGCGAGGCCACGACCGTGTTGGTGTTCGTGGTGGTGTTGCTCGTGATGATGATGGCCTGACGACTCAGAATGCTCGTGTGGGTCGGACACTCCCTTCGGCGAGCTCAGGGCAGGCTCTGTCCGAGTATCTCTGGGCGAGTCCTTCTCTCCGTTCTCTCCGTTTACAACAACGTCGACCTTGGTCGCACTGATTCCGCTGCGATTTACGCGTAAGATTTCCAGATGCGCGCCGATGTTGAGTGCGGCGACGGTGTTCTCGAAAAGCTTGGACGAGATTCCGGCATCAATCAGCGCGGCGAGAAACATGTCGCCGCTGATTCCGGAAAAGCAATCGAGGTATGCGACGCGCATGGGGGAAATCGTCGTCGGTCTTTGGTCGTCGGTCGTCGGCCGAAACCGGCTAGTGCCAGCGACTTGAACGAACCATCGACTGTGAAAGAACCGCCATCGATTCTAAAGGGTTTTGCCGATTCTGGCGTTTGCCGACAATGCCGGGGACAACACGATTTGGCCAACGACCGGCGACCAACGGCCAACGACGGGTTTCTGCAGTCTGTTAGAATCACTATTTTCTTCAACAACATAGAGGGACTCTTGTATCGCGAACTGGAACGCCGTCTGGCCCAGCACATGCGCGAATTTCTGTGCCGGAGTTATGGGCTGGAACTGGAAAAAGTCGTCATCGAGCAGCCTCCGAGTGTGGAGTTCGGAGAGTATGCGATGCCGCTGGCGTTTGAGCTGGCAAAAAAACTCCGTAAGGCGCCACGCAAAATTGCGGAAGAAATCATCGGCGGGATTGGCGCGATCGAGGGCTTTGAGAAGCTGGAGGTTGCGGGCACGGGCTACATCAACGCTCGAGTGAATCGTGCCGCAGTGGCGGCTGCGCTGGCAAAAAACGAAGAGCGAGGGAGTGAAGTCCATGCTGGCAAAGTTCTAGTCGAGCACTCGAGCATCAATCCGAACAAGGCGGCGCACATCGGGCACCTGCGGAATGCGATCCTAGGAGATACGTTTGTGCGCCTTCTGCAATTTGCCGGGCGCGAAGTCGATGTACAAAATTACATTGACAATACGGGTGTTCAAGTCGCGGATGTTGTGGTTGGATTTCTGCATTTAGAAAAGAAATCCCGCGCTGAAGTTGAGCAGCTCACACGCCGCCCGCGCTTCGATTATTACTGCTGGGACCTCTATGCGAAAGTTTCGCAGTGGTACGAGCGGGACGCACACAGCAAAGAGGTGCGGCTGGCGGCACTGCACGAAATCGAGAAGGGCGGGAACGAAACGGCCGCGGTAGCGGAGTTGATTTCCACTGCCGTACTGCGGCGGCATTTGGAGACGATGGACCGGCTCGACATCGAATACGACTTTCTGCCGCGCGAGAGCGAGATTCTGCGTTTGCATTTTTGGAACGCCGCGTTTGCCAAGCTCAAAGAATCGGGAGTGCTGTCGTTTGAGAAAGAAGGGAAGAATAAGGGCTGCTGGGTGATGCGGCGGGCAGGGACGTCAAAGTCTTTAACCACCCTTCGACTGGAGGAAATCACTGAGGAAGATCAGAAGGTTATCGTGCGATCGAATGGGACTGTGGGGTATGTGGGCAAGGACATCGCGTATCACATGTGGAAGTTTGGGCTGCTGGGGCGCGACTTCGGATATCGGAGGTTCTATCAGTATCCAAACGGCCACCAGTGCTGGATTTCAGCCGAACAGGGCGAGCCTGAGCACCCACACTTCGGAGGTGTGGCCGAACTCTATAACGTGATTGATGCACGACAGTCCGAAGCCCAGAACACGGTGATCGAGGCGCTGCGCGGACTGGGGTATGGCGACCGGGCGGAGCATTACACGCATTTTTCTTACGAGATGGTGGCTCTGACTCCGCGGTGTGCGGCGGAACTAGGTTACGAGCTTTCTGAAGACGAAAAGGCGCGGCCTTATATCGAGGTGTCGGGACGTAAGGGATTTGGAGTGAGGGCGGATGACTTGCTGGACACGCTGATTGCCTCGGCGAAGAAGGAAGTGGATTCGCGTCACGCCGAGTTGCCGGAACCCGAGCGTCAGACAATTGCCGAGCAGATCGCGATTGGGGCGCTGCGGTACTTCATGCTGAAGTACACCAAGCCCTCGGTGATTGCGTTCGACTTCAAAGATGCGTTGAGCTTCGAGGGCGAGACGGGACCTTATGCGCAGTATGCGGTCGTGCGGGCAACAAACATTTTCCGTAAAGGCGGCTTGGATCCAGACGCCTTCTGTAGAGACGTTGCTTGCAACGTCTCCCCCGCGGACCTCACCCAATTTCTAACCGGAGAAGTCGCCAACGAATTATGGGAGTTGTGGCTGGCTGCTTCAAAGACGTCCTATGTGATTGATCAGTGCATTGCCACGACCGAGCCGGCGTATCTGGCGAAGCATGTATTCCAACTGGCGCAATTGTTCAATACGTTCTATCACCGCTATCCGATCCTGAGCGAAGAGGATGAGGCGCGAAAAAAATTCCTGCTGGCTACGGTGGGGGTGGTGCGGCGGGAGCTGATTCGGGCGCTAAGGGTGATGGGGATTGAGGCGCCGCGAGTGATGTAGGGTACATGTTCTTAGTTCGTAGTGGTGAAATCGCCTTCTATGAGAAGGTCATAAAAGTCAAGGCCGACGTGGCGGCCTACCTTATTAATTGCTTTTCATCTGCATAACCCTCCGGTGGTGACG
>WNFJ01637109.1_pt1 | contig 45685 bp, 43 predicted proteins | sample 5400461 | NCBI WGS metagenome assembly WNFJ01 (sample SAMN13153349, study PRJNA577476) | soil metagenome | isolation source: 115 cm saprolite on Douglas fir-dominated hillslope | place: USA:California | collected 2013-09-17
TACCAGCACGCGACTCCCGCGGGCACGTGCGAGGATCACGCACCGGAACGGGCCCGGAGGCGCTAGCCTCGCGCCCGTGGGCGAGGAACTCGGGCGTGTGCTCGTCGTGGACGACGACGAGGTCATCAGGCACCTCATCGCCGTCAACCTCACGCTCGAGGGTTTCGACGTGGCGACGGCGGTGGACGGTCAGGACTGCCTGGACAAGGTGACCGCGATCAAGCCGGATGTGATCACCCTGGACGTGATGATGCCTCGCCTGGACGGCTGGGCAACCGCGGAACAGCTACGCGACGATCCGCTGACCAGCCAGATCAGGCTGGTGCTCATCACCGCGCGGGCCCAGGAGGTTGACCGGGCGCGCAGCATGGAGATCGGCGTGGACGCCTATCTGACCAAGCCGTTCGACCCGGGCGAGATGATCCGCATCGTGCGTGAGCTTGCCGCGCAGCCATCCGGCCCGCCCGCCGGCGACTGACTCGCGCGACTGGCTCGCGCAAAGCGACCCGGCTGGCTCGCGCGCGGCGCTGACCACGCTCAACGGCAGGCGCGGCCCGGAGGGAAACAACAGCGGCTCCGCAGCCGCTCGGGTGACGCGGCGCGCGGAGCCGTTCAGCATCATCCTCGTAACCCCGGCTACGCTGTGCGTTACGCACCTGTGCAGGCCGCCGCAACGGCGCGGCGGCCGCGGCACCGGCGCCGGCGGGCCGCCCCGCTGTGCGGCGTCGGCCAGGGCGCACCGGCCTGAGCGCGCCAGCTCAGGCGCGCCAGCTTGGCGTGCCCGGCAGAGTGCGCCCGGGGTGCCCGACGGCTTCGCCGCGCAGCGGCCCAGCCGCGCACGGGGGCGCAAAGGAATCTCATGAGGAGCAGAAACTGAGCCGCGTCGCCCACCCGGCAGGCCCGCACCACGCGAGCGTCCTTCCTGCCGAACACCCGCCCGCGCCGCCCGCGGACCTGAACCTGCTCGACCCCGGCATCTGGCCGCGTACGGCCACCCGGCAGTCGGGCGTGCTCACCATCGGCGGCGTCGACGTCCGCGAACTCGCCGCCGAGCACGGCACACCGATCTTCGTCCTCGACGAGGAGGATTTCCGCGGCCGCTGCCGCGACTACGCCGAGGCGTTCGGGCCCGGTACCGCCGTCTTCTACGCGGCCAAGGCCTTCTGCTGCCGCGCGGTGCTGCGCTGGGTGGCCGAGGAGGGCCTCGGCGTGGACGTCTGCACCGGCGGCGAGCTTGCCGTCGCGCTCGCCGCGGGTGTGCCGCCAGGGCGCATCACGCTGCACGGCAACAACAAGCTGGTATCCGAGCTCGAGCAGGCGATCGGCGTCGGCGTCGGGCACATTGTCGCGGACTCGTTCGAGGAGATCGCGCGGCTCGGCTACCTGGCGGACCGGCACGGCGCGCGGCCGAAGGTCCTCGTGCGCGTGACGACCGGTGTGGAGGCACACACCCACGAGTTCGTGGCCACCGCCCACGATGACCAGAAATTCGGCTTCTCGCTGTCCTCAGGCATGGCGGACGAGGCCGTGCGGCGCGTCCTGGCGTGCCCGGGCCTGGAATTCGCCGGCCTGCATTCGCACATCGGCTCACAGATCTTCGACACGGCGGGCTTCGAAACGGCCGCGCACCGGGTGATGGGCCTCGCCGCGACGGTCCGCGACGCACTCGGCGTCCGCATCGCCGAACTGGACCTCGGCGGCGGCTACGGGATCGCTTACACGCGCGAGGACGATCCCGCCTCGGTCAAGGAGATCGCGCAGAACATTCACGCGATCGTCTTGCGCGAAAGCCGCGCCGCCGGGCTCGAGCCGCCCCGCCTCACCGTCGAGCCCGGCCGGGCGATCGCCGGGCCCGGCACGGTTACGCTGTACGAAGTCGGCACCGTCAAGGATGTCGACGGCCTGCGGGCGTACGTGAGCATCGATGGTGGCATGAGCGACAACATCCGTACGGCGCTCTATGACGCCGAGTACACGTGCGTGCTCGCCTCGCGTGAATCCGCGGCGCCACCCATGTTGTCGCGGCTGGTCGGCAGGCACTGTGAGAGCGGGGACATCGTGGTCCGCGACCTCTACCTGCCGGCCGACCTCGCGCCGGGCGACCTGGTCGCGGTCGCCGCCACCGGGGCGTACTGCCGGTCGATGGCGAGCAACTACAACCACATACCCCGCCCGGCCGTCGCCGTGGTCCGCGCGGGGGCAACCAGGATCATCATCCGCAGGGAGACCGATGCCGACCTGATGCGGCTTGACGTCGGGTGAGACGCCGGTCAGACACCGGTGCGACGTCAAGCTGGAGACGTCAAGCTGGAGACGTCAAGCTGGAGACGTCAAGCTGAGACGCCGGGTGTGGGACAGCCGCCTGGGGCGGATGTGCGGGACAGCCTGAAGGGAGCGATGCTGCGGTGGAGCCGCTGAAGGTGGCGCTGCTCGGCTGCGGAGTGGTCGGCTCCGAGGTGGTCAGGCTGCTCGGCGAGCAGGCCGATGACCTCACCGCACGGATCGGCGTACCGCTCGAGCTGGCCGGCGTGGCGGTACGCCGCCCCGCGCGCAAACGGTCCGTCGAGGTCGCGCCCTCGCTGCTGACCACGGACGCGATGGAACTGGCGACGCGGCCCGACGTCGACATCGTGGTCGAGGTCATCGGGGGCATCGAGCCTGCCCGGTCGCTGCTCGTCGCCGCCATGAAGACCGGCAAGTCCGTCGTCACCGCCAACAAGGCGCTGCTCGCCGAGGACGGCGCCACGATCCACGGCGCGGCCCGCGAGTGGGGTGCGGACCTGTACTACGAGGCCTCGGTCGCGGGCGCCATCCCGCTGCTCCGGCCGCTGCGCGAGTCCCTGGCGGGCGATCACGTGCGCCAGGTGCTCGGCATCGTCAACGGGACCACCAACTTCATCCTCGACCGGATGGACTCCGGCAACGTCGGCTTTTCCGACGCGCTCGACGAGGCGCAGGCGCTCGGTTACGCGGAGGCGGATCCGACCGCGGACGTCGAGGGCTTCGACGCCGCGGCGAAGGCGGCGATCCTGGCGGGCCTGGCCTTCCACACCCCGGTGACCGCGGCGGACGTGCACCGTGAGGGCATCACGGAGGTGACGGCGGCCGACATCGCGAGTGCCCGCGCCCTCGGCTGCGTGGTCAAGCTGCTCGCCATCTGCGAGCGCGGCGATGCGGGCATATCGGTCCGGGTCCATCCGGCGATGATCCCGCGCGAGCATCCGCTCGCCGGGGTGCGTGAGGCGTACAACGCGGTGTTCGTCGAGGCCGAGTCAGCCGGGCGGCTGATGTTCTACGGCGCCGGCGCCGGCGGTGCGCCCACCGCGAGCGCCGTGCTCGGCGATATCGTCGCGGTGGCGCGTAACCGGCTCGCGGGCACCCGTGGCCCGGACGCGACAACCTACGCCGGGTTTCCGGTCCGGCCGATTGGTGACACGCTGACCAAGTATCACGTGGCACTCGACGTGGCCGACCGGCCGGGCGTGCTGGCGAGGATCGCCGAGTCCTTCGCCGTGCACGAGGTGTCCATCCAGGCGGTCCGCCAGGACGGGCACGGAGACGACGCGCAGCTTGTCATCGTCACCTACCAGGCGACGGACGCGGCGCTCGCCGCGACAGTCGATGACCTGCGGGCGATGGACGTGGTCCGGGCGGTGGCCAGCGTGATGCGGGTCGAGGGGGAGGACAGCCAATGATTGGCGCGGCGGAACGGCCGATGATTGGCGCGAGAAGGGACGGCAGATGAACGGGGCCGCAAGGTCGGTGCGGGACGCTGTCGCAGGGCCGCAGGCGGGAGATCACCCCGCGCCCGCGCGCCCCCACTGGCGCGGGGTGATCGAGGAGTACCGCGGCCTGCTGCCGGTCACGGCGGACACCCCCGTCGTGACCCTGCGGGAGGGCGGCACCCCGCTGCTGCCCGCGCCGCGGCTGTCGGCGCGGTCGGGCTGCGACGTGCTGCTCAAGGTCGAGGGCCTCAACCCGACCGGGTCGTTCAAGGACCGCGGCATGACCGTGGCGATCAGCCGGGCGATGCAGGATGGGGCCAAGGCGGTGATCTGCGCCTCGACGGGCAACACCAGCGCGAGCGCCGCCGCCTACGCGGCCCGGGCCGGGCTCACCTGCGCCGTGCTCGTGCCGCGCGGCAAGATCGCGCTTGGCAAGCTCGCCCAGGCACTCGTGCACGGCGCGCGTCTGCTGCAGGTGGACGGCAACTTCGACGACTGCCTGGAACTGGCGCGGAAGCTGGCCGTCGACTATCCCGTGGCACTGGTCAACTCCGTCAACCCCTACCGCCTGCAGGGACAGAAGACCGCCGCATTCGAGATCGTCGACGATCTGGGCGATGCGCCCGACGTGCACTGCCTGCCGGTGGGGAACGCCGGAAACATCAGCGCGTATTGGCAGGGATACACTGAGTATTCAAAGATGGGCAGGACCGGGCGCCGGCCGCGGATGTTCGGCTTCCAGGCCAGCGGCGCCGCGCCGATCGTGCGAGGCGAGCCGGTGCTTTCCCCGCACACGATCGCGACGGCGATCCGGATCGGCAACCCGGCCTCCTGGCACCTCGCGGAGGCGGCGAGGGACGAATCCGGCGGAAGGATCGAAGCCGTCACCGACCGCCAGATTCTCGCCGCGTACCGCCTCCTCGCGCGCGAGGAGGCGGTCTTCGTGGAGCTCGCGTCGGCTTCCAGCGTGGCCGGCCTGCTGCAGGCTTGTGAGAATGGCCAGGTCCCGGTAGGTTCCCGCGTTGTCTGTACCGTCACGGGCAACGGGCTGAAGGAGCCCGACTGGGCGGTGTCGGGTGCGCCCACACCACCGGTGATTCCGGTGGACGCGGGCGCGGCGGCCGCCTCGCTCGGCCTGGCCTGAGGCGCTCCGCACCCGCAAGGCCTGGCGTCACCTAGCGCCGCCGTTCGGGATTATGATCCATAACGGCTGCCGCAGGGTGGCGCCGGAACGGCGCAGCGGGGGGTTCCGGGGGGTCGCCCCCGGGCAGGCAGAGTACGGTTGCGCAGGGTGGCGCCGGAACGGCGCAGCGGGGGGTTCCGGGGGGTCGCCCCCCCGGGCAGACACAGCGGCTGCCGCGTGGTGGCAGGGCTGGGCGCCGCGGCCTGGCCACGAGGAGACCGGCGCTACGGCGGCGCCGTTGTTCACACTGGCACGTTCCCCGAGGAAGCGATGAGCTGGCCTGCAGAGGCTGTCATGGTGCGGGTCCCCGCCACGAGCGCGAACCTGGGACCGGGTTTCGACGCGCTCGGCCTCGCGCTCGCACTGCACGACGAACTCGAGGTCCGCGCGACGCGCGGCGGCCTGTCGGTCGAGGTGTCCGGTGTGGGCGCGGACACCGCCGCCGCTGGCGAGGGCCACCTGATCGTGCGCGCCATGCGGGCCGCGTTCGCCGCCGCGGGCAGCCAGCCGCCCGGCCTCGCGCTCCGCTGCGTCAACCGGATACCGCACGGACGCGGGCTCGGCTCGTCCGCCGCCGCGATCGTGGCTGGTGTCGTGGCCGCCCGTGCGCTGCTTGCGGGCCGCGGCGCACCGGGTGCCGCGGAACCGGGTGCCGGGGAACCGGGTGATGAGAAACCGGGCCTTACCGACGCCGAGGTCTACGCGCTCGCCGCGGAGATCGAGGGCCACCCGGACAACGTCGCCGCGTGCCTGGTCGGCGGCCTCACCATCGCCTGGCTCGAGGACGGCGGCCCGCGCCTGGTCCGGCTGTCCCCGCTGCCCGAGATCAAGCCGGTGGTGTGCATATCGCCGAACGCGCTCGCCACCGCGCAGGCCAGGAAGGTGCTGCCGGAGACCGTGAGGCACGCCGACGCGGCGACGAACGTTGGCCGCAGCGCGCTGCTCGTCGCGGCGCTCACCGCGGCGCCGGCCGTGCTGCTCGCCGCGACGCAGGACCTGCTGCACCAGCCGTACCGCGCGCCGGTCATGCCGGACACGGCCGGCCTCGTCAACCGTCTTCGCGGCGCGGGGATACCTGCGGTGGTATCCGGTGCCGGGCCGTCCGTCCTCGCATTTCCTGCCGCGGAGTCTTCCGCTGGCTTGGGTGTACTTGGTTCAATCGTCAAGGAAACGGGTAATGGATGGCTCGTAAGCCCCCTGGACGTCGACAGGCAAGGTGCCAGCGTTCAGTCCGGCCCTCCCGACGCCACATCCAGCAATGCGCCGCGCAAGGCGTGGCCTGGACGCGGCCTGGGGCAGGAGCGGCCGGGCAGCGCTGCGTCGCCGGAACCGCAAGATCGTCCGTCTTCTTCCGCGACACACGGACAACTTTCGAGGGAATACCGTGGCCTCTCGTGGTGTTAGGCTGAGTGCTGCGCCAGATGCCCCGTTGCGGGGCAGGTGCTCGTCAGCCACTTACTGCCCGGCCGGCAGGGTCGTCGCGCCGTGGGGGTGGCCTCCGCAGGTAAACCACGACACTGGGCCGTATCCGCGACCATCTGGACGCGGCAATGGCGTGGTGAGTGGATCGGGCCTGGGAGATCTGACCGAGCAAACCTCCCCGATGATCTGGCCGTACCCGGATTCCGCCGCGGTAGCCGCGGTTGGGGTCCTTACACCTGGCGGCAGGTCGCACTCGCCGCCGCAGGAAAGGGCGTCTTCGACATCACGGGCATGGCAGAACGCGGCCGGGCATGCCGGCCGTACCGCACCACCGGGTCAACTGGTCGCACGAGTGACCGGAACCCGCTCCCTGGGAAGGACGCTTAGTGAGCGACACCACCGAACTCCTCACCGGCCCGGCAGACATGCCTGAGGCTACCCCCGCCTCGGCCGGGAACCCCGGCGAGGCTCCGGGCGAGGCTTCCACCGCGGCGACCAGGCCGCGGCGCCGGTCCGGAACCGGTTTGTCGTCGATGCTGCTGCCCGAGCTGCAGCGGCTCGCCCAGTCCCTTGGCATCAGCGGGACCGGGCGCATGCGCAAGAGCCAGCTCATTGAATCGATCCAGGCGCGGGCCATCTTGGACGAGCCCGCCAGTGATGGGAGGGTCCTGGATCAGGGGAGTTCAATTGCGGCACCGGCCACGGCCAGTGCCAGCCGCGCGCCGGCCGGCTACCGGTCCGGCGCCACCGATTCAAACTCAGCCAAGCGGGGCTCGCCTGCGGGAGCCGGCGACCCTCGTCCCGATGAGCAGGACACTATGCAACCAGATACATCGATGTCTGCTGACCACGGTGCCAATACAGGGGCCGGGGACGAACAGCTCAGCTTTGACCGGCACCGCACGGGGGAGCACACGGGATTCGCCGCGCCGCCCGGGGCACCTCAGACAGCTATCGCTGTCACGACGTTCAGCGGCCCGCAGACGGAAGCCGCGGCGGGCTCCGGCCAGTCAGGGGCCGACCAGTCAGGGGCTGGCCAGGCGGGATTCGGCCAGGCCGCGGGCGCGGCCGCCCCGCAGACCGGGGACACGCGAGCCGCTGACGCCGCCGACGGCGAGGCGCCACGCGGCGGCGACCAGCACGCCGACGACCAGCACGCCGACGAGCAGCGCGGCGACCGCAGGCGCCGTAACAACAACCGGCGGGACGACACACAGCGGCGCGACCAGCAGGGCCGCGACCAGCAGCAGGGCCGGGACCAGAACGCCGCCGCGGCTGGCCGCGGCGGCGATCAGCAGGCCGCCAGGCCCGATGACGACGGCGACGGCCAGGGCCGCAGGCGCAGGGATCGCGACCGCTTCCGCAACCGTAACCGCAACCGCAGGGACCGGCCGGACGGCGAGCCGGTGGTCGCAGAGGACGACGTGCTCATCCCGATCGCGGGCATCCTCGACGTCCTCGACAACTACGCGTTCGTGCGCACCTCCGGGTACCTGCCCGGCCCGCACGACGTCTACGTGTCGCTCTCCCAGGTCCGCAAGTACGGGCTGCGCAAGGGCGACGTGATCGAGGGCGCCGTCCGCCAGCCGCGTGAGGGCGAGCGCAGGGAGAAGTTCAACGCGCTCGTCCGGCTGGACAAGGTCAACGGCCTTGACCCCGAGCAGTCGCGTGGGCGCCCCGACTTCAGCAAGCTCGTGCCGCTCTACCCGCAGGACCGGCTTCGCCTCGAAACCGACCCGCTCGGCCTGACCACGCGGATCATCGATCTCGTCAGCCCGATCGGCAAGGGCCAGCGCGGCCTGATCGTGTCGCCGCCCAAGGCGGGCAAGACGATGATCCTGCAGGCGATCGCCAACGCGATCACCAAGAACAACCCCGAATGCCACCTCATGGTCGTGCTCGTCGACGAGCGCCCTGAGGAGGTCACCGACATGCAGCGTTCGGTGAAGGGCGAGGTGATCCACTCCACGTTCGACCGGCCGGCCGAGGACCACACGACCGTCGCCGAGCTTGCCATCGAGCGGGCGAAGCGGCTGGTCGAGATGGGCCACGACGTGGTCGTGCTGCTCGACTCCATCACCCGGCTCGGCCGGGCGTACAACCTGGCGGCCCCCGCGAGCGGCCGGATTCTCTCCGGCGGCGTGGACTCCACCGCGCTCTACCCGCCGAAGCGGTTCTTCGGCGCGGCGCGCAACATCGAAAATGGCGGCTCACTGACCATCCTGGCCACCGCGCTCATCGAGACGGGCTCACGGATGGACGAGGTCATCTTCGAGGAGTTCAAGGGCACCGGCAACATGGAGCTCCGGCTGCGCCGCGAGCTTGCCGACCGGCGGGTCTTCCCCGCGGTGGACGTGGACGCGTCGGGTACCCGCAAGGAAGAGATCCTCATGTCGCCGGAGGAGCTCAAGGTGGTGTGGCAGCTCCGCAGGGTGCTGCACGCCCTGGACGTGCAGCAGGCACTCGAGCTGCTGCTCGAGAAGATGCGGGAGACGAAGAGCAACGCCGAGTTCCTGCTCCAGGTCCAGAAGACCACGATCAGCTCGTAGGCCAGGGACGTTCGCCGACCAGGGGAGCCGACCAGCGGAGCCGACCAGGGGAGCAGGCGAGGCGGTCCCGCCCGACCAGACAGTGGGGAATCACCGCCGCCCGCACGGCGTTCCATCCTCTGGCAGACTGGTAAGCCGACATAATGCGGTACCGGTTCACGCCTGGACCCGTCGCGGCCAGCGACACGCGGCCCACGGCGACCCGGCGACCGCCTGAAAACCAGGAGTTTTTGACGTGAAGCCTGATATTCACCCCGAGTACGTGGTCACCACGGTGACCTGTACCTGTGGAAACACATTCACCACGCGGAGCACGGCCAAAAATGGCGTGATCCACGCGGACATCTGCTCGAACTGCCATCCGTTCTACACGGGCAAGCAGAAGATCCTCGACACCGGCGGCCGTGTCGCCAGGTTCGAGCGGCGGTTCGGCAAGAAGACCGCCGGCGCACCGCCGACGGCCAACGGGCGGCCGGCTCACGGGCCGCCGGCCACAAACCGTGGCGCGGGTGACTGACCGGGTACCGGCCGGTGGCTAACACCGGCCCGTACCCGCGCACCGACCTGGACCCGTTCGCCGGCCGGACGCGCCGGGCAGGATCGACAACCGCAATCGGAGGAACCCGTGTTCGACCAGCTCAGCGAGCTGGTGAGCGAGTATGAGCGCCTGGGGCGCGAGCTCGCCGATCCCGCCGTGCACGCCGACCAGGCGAAGGCGCGCGCACTGGGCCGCCGCTACGCCGAGCTGACCCCGGTGGTGCAGACCTACCAGGAGTGGCAGCGGACGGTCGGCGACGGCGAGACCGCCAGGGAACTCGCCGGCGAGGATTCCTCCTTCGAAGCCGAGGCCGACCAGCTGGCCGCGCGCCGGGCCGAGCTCGAGGAACGGCTTCAGCGGCTGCTGGTGCGGCGCGACCCTGCCGACGGCAGGGACGTCATCCTCGAAGTCAAGGCGGGCGAAGGCGGCGAGGAGTCCGCGCTTTTCGCGGGCGATCTGCTGCGCATGTACCTGCGCTACGCGCAACGACGCGGCTGGCAGACCGAGATCCTCGACGCCACACCTTCGGATCTCGGCGGCTACAAGGACGTCACGGTCGCGGTCAAGGCGGGCCGCCGCCCGCACCCGGCCGGCTCCGCGGCCGGGCTGGGCGGCGCGGAAGGCGTCTGGGCACGGCTCAAGCACGAGGGCGGTGTGCACCGGGTCCAGCGGGTGCCTGTCACCGAGTCACAGGGCCGGATTCACACGTCGGCGGCCGGCGTCCTCGTGCTTCCGGAGGCCGACGAGGTGGAGGTCCAGATCGATCCGAACGACCTCCGGATCGACGTGTTCCGCTCATCGGGTCCCGGTGGCCAGAGCGTGAACACCACCGACTCCGCGGTCCGGATGACACACCTGCCCACCGGGATCGTGGTGTCCTGCCAGAACGAGAAGAGCCAGCTCCAGAACAGGGAGCAGGCGCTGCGAATCCTGCGTGCCCGGCTGCTCGCCGAGGCGCAGCAGGAGGCGGACGCTCAGGCCTCGGCCGAGCGGCGCAGCCAGGTGCGCACGGTGGACCGCTCAGAACGGGTCCGCACGTACAACTTTCCCGAGAACCGCATCTCCGACCACCGCGTCGGCTACAAGGCCTACAACCTCGACCAGGTGATCGACGGCGACCTCGACGGTGTCATCCAGGCGCTCGCCGACGCGGACCTGGAGGCGCGGATCGGCGAGGCGGGCCAGCCAGGTCATCAGCCGGCCGAGCCCGGCCACGGAGCCGTGCGGCGGTGAGCATGCTGCTCGACGAGATCGCACGCGCGGCCGCGCGGCTCGCCGCGGCCGGCGTGGACTCGCCGCGGGGCGACGCCGAGCAGATCGCCGCGCACGTCCACGGCGTGACCCGCGGTCTGCTGCACACGGTCCCCGACAGCGAGTTCGACGCCCGGTTCTGGGCCGACGTGGCGCGCCGCGAGGCCCGCGAGCCGCTGCAGCACATCACCGGGCGGGCCTATTTCAGGTACCTGGAGCTCGAGGTCGGCCCCGGTGTGTTCGTGCCGCGCCCCGAGACCGAGGTGATGACCGGCTGGGCGATCGACCAGTTGCGCGCGATGGACGCGGCCGACCCGATCGTGGTGGACCTCGGCACCGGCAGCGCGGCGATCGCGCTCGCCATCGCGCAGGAGGTTCCGCGGGCGCGGGTGCACGCGGTCGAAGCGGAGCCGCTGGCGCACGCCTGGGCCGAGCGGAACATCGCGAGGCAGGCATTTGGCGGCCGTGCGCCGCGGGTGGCGCTGCACCCGGCGGATCTGGCGACCGCGCTGCCCGAGCTTGACGGCGCCGTCGATCTCGTCATCAGCAACCCGCCCTACATCCCGGACGGCGCGGGTGTACCGCCGGAAGTCGGCGAGTACGACCCGCCGACCGCGCTCTGGGGCGGACCCGACGGCCTCGACACCGTCAGAAAGCTGGCCCGCTCGGCCGCCAGGCTGCTGCGGCCAGGCGGCCTGGTCGCCGTCGAACACGGCAGCCCGCAGGGCGCCGCGGTCTACTGGACGTTCCCCGAGACCAGCGGCTGGCGTGACACGCGCAACCACAAAGACCTGGCCGGCCGCGACCGTTTCGTGACCGCCCGCCGCGCGGCGGCGGAGCACGAGGCGGACTCGTGGCACGAGCCAAGCCGCGAACACGTCCCGGCCACATGGCAGGATGGGCCGCTGTGAGCACAGCGATCCGCCGATTCGACTGCGCCGACCCGGCGCAGCGCGCCGAGGGCATCGAAGCGGCGGCCGCGGCGGTCAGCCGCGGCGAGCTCATCGTGCTGCCCACCGACACCGTCTACGGGATCGGCGCGGACGCGTTCATGCCGGCCGCGGTGACCGCGATGCTGGCCGCGAAGGGCCGGGGCAGGCAGATGCCGTCGCCGGTGCTTGTCGGTTCTGTCCGCGCCGCCGCCGCGCTCATCGACGACCTCGGCATGCACGGCCAGGACCTGATCGACGAGTTCTGGCCCGGCGCGCTGACCCTGGTCTGCCCGGCCAGCCGCACGCTGAGCTGGGATCTCGGCGAGACCAAGGGCACGGTCGCGGTCCGGATGCCGCTGCACCCGGTCACGCTCGAACTGCTGAAACAGACCGGCCCGATGGCGGTGAGCAGCGCGAACAAGTCGGGGCAGGCGCCCGCGCTTACGGTCGCGGAGGCCGCCGCGCAGCTGGGTGATCTGGTCGCGGTGTACCTGGACGGCGGGCCGGCCGCGGGCGGCGTGCCGTCGTCGATCGTCGATCTGACGGGTACGGTGCCGAGGTTGCTGCGTGCCGGTGCGATTTCCGCCGAACGGCTGCGCACCGTGGCACCGATCGTAGAAAGCACCGAGCCAAGCAGCGACACCGCGGCCAGCAGCGACGCTGACACCGCGGTGAGCGCCGGGACCGGCCACGACAGCGCCGCCGCGCCCGCCGACACCGGGGGGTCCGGGGGGTCGCCCCCCCGGGCTGGCAGGGCCGCGCAGGCGCGCGATGACGCGCCGCAGGCGGCCGGCGCCCCCGCTTCTGGTAGTGACACCGTTCCTGGTGACACCGTTCCTGGTAGTGACACCGTTCCTGGTGACACCGTTCCTGGTAGTGACACCGCGAGCGGTGGCCCCCCCGGAAGCGGCGGCGACGACCCTGCTCCGCCCGCTGACGGCGTCTCGTCGCACGCCAAATGATGCACCTTTCGCACGTGTGGTAACGCTGGTCCCACTCGCCCCGATCGCTGGGTTGGGCACGTCCTGATCGTCGGGCGCGTAGGCTGGCGTCGTGCGCGAGTACTTGCTCACGCTTCTCGTCGCGGCCGCGACGACCTACCTGCTGACACCGCTGGTGCGTCGGTTCGCGATCGCGGTCGGGGCGCTGCCGAAGGTCCGGGACCGCGATGTGCACGCGGTTCCGACGCCGCGCCTGGGCGGGCTGGCCATGTACGGCGGGCTGGCGGCGGCGCTGCTCGTGGCGAGCCAGCTGACCGCCATGAAGAAGGCGGTGTTCGCGAGCGGCGTCAGCGTTCCCGGCGGTCTCAGCTCGACCGGCAGCCTGCTGCTCGCGGGCGCGCTGATCGTCGCCACCGGGTTCGTGGACGACCGCTGGGGGATGAGCGCGGCGAGCAAGCTCGCCGCTCAGGTGGCCGCCGGCGGCATCCTGATCAGGGGCGGCGTGGAACTCGACTGGGTGCCGCTGCCCAAGGGCAGCGTGCTCTCGTTCTCGCCCGGCCAGAGCGTCGCGCTGACCATCCTGCTCGTCGTGGTGACCATCAACGCGGTCAACTTCATCGACGGCCTCGACGGCCTGGCGGCAGGCGTGGTGGGAATCGCCGCGTTCGCGTTCTTCATCTACTCCTACGAGCTCACCCGCGTGGTCGGCGTGTCGTACCTGACGCTGCCCGCGCTGGTGTCGGCCATCCTCGCCGGCATGTGCCTCGGGTTCCTGCCGCACAACTTCTACCCGGCCCGGATCTTCATGGGCGATACCGGGGCGATGCTGATCGGGCTCGTGCTCGCCTACGCCACGATCTCGAGCACCGGCAACCTGGACCCGGCGACGCTGCAGCAGATCAACCGTTTCCCGCTGGTCCTGCCGCTGCTGATCCCGGTCGCGATCCTGGTGATCCCGTATCTGGACCTGTTGCTCGCGGTGATCAGGCGCGCCCGGGCCGGCCTGTCGGTATTCGAGGCCGACCGTGGCCACCTGCACCACCGGATGCTGAACATCGGGCATTCGCACCGGCTGACGGTCCTGATCCTTTACCTGTGGGCCGGGCTCTTCGCGTTCACCGTGGTCATGCTGTCGATCGTCGGTTCCGCGCTCGCGGTGCTCTCGGTGGCGACGGTGGGCGGGATGGTCGCACTGCTGCTCGTGTCCATGCCGTGGCTGCGCTCCCGCAGGCTCACGGAAGGGAACCGGGACGCTGATGCCGGGCGGGCCGCGGCGCGGCCGGCCCGGCATCAGCGCCGCGCAGCGGGATCGCGTTCGCCTTCGCCCGCCGCCTCACCCGGCCGCGCGGGAAGTTTTCCGCCGTCAGCGGACAACTTCCCGCTGCCGCCAGCGGGCATCGCGCCGCCGCCACCGCCCGGCTGGCCGCCGGCTGGCGAACGGCGACCGCGGCAGGCATACGGCCCGCCGCCGCCTCCGGTCGGCTCCCGGCCGCCGCGAATGGACACGTTTTCGCAGCAAGAGGACGGTTTTGCCGGGACCGGTGACGGTTTTGGCCAGCCGCCCGACGCGGCCCGCTCACAGGCTCGCGTCAACGGTTACGCTCGGCCCGAGCCGGCCGCGCCGGACGGCGAGAGCGCTCCGGGTACCTCAGGCAAAGGTCTTACCAAGAGCTTGTGATACCTTTCACGAACAGCCGACGACCGCACGAGCCGCGCAGGCGACGGCAACGTCAGGCACCCCCACCGCGACCCACGAGCAGACCCACTAACCCGGAGCCGCGAAGATGCTGGCCAATGACGCCCGGATGCTCATCCGACCCGCCGTGGCCACGGCGGTCGTGGGCATCGTCCTGATCGGCGTGGGCGCCGTCGTCGACGGGGGCAAGGGCGCGCTCGGCGCCGTGCTCGGCGTGCTCCTTGTCGCGATCTTCTTCACGTTGAGCGTCGTGGCGGTCAGCACGGCCGGCCGCCGGTGGGGCCCGTCGGCGATGATGGTGACGGCACTCGGCACGTTTTTGGTGAAGATCCTCGTGCTGCTCGCGCTGATCGCCGCCTTTCGCGGCACGACCGCGTTCAACACCCGGTTCTTCGGGCTCACCGCGATCATCTGCATCCTGGCCTGGAACGGCGGGCAGGTGTTCGCCCTCGCGCGCAGCCGGATACCGTACGTCGTGCCAGAGACGACGCCCGGGGCACCCGCGGAAAGCACCGTGCCATCCGCGGAGAGCCCGGGGGCACCGGCGGAAAGCACCGTGCCGGACGCGGGCCACGTAAGCGGAGAGTCGTAGCCATGGGTGTCATGACAGGCCCGTGGGCCGGCTCGCCCGGCCGCTCCGTGGCCTGTTATAGTTTGCCGCGACATGAGCTGGAAGGACCGCGTGCCGGAAGACCAGTCGCGGCCGGGGGAGCAAGGCGACATGGGGCCACCGGCCGCAGGAGTCACCGGCGTCCGGCGCGGGACGGAACAGCCGGGGGTCACCGAGCAGCCGGTGGCGCGCAGGCCCGCGCGGCTCAGCCCCGGACCGGCGCGGCACGACGCGAACCCAGGCTGGGCGATCATCAGCTACCTGATCTCCGGTATGGCCGTCTACGGCGGCATCGGCTGGCTCGTCGGGCGCTGGACCGGCTATTCCGCGGTCCTTTTCCCGGTCGGCCTGCTGGTCGGGCTGGGTCTTACGCTCGCGTTGGTCATCTTCCGCTACGGCCGATCCTGACCCGCACTCGCCGCCCGGCCGCCACGGCTCATACCGCCGGCTGCCCGGCTGCGGTGCACCGCCAGCCGCCGATGTCGAAGGAGCTTGCCGGAGTGAGTAGTGAGTGACGCAGCGGTAACCGCCGCCGCGAGTGGCTGCCACATTTTCTCTGGATGCGGGTATCCAGCACCATCCCTGGACGATTTCAACTTCAAGCCGATCTTCACCATCGGCTCGTTTAGCTTCACCAAGCCCATGTTGCTCGGCCTGATCTGCGTGTTCATTGTCGTCGGATTCTTCTGGGCGGCGTTCGCCAAGCCGAAACTGGTGCCGCGTGGCGTGCAGAACCTCGGCGAGCTTGGTGTGATGTTCGTGCGTGACCAGATTCTCCGTCAGATGATCGGCAAGAAGGGTGACCGGTTCCTGCCATTTCTGGTGTCACTCTTCTTCTTCATCTGGGTGATGAACCTCATGGAGGTCATTCCGGTCGCGCAGTTCCCCGTGCCGGCCCGCATCTCGTTCTCCTGGTCGCTTGTCGCGATGGTCTGGCTGACCTACATTTACCTCGGCATCAGGCACCAGGGGCCGATCGGATACTTCAGGAACATGGCGATCCCCGGTGACGTGCCGTGGTGGATCCTGCCCTTGCTCGTCCCCGTCGAGCTTTTGTCGAACATCCTGATCCGGCCGTTCACCCTGGGCGTCCGGCTTTTCGCGAACATGTTCGCCGGCCACATACTCATCGCGGTATTCACCGTGGCGACCTGGTACCTGGCCAGCCTGAGCATCGGCGTTGTCCTCGCCGCGGGCTCGTTCGTCATGGTCGTCGTGCTGACCGGGTTCGAACTGCTGATCCAGGGCCTGCAGGCATACATCTTCGCGACGTTGACCGCCACCTACATCGCTGGATCTCTGGAGGCGGAACACTGACCGTCACCCGGCCTCCGGGGCCCCAGCTCAGAGCCAGTCCCGCCGGCGGACAGAGCCGCCGGTACCGAAACGAAGGAACAGACATGCTGGATCTCGCACCCCACCTGCTCGCCGCTTCCACCGTCGCGGGCCGGCTCGGCGCCGTCGCCTATGGCCTCGCCGCGATCGGCCCTGGCGTCGGCATCGGCCTCATCTTCGGGCACGCCACCGAGGCGATGGCGCGCCAGCCCGAGGCGGTCGGGTTGATCCGGGCGAACATGTGGGTCGGCTTCGCCCTCGCCGAGGCCCTCGCCCTCATCGGCCTCGTCGCCCCGTTCATCTTCACCAGCTGACCGGTGCCGCGTAGAAAGGTGAGCGCACGGTGATGTACCTCGCGGCGACAGCGCAGAATCCGCTGCTCCCCACCACCTCCGAGCTGATCATCGGGACGGTCGCGTTCTTCATCGTCTTCGGCGCGCTCGGCAAGGTCCTGCTGCCGAGGCTGCAGACGACCCTCGCCGAGCGGACCGACGCCATCGAGGGCGGCATGCACCGGGCCGAAGAGCTGCAGGCCGAGGCGAGGCGCGCGCTCGAGGAGTACCAGGCGCGGATCGCCGAGGCACGGCAGGAGGCCTCGCGGTTGCGTGAGCAGGCCAGGGAAGAGGGCGCGCAGATCATCGCCGAGATGCGCGAGCAGGCCCAGGGTGAGGCGCGGCGCCTGCTCGAGTCCGCCGAGGCACAGCTCGACGTGCAGCGCCAGCAGGCGCTCGCCGCGCTGCGCCGCGACGTCGGCGCCCTCGCCACCGATCTCGCGAGCCGCATCGTCGGCGAGTCGCTCGCCGACGAGGCGCGGCGCAGCCGGATCGTCGACCGCTTCCTCGACGAGATCGAGCAGCAGTCCGGCGCGGAGCTGCGGGGATGAGAGTGCTGCCCGCACTGGCCGGCCCTTCGCGGCGTGACGCGGCGAGGGAGGACGCGCGTTGAGAGGAACGAGCAGAACATCGCTGGCCGAAGCGGCGGAGCACCTCACCGCGGCGCTTTCCGGATCGGCCGGCCCGGACGGCACCGCAATGACGGCCGGCGGTGAACTGTTCGCCGTCGTACACCTGCTGGACCGCGAGCACGCGCTCCGCCGCGCCCTGGCCGACCCGGCGAAGCCGGGCGCCGAGAAGGCCGCCGTGATCAGCGCGTTGCTCACCGGCAACGTCGCACCGGTGACGGTCGAGATCACCGCGGCAGCCGTTCGGCTTCGGTGGTCGAGCCCGCGCGACCTGTCCGACGCGCTGGAGCAGCTCGCCGTCACCGCGCTGATGATCGCGGCCGAAGCGCAGGGTCAGCTCGACGATGTTGAAGACGAGCTTTTCCGGTTCGGCCGCCTGGTGGCGGCGCAGCCTGACCTGCGGGTCGCGCTGGCCAACCCGTTCGCGCCGCAGGAGCGCAAGCACGAGTTGCTGACCTCGCTGCTCGAGGGCAAGGTCTCCGAGGTGACGCTGCGGTTGATCGCCGAGGCGGCGGAGTACCCGCGGGGACGTAGCCTGGAGAGGACGCTGCAGGAGTACGTGCGGATCGCGGCCGGCCGGCGCCAGCGCGTGGTCGCCGTGGTGCGGACCGCCACGGACCTCAGCGCACGGCAGCGCTCCAGGCTCGCCGCCGCGCTGGCCGCGGCGTACGGCCAGCAGGTGCAGCTCAATGTCGTGGTGGACCCGCACGTCGTCGGTGGGCTCGCCGTCCAGATCGGCGACGAGGTTATCGACGGCACGGTGGCGAGCAGACTGGAGAACGTGCGGCGTCGGCTGGCGGGCTGACATCACTCGGCGTAGATCCGGTCCCGACTCACGGACCAAGAGAGAGGAAAGAGATGGCGGAGCTGACGATCCGGCCGGAGGATATCCGCAGCGCGCTCGAGCGCTTCGTTGAGGAGTACGAGCCGGACGCTGCCACGCGCGAGGAGATCGGCACGGTCGCCGAGTGCGGCGACGGCATCGCCCGGGTCGAAGGGCTGCCCTCGGCCATGGCCAACGAACTGCTCGAATTCGAGGACGGCACGCGCGGTCTCGCGCTCAACCTGGACGTGCGCGAGATCGGCGTCGTCATCCTCGGCGACTTCAGCAAGATCGACGAGGGGCAGCGCGTCCGCCGCACCGGCGAGGTCCTTTCCGTTCCTGTCGGGGACAGCTTCCTCGGCCGGGTCGTGGACCCGCTCGGCAACCCGCTGGACGGCCAGGGCGAGGTCAGCGGCACCGAGCTGCGGTGGCTCGAGGTGCAGGCACCAAGTGTGGTGCACCGCCAGCCGGTGAAGGAGCCGCTGCAGACGGGCATCAAGGCGATCGACGCGATGACGCCGATCGGCCGGGGCCAGCGCCAGCTGATCATCGGTGACCGGCAGACGGGCAAGACCGCGATCGCCGTCGACACGATCATCAACCAGCGGGAGAACTGGGCGTCCGGCGATCCGCAGCGCCAGGTCAGATGCGTCTACGTGGCCGTCGGCCAGAAGGGCTCGACGATCGCCCAGGTACGTCAGTCCCTCGAGGACGCGGGGGCGATGGACTACACGACGATCGTCGCCGCCCCGGCGTCGGACTCGGCCGGCTTCAAGTACCTCGCCCCGTACACGGGCTCGGCGATCGGCCAGCACTGGATGTACGCGGGCAAGCACGTGCTGATCGTGTTCGACGATCTGTCCAAGCAGGCCGAGGCGTACCGCGCGGTCTCGCTGTTGCTGCGCCGCCCACCGGGCCGTGAGGCCTACCCCGGTGACATCTTCTACCTGCACTCACGGCTCCTCGAGCGGTGCGCGAAGCTCTCCGACGACCGGGGCGGCGGGTCGATGACCGGGCTGCCGATCGTCGAGACCAAGGGCAACGACATCTCCGCCTACATCCCGACCAACGTCATCTCGATCACCGACGGCCAGATCTTCCTGGAGACCGACCTGTTCAACTCGGGCGTCCGGCCGGCCATCAACGTCGGCGTGTCCGTCTCGCGGGTGGGCGGGAACGCCCAGATCAAGGCCATGAAAAAGGTCGCGGGAACGCTGCGGCTCGCGCTCTCGCAGTACCGCGACCTCGAAGCGTTCGCCGCGTTCGCCTCGGACCTCGACGATGCCTCCCGCGCACAGCTCGACCGGGGTGCGCGCCTGGTCGAACTGCTCAAGCAGCCGCAGTACAGGCCGTTCCCGGTGGAGCGCGAGGTGGTCTCGGTCTGGGCCGGCACCACCGGGCAGCTCGACGACGTGCCGGCCGAGGACATCGGCAAGTTCGAGACCGAGTTCCTCGATCACATTCAGCGGGCCCAGCCCGGCGTCTACGACGCGATCAGGGAGACCGGAGAACTTACGGAAGAGACCCTGGCCGCGCTCAAGGAGCTGATGGACGACTTCAAGAAGACCTTCGAGACGAGCTCGGGCGAACTGCTCGTCAAGGACGAGCCGGTCGCGGCGCTGGACGAAGACGACGTCAGCCGCGAGAAGATCACCCGGTACGTGCCGCCGAAGCCCGAGCAAGGATAGGCGGCGGGATGGGAGCACAGCTTCGCGCGGTCCGGCGGCGGATCCGGTCGATCAAGTCCACCGCCAAGATCACCCGTGCTCAGGAGCTGATCGCCGCGTCGCGGATCGTCAAGGCGCAGCAGCGGGCGCAGGCGGCTCGCCCGTACGCGCGTGAGATCACCCGGGCGGTCGAGGTGGTCGTGAGCCGGTCGCGGTCGATCCAACACCCGTTCACGGCCGAAGCCGACAATCCGACCCGGGCCGCGATCCTGGTCCTCACCAGCGACCGCGGCTTCTGCGGCGCCTTCAACGCGAACGTGCTGCGCGAGAAGCAGGCGCTTACCGGGCTGCTGCGCGAGGAGGGCAAGGAATCCGTGACGTTCGTGGCCGGCACCAAGGGCATCGTCTGGCACCGGTTCCGCGGCATTCAGACGGCAGCGGAATGGCACGGGTTTTCCGACCACCCGACGCCCGAGCACACGCGGCAGATCACCGCGGCGTTGCTCGAGGCGTTCGACACGCCCACGCCGGAGGGCGGAGTGGACGAGATCCACCTCGTGTTCACCGAGTTCGTCTCCATGCTCACCCAGCGCCCGGTGGCCCTCCGGATCCTGCCGCTGGTCATCGAGGAGACGACCGAACTGCCGCCGGAAGGGCCCGTGCCGGTGTATGAGTTCGAACCGTCGCCCGAGGTGGTCCTCGACGCGCTGCTCCCGGCCTACATTGAGAGCCGGCTCTACTACGCGCTGCTCGAATCGGCCGCGTCCGAGCTCGCGTCGCGGCGCCGCGCGATGAAATCGGCGACGGACAACGCCAACGACCTGGTTGAGCAGCTCACCCGGGTGGCGAACCAGGCCCGGCAGGGCGAGATCACCCAGGAAATCAGCGAGATCGTCGGCGGCGCGAACGCGCTCGCCGAGGTGACCGCGGGGAGTGAATGAGAGTTATGACAGCGACCGTCGAGGATCCGGCCGCCGAGGGCGGCGCCGCCACCACCGCAGGGACCGGCCGTGTCGCGCGGGTCACCGGTCCCGTCGTCGACGTGGAGTTCTCCAGTGACCAGATGCCCGGCATGTACAACGCGCTGCACGTCGACGTCACGATCGGCGACGTGACCAGCACGCTCACCCTGGAGGTCGCGCAGGACATCGGCGACAACATGGTGCGCGCCATCTCCATGCAGCAGACCGACGGGCTGGTCCGCGGGGCCACGGTGACCGACACCGGCGGGCCCATCTCCGTCCCGGTGGGCGACGTGACCAAGGGGCACGTGTTCAACGTGCTCGGCGACACGCTCGACGTCCCGACCGACTCGATCGAGGTGACCGAGCGGTGGGGAATCCACCGGGACGCGCCCGCCTTCGATCAGCTCGAACCGAGGACCGAGATCTTCGTTACCGGCATCAAGGTCATCGACCTGCTGACCCCCTACGTCCGCGGCGGCAAGACCGGCCTGTTCGGCGGGGCCGGCGTCGGCAAGACCGTGCTCATCCAGGAAATGATCAACCGCGTGGCCAAGAACTTCGGCGGCGTCTCCGTGTTCGGCGGGGTGGGCGAGCGAACCCGCGAAGGCAACGACCTGTTCCTCGAGATGACGGAGACGGGTGTCATCGCCGACACCGCGCTGGTGTTCGGTCAGATGGACGAGCCGCCCGGTGTCCGGCTGCGGGTCGGTCTGAGCGCCCTGACCATGGCCGAGTACTTCCGCGACGTGCAGGGCCAGGACGTGCTGCTGTTCATCGACAACATCTTCCGGTTCACCCAGGCGGGCTCCGAGGTGTCCACCCTGCTCGGCCGGATGCCGTCGGCCGTCGGGTACCAGCCGACCCTCGCGGACGAGATGGGCGAGCTGCAGGAGCGGATCACCTCGACCCGCGGCCACTCGATCACCTCCATGCAGGCGATCTACGTGCCGGCGGACGACATCACCGACCCGGCGCCGCATACCGTGTTCGCGCACCTCGACGCCACCACGGTGCTGTCCAGGGCGATCACGGAGAAGGGCATCTATCCCGCCGTGGCCCCGCTGGACTCGGCCTCGCGGATCCTGGACGCGAAGTACGTCGGGCAGGAGCACTACGACGTCGCGCGCGAGGTGCAGCGGATCCTGCAGCGGAACCAGGAACTGCAGGACATCATCGCCATCCTCGGCATCGACGAACTGTCCGAGGAGGACCAGATCCTGGTCAAGCGGGCGCGGCGGATCGAGCGGTTCCTGTCTCAGCCGATGTTCGTGGCCGAGCAGTTCACCGGGATACCCGGGGTGTTCGTGCCGGTCGAGGAGACGATCGCCTCGTTCAAGGCGATCTCCGAGGGCCGCTACGACCAGCTCCCCGAGCAGGCGTTCTACATGTGCGGCGGCATCGAGGACGTGGAGAAGAAGGCCAAGGAGCTGAGCAAGGCGTGACCGAGCCCTTCTGCGGGGGAGTTGCCGGGGTGGGGCGGTGACCCTATTCGTCGCGCTCGTGACACCCGAGCGTGAGATCTGGTCGGGTAACGCCAGCCGCGTGATCGCCAAGACGCTCGAGGGCGACATCGGCATCCTGACCGGTCACGCGCCGGTACTCGGGGTGCTGGTGGCCGGGAGCCTGGTGCGGATCCTGGGCGCCGAGGGCGAGGATGTGACGGTCGCGGTCGTCGGCGGCTTCCTTTCCGTGGCGGACGACCGGGTGTCGGTCCTCACAACCCAGGCCGAGCTCGGCGGCAACGTGGACGTGCAGGCGGTGCGGTCCGAGCTGGACCGCCTGCTGGCGGAGTCCGGGTCCGGATCCACGGCCGCCGCGGAGCCGCCCGGCGTGGAATACGCGCGGGCGCTGCTGCGGGCCGCCGGGCAGCCCGACTGACGAGGGCCGCCGGGCGTGGGCGGGACACTGGCATTCGATGCCGCCGGTGTCTTCGCCGCCTTCCTGCTACTCGTCGTGCTCGCCGGGATCGGCATCGCGCTGCGCCGCGTCGTCCTCTCGCGCGGCGGGGGAACGGTCGACTGCGGTCTCCGCCGGAAGGCCGCGGACGGCTCCTGGCCGCCGTGGCGGCTTGGCGTGGCTCGCTACCAGGGTGACGAGCTGCGCTGGCACCAGATCTTCGGCGTGCTGCTGCGGCCGGAGGTGGTGCTCGCCCGGCGCAACCTGGTCGTCGCCACGCGCAGGCGCCCCGACGCCGTGGAGGCGGTCAGCCTCGGCTCCGAGGCGGTCATCATCGAATGCCGGGAAGGGCCACGGGCGCAACCGGTCGAGCTCGCCATGGTCCAGGACGCGCTGACCGGCTTTCTCGCCTGGCTGGAGGCCGCCCCGCCGGGCTCGCATCTGGATCAGATCGCCTGACCGGCCCAGCGCCTGCCAGCCCAGCGCCTGCCAGCCCAGCGCCTGCGGTGCGGTGCCCGCGGTGCGGTGCCCGCGGTGCGGTGCCCGCGGTGCGGTGCCCGCGGTGCGGCGGCTTACCGCTCGCCTCCTGGCTTCCACAGCTCGTCGCCCCGCTCGGCGTTCGCCTGCCGGGCCAGGATGAACAGCAGGTCCGACAGCCGGTTCAGGTAGCGGGCGGTCAGCGGGTTGACGGAGTCGCCGAGCGCGTCGATGGCGATCCAGGCGCTGCGCTCCGCCCGGCGGGTCACGGCGCGCGCCGTGTGCAGCAGCGCGGCGCCCGGTGTCCCGCCCGGCAGGACAAAACTGCGCAGTACCGCCAGATCCTCGTTGTATCGATCGCACTCGGCCTCGAGGCCGGTGATGTAGTCCTCGGTGATCCGCAAGTCGGAGCGGGCGCCGCCGGCCCGGCCGGATTCGCCGCCGGCGCCAGTACCGGCCCCGCCGCCGTCCTCGGTGCGGACCGGCTTGCACAGGTCGGCGCCGACGTCGAAGAGTTCGTTCTGGATCCGGGTCAGCGCCGCGGCTACGCCGGGATCGAGGTGGCCAAGCGCGATCGCCACGCCGATCGCGCAGTTCGCCTCGTCCACGTCGGCGTACGCCACCAGCCGGGGATCGGTCTTGGCCACCTCGCTCATGTCGCCAAGCCTGGTCATGCCGCCATCGCCGGTGCGGGTGTAGATCCGCGACAGCACGACCGGGGTGTCCTTGCGATTGCGAGCCATGCGCCTCAGCCTACGGCCCGGTCCGCGTGGTCGGCGATGCCGCCGAGCGGATGACGTAACTGATCACCCTGAGTAATCAATATCGTCGGCTGGGTGGCTGGACAGGGCGACGGCGCCCATCACTAGCGGACCCAAAGGAAAGGCGATCAGGATGTTGAGCTGGGAGTATTCACTTCCTCGTCACGATGTGGCATCGTATAAACGCGGATGGTGATCGACGTTAGGATTACTTTTCGCAACCGTTGGTCGCGGTGTCCCGAGATGCACGGTGGCCTGCGTCCGGTGTCCGGCGGATCTCGGGGGCCCGCCGGACACCGGAGTCTTGGGGGGGAGAGCGCGCTTCCGGCTGCCAGGCCGGGAGCGCGCTCCCGCATTCGGGCGGCAGGTCCGTCCGGCCCGGATCCGTCCGGCCCGGATCCGTCTGGCCCGGATCCGTCCGGCCCGGATCCGTCCGGCCCGGATCCGTCCGGCCCGGATCCGTCCGGCCCAGGTCCATCCGGGCCGGACCCGGCCCGGGTCCGTCCGGGCCGCGCCGTCTGCGCCATCCGCGCGGGCCTTGGGGCCGGCCATTCGGGCGGGCATTTCGGCTCGGCATTCGGCTGGGCTGGCCCATTTGCGCTTGATTGCGCGCGGGCCGGCCGGGCGTCACCCGGATACCCCGATGGGGCTGATCGGTCAGGTTCCCGGCGAGTAAGGTGACACTGATTGTCCTGATTTTGTTTCAGGGAGGTCGCTGTGTACGACTACATCATCGTCGGGGCCGGTAGCGCCGGCTGCGTGCTCGCGGCGCGGCTCACCGAGGACCCTGCCACGCGGGTGCTCCTCGTCGAGGCCGGGCCTCCCGACGACGCGGATCAGATCCGCATTCCGGCGGCGATCAACCTCCTGTTCAAGAGTGCCTACGACTGGGACTACGAGACCGTTCCGCAGGAGCGTGTCTCCAGTCGCCGGATTTACTGGCCGCGTGGCCGGACGCTGGGCGGATCCTCGTCCATCAACGCGATGATCTATATGCGGGGCAATCGCTACGACTACGACACCTGGCGGGACGAATACGGCTGCACCGGCTGGGGCTACGCCGACCTCCTGCCGTACTTCCTGCGGGCCGAGGACAACTCGCGGGGTGCCTCTGCCTACCACGGGGCCGGTGGCCCGCTGAAGGTGGAGGACCTGCGCCGCAAGTCGCCGCTGACCGCGGCGTTCGTGAACGCGGCCAAGGTGTTCGGGCTGCCGCCCAACAACGACTTCAACGGCCAGCGCCAGGACGGCGTCGGCTTCTATCAGGTCACACAGCACAAGGGGCAGCGCTGGTCGGCGGCTGACGCCTACCTGAGACCCGCCATGGCGCGGCCGAACCTGACGGTCCACCCCGACGCCCTCGTGACCAGGGTTGTCTTCGAGGGCGACCGGGCGGCCGGGGTGCGCTATCTGTCCCGCGGCAGCGAGGAGTTCGTGCGGGCGGAACGTGAGGTCATCCTCGCCGCGGGCACCGTCGGCAGCCCGCAGTTGCTGATGCTCTCCGGGGTGGGACCCGCTGACCACCTGCGCGATCACGATATCGACATCGTGGCCGACAGCCCGGGTGTGGGCGGGAACCTGTCCGATCACCCGGTCGTGACCGCGATGTGGCACACGCCGAAGACCCGCGCGCTGTGGGAGCAGGCGGGCCCGGTCAATCTGACCCGCTGGCAGTTGACGCACCGGGGCCCGCTGGTGACGAACATCGCCGAGGCGGGCGGGTTCAGCCGGTCCGATCCGGCCCTTCCCGCCCCGGACCTCCAGTGGCATGTCCTGCCGACGCCGTTCCAGCGGCAGGGTCTCGCCGATCCGGGTACGCGGGCCCTGTCCGTGCTGATCACACTCGTCGCCGTGAGCAGCAGGGGACGGATCCGGTTGCGCAGCGGAGATCCACGGCACAAGCCCGACATCGACCCGGCCTACCTTTCCACCAGCGCGGACATCGCCCCGCTGGTCAAGGGCATCCGGCTGGCCAGAGAGATCGCGGCGCACAAACCGATGGCCAAGATTTGCAAGGGTGAGCTCGCACCCGGCGACGACGTGCGAACCGAGGACGAGTTCCGCGAGTTCGTCCGGCGTGACCTCGGCACCCTCTATCACCCGGTCGGCACGTGTGCCATGGGCGGGGATTCCCGCCTGGCGGCCAGCAGGATCACCAGCGTGGTGGACACCGAGCTTCGCGTCCGGGGCGTCGAAGGCCTGCGGGTCGTGGATGCCTCCGTCATGCCGGCCGTGCCGCGCGGTAACACGAACGCCCCGACGATCGCGATCGCGGAACGGGCGGCCGACCTCATCGTCGGCCGGGCCGCGCTCGGCCCGGCCGATCCCGCTACCGCGCACGAGCCCCAGCTCCTGGCCGGCTGACCCAACCTCCCAACCTCCCAACCTCCCAACCTCCCAACCTCCCAACCTCCCAACCTGCCGCCCGGCTGAATCAAGCCCGCCGCCCGGCCCAATCCGCCCCCGGTTCTCACCCGGGCGCCGTCGCACCTGACGGCGCCGCGGATGGCATGTGTCATAGCCCACGCGATCCGCGGCGCCGACGGTTATCCACAGCCAAAGGCGGTATCCACAGCTGTAGGGAACGGTCCGTAGGCTTGCCGCGAGCGGGAGCACGCTGTCTGTATGACCGATGGCGTGAACGCGGCCCTGTCCGGGACGCTGGCACTACAGCACGGCCTCATCAGCCGCCGCCAGGCCTTGGCCGCGGGAATGACATGGGACGCCGTCGCGGAACGCTTGCGGCGGGGGCGCTGGCGTCGGCTGTATCCCGGTGTCTATGCGACGCTCAATGGCGAGCCGTCGCGCACCTGTCTGCTGTGGGCGGCCGTCCTGCGGGTCGGCCAGGATGCCATTCTCAGTCATCAGACAGCCGCGGAGCTTTACCGGCTGATCGACAAGCCCGTGCCGCTGATCCACGTGACAGTCGCCAGGAAACGGAGCATCGACCGCATTCCGGGCATCGTCATCCACCATTCCGCGCGGCTCGACGTCGCCGGGCACCCGGCGGCCACTCCGCCGCGCACCAGGATCGAGGAAACGGTGCTCGACCTCACCCAGACCGCGGCCAGCTTCGACGACGCCGTCGACTGGATTATCCGGGGGTGCGGATCTCGCCGCACCACGCCGCAACGGCTCGTAGCGGCGATGCGGGAACGACCGCGTATGCGCTGGCGGGCCCAGCTCACGGCGGGCATCGGCGACGCCCAAAGCGGCGTCAACTCGATGCTTGAGTACCGCCACCTGCACGGGGTCGAGCGCGCGCACGGGCTGCCTACAGGCAAACGCCAGGCCAGATCCGGCCGGCATGGGCGCCGTGAGTACCGGGATCAGCTCTACGACGAGTTCGGCGTGTGCGTGGAACTGGATGGGCAGCTTGTTCACTTTGGGGAGGCCAGATGGCGGGACATCCGGAGGGACAACGCGAGCGCGGCGGCGGGGGTGATTACTCTCCGCTATGGCTGGGTGGATGTGACCCAGCATCCCTGCGCAGTAGCCGAGGAGGTTGGGGCAGTCCTTGCATCGCGTGGCTGGAACGGCAGGCTGAGACGATGCGGGCCCACGTGCTCGATCACGGCACGAACCGTTGCATGACCCGCCCGCTACGGCCCTTATCCGTCGGCGCCGCGGATTACAGGTGCGATAGCCCACCCGATCCGCGGCGCTGGCGAGCGGGTTACTTGCGGTAGCTGCGCCCGTGCCGGAGGGTCATGAGCCGCAGGACCTTGTTCATCTGCTCGTCGGTGCGGGAGAACGAGGTGAGGTTCAGCGGGCTGGTGAACCGCTGGCGCGTGATCGCCTTGGCGCGGGACATTTCACGCAGCCCGTCCGCGCCGTGGATCCGGCCGAAACCGGAGTTGCCCACGCCGCCGAACGGCAGCGCAGGCACTGCCGCAAAGGCGATCACCGCGTTGATCGCGGTCATTCCGCTGCGCAGCGCCCGCGCCGCCGCCATGCCGCGCTTCTTGTTCTTCGCGAAGACGGTGGCCGCCAGGCCGTAGCGGGTCGCGTTGGCCTTGCGGACCGCCTCCGCGATGTCGAGTACCTTCGTGACGGTGATCGTGGGGCCGAACGTCTCCTCGGTGACCGCGCTGCTTTCTTCCGGCACGTCGGACAGGATGATCGGCTCGACGAACGGCTTGCGGACCGAGCCCATGTCCCCAAGGACGGTACGGCCGCCGCGCGCGACCGCATCGGCCAGGTGCCGCTCGATCACGTCGATCTGGGACGGCATGGTCATCGGGCCGTAGTCGGCGCCGCGGTCCTCACCCGGCCGCAGCTTCGCCGCCCGTTCGATGACCCGTTCGAGGAACGTGTGGTAGACGGATTCCACGACGTAGACCCGCTCGACCCCGACGCAGGTCTGCCCGGCGTTCGACAGCGCCCCCCACACCGCCGCGTCGGCCGCGGCGTCGAGGTCGGCGTCCGAGTCGACGATGAGAGCATCCTTGCCCCCGCACTCCGCCACCATCGGTGTGAGGTTCTCCGCGCAGGCCGTCATGACCTTACGCGCGGTCGCCGCGGAGCCGGTGAAGGCGATCTTGTCGACGCCGCTGCGGGCCAGCGCGGCGCCGGTGTCACCGAAGCCGGTGACAAGCTGGAGCACGGCCTTGTCGCCGACGATCTCGGCGAAGGACTCCACGAGCAGGCTGCCCGTCGCCGGCGTGTACTCGCTGGGCTTGTAGACGACCGCGTTTCCGGCCGCGAGCGCGTAGGCGATCGAGCCGACCGGGGTGAAGACCGGGTAGTTCCACGGCCCGATCACACCGATCACGCCGAGCGGCTGGTACTCCAGCACCGCCGTCTGATTGATCGCGACCAGGCCGCTGCGCACCTTCCGCGGGCCAAGTACCCGCTCTGCGTGCTTGGCGGCCCAGTCGATGTGCACAATGGCCAGGACGATCTCAAGCTGGGCGTCGGCCAGCGGCTTACCTGTCTCGGTGTGCACAAGCTGCGCCATGCGGCCGATGTACCTGGTGAGGTAGGACTTCCAGGCCAGCAGGTACCTGCGCCGCTGCTTCCAGCCGAGGCCGGCCCACCACCGGGCGGCGGCAGCGGCGCGCTCGACAGCCGCCCGTACCTCCCGGTCGCCGCTTATCGGGAAAGTGGCGATCACCTCGCCGTTGGCTGGGTTGACCGAGTCGAACGTTTCCGCGGGCCTCGTCTTGTCCTGTGCCGTCATCGCGGATGTCACGCTGCTCACCGCCGTCGCCGTTTGAAACGCGTCTTCTGGTTGCCAAGTAAAGCACCGGTTACACCCCAGCGTCTCCCGGCGTGCGAGCGCCGGATGGGGGCCACTTTGCCGCCGCGCCGGGTAAGCTTGGCCACCCTGTGACTGGACGACCATACGTGCTGCTCAGCTGCGCCGTGTCGGCGGACGGCTACCTGGATGACGCGACGGCGCCCCGGCTCGTGCTTTCCAGCGCCGCCGATTTGGACCGCGTGGACGAGGTGCGGGCCGGCGTGGACGCGATCTTCGTCGGGGCCGGCACGATCCGCAGCGACAATCCCCGGTTGCTCGTGCGTTCGCAGGCACGCCGCGACGACCGCGCGGCCCGCGGGCAGCCGCCAAGCCCGGCCAAGGTCACGCTGACCGCGACGGGGAACCTGGATCCAGCCGCCAGCTTCTTCACCGCGGGCGACGGCGGCAAGCTCGTGTACTGCGCGGCCGGGGCGTTCGCCGCGACCAGATCCCGGCTGGCCGGCGCCGCGGTGGTGATCGACGCCGGACCGCGGCCCGCGCTGCCCGCTGTCCTCGGCGACCTCGCCGGACGCGGCGTCGGGCGGCTGATGGTCGAGGGCGGCGCGAGCGTGCTTACGCAGTTCCTCGCGGCCGGGCTCGCCGATGAGCTCCAGCTCGTGATCGCGCCGTTGTTCGTCGGCGACCCGGCGGCGCCGCGTTTCGACGGCCCGGCCGGGTATCGCCGCGGCGCACGCGACCGGATGACACTCGCCGAGGTCGAGCGGCTCGACGACGTCGTGCTGCTGCGCTACCTGCTCGGCCCATCCGGCCCGGATTCCCGCTGGCTGCGCGCGGCGATCGAGATATCCCGCCGCTGCCCGCCGTCGCCGCGCGCGTACTCGGTCGGGGCGGTCATCGTCGACAGCGGCGGCGAGGTCGTCGCGACGGGCTATTCGCGTGAGCGCGACGCCGGCGACCACGCCGAGGAGGTGGCGCTGCGCAAGGCGTCCGCCGAGCCGGGCGCGGCGCGCAGGCTGGCCGGCGCGACCATGTACACCTCTCTCGAGCCGTGCAGCGTGCGCGCGTCGCGGCCGCGGACGTGCACCGAGCTGATCCTGGCGGCAGGAATCCGGCGCGTCGTCTTCGCCTGGCGCGAGCCCGCCCTGTTCGCCGACTGCCGGGGCGCGGAGATCCTCACCGCGGCCGGCGTCGAGGTCGCCGAGCTGCCCGAGCTGGCCGGCCAGGTACGCGCGGTCAACGCCCACCTGTTCGGCGCGGCTGAGCCCTCCCACGGCTGAGCCCTCCGGCGGCTGAGCCCTCCCGCGGCTGAGCCTGTGCTGAGGTTGCGCATCGCTCGGGAAACCCGCGGTGCGGCTCGGACGCGAACCCGATGACCTCAGAACTCGCCCGCGCGGCGCATCCGCCGCGGCCGTCCGTCCGGATCGTAGATAATCCGGTACGGAAGCGACGCCCAGGTGCGGGTCCATCGCGAAAGCCGCGGGGTCGGGTAGGCACGCAACTGCCCGGGCGGCCGCGGGCCCTGCCTCCCGCCGAGGTGCCAGGCGTCCAGTTTCTTGGCCGACTCGGCGAAGGCCTCGACCGCGGCTTTCGGGTCGAGCAGGCCGAGTGCGTCCGCCGGGCGGCCGGTATCCGTAAGGCTCAGGCCGAGGTGCTCACGGCTCAGTGCCAGGCGCAGTTCACGTGCGCAGACGCGCGCTCCGTGGCCGTGCCCGCCGGGATCGCGTGGCTCGCGGGTGTCCTCGGCGTCGTCGATGACCGCGCAGCTCAGTTCGGAGTCGTGCGTCCACGATCTCCGGTTGAAATTGTCCGACCCGATCATCGACCAGGTGTCGTCGATCACGCACACCTTCGCGTGCACATAGATCGGCGTGCCGACCTCGTTCTCGATGCCGTAGATGCCGACGCGCGCGCCGCCCGCCTGACGAAGCAGGTCCAGGGCCTCGAGCCGCCCGAGCAGGTTCGGCGGCATGGACAGCCGCCCGTCCTGGTCGGGGAACCGCGGTATGACGGCGATGAGGTGCAGGTCCGGCTGCGCCGCGAGGACGCCGGCGAACGACCTCACGACCGCGGGCGACCAGAGGTACTGGTCCTCGAGATAGATCAGGGACCGGGCGCGCGGCACCGCCTTCAGGTACGTACGGGCGATGCTGCGCTCCCCGCGGGGCGCGAAACTGTACCCGAACCACCGGTAGGGGTACGTGCGTACCAGCTGCACGGCGTGGCTGCCGCATGCCTGCGGGTCGGGTAGCTGCGTGGGCAGCGGGTCTGGCGTGGTGTCGGCGCGGCGAAGGAAGTCGTGCAGCCGGTGTACCGGATTGCGGGTGAGCGGCTGCGGGTCCTCCCACCGCTCACGAAAGACGGTCTCCGCGTCCCCGACGGCCGGCCCGCGGATCATCGCCTGCGCGTCGTGCCACGGCGGCGTGGGGCCGTAGACGGCCGCCATCGGCTGGCACTGTGGGTCGCCGAGGTGACGGGCGTCGTCTCGCCGGCTGTGGCACAGGTCGATGCCGCCGATGAAGGCGACGTCGTCGCCGGGCCTGGACGGGTGCCGCAGCACGATGAGCTTCATGTGGTGTGATCCGCCCGGCCGCACCCGCATGTCCAGCAGGCACTCGCCGCCCGCGGCGGCGATGTCCTCGCCGAGGTGACGGTTCTCGCTGGCGCTGAACTTGAAGCGGTCAAGATGCGATCGCCACAGCAGGCCCTTGACGATCACTCCGCGCCGCGCCGCGTCGCAGAAGACGCGCGCCACCTCGGTGCCCGGCCCGTCGAGCCGCTCGTCGGGGTCGCCGCGCCAGTCGGTGAACAGCAGCAGGTCGCCCGCTCGCATGGCGCGGACGCGGCGGAGCAGTTCGGCGAAGTAGACCGCGCCGTGCACGATCGGCCGCACATCGTTGCCCGTCGTCCACGCCGATCCGTCGCCGTGCCTGCTGTCGATCACGGTGGCGGGGTTGCCGCGCTCAGCGGCCGTCAGGAACCACTCGTCGAGTCGCACGACCACGGAGTACCCGAAATCAGCGGGATGATCCTGCGCGCGGCAAGAACGGCCGGCCCGCGGTCCCGGCGCCGCGTCGCCGTTCCGCGGCGGCACATCTACTACGGTAGGAGCCGTGCGGCTCGTCATCGCGCGGTGCAGCGTCGACTACGTCGGCCGGCTGACCGCCCACCTGCCCAGCGCCAGGCGGCTGCTCCTGCTCAAGGCGGACGGGTCGGTCTCCATCCACGCCGACGACCGCGCATACAAGCCGCTGAACTGGATGAGCCCGCCGTGCACCCTCAAGGAGACCGACGCCCTCTGGACGGTCACGAACAAGGCTGGCGAGCAGCTTGTCATCACCATCGAGGAACTGCTGCACGACTCACGCCACGAGCTTGGCGTCGACCCTGGCCTGGTCAAGGACGGAGTCGAGGCGCACCTGCAGGAACTGCTCGCCGCGAGCCCGGCGGTGCTCGGCAGCAGCCTCACCCTCGTGCGCCGCGAGTATCCCACCGCCATCGGGCCGGTCGACCTGCTGTGCCGTGACGCCGACCGCCGCGCCGTCGCGGTCGAGATCAAACGGCGCGGCGAGATCGACGGTGTTGAGCAGCTGACCAGGTACCTGGAACTGCTCAACCGCGACCCGCTGCTCGCGCCGGTGACCGGCATCTTCGCGGCACAGGAGATCAGGCCGCAGGCGCGCGTCCTGGCGGAAGATCGCGGCATCCGCTGCGTGACGCTGGACTACGACGCTATACGGGGCGCGCCGCGGGACGACATGACCCTCTTCTGACATCGAGCCCTCTCGAAACGGACAACGAAGCCCGGATGGACCCGTTTACAACCAAAGGCACTTGGTGGGTGCCTGGCGACCGTCGCAGACGGAATGCGACCGGGACCATCACTTACTCGCCGCAGACAGGCGGGACTCTCGATGTCTACGGCAAGCGACTGGATGAGGACTCCTACTACGTGCCCCTCCTTCATGGTGACACCGAGCGCGGTCGGGCAACCCTACTGGATTGCACCTTCGAGACAGCATCGATGAACCAGTTCAGCAGTAGCTCTGGCCAAACCTTCAGCTGCCAAGTTGTCGTCGATGGTGCGCATATCCGTCGAGACTCAGTCTTAGGGGAGGCCGAAGTCCGAGTGACCTACCTTGACGAATGGGGGCGCATAGGCAGAATCCAGCCCCTCGGGGACCTCCGTCAAGGGCGAAGGGATGTTGGGCAGGGGTTTTACTACCAGCGTGCACCAGGGTTCATGGCTACGCTGACTGATGGCTCGATGGTCACGCTCGGTGCTGGGCAACAAGGTAAGTTTGGAGTCACCGACGCCAGCCTGGCAGTGGTGCATCAATTTGATGTTCGCCTTACCACGCCCAAGACTCTCGACGAACTTCTCGACGGCTATGTGAGGCCGTTGGTCGATCTACTGACACTCCTGGTTGACCGGCCATCATCAGTGCTTTGCCTGAAAGTGGCCAAGCGGCCTCGCGGCAAGAAACAACTGGTGCCCCCGTACGGGTACCACGATGTTGGTCTCCGAACTACTGCCGAGCCATCCGCGGGCGAGTCGTTGCCGCTTCCCACGCAAATTATCCGATCTGATGAGTTCGCGTTCAGTGAGCAACTGCCTAAATGGTTTGACCTCGCGGCTAAACTCGGCGGGATTCGCGGCCTGGTCTTCGGACTCCGCTACGCGTCCGAGATGTCGGTGGAGAACCGCTACCTGAACGCCACGACTGCCGCCGAAGCGCTGCATCGAGCGACTTTCGAGTCTAAACGGGCCGAAGTCGGCCTCAAGAATCAGGCTACGGAGGACTGGCTCGCACAGTACCCGAAGGAGGAACGAAACCTTATCAAGACGCGGTTGAATCAGTACATCAACGACCCGAGCCTTGCTGACCGCCTCACCGAGCTTGTCAACAAGGCGGGCATCGCGTTCAGCAGTATCGTGCCAAATCCACCCGAATGGGTGAAGCTTGTTAAGAACGTTCGCAATGACCTCACGCACCAGGAAGGAGTTCCGAAAGTTCGTGTTACCTCCCGCCAGATGTACGTCTTGGCCGAGTCTGTAGCCCTGCTTGTCACCATCTGCTTCCTGGTAGATCTAGGCTTCACACCTGAGGATCTCCTCGACCGCCTACTCCGGCCAATTCGTATCCGAGTGCTGAAGGATGAGATCCGCGCCATCTTCCCGGCCTCTGCGTAGCGCCCAAATGCGCGAATCGACCCATCGTCACCGGCAAGCCGGGGACCGGCCTGCTACGACGAACCTTGGTCGGAGGACGGCTTAGCCTGCCTGGACGCTGACGGCCGGGTCGGCTGCTGGCCGGGCACGGCTCCCTGAGACCAGGCTTGGAGTATGCTCGCCACGGCAGGGGACACAGCGGGGAGGGGCTTGCCCTGTGCAAGTGCGGCAAGCTGGTCGGCTTGAAGTTGCCGGGCCTCGCGACCTGCCTTGGCCCTCTCGACGCGGGCCGGTGACTCATAGACGTCATCGAGCACTTCTGACATGAGGGTTAGGACTAGATCGGCGTCGGCCGGACTGACCGACTGCGCCAAGTCGCCGTGAGCCATTTCGTTGCCCAGGTAACGGACCTCGTGCGCCCCGTCCCGGACATGTGGACGGATCAAGCCCTGCTCCAGCATGGCGTCGATCTTGGCGATGAGCGTCTTCTTGGTAATGCCCTTGTCTTTGGCCGTCGCTTCGATCACCGACCTTGCCAGTAGCACGGCCGCCCGGCAGTTGTTACCGAGTCGGCACGTATAGGCCTCCGTAGCCGCTGCTGCGATGGGAGTCGGTACGTCTGGGAATGGCTTGATCTGAAGCTTCTTTGGCTCCTTCGGCACCCACTCCAGCTTCTTCCGCCCGGCAAGCCACGCTAGAGCCGAGTCGCTACTTTTCGGGTTGCCTAGCGCGATGGCGATGTTGAACGCCCCGCAGCCGTCGCAACGGAAACAGCCCATGACCCGGTGGCGGAAGAAGTCCGCGGTCTTGACGACGGCGGCGCCCTCGACCGGCGTCATGTGGGCCACTTGGCCGCAATCCCAGCACGTCGTGCTCGCCATGCTTGGCAAGTCTAGTTCGGTGAACCGACGCACTTGATCACCTGAAGGCTCCAGTCCAGCACGGACGAAGATCAACAGGGACCGGCTACACCGTGGGTCCGATTCTCGCGAAGGTACCGCTTCCACAACCAAGCCTAGACACTGGGCGGTGGAGGTCGAGCGACGCGCCACGCTCGACGCCGTCGAGCAGTTCCGCCGGTACCTGGAGCTTCTGAACCGTGACCCCTGCTGGCACCACTTGGGGGCGTTCTCGCAGCTCAGAGCATTGCGCTACAGGCTCGGACACTTGTCGAACATCGCGGCATCCGCTGTGTGGTGCTTGATTACGACGAACTACGCGGGATACCCAGCGACGCTATGACGTTGTTCTAAGCCTTGCCACAACGAAGCTATCGTCACGCACAGTGAAGACGAACAATCACCACGCCAAGGGTGCCCAGCTCAGCCCAAGTCGAACGTCCCACGCCGCAGGTCGGCAAGGAACGTACGCCACGCGGTAGGTATAAAGATCAACTTCGGGCCATCTGGGTTCTTACTGTCACGAACGGCAATGATCCTTTGCAGGTTGCGCGCGACCTCGACGCACTCGCCACCTTGACCGTTGCTTCTGCTGCTCTTCTGCCACACGGCACGGGACAGGTCGATCTCGTTCATCCCGTGGCCTCCTTACACCGATTGTCATGCCAACTCATCGGCTACACGAGCGATGAGAGCACGTAATGCGTCTACTGGCAGGGACGCCGGACGCAAGTGGTTGAACATCAGTCTATAGCGGCTGACCTCCTGCTGTTTCTCCAGATACAGTGCGCCAGTCTGGTACTCGATGTACACGACGAACGGGTCGGTCGGATCGGGGAAGCCGAGGATGGTGAACGAGCCATCCATCGCCGCGTGCGCGCCAACGCTGAATGGGATGACCTGCAGCGTCATGTTCGGCAGGTTGGTGGCCTCGACCAACCGAGCGTGCATGACGGCGCGCCGCCCACCGAGCAGACCAACGAGGCGCTGCGGATGACCACGCCGTGGGTGATCAACGACTCGACCATCACGATCGTGGCCGCGGCCACGCATAAAGGAGACATCATGCCGGACGGCCCGCGGACCACGATCAAGGGCAACACGACGACGATCAGGGACTCCACCGGCAACCTGTCCGTGGCCAGTGCGCAGGTGGCGCAAGTCAACGGCGGCGACGCGATCGACGCGGAGAAGATCAAGGAGTTCGCCGCCCTGATCAGTCAGATCGCCCCCACCCTCGGGCTCGCCCCAGGCGAGCAGGCCGAGTTGCAAGCTTAGTGCCGACGAGCTACAGGAAGCCGCGGACGCCCCGTCCCGTGAGAGGGGCGCTTCCGCCGAGCGCTTGACAATGCGCTGCGGGTGCTGCGGATCGCTGGGCCAACGGCCGCGCAGAAGCTGGCCGTGACGATGGGCGACGAACTGGTACGCGAACTCGGTAGCGAGATCATGCGTGAGCTTGGCAGTGAGTTTGGGTGCGGCTGCGACGGTCGGTCGAGGGCCAGAACCCGGGTCGGAGCCGTGAAGACGGACTGAAAGTCCTCGCCGCATGGCATCGCCTCGGGGCGGTCGGTTCGGTTCAGGCGCGTAACAGCCATACCCTTTCGGCATGCACCCCCAGCCCTCAGGCGAGCGATTCCGGATATGGCCACGAGCCTGGCCTTATGTGCGGATCTTGGTGCTCGCCGTCCTGCCGGTGCCGGATCTGCTCAGTCGGCATCGAGTCCGCCGGACGGCGGGCAAACTCATCACCTGTGACCGATGGCCGGGGATGGCCGCCACTGGCGCCGACGCCGCCCAACTCGACATTCTCCGGCTCCTGGTTCTGCAGCGACAGACCCGCCGGGCTGTCCGCAGCCGACAGGCTGAAGCCGCGACCATGCTCGCCAGGGCTTCCATCGAGGCGCTCATTATGGGCCTGTACTGCCTCCACGAGCCGAACGCCGTCAACGAGCTGCAGGGCGAGAACATCAGGATTATGCCGCTGCTGCTGGAGTATCTGTCGGACGAGGGGATGATCCCGGCCAGCGTGCTGGCCGAGTGCATCAGTCGGCTCGACCTTGGCAAGCCCGCCAAGGGGCCGTCCGTCGAGGTGATGGCAGGCCGCGTCGACAAGGCAACCAACGGTTCAATGGCGATCGACCTCTACAAGCGCTTCTACCGGCCCACGTCCCACCTCGCCGTTCACGCTGGCGCGGCAGCCCTGCTGCGTCACGTCCGCGGTGACGACAGCCTCAGCCGCCGACCCGGACGCGTGTGGGCTCGGCGCTCACCGGCCCGAATCGCCGACGCGTGCTTGGGCGCGCTCACCGCAGCCGTAGCTCAGCGCGCAGGCGCTCCATACCAGCAGGCCGTCCGGTATGCCGACCGGCACGCTGAGCGGGCCTTGACGCCGGTTGCAGTCATGGGCGCGGGCGGGTTCAAGCGGAGTCTTCGCCCGCGGCAGCTGATAAGGACGATCGGGCAGGTGCGCAGTGTCGGCGCCTACATTTGGTCTGGGGAGGACGCCGAGGAGCCCGAGGTCCGCAGAGCGCGGATACGCGCAGCCATGGAGTCGCTGCTACTGGACGCTGAGCCGGACATCCCTGCCGGGTCGTTGGACCCGTTTCTCGATTATGTGGCGGCGAAGCTGGCTGCCGAGTCGGCCATGGTGGCGGGATGATCAGGGGCGGGCGGGGGCTCGCAGGGTGCTGGGGGACGTATTGCAAGGCAAGCGTTAGCATACTGGTTTTTTAAGAGCCGTCGCTGCCGGCTCCCCCAAGCGCCCCTCATGTCGCTAGCGTGATCACACTCTTTACATGGCTTTGACGATCCCTGTGCGCTGCTGCCTTGAGGCGTCCTGATGTTTCTGTTAAACGACTACGTCTCGTAGCCGACGTTAATATAATCCGATCATGCAGATCCGAAAAGTGGTGGTTCGTAACTTTCGCGGCATCCGGGAGGCCGACTGGCTCCTGCCCACGAATCGTTTCGTATGCCTAGTGGGGCCGGGCGACAGCACCAAGACCACGCTGCTCGATGTGATCGGCTTGGTGTTGAGTGCCAGGTGGAACGTGCAGTTTACCGATGCTGACTTCTACGACTGCAACATCGACGATCCGATCGTCCTCCAGATCGTTGTCGGTGACCTGCCGCCGCGGATGCTGCGCGACGACACGCACGGCTACGAACTCTCCGGCATCTTGCCGAGCGGCGAGTTGGTCCACGACCCAGAGGACGGCGCCGAGCCGTGCGTGATTGTGCAGCTGAAGGTGACCGACACGCTTGAACCTGCTTGGTCAGTCGTTCGTCCAGGCGCCAAAGACGACGGGGTGCCTATCCGCATTGCGGCACGCGAGTACTTCGGCCTCTTTCGGGTCGACGAGCGCATCGAGACCCACTTGCGATGGGGCCGAGGGTCGGCCTTGACGCGGCTAACTGCCAAGGGGACCGGCGCGGGTGCCGCCGTGACATCTGCTCATCGCGCAGCCCGTGCCGCCGTATTTGACTCACCGAAGGGTGCGCTTCACGCCGCTGCGGCAGAGGTTGCGGAGGCCGCTGCCATTATCGGGGGCGCTGCCTTCACTCGGTTGCAGCCCGGACTTGACCCAACAGGCAGCTCATCGACGAATGCTCTCCTGCTCCATGACCAAAACGTGCCACTCACTGGACATGGCCTCGGGACCCGCCGATTGATCAGTCTCGCGATTCAAGAGAAGGCTTTCACCGAAGGCGAGATAGTACTGATTGACGAGGTGGAGTACGGTCTCGAACCACATCGTCTGCATCACCTGCTGCGTCACCTGAAGAAGCGCACCGAAAGCGGCAGTGGCCAGGTGATCATGACCACGCATGCCCCGTTGGCCGTCGAAGCCTTGCGAGCTACCGATATTTCGGTGGTGCACTGCGAGAACGGTAAGACGACAGTGCAGGTGGTACCTGGGGAACTCGACGACGTACAGGGTACCTTGCGCGCGGGCCCTTCGGCAGTACTGGCTCGTAAGGTCGCGGTCTGCGAGGGCAAGACTGAGATGGGAGTCGCGAGGAGGTTCCTCCAGCATTGGGACAGCCAGCGCGGCTCACAGGGCAAGGCTTCGCACGCCACGCTGGGTGTCTGCCAGAGTGATGGCCAAGGGAGCACCAGCGCGCCAATTCGCGCTCGGATTTTGCAGGAGCTTGGCTATCCAACGCTGCTCATCATTGATAACGATGATCGAGGCTCCGATTCGGGTGTTGCCGCCACTCTGGCATGCGGTGCTCAGGTTGTGCGTTGGCAGAACGGCAATGCCCTCGAAGATGAGATCGCCACGACCCTCAGCATGGCTGGGCTCGCCGCCTTCGTCGCCCTGGCCGCGGAGATCAAGGACGAGGAGTCCGTACGCAACAGCGTGAAGGATCGGCTTGGCGGGCCGAAGCTGTCTGGCCTTGACCCCTCTGAGTGGGTGGACGCATCCCGGTTGATCGACGCCGTGAGGGCGGCCATCGGTGCGGCTGCCAAAGGCAAGAAGATCAACGCGGAGACCAAAGAGGAGAAGAAAGCCTGGTTCAAGCAAGAGGAGGCAGGCGAACTCCTTGGCGGGCTACTCATTGAATACTGGCATGAGATCAAGGACACGCCGCTCGAAGGGGGACTCAAGAAGCTGTACGAGTTCGTATATAGCGAGAAGCTGCCATGAAAAGATCGTCGATCGCGCTACGCGGAGCGGCATAGATGGACGATGCTCTACGGGCAACGGCCTCGACCGTCCGGGCGGCAATGCCCTGCTCGATTGAGCTGCCCGCCGGTGCAGGCAAGACGCACGTCGTCGCTGCCCTTGCCGCGGTGGCAGCCGAGCAGGGAGACCGGGCACTGGTGCTCACTCACACCAACGCCGGGGTCGATGTGCTGCGACGGCGGCTGCGGCGGTTTGGTGTGAGCAGCGCAGCTGCGCGAGTCGATACCATCGCAAGCTGGTCTTTCGATATTATCCGGCATTATCCTGTGCTGTCTGGACTTGCCGTTGGCGCGGAGCCGGATTGGAAGCGATCACGGAAGTACTACGCGGCAGCAGTGGCAGCGGTCCGGACAGCGGCGATCCGTGCTGTTCTACGCGCGAGCTATGGTCTTGTGGTCGTCGATGAGTATCAGGATTGCGTGATCGAGCAGCACGGCTTGGTGCTCGCCTTGCAGGAATCGTTGCCGGTCTGTGTATTCGGTGATCCGCTCCAGAACATCTTCAGCTTCGGTGACAATGTGACCGTCAAATGGGGCAATGATGTCACCGGCACATGGCCCGCGCTCACCCTGCCTACCCATCCGTGGCGTTGGGACGGGCACAACGTAGCGCTTGGCCAATGGCTTATCGGAATACGGAACGACCTCTACGCTGGCCAGCCGATAGACCTCAGAAATGCTCCTCTGACGTGGAAGGTGGCTTCGCCGCAAACCTCTGTTAATGCCTGCTTTGCTCAGGCCAAAGCGAACGGTTCGATTGTCGCAATCGCACAATGGCCGAACGAATGTGCCTCCGTGGCAGCGAGAACCAATGGCTCTTACGGCATGATGGAAGAACTTGAAGGCAGTTTCATGCTGAAGTTCGCGGCCATTGTGGACGGTGATCAACCACAACTGATTGCATCAGAGACCCTCAAGTTTGCGAAAAGCTGTATGAGCAACGTCGCCGCGAAACTAAATTCGACTGTCGCAACCAAGTTGGGTAAAGGAGAGCCGGTCGCACATCTGTCACGGCCCGGCGCAGAACGGCCACTTCAACTGCTAACAGGATTGTTGTCAGATGCTTCGCCCACTCGGATCCGAGAGACGCTCGTCGCGATAAGTCAGCTTGAGGGCACCCGGCTATACCGTCGTGAAGCGTGGCGCGACACTCTCGAAGCGCTGAATGTTGTGGCGGCAGGGAGCGATCTGACAGTTTCCCAGGCGCTTAGTCGCGTCCGGAATCGCGTCCGTATTGTTGGCCGAGTAAGAGAAGCTCGCGTAATATCCAGACCTTTACTCATTAAGGGTCTTGAGTACGACCATGCCATAGTCCTGAACGCAGAACGGTATTCTGCAACTGAGCTGTATGTGGCATTGAGCCGCGGCAGGAAAAGCTTAACAGCCGTCAGCCGAGATCGCTATTTGCGGCCCACGGCTCCGCAGTTGTAGTTTCCAGGTTAAAAAATTTCGACGAGAGTGGATAGCCATTAATGTTAGAAGTGCGGATCTCTTGTACGTTTCCATAGCCACATGCCGTCGGCGGTGAACGGGCAACGCGCCCGGTGCCTATACAATGATCTTCTATGACGACACCTGGCAGCGGCGGATACACGGCCACCCACCACGCCGCCCAGCTGATGCGGCAGAGCGCGAGCATCGTGCAGCAGAACATGCTGCATCGGCGGTCGGCGGTGTTCAACGTTGTCGTGCCGCCGACCGCGCCCAAGACTACGAGCCTGGGATTGCAGATCACCAAGACCTTTACCATCCACGAGTCGGAGCCCGTCGAGGGATCGGTCCGGCAGTACGAGCTGCTGATCGACGACCAATTGGTGTGGAGCGGCATGGGTGATGACCGGGCAGATGCCCTGCTGGAAGCGATCATGCGGATTGCCGACCAAGAACCGGACATCCCCAACAACTAGCGCTTCACCGCATCCGCCGCTGGCTGCACGTCGGGCCGGTCGGCCACGCCGCACCGCCTGGCAAGCCTCAGACCGAAGGATGAGCCTGCAGCCCGCGGTGGTGAGTGGTCAAAAGCAAGATCATCACTCCGGGCGGTCCATCACCCCTTCCTCCCCACCCCTCCATACTCAATCCACTCATACGTCTGCTCCTCCGTGGCGGTGTCATCCGGCCGCCAGGTCGAGATCTCCACCAGGCCAGGCGGGATGATCTCAAGCCCATTGAAGAACCGGTCTACTTCAGCCTTGGTGCGTACCCGACCCCAGTGGCCTTGGGTGGCATTGAGCATGAGGTCAGTGAGGCGGGTGCGCAGCTCAGGGTCGGCCGAGACCAGGTGGGAGATTGCCAGGAAGCTGCCCGGTGCCAAGTGATCCATCATGAGGCGTACCAGGCCGCCCGGGTCGTCTCGATCCGGTATTTGGTGTAGGAAGGAGATGTAGAGCGCGGCCACGGGCTGGTCGAAGTCGATCAGCCGATGGGTATCGGGGTGGCTCAGGATGGCCGCGGTCTGCCGGACGTCTTCGAGCAGGAAGACGGTGCTGTCGTCCTCAGGCATCAGGGCCTTGGCATGAATTGAGACGATCGGGTCGTTGTCAACGTAGACCACCCGAGCATCGTCGTGGACGCGCCCAACGACTTGATGCACGTTGTTCTGGGTGGGCAGGCCGGTGCCGATGTCAATGAACTGCTTGATGCCATATTCACGGGCCAGGGCACCGACCACCCGGACCAGATAGTTGCGGTTGTTAATCGCCAGTCCTCTTGTCCCCGGCACGATCTTGTCCAGGGCCAAACAGGCCATCCTATCCGCCTCAAAGTTATTATCCCCGCTCAAGTAGTAGTCATACATACGGGCGACGTGGGCCTTGCTGGTGTCAATGCCTGGTAAGGCCGGGCTGTCATTCACCGGGTTCGTCCTGTTCTATATAGTCGGGCTGCCACACACGAAAAGGTCCCCCTACAGAAGTGTCCCCCGTGACCTGCGCTCTGCTTAGGGCAGGTCGAACTGGCCAGCCTTGACGCGGGCCACAAACGCCGGCCACTGCTCGTCAGGGACGACCAGCTTGCCCCCAGCGGGGTGCTTGGAGTCGCGGACGGCCACGACGCCGGGCAGGTTGCTGGCCACTTCGACACAGTTGTTATTGGCGCCACTGTACGAACTGGTGCGCCATCGTGCCCGAGAAAGATCCTGCTCCATATTAGTGCGACACACTGCCTTTCTGGATATAGTGCCATTTCCGTCAGGTATTTTCAGCTTACCGCAGGGCGTAGGTCCGCATCACGGCCCGCGAGTCGTCCGGTGGGATAGCCAACGCCTGGATGGCGCCCCAGACTTCGTCGTAGGCCCGGATCTCCTCGGGCTTCTCCAACGCCAGGGAGCCCATGACGTTCTCGACGTTGACCACGCCGGGATCGGCTGGATCGAGGAAGGTCAGCATGGTGAACGGCCCGACCATGGCCGGATGCTCGCCCGCGCTGAAGGAGAGGATCTGGATGACGATGTTGGCCCGGTCGCGACCTCGCATCAGGTGCTCGATCTGGGCCCGCATGACCTCGGGGCCGCCGACGCGTCTGGCCAAGACACCTTCGTTGAGCACCACGTTGACCTTGGGTGGTGGCGGACTGGTACGGGTCAGCACCTCTTGGCGCTCCAAGCGAACCTCAACCCGCCGGTCGATCTCCTCCATGGTGTCACCAGGCCGACCGGCCCGGATGACGGCCCGGGCATAGTCGGCTGTCTGGAGTAGGCCGGGCACCAGCTCGGGCTCGTAGGTGCGGATGGTGGCGGCTTCAGCTTCCAAGCCGATGAGGTTGGCATAGGCGCTGGGCACGACGCCGGTGTAGGACTGCCACCAACCGCGCTCCGTGGCCCGGCGCCCCATCTCCAGCAATTGCTCACGGTAGGCCCGGTCAGCAACCTTGTAGAGGTCCAGCAACTTGCGCAGATCCCGCGGCGTGATGCCCACCTGCCGGTTCTCGATCCGCGAGACCTTGGATCCCGGCCAGCCCAGCCGGCCCGCCACATCCTCGATCGACAAGGCCGCAGCGGTGCGGAGTTGGCGCAGCTCAGCAGCCAGCCGACGGCGGCGCATGCTGGGCGATCCAGCCACGCGACCCTCCCTTCGTTTTGCTCCATGAGCAAATTGCCTGATCGAGACTCTTGCCAGTGTGGGCAAGTTGCTTCAAGATAATACACACAATGTGAGGGTCCGCAGTCTACGGGTGACGCCCCACCCAAGGCATGTCAGCCAAGCCGCCAACCGGAGGCCGTCGTGTACGGAGCCAGTCGGTCACTGCGCGCACGTGATTCGCAACCAGACGCCACCACCAGCCAGCCAGCCGATGTCCAGCCTGCCTTAGGAAAGTTGCCAGGCGCAGCAACTTGCCGAGGCCAGGGGAGTTTTGTGGCCAGATCGCCACGTCAGCGGCCATAACCGTTCGAGTCAGCCGCGGGTGACCACACGACCCGGGCTGACGCTGCACCACCAGTAACCGGAAGGAGCCCCCATGAACGGCAGCCCGGGTGAGTCTGCGCTACCGGCCCCCGTGGCCATGGCTCGGGCCGCTGGAGGCGGAACCGGCACTGCCATGGGACGAGCCGTTGTCCGGACTCGTCTCCTGAGCGAGGCTCCGGTGTCGATTCTGCCTTCCCAATCCCAAGGAACGCCGATGGCCGAGGAGTGGCCGCGTCGCAGCTACTTGGCATTCGGTGCCCTGACCAGCGCAGCGCCCTGTGCCCGGCTGCATGCTCGGCACGTGCTCTGCGAGTGGGGCCTGCGGGCCATGCGCGAGAGCGTCGAGCTGGTGGTCACAGAATTGGTAACGAACGCCATAAAAGCATCACAGGTCATGGAATGGCCATGGCCGGTGCGGCTGTGGCTCATGTCGGTCAATACCCGTGTCCTAGTCCTGGTGTGGGATGGCAATCCGCAGCCACCCGTGCGGATGGACGTCATTGACGAGGCCGAGAGCGGACGCGGGCTGGTCTTGGTCGAAGCGCTCAGCCAGAACTGGGGCTGGTATGGCCATGCGGCGTTGGGGGGCAAGGTCACCTGGGCGCTTATTGCTGAGGACGGGCCAGGTCAGCAGGCGCCTGAGCCGGAGCCCAGGCCATGACGGCGGCGAAGCGGATCTGTGGCCTGCCGCCGCACGCGGCTGTCGCGGTATAACCGGCAGCAAGTCTGCGCGCAGTGCACCCGGGCAGCCCGCGAAACACCGGAGCCATTGCCCGTGACGCCGCAGTGGCCAACGTGGCTGTGGGGATCGGCACCCATGTGCGAAGTGCTGGCCCGCGGTGATCTGGGCACCGCGGTCGCCATGTTCCGGGTGGCCGCGCAGCTGTCGCAGCAGGAGCTAGCCGAGCTGACCGGCTGGTCGCAGGCCACGGTGAGTCTGGTGGAGACCAATCGCCGTGGCACGCTGTACGACATCCGCGAGTTGCTGAAGTTCGCGGACAGCGTCTGCATGCCCCGGGAGGCCCTGCTGCCGCTGATGCTGTCCCGCCCGGTGGTGCTGGTGAGCGCGGAGCTGGCAGCGGTCTGCTGCTCGGCGAGGAGGTCAGCGAACTCTTTAAGGCCGTCCGCAAGCAACAGAATATGCGAGTGGATCAGAACTCGAAGATCGGTAGCGTTGAAGAAGAGCTCGCCGATGTGCTGATCTACCTCTGTGCTATCGCCAATCGGCTGGACATCGATTTGGAGCTGGCACTGCGCAAGAAAGAGAAGATCAACGAGCAGCGCCGCCGGACGTAGACGATTCTAGCTTCCTTGGCCACGAGCCTATCCAACATTGCTCGGCCTGACTCGCCAGTCGTCGATCTGGGCCGGCAACGACGTCACGCTGTGGCCCGGGTGAGTCGCAGACCCTCACGGTCACCTACCACTCGGCGGATCTGCGGGGCGCGACCCGGTCGTCAGCGTCTCCGGCTGGAACGTCCCACAACCGGCGTCCCGGCGCCGGCGAGCGGACCGGCGCTCACAACCTGGCTGCCTCGTCCCCAGGTGACCGCACAATATAAGGGTGGCGAACAGCGGGAAGCGCGAA
>WNFJ01209495.1_pt1 | contig 45681 bp, 39 predicted proteins | sample 5400461 | NCBI WGS metagenome assembly WNFJ01 (sample SAMN13153349, study PRJNA577476) | soil metagenome | isolation source: 115 cm saprolite on Douglas fir-dominated hillslope | place: USA:California | collected 2013-09-17
CTGATGTCAGAGGCGCGAGAGTTCGGAAAACAGGCCGATGACCAAAGCGTGCTACTCGTAAGATGGCGCTAGCCAGTTTCCGGCTATTTTGTATTTCTGCCGTCCCCAGCAAGTCGTCTGCGGTAAGCCGGAGTGCCAACGTCGGCGCCGCACCGATTATCACCGCAAGAAACTTGCGACTGACGCCGAGTATCACCAGGTCGCTTTGGAAAGTCAGAAGCAGTGGCGAGAGGAACATCCTGACTATCAGAAACAGTGGCGGCGGCAGAATCCGCAACGGGTGGAAAACAACCGTGAACGTCAGCGGCAGCGGGATCAGAAGCGACGCCTGCGGCGGCGTCTTCTTGACAAGAACAACTTAGCTTTGGATCTAAAGCATTCGGTTTCAGAGGTTCGCCGTTGGGACCCAAACTGTGCGATCTTGACAAGAACAACTTAGCTTCCGCGCAAGTCCTGATTCTGCAATCGCTTAGTCTTTCGCCGGCGGGGGTCGCTCCATCTTGACTAGAACTTGAAGCGAATGCATGCGTCCTCAAAAAGCGAAGTGGGCTGTTTCCGGTCGAGCAAAGGATTCTCGCAGGCCACCGTAACTGAGGCACCTGCCACTGTCCAGAGACGGCATTGAAGTTGGTTCCTGGAGCTATGTAACCTGCAATGACACGGCGGCGGTTGCCGAGCGACGACGCAGGTCGCCGGCCAGTCGCAGGTCGGCTACACATTTGATAACGGCAACCGGTTGACGCAAATCGCCCAGGGCACGAGCGCCATCGGATTTTCTTACGACAATGCAAACGACCGATGCCACGGCAAGTGAACAAACGCTGTTCTGGCATTCGTTACGCGGACCCTTAAGATTAGGCAGCCTCAGTCTGCCCCGCCGTTTGCTGCCATAGGGTCATTTCTGCGCTGCCGCTTCATCGGCCTTCACTTTTGCCAACTGGGCACCCAGCTGTAATTGGATTTGTTGTTGGCGAGTTGCGGGAAATCCGCATTGTTATCGTCTCCGCGTCGGGCGATAGCGTCCGAGCCTAGCCGGAGCATATTTCGCGGTTTCTTCTTCGAGCATTTGCTGATGGCGAATCAGAGCGCTGGTGAGGTCGCCCTGCTCCGCCAAGGCTTTCAATTGTTCTCGCATCACTAACTCACGCGGCTTTGGACTCGACGTAACGAACGTGTAGATCCCGTAGCGGGCATCGTCGGCCACGTCATCGAGTGGATCACCCGGCACTTTCAGGACATCTCCTGGCCTTTTCTCATCGTGCATGCGACTGGGAATTGACTCGATCAGTTTCGGGCAGGTATCGGCAATCTGCCATTCCCCCTTCTGCAGCATTTGGTACATCAGTTGCCAGCCGCCGATTCTGTCGTTCGACGCCGGGATCACCCCGAGATCATAGGGTTCAAGCACTTCGTTGATCTGATCGGCAATGGTGTGACCATCCCCGATATTCTTGAAGTTCGAGGGATCGAGATATACGGCCAGAATCTTCCGGCGTTGCCCCTGTGTAGTTGGTGCGACCAGGCGCCTGACCACCTCTCCGGCAAATTCATAGGCAGGCAAGTGTGGGGCCACGAACTCCCCGACGGTCTTGATCTTTCCGTCTTGGGTGCGGACATGAAGATGTGCCGACGCACTGGATTTGCCAAAGCCATAGTCCAGACTCAGAAAGTACGCGTCCCACCACTCGGCGCCGACCATGGCATAAGGGATGACCATCCTTGAGGCGTTCCAGTTAGCAAAGTACGCCCCCTGGAGTTCGCACCAGCAGCCTTGCTCCATAGCAGCGGAGAGCGATCCCGACATCATTCGCAAGCGGTAAACGTACTTGTCATCGAGCAGGTTGTGGTCGCTGAGGCGGCCGGGGATAAAAGCAATCGAGAAGCCGTTGCCGTCGGGATCTTGCAGTGGATATTCGTCAGAGGGCCAGGAGGGCCAGTGCGCGTCCCAGTACAATTTGCCCGGCTCAGCGCAGTTTTTTGGATGGTGGACAGGGCAGGCACCGCGCAGGAACATCCTCTTGTGCCAGGCTGCGCCGGCACTTCCTGGATTGCTCGCCAATCGCATTCTCAACCGCAGGCCTGAATCAGTTGAACTGAGCCGGCCAAGCATGTTCCTTACCTGATACTCGGCGTGGAAGGTCGATTCGTCGAAGCCGATGAAGCTGTAACGAGGCCCCAAGTATTCCCAAATGTCTTTGTCGCTGGAGATGTAGGCCAATCGGATCTTCGCGCCTGACGGGAAGGTCCATGTCCACGAAGGCTGACCGACATAGGTGGCCCCCATGGGCTTGTACAGCTTGTGGGTCTTGTCCACGATGTCCGTCATTTGCGTGAACTGCTGACGGAAAATGATTGCCCTCAAATTCGGATTGCCCGATTCCCGCGCAGCATCGACCAGCATGGTCTCGGTTTTCAGAGAGCCCGCAGCGCCACCGAAAAATAGGATGTCCGCAGGGGAGTCCAGAGCGGCCTTTTGTGCCGCGGTTTTCGGAGACCAGCCCGGGGGATAGACGTCAACCGCAGCTTCGCGAACGCTTTCCCTCAGCAAGATGCGTGCGGCTGCCCGCGATTGCAGGGAGCCCAGCGGAAAGTCCGCAGGACCGAGAACTGTTGCACCCTCGATCTTTCCATGTTTCTTGAGACTCAATAATTTAGGGTTCATCTGGTGTCCCTCGACTGTCGGTACCTGTTGCACCTATCGCGTCCTCAAACCAAGCTGGCAATGTGCCCTCTTTGGCGTATGTTTCCATTTCGTCCCGCGTCATGCGCTCGAACAACTCATTCACATTGATGGTCTCGCTACGCTCTACCCAATGACCGGCCGCGTTGATCTTCGAGTAGGCTTGGACGGCTGCGACAACAGCCGGTGCGGTGGCGTCAACCTCGCCAGCTTGCTCGATAATTCTTTCCAGGGCCGCGCGAATGTTCCTCTGCCGTTTTGTAAATAGACCCAGCACGTGCGCGTGCCGGTAGATCGCATCGCGGCTCACCGAATACTCTCTGGCGAGCCGCGACGGGCTGGCCCAGTTCACGAAAGCCTGCTCGATTTCTTCGCGCTTCGTGTGCGTACAGATAGTGCAGTGGTGCTCATGGCGGCCGCGGCTCGCACGGATCCCACCACGAGTGCCTTTGCGTTGCCCGTTCATGTTGTCACCTCGACTTTCACTCCCACGGATTCCAATCGCTCCACCAAGGTACGGACGGGCCAGTTCCCCGCACCCAAGCAATCGCCCTTAAGGGCACATTCCAGTTGTCGCATAGTCGTGCGAATGAATAGCGGGACATCGTTCACGATTGTGCAGGTCTCGATTGCAACTGGCGGACGCTTCATGTCCCAGCACAGCAGCTTCACACCTTCCGGCATCCCCTGTGGTTCGCTCTGTGCCGTTTTCTCGAACGCGACTGCATACGGGTCGGGATGGCACCTCCCGCAGACCTGTGAACCGTCGTCATGGGACCACCAAATTGCCTGGGCATGATGGATATAGCAGCCCTTCTGCCACGGCATCTCGATCATTGCCGCATACTTAGGCTCGATAATAGGAAGAATCTCGCAAGTGGCGCCTTCAGAACCCCCAGAAAGGATTTTTGAGGGTTTTGGGGGTTCAGGGTCGGCAGTCTTTTCTATTAGTTGGCCCTTCGGGACCCAAGTCAGCCAGCGTGAAGTGCTCACTTTGACCTCCCTGAGACCTTGGGGTTGATGACGTACATTTCGCTCGGGCGCCCCTTGGTCTGTTGATCTAGCGCCACACGTCGGACCCACCCGGCGTCCTGTAGGATGGAGAGCGCTCGCCGGGCCGCGTCAGGCGTGGACAGATCGCGCCAGTCATTCTGGTACACGTCGCGAACGGTAAACATTCCCTCATCGCGTTTCCAGCCGCCGCCGAGGCGACGCCCGAGTTCAGCAGCCGCCTGTCTTTCCGGCGAAATTATCATCGAGTAAATGCGCCGTGCGTGCGACTCCAGGTAATCGCACCACGCAGCGGCCTGCTTTGCATGTTGAAGTGAGATCAAGCCTGCTCCACCGTCCGCCAGTTCGAACAGCAGCGCGAGCGAAGGCATAAGGCTCCGATACTTTGCTAGGTGACTGACAAGCGCCGGGTGTAAGCCAACGCCGCGCAACTGGCTTTCCAAGTCGCTCAGCCAAGCAACGAATAGCTCTTGGGCCTCGGCGTCGAAGCGGAACCTGAGCGGCTGTGCCGCGTCAAGGTGGGCCAGGCGGTGATATATGTGTTGCGCGCTCAAGATTGCTTCCCGGGGTGGCACACGATCCACATAACGCCAGTTCTGCGGGATGTCGGGATAGACAAGCACCTGAAAGCGCTGGAGTAGGCCATCATTCAGCGGGCCATCCTGCACGGCATCGGCCAAGTAGCTTCGCAGTCGTGCGGGCTGTATCCCGCCAAGCATGGACACGCAGCAGGCGTCCACATGGATACTGCCGCGTCCGATGCGATCCACAGTGTAGCCGGTATCACCATTCCAAGCTGACAAGAAGAATCCGCGCTCACCCTCACGTCCCGGCTTGTCCAGCGTGGCCAGCCATCCCGATAGCTCATCACGGATCACTAAGACACCCGCAGGGTTGTCGCGCATAATTTCGTGAAGTTTTTCGGACGTGGCATCCTGCGTAATTAGTCGTCCGCATACCGGCTCTGCGATTGAGCCATCGGGGCGTACTGGCGTTTCCTTGCCGCGCTTCTGCGCAGCTTTGTATTGCTCCCGCCAAGCCGCCTTCCGTAACTCCGCCTCTTCCTGCTGTTGTTGAAAGTCACTGATAGCGGACTTATGCTCCGCGCGCCACAGCGCTTCAATCTGGGCGAGCGGTTGAGTCATTGCAGAGATCACCGGCGATTTCATCAGCCCTGGCGGGGCGATAATGCCGCCCCATAGATTGGGCAACACGATCCACGAAGTATCGGCCACCTTGGGCTGTATCGTCGCGCGTCTGTTGGTGACGCCCGCGAGACAAAGAACCGCACTCACAGCGGGATAGTCCAGCGGCACCTGCATCCGTTCTGCGGTGTCCTCTACGAGAGGGCGCAATGAGTCCGGCAGCAGCTCGATGTCGCATGCCTGTACAGCTGGTAATTCACCGCCGAGCGGCTCTGGCTCAGGCCAGTCATCCTGTACCGTTTGTGACGCTACAGGGGGCACTCGTCGGGCTGACAAGTCCTGCCCCTTGTGGCCTAGTCTTTCGACCTCGGCCAGTAGCGCTGGGTCGCGTTCAAGCAGCGTGCGATGGTCATATAGCTCGTGGCTGCTCATAGCAGCACCTCCACGCGCCGGGCATCAGCGGTACGCACGTATCGTGCCCGGTGCACCGCAGCAGCCATCTGCGCTCGCGTCTCGGGATGGAGCGCGTATCGCGCACGCTCCACGGGGGCGGCAGAGGTGAGCAAAGTGTAAGCGGGCAACAAATATTCATCTCGCAACACACATGCCGCCTGCGCCCGCTGCCACTGCCGTTCATCCCATGGTCCCGGCGTGGCCAGCACACGCTCGCATTCGAGGATTCGGGCGCAGCACTCGACCCTTATTGCGCGCTCCAGAGCAATGAGTTTTTGCGCTGCGGTCTCCAAGCGCTCGCGCTGCCGCTTACGCTCAGCTAACTGTTTACGCCAGTTGTCTTGCTGGCGGTCATCCAGGCGGATCCCCGCTAGTTGCGCGATATATCGCAGCGCGCTTGGGAAGTCGCAGCGGTTCACTGCGCGCACAAGCGCAAGCACGTCCCCACCTTCGTTGCAGCGGTGGCAGCGCCAAAGTCTCTCGGTGAAAGCGATCGTCCCAGTAGAATTGCCCTTGCACAGCGGACAATCAGCACGTTTGGAGTTGCGAACGCGGACGCCGAGCCTTATGAAAACGTGACGCATCGAAACCATCCGTGCAATGTCGCGGGCATCAAGGCGCACGTTCATTGGCGCTCCAGAGCCGGTACCGTACCGCGCTCGATGAGCTTCTGCACAGTCTCGGGCTTGAAGCGAATTGAGCGTCCCATGCGGACGAAGTCGATCTGCCGCCGCCAAACCTTCTGGCGCACAGTGGCGGGTTTCCAGCCGACCGCTGCGGCAAATTCTTCGATGTTGAGTAGGTTGTTGTTCATATCTGTTGTTCTGCTCCTCATTATCAAATTCTGCTCTTGTCCCCCGGGAATGGTCAAATAATAATGAGAGACGTATTATAATTTCTCGTGCTATCATTAACTTCGTGGGTGCGCAGAAGGCAAGATCGGATCGCGTCGGCAGATGGCTTGGAATTGGAATGCGTCGCCGCGATGAACTGAAGCTGGTCGTGTGGGCTTTGAATGGGGGACCCATCTTCCGTGAGGTGGAAAGCGAGGAGTTCGGAGACTATGAGGAAATAGAACGAGAAACGCCGCCGATCCTTCGGGGGCTTGTTCAGCGCTGGCAGGCGTCAGGTCCCAATCTCAAGAAGTTCCACCGGGACAACCCGACGACGTGGGCAGCCGTCGAGCAATATCGGAAACAAAATCCTCCCATGCTATGGTACGCAGTCGGATCGGGCGGCGCGAGCCTGATAGAGAGTCCCTCCCCCGGCAATACCCCGTCCCAGGAAGCGGTTCGCCTTTTCCTCATGTTGATATTGAATCCTGAGTGGGAGAGGCTCGCCGGTCCGTGTACCCGTTGCGGCAATTACTACATCCGGCGAACTGCCCTAAATAAGACGTACTGCTCCCGCTCGTGCGGAACTCGCGCTACGGCACTTGCCGCAACAAAGAGGAAACGGGAGGAGGAACGAGCCGATAAGTTACGCAGGGTGACCCAGTTGTGTCAGCGGTGGCGCAGCACCCTCACCAAACAAGATTGGAAGTCTTGGATTTGCGGGCATCGGGGTATTACGAAAACGTTCTTAACTCGAGCGGTCCACAAGGGAGACATCACCCCCCCAGTTCGCAACTAAGGAGCATGATATGTCACTGTATCGATACAAAGGCAGCAAGGTGTGGACGATGGATTTTATGTTCCACGGGCAGCGCATCCGCGAGAGCGCGGGGACACGATCAAAGACTCTCGCAGGGGACATAGAACGCAAGCGTCGCCGCGAATTGGAGGAAGGTTCGGCAGGAATCCGCAAGCGAAACCGGCCTGTACTGTTCTCGGTTGCAGCGCAAGATCACCTCGAGACGAAGCGGTCCTCTTGGTCACCGAAGATGTACGTTATCGAAAAGACTAACCTCGGTCACCTTCTACCGGAGTTGGGCAAACTGTTGGTTTGCGACATCGAAGCACGCGACATTGCACGGCATCAGCAGAAGCGGATGCAAGAACACGCAGCACCGAAGACCATCAACCTGGAGGTTGGAACGCTACGAGCCATCATGAAGAGACATGGCGCCTGGGCAAGAGTCCAAGAAGGTGTTCGCATGCTACCCGGGCAAGAGGAAGTAGGCCGTGCGATCTCGGCTGAGGAAGAACAGATTCTTCTAAGGGAGTGCTGCAAGTCTCGGTCACGGTCGTTGGCTCCCTTCGTCACCCTCGCCATTGAGACCGGCGCTCGCAAAAACGTTATTCGTACCCTGCGTTGGAAATGGGTTGACTTCGGGCACGCCTGCCTCCGGTTTGGGAAAGACAAAACACCATCGAGCACAGGCCGAATCATCCCACTCAATACGCGCGCCCTTGAAACCTTGAAGTTCTGGGCTCAGCAGTTCCCAGAACGCAAGCCAGAGCACTACGTTTTCCCCGCGGAGCGATATGGCGGCTCCGGTGATGTCTTCGTGGCATGCGCATACGCCACCGACCCGACAAAGCCAATGGGAAGCGTCAAGGAAGCTTGGGAGGCGGTTAAAGCGCGCACCGGAGTTAAGTGTCGCTTCCACGACCTAAGGCACACTGCCGTGAGCCGGATGCTTGATGCTGGCGTCCCAATCGCAAGGTCGCCAAAATTGTCGGCTGGAGCGCCGCTACTATGGTTCGCATGGCAGCGCGGTACGGACACTTCGCACTGGAGGATCTCCGTAGCGCAGTCGAGAGCATTAGCAGGCCCGGAATTCAGGAAGGGTCCCCGGTAAATCCCCCGGGTATCGGAGAAAGCAAGAGCCAGAACGTTAACTAAGCGCTTAAAAAGAATGGCTCCTCAGGTAGGACTCGAACCTACAACCCTCCGGTTAACAGCCGGATGCTCTGCCATTGAGCTACTGAGGAGTGTTGTGGCCGGTAACGGCCACATTCATAATAACATCGGCGCGACAGAGTGAAAAACACAGCCCACTGCTGAAATTGTTCCTGGGATGCCTGCGGCGGATGGATCTGGCCCTGCGGCGTTGCCGGTTTTTTGCTAACCTAATTGCTTGCTTCCCGTGCACGTGAATCTACAAGAGGTGCCTATGTCAGGAGGCTCGCGTTTGCTTCTGGTCCTTCTCTTTCTTTTTTCTTGTGCGTTTGCCGCCGTGGTTCTCGCCGATGATGCTTCTGTGAAGTCGTCATCCGCGTCGGGGCCTCCCTTGGCTCCGCAGAAACCGGTCGAAGAAGTCGTGCAGGGGCACAAACTCACCGATCCGTACCGCTGGCTTGAGAACTCGGGTGACCATGAGACGCAGCAATGGGTCAGCGATGAACTGGCTTATACACGCGGCGTTCTTGATCCCCTGGCGGGACGGGACCAGCTCCACAAGCGGCTTGGCGAATTGCTATCGATTGGGACGATTTCTGCGCCGCAAATCGGAGGCAAATACTACTTCTACACAAAGCGCGAGGGCACGCAAAACCAGCCTGTGCTTCTGGTGCGTGAAGGGCTCGCCGGCAAAGACCGGGCGCTGGTGGATGTAAACGAACTGGCCGCCGATGGCACGGTTGCCCTCGACTGGTGGACACCCTCCGAAGACGGCAAGTACGTCGCGTATGGCACTTCGCCCAGCGGCTCTGAGATGAGCACGCTGTATGTGATCGAAACCGCAACCGGCAAACTGCTTACTGAATCGATCGAGCGAACGCGCGCTGCCAGCATTGCGTGGAAGCTCGACAATTCCGGGTTCTATTACACACGGTATCCGAAGAAGGGCGACGTTGCTGAAGGTCAAGAGGTCTACAACCGTCACGTTCTCTACCACGCGCTGGGTTCTGATCCGGCAAAGGACACAGTGATTTTTGGCGAAGGCCGCGAGCCGGAGGATTGGCCGGAAGTTGATCTTTCAAACGATGGCCGCTGGCTTGTTATAACCGTCGCGCAAGGTTGGACGAAAACAGAGCTTTATCTGCAGGACCTTCAGGCTGCGACACCTCCGGTCCGCATTACCGAAGGCAAGAACTTTCTTTACAGTGGGCAAATTTTCAACGGCAAATTGCTTATCACCACGAATGAAGATGCGCCGCGCTACCGGCAATTTGTCGCCGACCCTTCGTCCCCCTCGCGCGCGAATTGGAAGGAAACCATTCCGCAGAATGATGCGGTGCTGCAAGGAGTGGCAGTCGTAAATGGATTGCTGCTCGCGCAATACGAAAAGAACGCCAGCTCTCAGCTCAAGCTCTTCGACGTCGATGGTAAATTGCGCGGCAACGTCGGAATGCCGGCGATCGGGAGTGTCGTTGGGCTAGGCGGCAAATGGAACCGTAAGGAAGTGTTCTTTGCGTTCCATTCTTTCACTATCCCTGACTCCATTTTTCAGATTGATCTCGCCACTCGTGGCACATCGCTTTGGAACAAAGTTGATGCGCCCGGAATTGATCCGGCAAAGTACCAAGTCGAGCAGGTCTGGTTCAACTCCAAAGATGGCACGAGAGTGCCAATGTTCGTCTTCCATAAGAAGGGGCTCGAGCTCAATGGTAGGAACCCAACTCTGTTGACCGGCTATGGCGGCTTCAATGTGAGCCTGACGCCCAATTTCGTGGGAGACCGTTACTTGTGGCTCGAACATGGCGGCGTGTTTGCTGTCGTCAATCTTCGTGGTGGCGCTGAATTCGGCGAAGACTGGCACCGCGCCGGAATGCTGGACAAGAAACAGAACGTCTTTGATGACTTCACAGCGGCGGCTGAATTTCTAATTTCGCAGAAGTATACAGACAGAGACCATCTCGCCATTCGCGGGGGGTCCAATGGCGGCTTGCTGATGGGCGCTGCTTTCACCCAGCGACCTGACCTTTATCGCGCGGTGGTGTGCCAGGTGCCGTTACTCGACATGCTGCGCTACCAGAATTTCCAGATCGCAAAACTGTGGGTTCCGGAATATGGGTCAGCGGAAGATCCTAAGCAGTTCGACTGGCTATATGCGTACTCGCCCTATCATCACGTTAAGGAGGGTATGGAATATCCGGCAATCCTTTTCATGACCGCGGACACCGACACGCGCGTCGATCCAATGCACGCCAAGAAGATGGCTGCCCTGATGCAGGCTGAAGCAGCCAATGGCCACAGCCGCGAGCGCCCGATTCTGTTGCGCATCGATACGAAGGCCGGCCATGGCGCCGGAAAACCCATTGCGAAGCAGATCGAAGACTTGACCGACATTTACTCGTTTCTGTTCTGGCAGTTGGGAATGAAATAACTCGATGCCTAGAAGAGGCATAACGATGAGATTGTGCCTGGCACTGATAGCAGCTCTATTGTCTGTCGGCCTATCTGCCGGAGCATGCTTAGGTTCCGCCGCCAGCGCACTTAATCGTTGGCATGTAGCCGGAACTCCTACAGTTATTTCGCAAGAGATTCAATTCACCAACGCCGGCGCGAATCTAGTCGGAACCGTATACCTTCCAAGCACCGGAAATCAGTTGCCTGCAGTAGTGGTTTTGCAGCACGCAGGAGCAGCAACGCGCGAATCGGGGCTTTACCGGCATCTACGGGAAGGATTGCCGGCGTTGGGCTTTGCGGTGCTGATTTATGATCGCCGCGGGAGTGGTCAATCTTCCGGAACCTTGCAGGGTGTTGACTATGAGACGCTGGCGGACGACGCCGTCGCCGGACAGCATGCACTGGCCAAGCTTTCCCGCATTGATCCGATCAAGATCGGTTTTTGGGGACTGAGCCAGGGCGGTTGGCTCGCCGTGCTGGCAGCGGGGCGCAGCCGCGACGCTGCGTTCGCGATTTCCGTCTCGGCACCGCTTGTTACCGCCGATGAGCAGATGCAATTCGCGACGAGCAACTTGCTTGCGATTCGCGGCTATTCCCAGGAAGATGTTCGGGAAATGCTTGAGACGCGAAACGCATGGGCCGGCTATCTACGGGGTAACAACAACTCACGTGCGCTTGCAATCGACGCGCTCACCAAGGCGCAAGCCAAACCGTGGTTCGATCTTACTTACATGCCCAAAGTGTCTGAACTCAGTGATGATCCGGCTCTACGTAGGGCGCTACGTAGGAAGATGGATGATGACCCGGTCGCATCTGTTCTAAAAGCGAAGGTTCCATTGCTCCTCCTTTACGGAGATTCCGATCCATGGGTTCCGGTGGCGCAATCCATGGAAACCTTTTTTCATGCCCGAGCTTCCTGAAGTTGAAACCATCGCTCGCGGGCTAGACAAGCGGATTGCTGGCGATGTGATCGAATCCGTGTGGCTGGGATCAAAGCCCGAGCCGCTCAAATCGCCGGCCGGCAAGATTGCTGCGACGCTCGAATCAAGCCGGATTTCTAGAGTACATCGTGCCGGCAAGCACATCGTCTTCGATCTCGAAAATACCAAGGTCCGTGCAAAATCCCCGGTACACACACAAGCTCAGTGGATCGTTCACCTAGGCATGACTGGAAGCCTGCTCGTGTGCTCTCCAGAATCCGAACTGGCGAAACACACGCATGCAGTTTTGCGACTTGCCTCCGGACGCGAACTGCGTTTCGTGGATCCACGCCGCTTCGGGCGACTCAGCGTAATCGAAAAGTTCGAAGCCCCGGGCGCCGAACCGCTGGAGATCGGTCTTGAGGATTTCGCTGGCCTCTTCCGTGGCCGCAAGACTCCGATCAAAAGCGCCCTGCTGAACCAGAATCTTCTGAGCGGCGTTGGCAATATCTATGCTGATGAGGCGCTGTTCCGTGCGGGCATTCGGCCTCGCCGCCGTGCAGCCTCCCTTACTCACGACGAACTCCGGCGCCTGTATGTTGCTCTTAAAAAAGTTCTGCGAGAGGCAATTCGCCTGGGCGGCTCCAGCGTTTCCGACTATGTAGATGCGGATGGAGAAGAGGGTTTTTTTCAACTAAAGCATCGGGTGTACGGGCGGGAAGGCGAGTCGTGCCTTGCCTGCAAAACTTCTATCAAACGGATCGTCATTGCAGGCCGCAGCAGTCATTACTGCCCGCGCTGTCAGAAATAGCACAGGGGAATTGCAGATTTGAGATTGCAGATTTTCGATTGAAGGACTGTCTGGCTTGGCGATAGTGGCTTTTTAATCTGCAATCTCAGATCTGCATTCTGAGATCGTGTTGACTGGCTACGACGCTTTCCCTGTCCCCTGGTCCATCACGTAGATTCGGCCCGGCGCGGCAGCCTGAACGTTATTCTTTTCGAAACACTCTTTGATCCTCCGCCGCAGCTCACGGCTTACGCCATACTGCTTATTAGGACGGGTTTTTACCAGCACGAGGTATTCCGCTTCCCCGTTCCCGACACGGTCGATTCCAGGCACCTGGATATCGCTCACAATGTCTTCGGTAAAGGCCGGGTCGTGCCGCACTTGGTCTCCCACCTCGTACAGTAGTTTGACTATCTTTTCGCTCGGCTCGCTGTAGGCGACGGTGACGCGGAGTGCGACTTGCGACCAATCGCGAGTGGTGTTCGAGACAATCTGGATAGTACTATTTGGCACAATGTGCAGCGTGCCGTCCTCATCGCGCAGGACCGTCTGGCGTAGACTCATTCGCTCCACAGTACCCTTCACTCCCGCAATGCGGACGACATCGCCAATGTCATACTGGTTCTCCAGCAGAATGAAGAAGCCATTGATGAAATCATGAACCAGCGTCTGCGCGCCAAAACCGATCGCCAGCCCGGCGATGCCCGCGCTAGCCAGCATGGGACCGAGATTAAACCCCAGGAGTGAGAGCACCTCCAGCGCCGCAATAAAGAAAATCACAAACACGCTGATGCTGGTGATCACGCTGGCCACCGTCCTGACCTGCTGGACGCGGACTGGTGGAAGTTTACGTACCTGGAGGTCAGCAGTCTTTCTGGCAATGGCCCGGATGATCCGAGTCAGCATGAAGGCGGCGAGGACCACGAACACGATCTTCGGCACGTCGTGGCGAAGGAAGTTCATCGTGTCTTCGCGCCAGTCGTGGAGCAAGGCAGGCCAGTTCGCCTCGCCAGGCAGAGCCATCTTTTGTACTAAGAAATGCGGCATGTCAGCGCCTGATTATAACAATCTGACCAGCCGTTCTCTGGCGGGCGAGACACATATAATTTAAGCTGGGTTCATGTTTCCACTGAGGTCCACCGTGCACCGCACAATTGTTCTGCTGCTTTTAGGGCTGTTCCTCTGGGCTTTCCAAGGGTTTTCTTCCCAGCAGCAACCACCCTTGCCTCCCCCGCTAAACGTGCCGCAACCGGACGACTCCGGTCCCAACGTTCCCTCCGGGCTCCAGAAAGAAATGGAGAAAAAGGCGAATGAACAGCGCCAAGCTGAACTTAAGCGCGACACCGACAAACTGCTAAAACTTTCCACCGAGCTGAAGGAGTACGTCGAGAAGAGCAACCAGAACGTCCTTTCGTTGGACGTGATCAAGAAGGCAGACGAAATCGAGAAACTTGCCCACAGCGTTAAGACAAAGATGAGGGGCAGCAACTGACGGCGCTGGATTGCACGCGCTCACTTGGTCTTTTCCTGGAAGTGAGCTAAGCTATTTGCAACCCAGTGTCATCTCGTTAGGAGGTCCTTTACCGTGCCCTTACCCCAAACCGAAGCTCCCGGGTATCTGCAGGCGGAATTGATGTCGCGCGGTCTTCGTCTCACGCACCAGCGCCGGACAATTTTGAGCGTGGTCGAAACTGCCAAGCAGCATCTGGACGCTGCTCAGATTCTTCGGCAGGCACGAAAGCTCGATCCCGGCATAGACCGGGTCACCGTTTATCGCACTCTCAGTCTTCTGAAACGGCACGGACTAGTGGATGAACTCGACCTCATGCACATGCAAGGGGAGAAGCATTTCTATGAACGCCGGCCTCAACGCGACCATATCCACATGGCCTGCTTGCGCTGCGGGAAGATCGCGGAATTCGAAAGCGACCTGTTCGACCGGCTGAAGGGCCAGATTCAACGCGAATGCCGTTTCCACATTGTGGTGAGCAGGCTGGAGGTTGGCGGATATTGCGCGCAATGCCGGCAAACCTCTTCCATTTGACTGTTGCAACTGGTTGCAATCCGACTGTAACCAAATTTTTGCTCGTCCCTTGACGGTCTTCGAGCCAACCCTCTACGATTGATTTCTCTTACATTATGCAACTCAGTTGCAGTTGCAAATAAAGTATGCCAAGAATTATCTTCCGAGTGCCACTGCTTCTCCTGATCTTCTCGGGCCTGAGTTCCTTTGCGCAAGAGAGTCCCTTCTTTGTGACTTATACCCATCACATGGAAGAGCCCGGCAACCTCGATGTCGAAACTTCCAGCACAGCGGGAGTTCCTAGGAACGGCCAGCGTTTCTACTTTGCGCCATACCTGGAGTTGGAATACGGCGTGACCGCTCGCTGGACATCGGAACTCTATCTGGAAGGTCAGTCCACCTCTGGAGACAGCACCCTCTTCACGGGCTGGCGTCTGGAAAACCGTTTCAAGCCGCTCAACCGTGAGCACTGGATCAATCCTGTGCTCTATCTCGAGTATGAAGACCTGAATGAGGCCAGCCGCATTCAGAAAGAGATCGAAGGTGGCGGCCCGGACCTCAGTTCCCGCAACGCGCTGCTGACCCACATTCACGACCATGAATTGGAAGGCAAGCTGATTCTTTCCAGCGACTATCACGATTGGAATATCTCTGAAAATTTCATCCTCGCAAAGAACTTCTCTCAGTCCGAGGGAGTGGAATTCGGGTACGCGTTTGGCGCCTCGCGTCCGCTGGCAACACTCGCGTCGGGTGCGAATTGCCGTTTCTGCCGAGAGAATTTTATGGTTGGGGCGGAAATGTACGGGGGCCTGGGCAGTACGCAGGGCTTCGGTCTGCACGACACGGCACACTACATTGCACCGGTGATTTCGTGGACGATCGGCGACAACTCAACCCTACGCTTCTCCCCTGGTTTCGGCCTGACCCACCAGAGCAACCCGGTGCTCATACGACTTGGGTACACCTATGAAATTCAGGGCTTCGGGAGCAGAGTCTCGAAGTTCTTCGGACTTAAACCGTGAAGCAAATTGGTTGGGCAATTGTGGCTCTTTGTCTCTCGGCCGCGCAGCCGCTGGCCCAAAATCCCGGATATCAGCCCGATCCCAACTGGCATGCTCCCGTCGAGGCTGCGTCACGGTCGAATCCTCTCTCCACGAAGCCTGAAGCCTCCAGTGGAGGCCGCAAACTCTTCATCCGCAATTGTGTTGAATGCCACGGCAAGGATGGAACGGGGATGGAGAAGAAGCACTCAGCGGATCTAAACCTTCCCGTCGTTCAACAACAGAGCGACGGCACAATTTTCTGGAAGATCACCAACGGAAACGCGGGACGCGGGATGCCTTCATTCAGCAAATTGCCTGAACTCCAGCGCTGGCAAATAGTGTTGTACCTGAGGACACTGAAGCCGGCTGATACGCCGTAATGTCAGCATCTGAGTGGCGTTTCGGGCGGCGACGAGGGGACATGGCTTCCAGCCGTGCCGACCGGCGATCACGAACGATTTAACGGCACGACTGAAAGTTGTGCCCTCCCCGTAGTATCAAGATTCTTCTACGGTCCTCTAGTCTGCCGCCGCTCGCACTTCCTGCTTTCTGGTTTCCACCCCGATCCGCATTCCGTAGAAGGAGCGGTAGACAAAGAAAAATGAAATCAAGAAGAAGACCAACGCTAGGACATGAGTCAACATGCTGCTCTGGGCCGCAAGTACGACGGCCAGTTCGACAGCCAGAAGTCCGAAAAGTGTCGTGAACTTGATGACTGGGTTCATAGCAACGGACGATGTGTCCTTGAAAGGGTCGCCCACTGTGTCGCCGATGACAGTCGCATCATGCAGAGGCGTTCCTTTCTGCTTCAGTTCGACTTCAACGATTTTCTTGGCATTGTCCCAGGCAGCGCCCGCGTTAGCCATAAAAATTGCCTGGTATAAGCCGAATATCGCTATCGAGATCAGATATCCGATGAAGTAAAACGGCTCCACGAAGGCGAAGGCCAGCGTCGCGAAGAACACAGCAAGGAAAATGTTGATCATGCCGCGCTGCGCATACCGGGTGCAAATTTCCACAACTTTCTTACTATCCGCTACAGACGCCTTTTCTGCGCTATCAAGGCGGATATTTGCCTTGATGAACTCCACTGCGCGATAGGCCCCTGTGGTTACAGCCTGGGTGGAGGCCCCAGTGAACCAGTAAATGATGGCGCCTCCGGTAATAAGGCCGAGGACAAACGGCGCATACAAGAGCGAAAGTTTGTCCACATTCACCGTGAGGCCGTCGGTCAGCGCCATAATAATGGAGAAGATCATCGTAGTCGCGCCGACGACTGCGGTTCCAATCAGCACCGGCTTCGCAGTCGCCTTGAAGGTATTGCCTGCGCCGTCATTGGCTTCAAGCAGGTGCTTGGCGCGCTCGAAGTTCACATTGACGTTGAAATCTCGCTTGATCTCCGCCGCCGGAACTTGCTCAATCAGCGAAAGCTCGTAGACCGATTGCGCGTTGTCTGTGACCGGGCCATAAGAATCGACCGCGATTGTCACCGGTCCCATCCCGAGGAACCCGAATGCTACAAGGCCGAAGGCGAATACTGGCGCCGCGATCATGCTGGCCGCCGCCGCCAAACCCATCGTGCTTACTCCGTAGCCAACAGCCATGAGGATGACCATCGTCAGGCCGAGGTAGTATCCCGAAAAATTTCCGGCGACAAAGCCAGAGAGAATTCCCAGCGACGCGCCGCCCTCCTGGGCCGATTTGACCACTTCCTGAGTGTGGCGGGATTCAACTGAAGTGAACACCTTGACCAATTCTGGAATGACAGCACCTGCCAGCGTTCCGCAGGAAATGATTGACGCCAGCTTCCACCACTGCGAGCCGTCACCGCCAAGGTCCGGGATCATCAGGTGCGAGATCAGGTACGTGAGCGCAATCGAAACCAGCGAGGTGATCCACACCAGTGAAGTCAGCGGCGATTCAAAGTTCATTTCTTCCGCATTTGCATAGCGGGCCTTCGCAATTGCGCCATTCAAGAAGTAAGCAACTGCGCTGGCAACCAGCATCATAATGCGCATTACGAAAATCCAGACCAGCAGTTGCACCTGGATAGTCGGGCTCTTTACGCCGAGCAGGATGAACGTAATCAGCGCGACTCCAGTCACACCGTAAGTTTCGAAACCGTCGGCGGAAGGGCCAACCGAATCACCGGCATTGTCGCCGGTGCAGTCGGCGATCACGCCGGGATTACGCGCGTCATCTTCTTTGATCTTGAAGACAATCTTCATCAGGTCGGAACCGATGTCAGCGATCTTGGTAAAGATTCCGCCGGCAATACGCAGCGCGGCCGCACCCAGCGACTCACCAATAGCGAAGCCAATGAAACAAGGCCCCGCGTAGTCCGGAGGAATGAACAGCAGAATAAAGAGCATGATCAGCAGCTCGACGCTGATCAGCATCATTCCAATACTCATACCGGCGGCTAAAGGGATCCGGAACAGCGGGTAAGGCTTGCCGGCGAGGCTGGCAAACGCGGTCCGGGAATTTGCGAAGGTGTTCACCCGGATTCCAAACCATGCAACGCCGTAGCTCCCGGCAATTCCGACTATGCTAAAGAGCAGAATAATGACCACCCGCACGGCTTCATATTTCAGCAGCACTCCGAAATAGAGCACCATAATCACCGCAATAAAAGCCCACAGCAGCATCAGAAACTTGCCCTGGGTTATCAGGTAGGTCTTGCAGGTTTCGTAGATTAGTTCCGAAATTTCGCGCATGCACTGGTGTACCGGCAGATTCTTCAGTCGCGAATAGATAGCCAGGCCGAATCCCAGGCCAAAAATACAAAACAGGATTCCGATCATCAGCAACCGGTGGCCATCCATCCCCAGAAATGTGACGCTGGAAAGGTCAGGCAATTTCAGGTTGGCTTCGCCACTCACCTGCGCCGGCTGGGCCAAAACAGTAGAAACGCTGATCAGGAAGAACGAAAATAGGAGAGCTGCAAACTTAAATATCCGAGAGACTGACTTAGTGCTGCAAAGCAAGGCTCCAGACGCGCGGGGCTTTGGCGCGACGGGATGGGTGATGCGCATAGGAATTCCTCCGATATGACGTACGACGATGACTACGGGTTCAGACCGATTTCGCGGCTGATTTCTCTGTTCCGTTCCCTTTTCGAGACGGAGCGCACTGCCGCTTTCCGAACACGCTTCCACCGTAATTGAAGGAGTAGCTTGGCCGCGTCGGACATTCCATGCAGCCCGCCCGCGAGGTGGGAGCTGGAAACCTCCCTCGGCAGACCTGCACAAAACTAGCTTTTATAGCATCCGGACAGCACACGCGTCAACGCGTTGATTTGGCAAATACCATTTGTTGGAGCTTGCTGGGGCTGAAACCTTGAGAATCTTCTCCGCTCCTGTGCAAAAGTACCTACTTTTCCTCTATCTCTCTTGCTGTGAATAAAGTTATAGTGAATTTGCTCAGCGGTTCCCACGACAACTGACCTGGTTTGATGGCGCGAAGAAGTGGTTCCACCATCCAGGAGGAGTTGTACTCCACGCCCGACGAACCGGCGCGCGAAGAACTGGACGACCCTCGCCTGCTCGACTTGGACGCGGAGAAGGAATCGCCATTTTTGCGCGCACAAAAGCGCGTCTCCGTTCGTCGCGGTCCTATTCCCAGGAAAACTGCCACCCGTCTGCTGTGGGCAGTGCTTGCCATTGCCATCGCTGCGGTCGGAGCCGTTGCCAGCGCCGCGATTTACCACTATGGAGAGCATTCCTGGCGCTTTCGCCTGCAGTCCAGTGATGACATAGAGCTGGCCGGCCTCAGCAATGTGACACACGCTCAGGTGATGGAAGTGATGGGCGGAGACATCGGGCGCAACATCTTCTTTATTCCTCTGGAACAGCGCCAAAAGCAGCTCGAGCAAATTCCCTGGGTCGAGTCCGCCAGCGTGATGCGTTTTTCTCCGAACCGGATCAAGATTCAAATCCATGAGCGCACTCCGGTCGCCTTCGCGCGGGTGGGATCTAAGGTTTTGCTGATCGACGCCGGCGGAACACTCATGGATCTTTCCAGCAAAAAGAGGTATTCGTTTCCCGTAATCGTTGGCATGAATTCGGGGGAGCCGCTGTCAACCCGAGCGGCAAGAATCAAGATCTACAACGACCTGGCGCGCGACCTTGATTCCGGCGGCGGACATTATTCGCAGGACTTGAGCGAAGTGGATCTATCTGATGCGGAAGATGTCAAGGTCATTACGAATCACCCGGGAGGCGAAGTATTGGTCCACTTGGGGTCCTCGAACTATCTGGATCGCTTCAAGATTTACGTTGCGCACCTGCGCGAGTGGCGGCAGCAGTTTGACAAGCTAGAGTCGGTAGATCTGCGCTACGAACACCAGATCATCGTGAATCCTGACTTGCGCGGCGCCGAACGCCAGCCTCCGCTCTCGGCGTCTGCAGCCAGGGCGGCGATCTCTGCGGGAGTTAAACCGGCCGCGCTGGTGAGTCGTGAGCCGGCTCCAGGAAAATCTGCGGCGGCGCATGCAGTTGTTTTGAAACCGGTTTCGACCACGCCGGAGAAACAATCGCGCTGGCACAAGCATAGGGTTCCGCTGAAGCATTGGGCTGCGAAGTCGGCGGCACAGGGCGTGGCAAACCCCGCCCCCGCCATCTCCAAATTACAAGCCAAGCCGGCGCTCCAAAAGCCGAGCCCAGCCATCGCGAAAGGACAGGGAAAGCCGTAACGATGCCGAAGCCGAACGAAAATTTCTTGACTGCGATTGATGTCGGCAGCGCAAAGACCTGTGTGCTGGTCGCTGAAATCACAGAGAACGGGCTGCGCTATCGAGGTCATGGGCTGGTGGCTTCGCGAGGCTCACGCAAGGGCATCATTGTTGATCTGGAGAAGGCTGTCGCTTCTATTCAAAAAGCCGTCGAGCAAGCAGAAGACGGTGCCGGCGTTGCCATTGAGCACGCAATTCTGGGTGTTGCTGGTTCTCACGTGAGGGGAATCAATACGCATGGCGGCCTGATATTCGGTAATCGCTCGCGAGAGATCGGCCGCGACGAAATTCGTCAAGCCGTAGACAAGGCCCGCGCTATTCCCCTGCCGCCGGATCGCGAAGTGCTCCATCTGCTGCCGCAGGAATTCATTCTCGACGACCAGCGCGGCGTCCATGATCCACTCGGGATGATCGCGACCCGTCTCGAAGTACGCGTACACATGATTACCGCTGCGACGTCGGCCACGCAGAACGTGATCACGGCGGTGAATCGGGCCGGCGTGCATGTTGACGATACGGTCTTTGAGCCCTTGGCCTGCGCCGATGCCGTGCTTCGCTCCGACGAGCGGGAGTTGGGAATCTGTCTGGCGGATATCGGTGCCGGATCTACAAACGTGGTTGTCATCCAGGAAGGCTCGGTGGGCCACAGTGCGGTGTTGCCAGTCGGCGGCGACCACTTTACGAGTGATCTATCTGTCGGCCTGTGCACGCCGATTGTGGAAGCTGAAAAGATCAAAAAGTCATTCGGGAACGTGATCGTCACGCTAATTCCAGAAGGCAACGAAGTCGAGGTGCCATCGGTGGGCGACCGTCCATCGCGCCTGGTTTCGCAGCGCATGGTCGGCGAAATCCTCGAGCCGCGCGCGCGGGAGCTTTTTGAAATGCTGCGAGAGAATCTGCGTCATTCAGGAATGCTTGAGTATTGCGCCGCGGGAATCGTGCTCAGCGGAGGCGGCTCGCGGCTGCCGGGCATTATGGACATCGCGGATTCGGTGCTGCGCAAACCTGTGCGCCTGGCCTGGCCAGTTCCGATCGCAAAAATGCCATCCACTTTGGCCGAGCCAGAGTTCTCGACCGTACTCGGCATGATTACTTACGGACACCGAGCTCGGACGGCACGCGGTATCCAGGACGAACGCTGGAGTTCGAAACTGAAAGCAATGCTGGTAGGGAAAGGGGCATGAAACGTAGAGACGTAGCTCGGCTACGTCTCCGAGACGTTGCAAGCAACGTCTCTACATCGATGACGAATGACCTACGACCGAATCACTCAGAGGTGAGTAAATGAAAAAGGAAACAAACGAAATTCGCATCAGCTACAACGACGATTCCCGCAACGACGCCCGCATCAAGGTAATTGGTGTAGGCGGAGGAGGCGGCAACGCCGTCAACCGCATGATCGATGCCGGTATGGACGGCATCGAGTTCATCGTGGCCAACACTGACCTGCAGGCGCTACGCATGTCGCGCGCGCCAATGAAGATTCAGCTTGGGGTAAAGCTCACTAACGGCCTCGGCGCGGGCGCGAATCCCGAAATCGGTCGCAAAGCGGCGCTCGAAGATTCCGACAAGATCATTGAAGCCATGGAAGGCGCGGACATGGTCTTTGTCACCACTGGACTTGGCGGCGGTACCGGTACCGGCGCTGCTCCGATCATTGCTTCGCTAGCCAGCGAAATGGGTGCGCTCACGGTGGCAGTCGTGACCAAGCCGTTTGCATTTGAAGGCAAGCGGCGGATGCAGCAGGCCGAGCGCGGAGTGGCCGAGCTGATGGATTCGGTGGACACCACCATCGTCATCCCCAACGAAAAACTTCTCGCCGTCGCGCAGGATGCCGGATTCTTTGAATCGTTCCGCGTTGCCGACGACATTCTCCGCCAGGGCGTGCAGGGGATCTCGGACATCATCACCATCCCCGGCATTATCAACCGCGATTTCGCCGACGTGAAGGCGATCATGGCGCGCATGGGATACGCCGTCATGGGCACGGCCACGGCCAACGGCTCACGCCGCGCCACCGAAGCCGCACAAAAAGCCATTGCCTCACCGCTACTCGAAGCCGGAGCGATTGACGGCGCTCGCGGCATCCTTATTAACATCACAGGCTCAGCGTCGCTGAAGCTGGCCGAGGTGCAGGAGGCGTGCAGCATCATCCAAAGCGCCGCTCACGAAGACGCCAACATCATTTTCGGTGCTGTGCTGGATGAAAAAATGAAGGACGCGGTGAAGATCACGGTCATCGCCACCGGATTCAAAGACGAAGACCGCCCCCGCCGGAAGACCGAATCCACTGGATTCACAGTCCATGCCGGAGCCGACGACTTCGACTCAGAACCCACGCCGTCACCAATGGTGATGGAGTCCCACCAGTCCGCGCCGGCAGCCTCGGGCGAGGTCATCTCCCTCGACAACATGCGCAATGCCATGATCGCCAATTTCGAGCAGGCAGATCTGGATGTGCCGGCGTTTCTGAGGAAGCGGGGGGACGCAATCTAACTTCAGACGATGTCATCTACCCGCTGAAATCGGGATGACATCGTGGGAAGCGGCTTCCCCAACGTGTAGCCAACTACGGTGTAGAATGCTGCTGCCTGGATAGCAAACGAAAATTTAAAACAGGACCACGGAGGTGATATGGGCAAATCGATATCAGTTTTCGGAGTCGCAGTCTCGCTGTTGGCCGTCGGCATTCTGGCGACGGCGCAGAAAAAGGCAGAGCTGTCAGACGCTCAATACACCGTCCGGGCCCTCTCAGCGGCTCCCAGCGCGGTTGCCAAAGGTGCGGGCATCGTTCGCATGGACAAAGACGGGACGATGAAAACTCTTCGCGAAAGCAAGAACGGATTCACATGCATGATCGCCGGCGGCAACAAAATGTGCGCAGACGCAAACAGCATGGGATTCTTTGACGCATGGATGAAGCACCAGGCGCCACCGGATAAGTTGGGGCTCACGTATATGCTGGCAGGCGACGATGGCGCAAGCAATACCGACCCTAACGCTACCAGCAAAACCGCCGACAACCACTGGGTGGTCACTGGCCCCCACATCATGGTGGTAGGCCCCGGCAGCAAGGCGCTGGGATTAGCCGAGACTGCCGACGCCGATCCGACCAAGCCTTACATGATGTGGGCGGGCACGCCATACGAGCATGCGATGATTCCGGTGACAGCGGCGAAGTGAGCCACAAGCCTGCCAAGTTCTTCGTCAGGACAATGCCGTCACCAGTCAGGCGCGCAGTTCGCATGTAGCGACTATTGGAGTCCGTTCCACACCATTCGGTGGAACTGCCGCGTCTCTAACGAGCTTTGCAGGATTCAGGCGTGATCAACAGGCCAGGGTATCAGTGCCTGGCAAAGTACACGGGGTGACGAGTCAGCGCAGCGACAGGACCCATGCCGCGGCGAAACAGCCGGTACCAATGGCAATGCCGATAGCAGGAACACGAAACCAGTAACGCATGGCGAGAGTCAGATAGACGCAGCCGATCACGGTCAGCGCCGCCACGATGCCGACAGGAAGCATTCTGATTCGGGTCCCGGCCCAGATCGCAAGCGCGGCAAATAGCAGGATGCCAAGACTGTGGCTGAAGTTAAAACCAATCCATGCTCGCCACATATCCGTGCCCCCACCCGAGAGCCTGAGCGCCGAATTGGCCATCGCGTGTGCAACTGCAGGATCGGCAGGGACAAGTCTTCGCGGGTTGCGCAGATCCAGCAGAGTGTAAATGGCATGCAACCCGCCTAGTACACCGAAGACTGCACCCCCAAGGATGAGCAGGATGGCGATCATGGGTGATGGAGTTTTCGAACTCATTAGGGGAATTACCACTGTCGAGATTGTGCTCCCCTAGCCACACCTGTGCAAGCTCTGCGGGTCGCCTGGTGGCCCTGGATATGATTCCCTTCGCCAGGGAAGGGCTGGTTTCGTTCGAGGCCATGATGTTTGAGGTGAAATGCTTTTCCACCCGTTTGGCGTGAGAGTACCATCTCAGTCATTACCAAAGTTCTTGTTCTTTGAGATGAAGCAAGCTAATTCCATCTACCTCATGCACTTACCAGGTCTTAGGCATGTTACCCAAATTAGTACTTTCTCATTGCGCGATTCGCACTAAGTCCCATAAGATCAAAAAATTGCACGAACTTTGTTGGAGTTAGAATCACTGGCAAGATTCTTGCAGTCTAAGTAGATGTGAATTCCGGGGACAGGAAGATAATAGAAGTGACCGCTAAGGGACCTAGAATTGTTCGCCTCGTTGTTTTCATTACCTCGCTAATTCTGCTCGCTCAAGTCGGGATCGCCGCAACTATCAACGCGCGCCCGCTGACTTCGAGCCGCACAAAATCCCGTACGGTTACTGAGAGCCAGCGCGCGCGCCGGCACATGCGTCACCTTGCCCGCAGTCGCGTGGTACGCTCGCGCACGGTTACGTCGCTGAAACGGCGGCATTACTACGAGCATTTTTACAAGAGTTCATTTTCAAGTGACATCACTGACGGCGACGTTACTGCCGGGGAAGATCCAGTCGTGCGCCAGGCGGCAATTGACGCTCTTGGCAACATGAATGGCACCGTCATGGCAATTGAGCCGACCAGCGGCCGCATCCTCGCCATGGTCGATCAGAAATTGGCGCTCAGGAGTGGCGCGCAACCCTGCTCGACTATTAAGCTGTCGGTTGCGCTTGCAGCGTTGAGCGAAGGAATTATCACCAAAGAAACGGAAGTTCGACTGGGTGGCCGCAGCCACATGAATCTTACGCTGGCATTGGCGCACTCGAACAATGCTTACTTTGAAGCGCTGGGCCGGCAACTTGGGTTCGAAAAAGTCGCCCATTACGCGCACACATACGGACTGGGCGAACTCGCTGGCTATCATATACAGGGCGAGAACCCTGGGGTCTATCCAGAAGAAGAAATCTCAGCGAAGCTGGGCGGAGTCGGCAAGATGTGCTCGTTCGGCGAAGGGATTTCGATGACGCCGCTGCAACTCGGTTCGCTGGTCACGGCCATCGCCAATGGCGGGACCATGTACTACCTTCAGCATCCGACGACTCCGGCGGAAGTAGCCAACTTTCAGCCTCTGGTGAAGCGTCACCTGGACATTGGCGTGATGATCCCGGAGATTTCCGACGGCATGGCTGGCGCTGTTAACTATGGCACCGCGCGCCGCCTGCTGGTGAATTTCAACGAAGAAGAAGTCCTGGGCAAGACTGGCACTTGCTCTCATGCCGGAGCCCGCTTTGGCTGGTTTGCGAGCTATGCTAATACGAATTACGGCCGCGTGGTCGTAGTTGTCTTTCTTGAGGGCGGACGCCCGACCTTTGGTCCCAAAGCGGCTGAGATCGCTGGCCGCATGTACCGCAACCTTTACGATCACGACTTCTTCATGGCGAAGCCGGTACTTCCGCCGCAGATTCGAACCACCGCGAGTCCTGAGTAGAACCCATCAGCCTATGGTGAAAAGGCCCATCGCGAGAGGGGCCTTTTCTATTCACTTTCTCTTCACTTGGTTGTGATGTCGCGGGCAGAGTTTAATCCGAAGGGGCTGCACCTATACAGCCCCATTAGGGAAGCTACTTCCTGACCTCATCGCGCTCGACGACTCCGTCTTTGATATTAACGACACGGTGGGCGTACTCCGCGATATCGTGCTCATGCGTCACCAGCACGATTGTGTTTCCTTCTGTGTGCAGCCGGTCGAACAACGCCATGATTTCGCTGCCAGTTTGTGAGTCGAGGTTTCCTGTCGGCTCGTCAGCGAGAATAATTGATGGCCGATTGACTAAAGCACGGGCGATGGCGACACGCTGACGCTGACCACCAGAGAGTTCATTGGGCTTATGGCTCATACGCTGTTCCATGCCCACGGCGGTTAAAGCTTCTTTAGCCCGCTCGGTCCGCTCGGTGGAAGGCAGGCCTGCATAAATCAGCGGCAACTCTACGTTATGGAGCGCAGTCGCCCGGGCCAACAGGTTGAAGGTCTGGAAGACGAAACCGATTTCTTTATTTCTGATTCGGGCCAGTTCATCGTCGTCCAGCTCACTTACAAGCTGCCCGTTCAGCCAGTACTGGCCGCGACTGGGGCTGTCAAGGCACCCGATCAGGTTCATCAAGGTAGACTTCCCCGAGCCCGAAGGTCCCATAATGGCGATGTACTCATTGCGATGAATTTGTAGATTGAGCCCGCGCAAAGCATGGACCTGCTGTTCGGAACCCATGTCGTAGGTTTTCCACAGGTCCGAGGTACAGATCATGCACGAGTCAGGTGGGGCCGACACCCGTGGCTCGGAAATGCTGATCACTTCTGCGGTCGCCATTCTGTTCTCCTGCTCCGACTGGGACACCTGGTTGCTCCAGTCCCCCATTGTTATTGGACGAGCCACTAGGGCGTTAGTTATGGAAAAAACTGCTGGGGATCACGTGGCTCCTCTGTACGACCCTCGCAGCTTGCACTAGGAAGTACGATGCATTCCTGTGAAAAGTTCCAGAAGCTCGAATGCGCAGTGCTCCTGCATTATATCGTCCCTTCCCAGAGTTTGATGCCGCGATCCCGATTTTACAAATAAGGAGCCTCGGCACAGCGCAAAACCGGCAGTCCTGTCCCCTTCCTGCGCAACCTAAGTTGAAGCTTTTACAAATTACAGACAACCATTCCCCTGTACCTGAGAATCAGGGCACTTAGGGATGCTTGGCCACGATCTATGTCTTTTAGGACCACTGGCTTGTATTCCGCCAACCGAAGACATAAAATGTAGACGCCCAGAGTGTCTCGAGGAGTACCCGTCCTATGTTTCGTTCAGGCTTGCTGAATCGTATATCCATGTCGCTTATGCTCGTGTTTGCATTGGGGGTGGGTTCGGCTGCGGTGGCACAGAAAGACGGGAAGGCTGGCGACGATCAAAGTAGGCCGGCTGCAGATCAACCGCCGGCAGATCAGACCAAAGCAGATCCGGCCAAAGCGGCTGATGACCAGTCCGGCGACCCACTCAAGCGCCCAATAGAAGAAAAGCGCCGGAAGCAAAACGCCAAGTCTTTCAAGAGAGAACTTAGAGGTGATCACAAGACCTGGCTGGATCAGGACGTACGCTGGATCATTTCCGACGACGAACGCAAAGCCTTCATGCAGCTCTCGAACGATGAAGAGCGCGACCAGTTTATCGAGGCTTTTTGGCAGCGTCGCAATCCTAATCCTGACAGTGAAGACAACGAATTCAAAGAAGAACACTACCGCCGGATCGCGTATGCCAATGAGCATTTTGCGGCAGGCATTCCCGGATGGAAGACTGACCGCGGGCACATGTACATCGCCTTCGGACCTCCGGATGAGATTGAGTCCCATGCTGGCGGCGGCACTTATGAGCGTCCTATGGAAGAGGGCGGCGGAGAGACCTCGACCTTCCCGTTTGAGGACTGGCGTTACCGCTACCTCGAAGGAATCGGCCAGGAAGTGATCATCGAATTCGTTGATACCTGCCAGTGCGGCGAGTACCACATGACCATCGACCGTGGCGAGAAGGACGCTCTTATGAATGTCCCGGGAGCCGGCCTGACACTGTATGAGCAGATGGGGATAGGCAAAAAACAAGACCGCTGGGGCAGTGGTTTGGAGCACATTGGCTCAGGTCCGGCGTCGGAAAGCATCCAGACCAAGCAGTTTGACCGCCTGGAGCAGTACGCAAAATTGAACGCCGCCCCAGCCGTCAAGTTCAAAGATCTGGAAGAGGTCGTGCGGCACAAGATCAGCTATAACCTCATGCCTTTCGATGTGCAGACGGACTTCGTGAAAATTACTAACGACACCGTCTTGGTGCCCGTGACGGTTCAAATCAAGAATCGCGATATCACGTTTGCCAATAAAGATGGCGTGCAGCACGGCGTGGTGAATATCTTTGGACGCGTTACCAGTTTGTCCGGAAAAGTGATGCAGACGTTTGAAGATACCGTTATCGCCGATGTCCCTGTCGAATTGTTGCCGCGCGAGGCTGAAAATTCGAAGATATATTGGAAGGCAGTACCGCTTCGCTCAGGGCACTACCGTTTGGATGTCGTTGTGAAAGACGTGAATGGTGACCGCATGGGTACTTGGAGCCGCAGCCTCATTGTTCCAGACTTCTCCGATGAGAAGCTGGCGAATTCTTCGCTGATTCTGGCGGATGACGTCGAGCCGGTTCCTTCCAAGAGCGTGGGCACCGGGATGTTCGTGATTGGCACCACCAAAGTGCGCCCGCGAGTGGCCCCGGCCGACGGCAAGCCAGCCGTCTTTAAGCGTGGCCAAAAGGTTAATTTCTGGATGCAGGTCTACAATCTCAGCGTGGACGAAAAAACCCACAAACCCTCGGCTACATTCGAGTACGATATTGTGAACGCGGCAACCAACAAAGCTGTCGTGCATGCCGTTGAGTCTTCGGAAAAAATGGGGAACATAGGCGACCAGGTCACATTGCAAAAAGCAGTGGCCGCTGCCAATCTTGACCCCGGCGTGTATCGTATTCAGATTAAGGTAAGCGACAACATCTCTAAGCAGACGGTGGATCCTACGGCGACTTTCGCTGTTCAGTAGGCAGTTTTGAGGTCTCTGATGGTGCGTAAGTTCGGCTATTTCGTCGTCGCCCTTGGCTTGGCACTCCCGGCCTGGTGCGCAGACAGATCAGCTTCAATTTCCGGTTATGTCCGCAACGCCAACGGCGTGCCCCAAATGGGCGCGGCTGTCGAGGTGCTGGGGTCTGCGATCGAAACCTTCAAAGTCTTCACCGACGAAAAGGGCTTTTTCAGTGCCCGCGGACTCAATCCGGGCGTTTACAGCATTAAAGTTTCAGCGCCTGCGTTTCTGCCTACTCTGCGCGAGAAAGTCGGCCTCAGGGCTGGCGCCGCCGTCCTCTTGAATTTGACTCTGTCGACCCTCTTCGACGCGATCCAATTTGCGCCTCGGCAAGGCAACGCCGATGACGGAGATTGGGACTGGGTGCTGCGGTCTACAGCGAACCGCCCGGTTCTCAGGGTCCTTCCGGACGGTTCTCCCGTCATAGTAGCCAAGGCGGATGCGTCGGGGCGTGAGCTGAAGGGCACACTTTTCTTCCTCGCGGGAGCACCTTCACAAGGATTCGGCTCGGTTTCCGATATGAACACGGGTTTTCTGGTCGAGAAGTCAATTTTTTCTACTGGTACCCTTAAGTTCGATGGCGACGTGGGACGTGGTCCCGGGCTTCCCAACGCCGTTGTACGCACTTCCTACAAGCACGAGATGACAAATGGTTCCGTGCCTGAGATCGCGTTCACGATGCGGCGTCTCTCGTCTCCCGACCTGGGCCTGCGCAATGCCGATCTACAGTCTCTGGCGCTGACCACTTCCGACGATGTCACGATTGGTGACGTGCTGGAACTGAGGTTTGGCAGCGAACTGCAAAGTATCCAATTCATGGGTAAGGTGACGGCATTTCGTCCTTTCGGTTCGGTGGCGGCGCACTTGTCGCCGGATACGGTCGTCGAATATCGCTATGCAACCTCCCGTCCTGACAGCCGCGCCGAAAAAGGTTTTGAATCTGCTCCGGCTGATCTGAGCGAAGCGGATCCGCGAATGAGCATTGCAGGCTTCGCTCCGGCGCTGGAGAAGGCGCACCATCAGGAAATAGCGCTGTCGCATCGCGAAGGCAAGACCAGCATGCAAGTTGCGCTTTATGCTGACCGGCTGAACGATCCTGCGCTTACAGGGGTCGGTGAGTTTTCGTCCGTTGACGGAGAAGTGCTGCCTGACATCTATTCCGGAACCTTCACCTATCAGGGCCGCAACCTTGAAACCCGCGGTATGAGGCTGGTTCTGGAACAGAAGCTCGCGTCAGACGTCTCTGCCACTCTGAATTACAGCTACGGCGGCGTGCTGGATCTGGACAGGAACGAAGCGAGCCTGGAAAGTGTTCGCGATCACACTGTGACCAGAAACCGCCACTTGGTTTCCGCTAAGTTGAGCGGCACGGCTCCTGGTAGCAAGACCCGCTGGATTGCCTCTTATGGATGGACGGCGGGCCGCGCGCTGACGCCGGTAGATATGTTCAACACGTCGGCTGGGCAATGCGATCCTTTCCTCGATCTTTTCTTCCGGCAGCCCGTTCCCGGCACCGGCTCCTTGCCGGGACACATGGACGTCGTTCTGGAAGTCCGAAACCTGCTCGCCCAGGGATACGTCCCAGTATTCGGCCAGGATGGCCGCACTGTTTATCTCGTGCAATCCGCGCGAGCGCTCAGGGGCGGAGTGGCGTTCAGTTTCTAGCTGCCAGTCATCTGCTGGCAGTCATCAGCGAGAAGTTTATGACTGCGGCTTTCCGCACGTCCCCCACCTGCCACGTCACGAACGTCAGAATCGAGGAACCTGCTTCGTCACGGCGTGCTCGATAGGCATAAACGTTTACCTAGCTAGCAGTGTTTCCCGGTAGAGCCTAGGGCCTAGAGCCCAGAGGCTCGGGTTACTGGACTGGAAGACGCCCATCCATCTGAGCTACAATCCATCCCGGTCACTATTATCAACTCTATTTTTAAGAGGGAGCCGCTATGAAACCGCGCTCTGGACTCGTCGTCATTCTGCTTTTGTGTACAACTTCACTTCTCGGACAGACTTTCCGCGGCACGATTCTGGGGACGGTCACCGATCCTCAGGGTGCGGTCGTCGTTGGAGCGAAAGTGACTGTGCGCAACGTCAACACCGGCCTCGAGCGCACCACGCAGACCAGTGCCGACGGAAGCTACGCCATTCCCGAGTTGCCGATTGGAAGCTACACGGTGACGGTAAACCAGAGTGGGTTTCAAACGTCGTCTGTAACGAATGTTGCGGTGGACGTTGCCTCGGAAAAGCGCGTTGATGTTGCGCTCAAGACGGGGCAGGTCGCTACCGTGGTTGAGGTCTCCGGCGAGGCTCTGCCGCAAGTGGAAACCACGAACGACACCTTGGGCGGCATCCTGACCCAGGATACGGTGAAGGATCTACCGATTAACGGGCGCGACTATACGAAATTGATTTACTTGAATCCTGGGGTCGCCGGTTCTCCGGATCAGATCACCGATTCACCGGGATCGTTCGGCGAATTCTCAATGAATGGTGCCCGCGGGCGTTCCAATAACTTCTTACTGGATGGCACTGATATGAACGACGGGTATCGCAACAATCCCGCGATCAACGAGGCCGGTGTATTCGCAACGCCAGCGACGATTTTGCCCATCGATGCCGTTTCCGAAATGAATGTGCTGTCGAACTTCGAGCCAGAGTACGGCCGAAACGGCGGGGCAATCGTGAATATCGTGACCAAGAGCGGTACCAATGGTCTTCACGGTAGCCTGTTTGAATATTTCCGCAACAATGCCTTGGATGCGCGAAATTATTTTGATCCTACATCGGCCCCCAAAGCTCCGTTTCACAACAACCAGTTTGGCGGCTCGCTGGGCGGGCCAATTGTGAAGGACAAAACATTCTTCTTCCTAGACTATGAGGGGCAGCGGGAGAATGTGGGCGTGGTGAGTCTGGCTTGTGTTCCCACGCAGGCCCAAATAACTGCCGCTGAAACCGCCCTCGGCAGTTCAGTGAGTTCGGTCGGCAAGGCGCTGCTGAACTTCTGGCCGCACAATTCTGCAAATTATATTCCGGGTGTAATCTCGACCGATGCCGGGTGTTTTGCCAGTACCTCCTTTGCTCCGGACTACACCGCGATTGCGCCGTCTCTTAACAACCTCAGCAGCGTGATCGCCAAGATCGACCACAGTTTCAACGCTAAGAACAGTATCACGGGGCGTTATTTCTTCGGAGACAGCACTCAGCAATTTCCTCTGGCCCTGAATGCCACGGGAGGGCAGCTTCCGGGTTTTGACACGGTGACCCCAACGCGGGTGCAGGTTGTGTCTCTCTCCTACGTCAGCGTGCTTTCAGCGACGAAAGTAAATGAACTACGATACGGTTGGAACCGATTCGCTGAAGGATTTTTCCCGCAGGACCAGAATTTTGATCCGAGCACGATCGGACTTTGCAACGTCCCGGTAACGTTTGGAACCTGCCACTCCTCAGGTCTTCCCATCATCCTTGTCTCGCCAACTCCCACTGGGGCTTCCGCCTTCTTTTCTCAGGTGGGGGCCACGTCCGGGGACCCGCGCCAACGGGTGGACACGAACAATCAGGTTCTGGACAGCTTTTCCTGGAAGATGAACAAGCACGAATTCAAATTCGGAGCCGAGTACCGCCGCACCAGCATTCAGCAGCGCTTCGACAAGTACTCGCGCGGCAGAGTCAGATTCAATGACCTCGAGAGTTTGTTGCAAGTGATTCCCCAACAGTCGGCATTTGGCACTTTCAATTACACCGGCAATACTCGGCGGCACACATACCAGAACGGCTACGGGTTTTACCTGCAAGATGCTTACCGCCTCAATCCACGGATTGTGCTGAATTACGGCGTACGGTGGGATTACAACGGTGTGGTCGCGGAGAGGAACCACCTATTCTCCGACTTCATTCCCACGTCGGCGACGGCGGGTAACCTGACCCAAGTCGGACCCGGGGGAGTGTCAAGCTTATACAATCCCGATCACAAGGATTTTTCGCCGCGAATTAGCATTGCCTGGGACGTCACCGGGAAAGGTAAGACAGTGCTGCGCAGCGGGTACGGCCTGTTTTTCGATGCCTTTTCTCAGGACATGGTGCTCGGACACCTTCCCTATCCGACGTTTTATGCGCCAGGGCCGGCGTATAACCCCATCGGGCCCGCCTCGGTGCAGATGGCAAACATCAATCCCAATGCGGTTGACGCGAATGGAGTCTATATCCCCAATACTCCGCTCTACGGGGTTCCTGGCTGCTCCGTCGAGTGTGACATTTTTTCGTTCGACCGCAACATCAAAACTCCGTACATAGAAAATTACAACCTGAATCTGCAGCAGCAACTTTCAAGCAAAGCGGTCCTGCAAGTGGGTTATGTGGGATCACAAGGACACCGTCTGTTTCGGTTTTTCGATATCAATCAGCCAAACCAGGCGACCATCACCGCAGCGGATCAGGGTTGTAACTGTATCAACAGTGTCAGCGTGCCGCGGAACTACGGGTTTCCTGCTGGCGCGTTCTACATTTTTCAGCAGAACTCGACGGGCAAGTCCAATTACAACTCATTGCAAACCAGCTTGCGCATAAGCAAGTATCACGGCTTCACGTCGATCGTGAATTATGTTTGGTCGAAGTCACTGGACAACTCGAGCGATGGCGAGGACTTCATCGTAAATGCGGCGCAGCCTCAGGACAGCAACAACCCGCAACGCGAGTACGGGCCGTCGAACTTCAACGTCCCGCATCGTTTTGTATGGATTGCCGGGTACGAGTTGCCGAAAATGAGTGGCGGCTGGCAGGGAATCAGAAACGGTTGGGGCGCGGACAGCACCATCACGTTACAGAGCGGCCAGCCGTTCACGCTCAACTACAACTTCGAAGACGATTACAGCGGAGGCGGCGACGGATTCGACCGGCCTGACTTGGTTGGTCCGATTACTTACAACAAGCACAACCCGGCTAACTTCCTGCAGTTGAGTTCGTTTGCCATGCCTTGCACAGTCAATGTTACCCAAGCAACCCTGTCAGGCTTTGCTTCGGACTGCGTCCCAGGTACTCGCCATTACGGAAATCTGGGCAGAAACGTCCTGAGCGGGCCAACCTACAAACAGTGGGATTTGGCCATCTACAAGAACACGGCGATCACGGAACGGTTGAGCATGCAGCTTCGTGCAGATTTCTTCAATATCTTGAACCACCCGAATTTCGCCAACCCTGAGCTTCCTGCCTTTATCGCGGATCCAGCTTCCAATCTAGCGCTCCCTCCTAATCCACCTCCCGGATTGCCTCCAGGTTGCGGATGCGGCTTTCACGTTAACGGTAACCGCGAAGTGGGCAACGGCGCCTACCAGATCGTCGCTACCGGCGACGTTGGCGTGGGCAACCCATTCCTGGGTGGCGGCGGTCCGCGCGGGATTCAGTTGGCGGCGAAGTTTACATTCTAGTTCACTCGCGCACAACAAAAACGCGGCCCACTGAGGCCGCGTTTTTCTTTGGCGCAAGACGAGCTTATCTGGCCACGCCTAGGCAGCCTTCGTTGCTGCTGCGGCGGGGCGGTAACCGGACTCGTTCGCTTTCTTCATTCCTTGCATAGCCTCTTCCGTAGAGAGCAAAGGCGTGGTCTGTACCGATTTGCAAGCGCCCCCTCCGGCGAACGCGATCGCAATGGCGGCAGCGCTGACGTTGTCCGGCATCTCAGTGATCAAGATAACGTCGTGATCGCCAAAGGCGAACCAGGCATTCTTGATCTTGCCACCCAACCTCTCAATGGCGGGGCGAACAGCTTCAATTCGATCCTGCGGATGGGAGAGCAGGGCCTGTCAGCCTTCCCGAGAGTATGCGACCTGATGAAGAAAACTTGGCATACGACCTCCTTGAGGAATTTCTTGCCTTTTCCGAACCGAGGCATTTTACACCCGCTCGCGGATTCAGAACTGCTCCACGCATTTTTCATTGGAGGCTGTGGAATACATACACGCCGGAGCAGGCGAGCCCAGGAAGGCTTTGGCTATTTCTCGGCTCTGCCGAGGCACCCTGCCCGAAACGACCGACTGTCAAGACGATGCAGGCGTTTCGCCATCTGTGGCTTCAGCAGCGGGAAGTGGCGGATGGTGAACAGGTATTCGGCGATGAACCAGAGCGGCTGGTCGGTGGTCATCCAATCGAGCTGATCGAAGCGCGCCAAATTCACTGGGTGCGAGAAAGTTCGCAGCGTACGCTCGCGGCGCAGGTTGAAGTAGCCCTCGAAAAAACTCATCGCTAGTTCGCGCAATGTCCGGTACACGGGCTCCCGATGACACAATCCGGAATAGTTGGATTTGGAGATTGCGCCCCAATGACTGTTGTGTTTGAAAACCGCGACCACATGATCGGTATCGTGCTCAGCTTCCAGATCAATCACCAGCGGCGGATATCCATTCACTCGCAGCGCCGCTGCCGCAAACGTCGCGCCCTCGAAGCAGTGCGAAGTATTCTCGCGCAGTACGCGCTGCGGTGACCATGCAGTGTCGGCAAGATGATATGGCTGGTCGTCGAGGAAGCGCTGGATTCCATGCGGGTCTTTGAGACTGCGCAGCTTGCGCAATTCCGCCGATGTAAAGCCAGAGTGCGAGTTGTTCATCTGGAATTGAGTTTACTGGAAGGAAAGGCCAAGAACGTTAACCACGGAGGGCACAGATCACAGAGATCACAGAGGAAGGTCGCAATTGCTAGTGAAACAAATCTGTCAGTTCATACGGGCTGTCAATGACCACGTCTGGCGGGGCTTCGCACAAGGTGTGTGGGGCAAAGCCATAGGTCACTCCGCAGGTCGCGATTCCCGAGTTGCGTCCGGTTAAGACATCGATCGACGAATCTCCCACGATGATGGCGTCCTGTGGCGTCGTCCCTGTTTCGCGCAGAAGTGTATTCACGCCCAGCGGGTCGGGCTTTTTAGTCTCAAAGCTGTTGCCGCCGTAAACTCGAACAAAAAAATCGGCTAGCCCCAGCGCGTCGACAATCGCGCGCGAAGGATGCACGGGCTTGTTGGAAAGGACCGCCATTTTTCGTTCTGTCCCATTCGACTGAATCTGCCGCAAGGCTTCCGGTATGCCCTCATACACGACAGTGTGGTCGAGCTTATGTTCCCTATAGTAGGCAAGGAAATACTCCAGGGCTTGTTTGAAGAATTGCTCGTCGTCAGGATCGCCGAGCGCTCGGCGAACGAGCATTGGTGCGCCATCTCCCACATAGGAAGCCACAACCTCGCCGGGCAGTTCCGAATGCTTGAAGTGGCGGAGCATGGCATTGACAGAGTGGATCAGGTCGAGACGCGAATCTATCAGAGTTCCATCCAGGTCAAAGATCACCAGCTTCATCGAGCGAGGATCAAACTGGCGATGGAACTGGGGCATAAGAAAAGGATAGCACTCGGCATTCAGGCACTCCCGCGAAGCAACGGCGGCTTCAGGCTTCAGGTTCTTGGCTCGTACATTTGGGACTCCAGCGAACCAAGCAGGTTAGCCGTTCGGAATGACAACAACTTGTTACAGGTCAATAAGGTCAGTCTCGATAGCGAGCCTACTAAGCCCGAAACCTAGAGCCGATACCTGAATCCAAATATCTGTCGTCGTGCACTCGCGATTGACGACTGATGGCTGACGGCTGGTTTACAATGTCCTCGGTGCCACGGGAACAGCACCCGGCCGGCCTGGAAAGTAATGCCTAACCGAACGCACTCAAAATCCGGCGGAGTTGCTGAGGCCAGCAAGTCAGGCAAGACCTATGAAGGCCTCTCCCGACAGCAACTCATCGAAGCTTACCGGCTGATGTACACCTCCCGCCGCCTCGACGACCGCGAGATCATGCTGAAGCGCCAGCAGAAAATCTTCTTCCAGATTTCCGGCGCCGGACATGAGGCGGTCACAGTGGCGGCGGGCTTAGCAATGAAAGCCGGCTATGACTGGTTTTTTCCCTACTATCGCGACCGCGCGCTTTGCCTCGCTTTGGGTGCGACCCCGTACGAGATGCTGCTGCAGGCTGTCGGCGCCGCTGACGACCCCAGTTCCGGCGGGCGCCAGATGCCGTCGCATTGGGGCTACAAGCGCCTGAATGTGGTTACGCAATCTTCCTGCACCGGCACGCAGATTCTGCACGCTGTGGGTTGCGCCGAAGCCAGCCGGTATTTGATGTTGCATCCCGATGCAGCCCAGAAAGCCAGCGGCGACTATCGCGAATTCAAAGATGTTGAGTTTCATGGCGATGAAGTGACCTATGTCTCGATGGGAGACGGCACCACCAGCGAGGGTGAATTTTGGGAGGCGATGAATTCGGCCTCGAACCTGCGGCTGCCAATTGTGTTCCTGGTTGAAGACAACGGGTATGCGATTTCCGTGCCCGTCGAAGTGCAAACTGCGGGCGGAAATATCTCGCGCCTGGTCTCTGGATTTCCGAATTTTCATTTCGAAGAGATTGACGGGACCGATCCCGTCGTCAGCTACGGTGCTTTGTCGCGCGCGGTGGCGCACTGCCGGGCAGGAGTGGGGCCATCGTTTATTCATGCTCATGTGATTCGGCCGTATTCGCACTCGCTTTCGGATGACGAAAAACTCTATCGTCCTGACATCGAACGCCAACGGGATGCAGCGCGCGACCCCATTTCGCGCATGCAGATGTTCCTGATCCGCGAGGGCATTCTCGACGAGAAGGGAATCAACCGGCTGGAGAAAGAAGTTGATGACGGCCTGCAGGCCGCCGTGGATCAGGGGTTGGCGGCCCAGGTCGCGCCGCCTGAGTCCATAAAACAATATCTGTATTCGCCGGACCTCGATCCGACCTCTCCGGCTTTCGATACGCAAGCAGCGCAAAGCAATAGTGCAGCAAATACAGGTGGGGACACCCGTACCTCCACTGAACAGGCGGCGCATGAGAAAAAACATGCGCCCAAAACCATGGCCGACCTGATCAACGCCACCTTGCGCGATGAGATGAAGCGCGACGAGCGCGTTGTGATGTTTGGCGAAGACGTTGCCGATTGCAGCCGCGAAGAATACTTGCGCCAGAAAATGGTCAAAGGCAAGGGCGGCGTTTTCAAGCTGACGTTTGGCCTGCAATCCGAATTCGGCTCGGACCGCGTCTTCAATTCTCCGATTGCTGAGGCAAGCATTGTCGGGCGCGCGGTGGGAATGGGCGTGCGCGGGCTCAAGCCGGTGGTTGAGATCCAGTTCTTCGACTACATCTGGCCAGCCATGATGCAACTCCGCAACGAGTTGCCGGTAATGCGGTGGCGCTCGAACGGCGCATTTTCTGCGCCCTGCGTGGTACGGGTGGCGATTGGCGGATATTTGACCGGAGGCGCCATCTATCACTCGCAGTGTGGCGAGAGCATATTCACCCACACGCCGGGAATGCGTGTCATCTTTCCATCGAATGGGTTGGACGCGGCCGGGCTGCTGCGAACTGCAATTCGTTGTGACGATCCGGTGATGTTCCTGGAGCACAAGCGGCTCTATCGCGAAACCTACGGCCGCGCTGCGTATCCCGGACCGGATTACATGATTCCGTTTGGCAAAGCCAGAATCGTGAACCCAGGAACGAATCTGACAGTGATCACTTATGGTGCTGTGGTGCCGCGCGCATTGCAGGCTGTCCAGCGGCTGGATCGTGAGCATGGCGTCAAGATCGAACTGATTGATCTGCGCTCGCTGAATCCCTATGACTGGGAGACAATCGCGGCTTCGGTCGAGAAGACCAACCGCGTGATCGTCGCCTATGAAGACACATTGAGTTGGGGTTATGGGGCCGAAATCGCAGCGCGAATCGCCGACGAATTATTTGAGCACCTGGACGCGCCGGTGAAGCGGGTTGCGGCGAAGGACACGTTTATCGCCTACCAGCCAGTGCTGGAGAGTGCAATTCTGCCGCAGGTGCAGGATTTGTATTTGGCGATGAAGGAACTGGCGGAATACTAAGATCTGGGCCAGACTCGGACGAGAGTCCCCGATCCCGAAGGCTCACGCGGCTCTTGTCTTTCGCTCTACTGGCAGCTTTGCCTTCTTCCACGCATCGAACCCACCTTGAAGCGCCCAGGCGTTTCGGTATCCGCGTTCTCGAAGTTTTTGCGCCAAACTGGCGCTGGAACCTTCGTTCGGTCAAGTGCAGTACGTGACGATCGGTTTGTTCTTAGGGATACCGGAGATATTCTCGTCCAGATTGTCTAGGGGGACTCGAATCGCTTCCGGCACCATTTCATCAGACTGCGCCCACGCCTGTGGGTTGCGCGTGTCGATGACCGTGAAGTCCTCCCCCGCTTCCATCCGCTTTTTCAATTCAGCAACTGTGATTCTGAGATCGTCAGGCATGGATTCCTCACTTTCAGTTCTCGCAAGAATCACATGATTGATGCGGCTCCTTGAAGTGAAGCTGCCTATCTCTTTGGGTTACAAGTCAGGTCATGGAGAGCTGTTTCTAGGAAAAACCCTGAGCGACGAACTAAGAGAAAACCCGCTGCAGCTCTCCCAGAACCAACCGGAGACCCGCTTTGAACTCGCCACCTTTTGAGGACGGCAGAGGGTGGGGAGGAAGGCATCCTTAAAGTTCGGCTAATTTCGTCCGTTAATGGAAAGGCCGAAACCAGTCGAAGACCGCAAGCTCCCTGTAAATACCAGCAATATGGCGGCAATTTGCAGAATTAAGAACTCAGTACGCCGAAGTTCTCGGGCATTGCCCAAGCCAATTCTGTGTTCTCGCTTCTAATCTCTGCGTTCTCCCTGCGTTACCCCGTACACCAACCTTAGTACCGTCTGTTGTACTTCGGTTACGTGCCTCTGGGGGCCTCCGCATCCCAAGTGCGAAGACTACTGCTTATAGGCAAGTTGAGAGGCAGAACCACAATATATTGACGACTAGTGCAACTGCGCTAGAAGTCGCTTCCAGAAAACAGGCATAAAAGCCCGAAAAACACGGAAACCCGGCTTGACCTCGTGTCTTTCGCGGTTGAGATATGCTCAGTCCACTTAAATTCACTCGAAGCAGGTTTTCGAGTGGGTTTTTCTCCCAAACGAAACGTCCTGCAAGGTGAGCAACGCAGGGTAGCAATTCTGTGGAAGGGATGAGATATGGCTGATTCACGCGAAGTCATGAATATTCGCCAGGCGTCGCAGTATCTGGGCGTGAGCCCGGACACGCTTTACAAGTACGTAGGCGAACAGAAGATTCCCGCGTTCAAGCTCGGGAACCGGTGGCGCTTCAAGAAGTCGAGACTGGACCAGTGGATGGAAGAGAAGTCGAGCCAGATGGAAGCACGGAAGATCAAGAAACCAAAGGCGGCCGGGCAGGCTGCCGGACAACCGTAAAGGCGGGCACATGTTTGGATTTGGATCGAAGTCAATCGTAGGCCTGGATGTAGGTTCTTCGAGCATCAAGGCCGTGGAGCTGAAAAAGAGCCGCGGCGTGATTGAGGTCGTGCATCTGGGGCTGGAAGCGTTGGCGCCAGATATCGTTGTGGACTCCATGATCGTGGATTCCGGTACGGTGTCGACCGCGATCTCGAAGCTGTTCTCGGAGAATTCCATCAAGTCCAAGAATGTCGCTACCGCGGTGAGCGGCCATTCGGTGATCGTGAAAAAGATCTCGCTGCCCTCGATGAGCGACCAGGAGCTGGCGGAGACGATCCAGAAGGAAGCGGCGCAGCATATCCCCTTCGACCTGGATGACGTGAACCTCGACTACCAGATCCTTTCGGCGGACGAAGGCCAGTCCCACATGGACGTGCTGCTGGTGGCAGTCAAGAAGGACAAGATCCTGAACTACACCAACGTACTCTCGATGGCCGGCAAAACTCCGGCTATTGTGGACATTGACGCGTTGGCGCTACAGAACTGCTACGAGTTTAACTACGAGCCTTCGCCAAACCAGGTAGTGGCTCTGTTGAATCTGGGCGCGAGCGTGATGAATATCAACATCGTCAAGGGAACGACACCGTTGTTCCCCCGTGACGTCAGCGTAGGCGGACATCAGTACACCGATTCGCTGCAGAAAGAACTTGATTTGAGCTTTGAGGACGCAGAGGCGCTGAAGCTGGGCAGAAAAGTCGGCACGGTGAGCGAAGACGCGAAAACGCCGATCCTGCAGCAGGTGACCGAGATCATTGTGTTGGAGATCCAGAAGACGTTCGACTTCTTCCGCGCCAGCGCTGCGGGAGAGCACATCGAGAAGATTTTGGTGGCGGGCGGTTCATCGAAAGTGCCGGGACTGCTGGAGGCGTTGCGCCAGGAGTTCTCATTGCCGGTGGAGATTCTGAATCCGTTCCAGAAAATTGCGCCACCTGCTGAAGGTTTGGGAATGGAATTGATCGAAGGCAACGCCGGCCAGTTGGCGGTAGCGGTCGGGTTGGCCCTGAGGAGCTTTGAAGACCTATGATCCGAATCAATCTGCTGGGAACGGCCAAACCGAAGGGCAAGCGCGGATCGGCAGCAGTGACCGCGCCGACGATTGAGTTCGGCGAAGTCGGTTCGCCGAAGGTCAAGGTCCTGGTCGCAATTATGATCGCCGTGGCCTTCAACGCCGGCTACTGGTATCGCCTGGACCATCAAGCGCAGGACATCGCTACCAAAATGAAGGTCGCGGAACAGCAGAACCGCGAGCTTTCTGGGGTGAAGGCGAAGTATCTGGAGCGCCAGAAACAGGCCGACAACTACAAACGGCGCGTGGATGTGATCGACCAGTTGCGGGCTAGCCAGTCCGGCCCCGTGAACCTGCTGAACACCATCGGGGACACCATAAACGGGACGGAAGCAGTCTGGCTCAGCAGTATGAAGGACCAGGGCACAAACATTTCCATTCAGGGAATGGCACTCAGCACTGATGCTGTAGCCAACCTGATTCAGAACCTGCAGAAGACCGGATTCTTCAAGAACATCGAGATTAAAGAGACATATCAGGACGAATCAGTGAAAGACATGCAGGCGTTTCAGTTCGAGCTGACTTGCGAAAAGGGGAAGTCGTAAGGGCGATTATGGCGAATTTCAGCGACATCTCGGGAATCAAGCAGTGGGCTTTGGTGCTAGGCGGAGCGGCTTTGCTCAACGGCGCGCTCTACTTCACGTACTTCAAGAGCCAGCGGGAAGCAAACGCCAATGCACAACAGGCACTGCAGGCCAAGCTGCAGGAGAACAGGGAGCTAGAACCCTATCGGACCAAGCTGGCTGAGATTGATCGCCAACTCGCCAGTCTGCAACAGCAACTTGAAATCGAGCGGCGTATTGTTCCGGATGAAAAAGAAGTCGATAACTTCATCAGAATGCTGGACGCCGAAGCAATGAAAGCCGGAGTCGAGCTCCGCCGCTACACTGCCTCCCAGCCCGCTGACAAGGAGTTCTATACGGAAGTCCCATTCGAGGTCGAACTCGATGGGCCGTACTACTCCATGTTGAATTTCTTTGACCACGTGGCCAAGCTGGAGCGGATTGTGAATGTCTCAAAGCTGCTGGTCTCGAACGTGAAAAAGCCATCCGATGCGAAAGCCAAGCACACATATCAGTACGCACCGAATGAGAGTGTAGTAGCGACATGCGTGGCAACCACATTTTTCAGCCATGACACTCAGCCGGCCGTGATTCCAGTAGCGGCCAAAGGCAGGATGCAATGAAGCGGATTCTGGTGTTTTTAATCACGGTGACAGCTACCGCGTTTGCGCAGACTCCTACAGTCGTAGTCCAGCCAGCGGCAAAGGTGGTCAGTGTGAAGGCGGGGTCGCAGAGCGCGAAGCCTTCCCCGAGCACAGTTAAAGTAAGTTCGATTCCGGCACAGAAGCCAGTAACGGTTTCTGTCCAGCCCACAGCAGGGAAAGCCAATACGCTTCCTGCAGCGAAGGCAAACGCGACTGCGACGGTAAAGCCGGTTGTGGCAACGGCGACATCGGCCAAGCCAGCGTTAGGTGCGGCTCCGAAGGTTAATCCTGGGCCGGCGGCAGTCTCGGTTAAGCCTGCCGGTAATCAGGCGAAAGTCGCGGTGCCGGCTAAAGCCAGTCCCTCGAAGGTGTCCGCGGTGGTGGCTCCAGCCAAAGCCCGAGTCAAAGCAGGGGTAGCACAGCCTGCAGTAGCGAAAAAAGATATCTCGAAATCTCAGACGACGGTGGCCGTCCAAGACAGCAAGTCAGGAGCCAACGACAAGAAACCGGCTCCCAAGGCGATCAGTACTGTTGGACGCCGGGATCCGTTCATCAGCCCAGTCGTCAATCTGGGTGCAATCGGCTCGGGATGCAGTTCCGGCAAACGCTGCCTCGCCATCGACCAGATTGCACTGAAAGGTGTGGTGAAGGCGGAAGTGGGAATGATCGCCGTAGTTGTGAATGCAATGGATAAGGCTTATTTCCTCCGCGAAAACGATCCAGTGTTCAACGGGTATGTGGTCAAGATCACTGGGGATTCCATCGTTTTCAAGGAAACGTTCCATGACAAGCTGGGTAAGCCGCTGACGCGGGACGTCACTAAGACCATAAGCCGGCCGGCAGTCTAGGATTTTATGCAGAAAATTTCGGAACGAAATCGCGGTTTGAGCAGATCAGAGGCGGGGAGACGGGAAATGCGAAAGCAACTGCTGGGAACAATTTCGGCGCTACTGGCCATCGTGCTGGTGGCAGGAGCGCAGACTCCGGGCACGGGCACTGAAGCAGCCCATGCTGCTCTGGCGAAAGTCAGTGTGGTGCGCGGGGAAAATGGCGTCAGCATTGAAATGACAGCCAAAGGCACAATCTCGCCACGAGTGGAGACCCTTTCCTCTCCGCCGCGGATCGTTGTCGATCTGCCCAACACGGTACTGGCCACTTCGGTCAGCCGCATTCATGTCGGGAACAACGGCGTGACCGGGGTACGGATCGGCACTGACGCCACTGCCACTACTCGCGTGGTAGTGGATCTGGAGCGGCCTTGCAAATACGAACTGGTTCCGGGCCCTGGCGAAAAACTGACGCTGAAGCTCTGCGCCGGCTCGATTGCCACGCAGACCGCTACGGCGGAGCCAAAGGCGCCAGTCACCACGGCCGCGTTGACAGCTCCGGCTGCGCGCGCTTCCGAGGCGAGGAAGACTGCAGCTACAGATTTTGTGTTTGTCGAACCTTCGTATGCGCCGAAGAAAGATCCAATCTCTCTGGATCCGCCGACGCGCGCAGTGGATGCAGCCTCGAAGTTTGTGGAAAGGCCGGAAGGCAATCTGTTGCCAGCAGCGAATGCTGCGATGCAGGCGCAGGCCCCGTCTTCTGCTCCTGCCACAAGCCAGTCCGCAACTCCGGCAATCCAGCCGGCAGTGAACATGGCGGCTGAACAGAAAACTCATCAGCAGGCCACGACGGGTCCAAAATACACCGGGGAACCTATCTCGGTAAATCTCAAAGATGTAGACCTCAAGGATTTCTTCCGGCTGGTTCATGAAATCAGCGGCCTCAATGTGGTTTTGGATCCTGATGTAAAGGGCACCTTGACCATCGTGCTTGACGACGTACCGTGGGACCAGGCGTTAGACATCGTTTTGAAGAACAATTCCATGGAGCGCAAGCTCGACGGAAATGTCCTGCGCATTGCCACCATGGACACTTTGCGGAAGGAAGCAGAATCCCGCCGTGCGGAGCAGGAAGCAGAGGCGCTGGCCGTAGAAAAAGTCACAGTGACCCGCTTCTTGAGCTACGCACATTCCAAGGACGTCACACAGACGATTAAGAAATTCCTGAGCCAGCGAGGGGACATAGTGTCCGATGACCGGACGAACGCGGTGATCATTTCCGACATTCCGTCGGTGATTCCGCCGATTGACCGGCTTTTGGCGCAGCTTGACCGCAAGACCCAGGAAGTAGAAATCGAGGCCCGTGTGGTGGCTGCGACTCGCAGTTTTGCCCGCGATATCGGCACCCAGCTCGGCTTCGGTTTTGGCAACCAGGCGAACGGTCTCGGTGGTGCAAGTTCGGTGGGAACGTCGCCAGTATCGGTCTTTAATACAGGTAGTGCGCTGTACCCGATCATCGGAACCTCAGCGCCCAAACCAGGCACTGGTGTACAGATTCCGCTGTTCTCGAACCTCGCGGCTAATGGCCCCACCAGCGGCCTTAGCTTCGTGAATGCAAGCAATGCTGTCAGGCTCGATGCAATTCTCACCATGGCCGAATCGCGCGGCTTGTTGAAGATTCTGTCCCGCCCACGGGTGGTGACGCAGAACAACATTCAGGCTATCGTAAAACAAGGTGTGCGGATTCCGATTACGACCTTGTCACAGTTGAATGGTCCGCCTACGGTGGCTTATATCGACGCGTTCCTGCGGTTGACGGTGATTCCGCAGATTACATCAGAGGGCACAATCTTCTTGAACGTCGATGTCGAGAACACTACTCCTGACTTCGGAAATTCGATACAAGGCAACCCAACACTGATCACGCAGCAGGCGACCACGCAGGTGCTGGTGACCGACGGCGGAACAGTCGTGATCGGTGGCGTTATTCAGACCAGCAACTCTATCAATATGGCGCAAGTTCCTCTGCTCGGAAACATTCCGTGGCTGGGCAACTTGTTCAAGCACCAGACCATAAAAAGCTCAAACCAGGAGTTGATATTCTTCATCACTCCTCGGGTCATAGAAACATAGTGCGCTGTTCCTGTCGGCGAAAAATGTGCGGACAGGAATGCGCAACAAGTTAGCAGAAAGCAGCCGCCGGATTCCTGAAAGTTTCGGAACCGGCGGATTGTCTTTTGGATCCTCGAAGATAGGCGGCCCCTTTGGAGAGGTGTGCTGCTGCCCCATATTGGCTCGTATCAGGGAGCCGGGCGATGACTGGCGATCAGAATAGGCCCGCTGAACAAAGGCGCCGATCCTGTTCTTCAAGGATCGGCGCCTTTGTCATAGAAAGCAATTCGAAAAGCTGTTAGGCGATTCGTTTTTGAGAGGCCATTTGCAATATGGAAAGCGGAAGTTTCATCGTTCGGGAAACCGATTCGTTCCGACTAACGACTTCGACCGCGATTCCACCTTCCTTAGGGAATGGATCCGAGACCAGTTGAACTTCCTGGCCGTAAAGCCGCACTCTGTTGGATCGGGCATAACCAAGGCTGATTAACTTC
>WNFJ01171739.1_pt2 | contig 45553 bp, 49 predicted proteins | sample 5400461 | NCBI WGS metagenome assembly WNFJ01 (sample SAMN13153349, study PRJNA577476) | soil metagenome | isolation source: 115 cm saprolite on Douglas fir-dominated hillslope | place: USA:California | collected 2013-09-17
GAACGGGCGCCTGCGGATCCGCCGCTTCGAGCACCTGAACGCGCAGCTCGGCGCCCTCCAGATCTCATCGCCCCGGGAGCGGGGGATCCGGATCGACGTGACCCGGCTGGCGGTGGCGAGCCGCGACCCGGCCGTCGAGCTCGTTGACGTCGCGGGGCAGCTGCGGGTCGTCGGTGATTCGCTGGCGTTGCACCTGGCGCGGGTGCGGTTGCCGGCGTCGGTCCTGGGGGCCACGCGCGGCGTCGTCACGTGGCCCCGCGGCACGCTGCTCTACGACCTGCGACTCCACGCCGACTCCGCGGCGCTGCGGGATTTCCCCCTTATCGACCGACGGTTCGCGACCGCGCCGGGCAGTGGAGTGGTCTCGGGCGAAGTGCGGGTGCGCTCGCACGGCGCCGCCTTGCTTGAAGTGGAACTGGACCCCCTGCACGTCGCCTATCGCGGCGGCACCCTCGCGGGTCGCCTCACGGCCTTCGCCGCTCCCGACTCGGGGCTCGTCGCGCTGCGCGACGCGGCGCTGGACGCGCACGCCTTCGATCTCGAGTTCGCCCGGCCCTTTCTCGACACCCTGCCCTTTGCCGGTCGCCTCTCCGGGCACACAACGGCCGGCGGTCGGCTGGCGGCGCTGGCCTTGAGCGTGGACTGGGCGTTCCGCGACTCCCTCGTCCCGGGCTGGCCGGAGACGCGGCTTCGCGGTCAAGGCGAGGTCAACCTGCGCGCCCGAGACGGGATCCACTTTCAGCCGTTCACGCTCGCGGCGACGAGCGTCGACCTCGGCACGGTGCGGCGGCTGGTCCCCGCGGTTCGCCTGCACGGAACCCTTTCTGCCGTGGGGACGCTTTCGGGCCCGCTCCGCGACGCGCAGTTCAGCGGTACCCTGATCCAGCGGGACGACGGCCGGCCCCCGAGTGCGCTCGCCGGAAAAGTGCGGCTCGACACTCGCGGCGAGCAGTTGGGGATCTATGCCGATGTCACCGCCGACTCGCTCTCCTTCGACGGACTGCGAGGGAGTTTCCCGGATCTTCCGCTGCACGGCGCGGTGGCGGGTCCCGTGCGGCTCGCGGGTCCGCTCGCCGCGCTCGACACGCACGCCGAGCTGCACGGAGCGGGCGGGACGGTCCAGGGCGATGGCGTGTTGCTGCTCGACCTGCCGCACTACGGCGCCCGAGACTTCGTGCTGCAGGCGCACGAGCTCGATCTGGCGCACTGGGCCGTCGGCGTGCCCGACTCCCGGCTTTCCTTCAAGGCAACGGCGAGCTTCGCGGGCGACAGCGGCGTCCCGCCGGTCGGCGCGCTGAGCGCCACCCTCGCTCCCTCGCTCGTCAAGGGCACGCCGCTCGACAGCGGCCGGGCGGTGCTGCGATTCGCCGACCGGCGCGTCTACGTCGACTCGCTGCGGATCGCGCAGCCGGGACTGATCAGCGCGGGCGCGGGCTCACTCGGTTGGCAGCACGGCACGAGCGGCTCGCTCGCACTCGATTTCGCCGCCGACAGCCTCGGCGCGCTCGACGCCTGGGTCGGCTGGGTCGCGGGCAGCGCCCCCGGGGAGGCCGCGGACGGGCCCGGGGTCGCGGGCTCGGCCCACGTTCTCGTTACGCTGCAAGGGTCGCTCGACTCCGTCGCGGTCGATGCGCGCGCGAGCGGCGAGCGCCTGCGCTGGGGCGGCTGGAACGTGACGGCCGGCCGGGGGCGCCTCGAGTGGCGGCCGGGGCCCGACGCGAGCCTCGCGCTCGACGCGACGCTCGACTCGCTCGCACACGGCGCCGTGGGATTGGCGGGCGTCGTCGCCAGCGCCCGGGGGGCGCCGGACTCGCTCGCCTGGTTCGCGCGCTCCCGGGTGGGCGGCGGGGCGGCGTTCCTCGCCGGCGGGCGCTTCGCCCGGGGGCGCGACGCCAGCCGAGGCGCGGTGGCACGCCTGGGCGTTGACTCGCTCGCCCTGCAGCTGCCGGGCGACGCCTGGGTGTTGGAGCGGCCCGTCACACTCGCCGCCACCGACTCGGCCGTCACCGTGAGCCACCTGGTGCTCCGCAGCGTCTACGGCACCGGCCAGTTCGTGCTCGAGGGGGACCTGCCCACCCGCGGCCGGGCGAACGCGCACCTGCAGCTCGAGGCGTTCCCACTGGCGGGGCTGTACGCCTTGGCCCAGCGCGACACGGCCGGCGTGGGCGGCACCGTCACCGCGACCGTGGGCCTCGGCGGCACGCGCCGCAGTCCGGTCGCGAGCGGGGCGTTCTCGCTCACCAACGGCACGCTGGGAGCGTTTCACGCGCCCTTCGTGGACGGTTCCTTCGATTATCAGGAGCGCCGCCTCCGCGCCGGGGTTCACCTCTGGCGTTCGGGGCAGCAGATCCTCACCGTCGAGGCGTTGCTCCCGCTCGACCTCGCCCTCGTTCCCGGGACGGAGCGCCTCCTCCCCGATACCCTGGCCGTGCGGGCGACCGCCGACAGCGTCGATCTGGCGGTGCTCGAGGCTCTGACCCCGGCCGTGCAGCGCGTGGCCGGCGTGTTCTCGACCGACTTGGGGATCGCGGGAACCTGGGACGCGCCACGGCTGCGCGGGACGCTCCGCATCACCAGCGCCGCCGCGACCATCCCGGCCCTCGCCGTGCGCTACGAGGACGTGAACGGCCGGCTGCGGCTGAGCGGCGACACGATCGCGATCGAGGCCCTCTCGGCCAAGAGCGACCGCGGGCGGGCCGACGTATCGGGCGCGATCCGGCTCGAGCGACTGACCCGTCCCGTGCTCGACCTCGCTATCGCCGCCGACCAGTTCAAGGCGCTCGAGCTCCGGAACAACGTCGCCATCACCGCGAGCGGGCAGTTGAGACTCACGGGGCCCGTGTTCGGCGCGACGCTCACCGGCCGGGCGAAGGTCACGTCGGGCGTGCTGTACTTCGCCGACTTGGTGCAGAAGCGCCTGGTCAACTTGGACGAGCTGGCCGACACTTCGCTCGCGTCCCTCATCGCGCGGCAGCGGCTCGGCCCCGAGTTCGAGAACGTGTTCCTCGACAGCCTGCGGATCAACGAGCTTGAGCTCGAGATGGGGAGCGACGTCTGGCTGCGCTCCGACGAGGCCAATATCCAGCTCGCGGGCACAGTGACGGTGAGCAAGCAGCGCAGCGCCTACCGCGTCAGCGGCACCCTGCAAGCGGCCCGCGGCACCTACCGCCTGAAGGTGGGGCCTGTGACGCGGGAATTCGTCGTCTCGCAAGGGACCGTGCGCTATTTCGGTACCCCCGATCAGGACGCCGCCCTGGACATCGAAGCGAAGCACACCGTACGCCTGGTCCCCGGCTCCACCCCGAACCCCTCCGTGGGGAACGCCGAGGAAATCACGGTCGTGGCCCACATCACCGGCACGCTGCTGGTGCCCAAGGTGAGCTTGGCGGCGGAGAAGGGCGATGTCGCACAGACCGAGCTCATCTCCTATCTGCTGTTCGGCAAGAGCAGCGTGGACTTGGCCGGGGGCCAGGGCGGCATCGCGGACCAGCGCGCCCTCGTGCAGAGCGCGCTCTCGGTGCTGTCGGGCGAGATCGAGCAGACCATCGTGTCGGGCGGCGTCCCCGTCGATTACGTGGAGATCCGTCCGGGGGGCGCGGTGCCGGGGGACCCGCTCCAGGGCTGGCAGTTCGCCGTGGGGCGCCAGCTGGGACCGAAGACGTTCCTCGTGGTGAACGCGGGGTACTGCGGGACGGGGCAGCTCGCTGTTACCAATGCGCTCGGCGTGTCGATGCAGTACCGCGTCAGCGCGGAATGGCGAACGGAGGCGAGCTTCGAGCCGGTCCTCAGCTGCAGTAGCGTGACGCCCGAAGGCGGCCTCGCCTACACGCTGCCGCGCCAAGTCGGCCTCGACCTGTTCTGGGAGAAGCGCTATTAATGACGCGCGCCCTGCTCATCACCAATCCGGCGGCGGCGCGCACGGACGCCCGCGCCGTCACCGCGATCCGCGAGACGCTGCAGGGCGGCGGCTGGGCCGTCGAGGTGTTGGCCACCGCGCAGGCCGGGGACGCGCGCCGCTTCGCGCGCGAGGGGCGCCACGACGGCTTCGATGTGCTGGTGTGCTACGGCGGCGATGGCACCGCGATGGAGATCGCGGCCAGCGCCATGGGCAGCGGCATTCCGCTCGGCCTCGTCCCTGGAGGAACGGGCAACCTGCTCGCCGGGAACCTGCGCCTGCCGCGCAACGCCGCCGCCGCGGCGCGGGTGATCCTGCGCGGCGCCGCGGCATCGATGGATCTCGGAGCGGTGGACCGAGCCGACGGCACGCACTATTTCGCCGTGTGCAGCGGCACGGGGTTCGACGCACGCCTCATGGCGGACACCGGCGCAGCCGAGAAGCACCGCTGGAAGATGGCGGCCTACGTGGCGCGGGCGTTCGCGGCGTTGCCCCGCGTGACCAGCCCGCTGCACCGCGTCACCGTGGACGGCGTCGCGCGCGAGCTGCCGGCCGCGATGGTGCTGGTGGCGAACTGCGGCGAGCTCGTCCCGCCGTTTCTCCGGCTGCGCGACGGCGTCGCGCCCGATGACGGCTGGCTCGATGTGCTCGCGCTGCGGGCCCAGGGGACCCTGGGGAGCCTGCGGGCGTTCGTCGAGCTGCTGCGCCGACCCCGCCACGGGGCGCCCTGGCTCTGGTTCGGGCGCGGCCGCACCGTGCGGGTGGAGGTGGTGGAAGGCCCGCCGCGACCGATGCAGCTCGATGGCGAGCCGTCGGGGGACACGCCGTTCGAAGCGCGCCTCATCCCCGGATCGCTGCGGGTCCTCGTGGATCCGGCGACCGCTCCGCTGCGGGTGACGAGCCGTGACTGAGACCGTCCTCCTGGTCGGCGCTGACGGCCCCGGGCTGCGCGCGGTGGGTGAGGCGTTCGAGCGGTTTGGCTACGCCGTCGCCAGCGCGGCCACCGCGGAAGCGGGACTCGTGGCGTTCGCGCGCCGGCCTGCCGAAGTCGTGATTCTGGACCTGCCCGTCTCGGATGGGCGCGGCGTGGAGCTGTGCGAGCGGCTGCGCCGGACCGCGGGGTCCGTCGTGCTGCTCGCTTGCAGCGCCGCGGCGCTTGACCGCCTGGTTTCGGCCCCCCGCGCGGGCCGCGGGCGCCAGGGGCGGAACGGCCTCGAGCGGGCATCGCGCCATCCGCCGCAGACCGTGGCGGAGGTGGCGCGCGCCCACATCGAGCGTACCCTCGAGTTCCACGGCGGCAACCGCACGCGTGCCGCCCGGGAACTCGGGATTTCGCGCGCGACGCTAATCAATAAGATTAAGGCGTACGGGCTCTGAGGGACTTATGGACAAGCCGAAGCTGCTAGAGCACGACGGGATGGAGTGCCGCTATTGCGGCAACGAGGAGCGGGCCTCGGAAGGCTATCCGTGTGCCGACTGCGGCACCTTCATCTGTCTGATCTGCTCGTTCCGCGGGGTCACCCGGTGCAAGGCGTGTGAAGCAAAGGCGAAGGCCGCGCGCCACGCCTAACCCCTCGGCCGCTCCCGCCGCTTCCGAATCTCCCGCGCCACGTCGTCGGGCGACGTGCCGAGTTCCTTCGCCAGTTTGGTCGTCGCCACCTCCGCGCCGGACCAGTCGCGGGCCGCCGCGAGGGCGTCGAGCGCGATGTCTTCGACCACCGTGGTCCGCTCCTCTAGATCCCGCGTGCGCACCGCCACCTCGCGCGCCAGCCACTGCTCCAGCTCCCGCCGCTCGATCTCCAGCTGCCGCTGCCGCAGTGCACCCTGCAACGACATCTCCAGCTCATCCAGGTCCACCGGCTTGATAAGGTAGTCGTAGGCGCCGAGCTTGAGACACTCGATCGCGGTGCGGGGTTCGTCGATCGCCGTCAGCATGATGATGGCGAGGTCGGAATCGGCGGCGAGCGCCTTGGGCACGAGCTCGACACCACTCATGTTCGGCATGCGGATGTCGGAGAGCATCGCCTGCGGCTGCTCGGCCGCCTGCCGGTCGAGCGCTTCGGGGCCGCCCGCCGCCTGCAGCACGCGGTAGCCGAGGCGCGTGAGGAAACGATCGAGCGCTTGGCGGATACCTTCTTCGTCGTCGACGACGAGCACGGTGGTGGGCGGCGCGGGGGCCGCGAGGGAGGGCGGGTCGAGCTTGGCCATGGCGCTAACGTATGTGCCCTCCACAACCCGAGCAAGGCGAGCTATCTTCGCGCTCCCATGCGCTCCCTCCCCGCGAACCTCGCGGCGGTCCCGGGCATCACCGTTGGGCAGTGGACCGACCGGGCGCGGGCCACCGGGTGCACCGTGGTGCTCGCGCCGCCGGGGGGCATGCGCGCCGCCGGCGCCGTGCGCGGCCGCGCCACCGGGACCCGCGAGCTCGACGCCCTGCACCCTCGGCACGTGGTCGGCAAAGTCGACGCGATCCTGCTCACCGGTGGCTCCGCGTTCGGGTTGGGCGCCGCCGACGGCGTGATGCGTTGGCTGCGCGAACAGGGCCGCGGCTATCCCGTCGGCACGGCGGGCATCGTGCCAATCGTTCCCACCGCCGTGATCTTCGACTTCGATCTGGCCCCCGGGTCCCGCGCCGACCGCTGGCCCACCGCGGACGACGCCTACCGCGCCTGTGGGGCGGCGAGCACCGAGATCGCCGAAGGGACGGTGGGCGCCGGCACCGGGGCCACGGTGGGCAAGGCCCTTGGCCCTCGCCATGCCGTGAAAGGCGGCGTCGGCACCTGGGCCGCGCGCGGCGGCGCGGTCGTGGTGGGGGTGCTCGTGGTAGTGAATGCGGTCGGCAACGTCTTGGACGACGCGGGCCGCGTCCTGGCCGGCGCGCGCGGACCCGATGGGCGGCCCGTCGATGCGCTCGCACACTTCGCGGCGGGCGGGGGGCCGTTCGGGGCGCCCCCGGGAGAGGCGGCCGGAGGGCCCGAGCCCACCCGCAACACCACCCTTGCCGTGGTGGCGACGAATGCGACCCTCGATCGGACGGCGCTAGAGAGCCTGGCGCACGCCACAGGCGACGCCCTGGCGCGCCGCATCGTCCCCTACGGCACGCTGTTCGACGGCGACGTCGTGTTCGCGGTCAGCACCGCCGCCGTAGCGCCCGCGAGTCCGCTGCAGGTCGAGGCGCTGGCGGCGCTGGCGGCTCCCGCGGCGGTGGAGCGGGCGGTGCGCCTGGCGCGCGGGCTCGGGGACATCCCAGGCCTGGCGGACGCCGCGGCCTCGTGAGCGGCCACCTCGAGCGCGACGTCGCCGATGTCGGTCGCCGCTGGGTCCCGGATGCGCGCCTGGGCGTGTTTGAAATCACCCTGTCGCCAGGCGCCGTGGCGGGATGCACGACGAGCCGGGACGCGCTGGTCGCCCTGCGTCGGATCGCCGCGGCGGCGGGGCTCGCTGCCGACGTCAGCCTGCTGCCTGACGCATCGCTCGGTAAGGAGGGCGCTGCCGTCGTGACGGCGGCGGTCGCGCCGCTGCTGCGCGAGCCGCTCGCGACGGCGAGTCGCGTCAGTGAAGCCCTGCACGGCGAGACACTCGCCGTGCTTGAGTGGCGCGACGGGGCGTGGCTCCGGGTGCGCGCGGGCGACGGCTACCATGCCTGGCTGCACGCGGGCTACGTGACCACCGGGTCGCCCGAGTGGGCGGAGGATTGGGTCCGCCGCGCCACCGTGCGGTCGCTCGGCGCGGAGTTGCGGCGCGAGGACGCCCGGTTCCGGCTGGTGCTGGGCGCGCGCGTCGCGCCGCATCGGGGCGGGCGGGTGGAGACCGCCGACGGCCGGCTGTGGCACGTCGCTGCGGGCGTGCTGCGTCCCGCCGCCGAGGCGCGGGCCGAAGCACGGCTCGTCGCAGCGCCCGAGTGGGCGTTGCGCTGGTTTTCGGGCGCTCCCTACCTGTGGGGCGGGCGCACCGAGTGGGGCGTCGACTGCTCGGGCTTGGTGCAGGCCACCTACGCGGCCCGCGGCGCCGCGTTGCCCCGCGATAGCGACTTGCAGTCGCTCGCCGGCCGCGCCGTGCCGATCGACGCCCGCGGGGCCGGTTACGAGGCGGGGGACGTGCTGTGCTTCGCCGACGGTCACCGTGTCTCGCACGTGGCGCTGTGGGCTGGCGCGGGGCGCATCGTGCACGCGGTCATCTCGCGCGGCGGCGTCGCCGCCGACGACCTGGTGGCCGATACGCCGGCGGCGAACCGGTTGCGCGATTTCCTCGTGGCCGTGCGCCGACCCCTGAAATGACGCGGCAGGTCCGCGCTCGGGGCGCGGCGCGCCCGATTATCTTGTCCCTATGAAGCTCGTCCTGTTCGACATCGACGGCACGCTCTTGTCGACTGACGGCGCGGGCAGGCGAGCCATCCGGCGCGCGCTCCTCGACGAAACCGGGATGGCCGGTCCCATCGAGAGCTACCGCCTGGACGGCAAGACCGACCCGCAGATCATTAGCGAGCTCCTCTCGCTCGCCGGCCACCCGGCGGCGGGCGACGACGCGCGCATCGCCGCCGTGTGCCGCCGCTACGTGGCGCAGTTGCGCATCGAGCTCGCCACGTCTCCCGGCGCGACCCGGCTGCTCGACGGCGTCCGCGAGCTGCTCGACGCCCTGCAGCCCCATGAGCGCGCCGAGGGCGCCCTCGTCGGGCTGCTCACCGGGAACCTGGCTGCTGGCGCGGCGCTTAAGCTCGGCGCCGCCGGGCTCGACCCCGCGCGGTTCGCCGTGGGAGCGTACGGCTCGGACTCCCCGCGCCGCACCGACCTGCCCGCGGTAGCCGCGGTGCGAGCCGCCGCCCTCGCGGGACGGCCCTTCGCGGGCGGGGACATCGTGATCGTAGGGGACACCCCGGCTGACGTCGCTTGCGGGCGGCCGCTCGGCGCCCGCAGCGTGGCGGTGGCCACCGGCTCCTACGATGCCGCCGCCCTGCGAGCGGCAGGGGCGGCGCAGGTGTTCGACACGCTCGCCGATACCGCCGCCGTGCTCGACGCGATCCTCACGTGAGCGGCCTGGCCGCCGCGCCCGTTCCCTGGGACGCGCGCACCGGACGCACCAGATGAGCGCCCCGCTCAAGATCCCGATGCCTCTACGCGTGCCCGAGTTCGCGCCGTCGCTCGGGCGGCTGCTCGTGCCCCGGCGGCTCGAGCCCCCCTGGGTGCCGCTCGAGGGCGTGCGCGAGGAGCTCGCGACGCGGGTGCTTGAGCTCGGCGGTGAGGCTCGTACGGCGGCGCTGCGCGAGGAGCGGGAGCTGGTGCTCGTCCTGATGAGCCGCCGCGCGTGGCTTGTGGCGTGGGAGCAGGCGGTGCGGCGCGCGGGCGAGCGCGTGACGCGGGCGCTCGATGGCGAGATCGCCCGGCTCGCCCAGAACGTGCGCATGCCACGCCGCGTGCAGCGGCGGCGCCAGCTTTCCGCCGCCGAGAAGCGGGCGATCGCCGCACGGCTGGCAGCGGGCGGGGAGGGGCTCGTCGCTGCCCTGGACGCGCTGGACGCGGCGGCGACCCGGGTGCGAGGGGCGAGTGTACTCGACAAGGCGGCGCACGCCGAGTGGCAGGACGCGCTGCGCACCGCGGCGCGGCGGCTGGAAGCGGCGTGGCTGGCTCTGGAGGCCGCGGTGGCCGCAGAGCGGCGCCGCTGGGCCGAAGAGCTGGACGCCCTCGCGCGGTGGCGGCCCCCGCTATGGCCCCTGCTCGCGCTGTGGACCCCGCTCGCGGTAGCGGTCGGGTGGCTGGGGCTGGTGCTGGGCGGTTACGTGGCCGCGCCCGCCTGGCTCGCCGCGCGCCTGGGGTTTTGAGACGTGAGCGCGATCGGCGTTGGGGTCGACCTGGTTGAAGTGTCCCGCGTGGCGGCGATCATCGCCGACAAGGGGGGCCGCGTGTTCGAGCGGCTCCTCACCGCGGCCGAACGCACCTACTGCGAGAGCCGACCCGACCCCGCGACGCACGTGGCGGTGCGCCTCGCCGCTAAAGAGGCCGTCTACAAGGCCCTGCAGGGCAGCCCCCACGCCCCGGGCATCGGGTGGCGGGAGATCGAGGTCATGCGCGCGCCCGACGGTCGCCCCGACGTGCGCCTCAGCGGCCTCGCCGCCGAACGGGCGCGCGAGTTGGGCGTGAGCCGCGTGCTCTTGTCGTTGTCGCACACGCACCAGGCCGCCGTCGCCGTCGCCGTGCTGGAACGCGACTGAGCACGCGCCGCCGTGGCTTGAATTCCCGACAATTCTGCTCTAGTATTGGACACCTCATTCCAGAGTAGTCGCCGCATCCACCGTAAGTCATTGCTCGGCTTGCTGTTGACTCTTGGTGTCGCGGTTGGTGCCGCAGCCCAGGCGAGTGATTCGCTGGCCGCGGCGCGCCGCGTCGTGGCGGCGACCTCGCTCGCGGCGAAGGAATACGCGACGGGCGTGCCGCCCGGCGGCGGGCGGGTGAGTATCGCCGCCGAAGTCGAGGAGGCCGAACAGTTCTTGGCCGGCGCCCAAGCCGAGGTCGGCGGGCTCCCCGCCGCGGTGCGCGCGGCGGCCGATAGCGGACTACTCGCCCTGCGGGCGATGATGGCGCGCGCCGCCCCGCCCGACTCGGTGACCGATCATGCCACGACGCTCGTCCAGCGCATCGCTGCGACCGCGGGCGGGGCGCTCGACCCCTTCCCTACCCAGCCGCCCACGCTCGCCCGTGGCGCCGCCGTATTCCAGGCGCAATGCGTCCCGTGTCACGGTCCGACGGGGCGGGGCGATGGCCCCAAGGCGCGGCGGCTGGTGGGGCCGCCGCCGGCGAGCCTCGCCGACCCCGGCACCATGGGCGACGTGTCGCCGGTGGACGTGTATCGCAAACTGACGATCGGGGTGGCGGGCACGGCGATGCCGCAGTTCGAGGATGCGCTCTCCTCCGCCGATCGGTGGGCCGTAGCGACCTACGTCGCCACCCTGCGGGCCGACGAGCGCACCGTGCGGGAAGGGGAGGGATTCTACGCCGCGCAGTGCGCCCTGTGCCACGGCGCGACCGGGGGTGGCGACGGCGCGCTTGCGCCCGCGTTGTCCGTGCGGCCCCCGGCGCTGCGCGACCTCGCGGTGCAAGGGCGCTTCTCCGACCGCGAGCTGGCGCAGCTGACTCTGCGCGGCCGTGCGGGCACGCCGATGCCGGGTTTCGCGCGCACCCTGGACGCGGGCCAGGCCGCGAAGCTCGTCGCGTTCGTTCGAGTTCTGCCGCTAGCCGAGCGGCAGCACGACCAGGCGTCGCCCACTGCGGCGACCTTTTCCGTCATCCGCCGCCAACTCGACTCCGCCGTGACGCTGCGCTCCGATAAGCTGGCGTTCGACGCCTACATCACCTTCGAACAGGTGGAGACCGCGGTGCGGGCCAAGAATGCGGCCCTCGCCGGGGAGCTCGAAGACGCCTTCGCGGCGCTGCGCGCCCGGGCGGCGGCCGGCGCGAGTCCGGCGGAACTCGCCGCGGTGCACGCCCGGCTGCTCGCGGGCTTGGAGCGCGCGGAACGGCTGGTCGCCGACCGCGGCTCGGAGGCCAACCTGTTCCTGCAGTCGTTCGTGCTGCTGCTGCGCGAGGGGTTCGAAGCGATCCTCATCGTGGCCGCGCTGATGGCCTTCCTCCAGAAGGCGGGCGCCGTGGAGCGCCGACGCCACGTGGCGCAGGGCGCCTGGGCGGCGGTCGCCGCGAGCGGCGTGACCGCCGTGGCGATCGAGCTGTTGTTCCAAATCACCCCGGGCCAGCGCGAGGCGCTCGAGGGTGGCACGATGCTGCTCGCCAGCGCGGTGCTGTTCTACGTGAGCTACTGGCTGCTCTCCAAAATCGAGGTGACGCGGTGGCAGGCCTTCGTCAAGGGGCGCCTCGAGGATGCCTTGTCGACGGGCTCGGGGCTGGCGCTCGCGTCGGTCGCGTTCCTCGCCGTGTATCGCGAGGGCTTCGAGACGATCCTCTTCTACAAGGCCCTGCTCACCTCCGCCGGCGGCGGGAGTGCCGCGGCCGGCGCGGGCTCGGCCGCGGTCGCGGCGGGCATTGTGGCCGGCGCGATCGCGCTCGTCCTCGTCTACGTCGCGATCAACCGCTTCGGCATGAAGGTGCCGCTCAAGCCATTCTTCGCCGTCACCAGCGCGATGCTTTACTACATGGCGTTCGTGTTCGCGGGCAAGGGAATCGCCGACCTGCAGGAGGCGGGGTTCGTACGCACCAGCGTGCTCGAGTGGGCGCCGCGCATTCCGGTGCTGGGCATCTACCCGACCGTGCAGTCCCTGGCGCTGCAGCTGGTCTTGCTGCTGCTGTTGCTGATCGCGGTGGCGTGGTTGCAGCGGAACCGCCTCAGCGACGCGTCGCCGGAGCGACGCCGCCCTTCCTTCCCGTGACGCGCCGCCGCCGCTAGAAGGCGCCCCAGGCTTGCTTGCCCGGCAGGTAGTAGCTCGGGCAGAGGAACTTGAAGATGCCGGCTACCTTGCGCGCGCTCTCGAGCTTGGTCTTGTCCTCGCGGAGCATGCCGGCGAGCTGAGTGTCGAACATCTCGCGGTAGTAGGCTTGCGCGGCCTTGTGCCGCTCGGCGTCGGAGGAGTAATCCGCGCGGATTTGGGCCAGCTCGCCCGGATCGAGGAAGATGCCTTCGCACTTGGGGCATTCGTCCACCACGACGTCCCGCTTGACGCTCCAGAAGTGGCGCATCATCACGATGCCGGCGTCGCGCGGGCACTGGCGCCGCTGGTTCGGGTCGACCGTGACGGCGGGGTTCTGTTCGATATGGAGCAGCACTTCGCCCGCGGATTGGTCCGGCTGATCGACCTTGCCGAGCTGCCACTCGTCGAACCACAAACCGCCGCACCCGCCCTTGCAGGCCTGAACCTTGACCGCCCCCGCCGTCATTTCCGTCATCGCGTTGCCGCAGGCCGGACAATTCATGGTCGCGACTCCTTTCTCCTCACGCGCCGCAGGGCGCTCGACCTAACTTAGGGGCCCCGGGGACCCCGGGCCACTGTGGCGGGTGCCCCGGGCTCGGGCGCCGCGGCGGCGCGGGGCCGCAGCGCGACCGGGACGGGGCCCGGCGGCTCGGGGGCGCGATACCGGCGCATCAAGTACAGCCCCGCGATCATGAGGATCGCACTCGTGACCTGGGCGAGCGTGAGGGGACCGAGCAACCGGTCGTCCTTCGCCCGCACGAACTCGACCAAGAACCGCTCCGCGCCGCCCAGCACGAGATAGAGACCGAACAACCACCCCGGGCCGTGCCGGTGATCGCGCCGCCGCCACAGCCACCAGAACACGAACAGCAGCGCCGCCGTCTCGTAGAGCTGGGTGGGATGCACCGCGACCAGCTGCGTCGGATCGGCGTTGGGCGGGAACGTGACGTGCATCTGTTCCAGGTTCGCCACGGTCGTGGGCGGCAGCCCGTCGGGGAACTTCATCGCCCAGGGGAGGGTGGACGGGATCCCGTAGTCGTCGTTCACGAGAAAGCAGCCGACCCGGCCGAGGGCGTGTCCCAGCGGCAGCGCCGCCGCCGTGAGCTCTAACGTCCAGCGCGGCGCCACGCCTTTGCGCCAGCCGTTCAGGACCACGGTGGCGAGGCCCCCCAAAAAGCCGCCGTACCACACAAAGCCGCCCCGGCGAAACAGCGAGTTCCACTCGCCGCTCAGCAGCACGTACCACAGCTTGGCGCCGATGATGCCGCCAATCACGGCGGCGAACACGATGTCGGCGGCGTAATCCTCGTTCATGCCGCGGCGCCGCAGGTCGACTTGAATGGCCCACCCCGCCATGAGGAACGCGATCATCATCATCAGACCGTAGCCGGTGATGGTGAGGGGGCCGAGCTGGAGCGTGAACGGATAGATCGTCATGGGTGTGGCGCCGGTGGCGTGGGAGTGGGGCTGACGCTGCGGCCCGGCTCGAGACCGGGCAGGGCGAGGGCCGCCCGGGCATCGAGCGTCCAGTCGCTGCGCTCCCCGCGGCCCAGGTGGTACCAGCCGGCGCGCGCGATCATGGCGGCGTTGTCGGCGTTGAGCCGGGGCGCCGCCACCGCCAGGCGCGCGCGCCCGGCCAGTCGCTCGCGGGCCAGCGTCGCCAGGGCGCGGCTGCAGGCGACGCCGCCACCGAGCAGCGCCGTCGGGTAGCCGGTGGTCTCGACCGCGCGCGCCAACTTGGTGACGAGTACATCGAGCACCGCGTCCTGGAAAGCGCGCGCCAGGTGGGGCCGGTCGCGCTCCAGATCGTCGCTCGCCCGCACGGCGTGGAGCACGGCGGTCTTGAGCCCCGAAAACGAGAACTCGAATCCCTCGCCGAGCATCGGGCGGGGCAGGCGAAACCGCGCTGGCTCGCCCTGCGCGGCGAGCCGCTCAATCGCGGGGCCGCCCGGATAGCCGAGCCCGAGCAGCGCGGCGACCTTATCAAACGCCTCGCCCGCGGCATCGTCGCGCGTCTGGCCCAGCAGTCGGTAGCGGCCCCAGGCGGGGACATCGAGCAACACGGTGTGCCCGCCCGAGACGAGCAGCGCCACCAGCGGCGGCGCGAGCTCGGGGTCTTCCAGCAGGGGGGCGAAGAGGTGGCCCTCCATGTGGTGCACGCCGATCAGCGCGCGGTCGCGGGCGTAGGCAAGCGCCTTCGCGTACACGACGCCCACGAGCAGGGCCCCCACGAGCCCGGGCCCTTGCGTCACCGCGACCGCGTCGACCGCGCTCCAGCTCACTCCGGCCACGGCGAGCGCGCGCTCGGTCACCGCGGGCAGGGCGGCGAGGTGCGCCCGACTCGCGAGCTCGGGCACCACGCCGCCGAACACGGCGTGCACGTCCTGGGACAGGATGACGAGGCTCGCGAGCTCCGGGCCTCGGCCGTCCCCGACCAACAACGCCGCCGACGTCTCGTCGCACGACGTCTCGATGCCCAGGACTACCTCAGCCACGGCCGCTCTTGCGTCTCAGGGCCACCGAGTCGGGCACGACGCGCGCCACGATGCCGGGGGGGGCGGTGACGGTGAGGCGGGCATAGCCGCCCGGCCCGGCGCGACCGATGAGGTGGGCCACGACACGCAGGCTGTCCCGCGTGAGCCCCCTGACCTTCGACTCGGGCCCGCGGACCGAGACCGCCACGCGCTCCGGCGAGAGCAGGAAGCCCGTGAAGCCTGAGGCCGCCGTGGTGATCGGCACGCCCGTGATCGAGCGCTCGATGATGGCCGCCACCTCCCCCGCCACCCGCACTTCCTTCGGCGCGATGCGCACGACGCCGAGCGGCGTCGTGTCGATCGGGACGGTACGGAAAAACGGGCCGTTCACGCTCGAAATCACGATCGGCAGCGTCGCGACGGAATCGAGTCGTGCGAGGCTCTTCTGAGGCCCGACCAGATGGGCCACGCTCGGGAGGATCGAGATACCGCGCACCACATAGCCCGATTCGGCCTCCACCCGCACCAGCGGCACGATCCGCACGTCCTTCCGGCTCGCCGAGTCCATTACCACGTCGACGTCGCGGGGCGTGATATCGATGACCTGCACGTCGGTGCCCTTGGGGATTTCGACGTCGGCGGGCTGCAGGTGCACGCGCCACACGGCGGCCGAATACGTGTCGGGGATGATCTTTTCGATCACGCGGGGAAATGAGCGGAGCTTCATCACCTCGCTTCCCTTGCCCGTGATCAGGACCACGACGCCCGCGGGCTGCTCCTTGACCGTGCGGCCGGGGGGGATGGTGAGCACGAGGCGCATCGGGAAGCTCTGCGTGAGCGGCTGCTGCGCCGCCACCGCCACGTACAACATGATCGCGAAGAAGAGGGCCGCCAGCTTGATCGCCCAGTTGCGCACGAACAGCTGCCCGACGTTACCGGCCATTGGCGCGCTCTCCGATGAGCCGTCGAATCAGGCCCTCATTCACCGGGCCGTCCCACTCCGCTGGCCCGGTGACCTTCTTCACGATCACGCCATCGGGGTCGATCACCCAGCTCTCCGGCACGCCCGTGGCCTGATAGCGGGCCTTGATCGCCCCGGTTTGATCGTGGAGGATGTCGAAGGATAGCCCCAACTCCCGGGCGAAGGCGGCGACCACGGAGTCGCTCTGCTCGTCGATACTCACCGCGGCCACACGGAACCCGTCTCCTCCGAGGTGGCGGTACAGCCGCTCGAGCGAGGGCATCTCCACCTTGCAGGGCTCGCACCACGTCGCCCAGACGTTGAGGAGCACCACGCGGCCGCGATAGTCGGCGAGCGACGCCGGCCGACCAGTGCGGAGATTCGCGGCGTGGAAGTCGGGGGCCCGCGATCCCACCACGACGAGGTCGATCTGCGGGCGGACCTTCACCACGAGCGCCGTGACGAACAGGGCCGTCATCACCACGCCGATGCTCACCGTCCAGCGCCGCGCGTCGGTCATACCGTCACCAGGCAGCGGCGCCTGAGCTCTTGGATCTCGCGTCCGGGGTGGGGGCTCGCGAACACCGCGTTGCCGACGACGAACGCGTCGGCCCCGGCGGCGTGCGCCGCCGCGATCGTGTGCGTCGTGATGCCGCCGTCGACCTCAAGCACCGCCCGTGAGCCGTGCGCCGTCAGCAGCGCGCGGGCCCGGTGCACCTTGTCGTTCGAGGCGGGGAGGTAGGTCTGTCCGCTAAACCCGGGGTTGACCGTCATAATGAGCAGGAGATCCAAGTCGGCGATGACTTCCTCCGCCAGCGCGAGCGGCGACGCCGGGTTGAGCGCCAGCCCGGCGAGCATGCCCCGGGAGCGCACGGCGGCGAGCTGGCGCTGGACGTGCGCGGTTGTCTCGGGATGGAAGGTGAACACCGACGCCCCGGCGGCGGCGAATGGCTCGAGATAGCGCTCGGGCTCGACGACCATCAGGTGCACGTCGAGCGGCTTGTCAGTGAGCTTGCGCAGCGCCTCGATCATGTTCGCGCCGAACGTGAGATTCGGCACGAAGCGGCCGTCCATCACGTCCACGTGCAGCCAGTCGGCCCCGGCGCCCACGACCTGCTCGACCTGCGCCGCGAGCCGGGTGAGGTCCGCCGCGAGCACACTGGGTGCGATGCGGATGCCCCCGTCCTGCGTCATTGCATGCTCCGCGCCACCACGATGTCCACTACCGTGCCGGGAGCGGCGAGCGTGCCCGCCGCCGGCTGCTGGGCGACCACCGTGCCGGGATTCGCCCCGCCGGTGCGGCGCCGCGTCACCGTGCCCAGCGCCAGCCCGTCCAGCTCGAGCCGACTGCGCGCGTCGGCTTGCGACAACCCCAGGAGGTCGGGCACCCCGATCGTCGGGGCGCCGCGGCTCACCACGACGGTCACGGGCGCCCCGGGCGCGAGCACGCTGGTCGCCGGGGGTCGCGTCACCATGGCAATGCCGCGCGGTGCCGCGGCCTGCACCGAATCCACGCCCGCCACCGCGAGACCGGCGGCCGCGATCAGGCGCTGCGCCAGGGCAAGGTCCAGCCCCGTCACATCCGGTACCGGAATCTTGGGGGGCCCGTCACTCGACACCAGGGTGACCCGCAACTCCGCCGGCGCGCTTACGCCGGGCGGAGGGTCCTGCCAGATGACGGTGCCTGGGGGCGCCGTGGCGTGCGGCTCCGACCCGCCGTCCTGCACGGTGAGCCCGGCCTTCCGCACCACAGCCGACGCCTGCGCCAGCGGCAGCCCGAGCAGGCGCGGCACGACCTGATGGCCGCCGAAGAGGGGGGCCGGGAACAGCAGCAGATAGGCCGTGAGATACCCCGCGACGAGCGCGCCGAGCAGCCCCAGGCCCCAGCGCTCGACGCGCCGGGTGGGCACGAAGGCGGGCAGCTTCCAGTGCATCAGCGGGGCGAGGTGGCGGCGGATTCGCATCAGCGCACCCGCAGCAGCCGGGCCGCGTAGGCGCCGTCCACCCCGTCGCGCTGCGGCAGCGTGCGGAAATCCCCTTCCGGTGTGAGCACGGCGGCCGGCACGGCCGCGGTGCCGGGCGCGCGGACGAACTCGGAATGGAGCTCGAGAAACTCGTTCACGATTGCAGTGTTCTCCTCGGGCTCGAGCGAGCACGTAGCATACACTAGCACTCCGCCCCGCTTGAGGAGGGGCGCGGCCGCCGCGAGCAACCCGCGCTGGCGATCGGCCAAGCGCGCAATCATTCGCGCGGTGACGCGCCAGCGGGCGTCGGGGTGACGCGCCATCGCGCCCGTCGCGGAGCAAGGTGCGTCGACGAGCACCGCGTCAAACGCTGCGGCGGCGAACGGGGCGGACAGAAGATCGGCGAGGGTCACCTGGATCGCCACCCCGGCGCGCCGCGCCGTCTCGGCAAGCCGGCCGAGCCGCTCGCGCCGCGCATCACCCGCCACCACCCGGGCCCCCAACCGCTCGAGCATCACCGCCTTGCCACCCGGGGCGGCGCAGGCGTCGTAGACGCGCGCGCCCGGCGGGATCGCGGCGTAGCGGCACAGGAGCGCCTGGGCCGCGTCCTGCACGGTGAACCCGCCGGCGGCGAACCCCGGCAGCATTGCGGCACGCGGCGCTCTCCTGCCGACCGGAGTGACCAGCTGCAGTCCCGCCCCGAAGGGCGCTTCTCGTACCTCGCAGCCAATCGCTTGCAGCCGGGCGCGCAGCTCGCTCGCCTCCCAGCGCGCCGGCTGCACGGTGAGCGCCGGGCGGGCGTCGTTCCAGGCGACGAGGCGCGCCGCGCCGGCCGGCCCGAACTGCCGACGCCACCGGGCCACGAGCCAGCGGGGATGTGTCGCGCCCGAGCCCGGGACCGTGCCGTCGCCGCTGCGGGCGAGCGTACGCAACACCCGATTTACATACCCCGCTCCCCCCTCGCCCGCCGCCTCGCGCGCCAGCTCGACGCTCGTCGAGACCGCCGCGTATGGCGGGACGCGCGTGAGCACGCAGAGCTGGTAGGCGCCGAGGCGCAGCACGTCGTGCAGGCGGGGGTCGGCGGTCGCGAGCCCGACCAACCGGTCGAGTCGGCCCTGCTGGCGCAGCACCCCGGCGGCGAGCTCGTACGCGAGCCGGCGATCCCGCTCGGCATGACGCGGCAACGCCTGATCGCGCGCCGCTTGGAAGGTGGCGCCGGACCGCACCGCCCGGAGCAGCTGCAACGCGGCGCGCCGGGCGGCGGTCGCGTCCTTAATCCAGCATCCCCTCGTGGGGCGAGGAGGGGACGGCGACCTCCCGTCGCGCCATCCGACCGGCGAGGAAGGCGCCCCGCCCAGCCTCGACCGCAAGGCGCATCGCCCTGGCCATCGCCACCGGGTCGCGTGCGGCGGCGAGCGCCGTGTTCAAGAGGATGCCGTCGACGCCCTGCTCCATCGTGATGCACGCATCCGACGCCGTTCCCACCCCCGCGTCGACGACGACCGGCACCCGCACGCGCCGCTTGATGGTCCGGATGCCATAGGGGTTGAGCAGGCCGAGCCCGCTGCCGATCGGCGAGGCGAGCGGCATCACCGCGGCGCACCCGGCGGCCTCGAGCCGCAGTGCGGTGACGAGATCGTCGCTCGTGTAGGCCAACACCTTGAAGCCGTCCCGCACCAGGGTCTGGGCCGCCGCGAGCAGGCCCTGCACGTCGGGCAGGAGCGTCTCCTGATCGCCGATCACCTCGAGCTTGATGAACTCGTTGAACCCGGCTTCCCGCGCGAGCCGGGCGTAACGGACGGCATCGTCCGCCGTGTAGCAGCCGGCGGTGTTGGCCAGCAGGAAGTAGCGCTGGGGATCGAGCCGCTGGAGGACGCCGTCGCGGTCGCGGCGATCGAGATTCACTCGCCGCACGGCCACCGTGACGATCTCGGCACCCGACGCCTCGAGCGCGCGGACCATCGTCTCATCGTCGCGGTACTTGCCGGTGCCCACCATCAGGCGCGAACGGAACGTCCGGCCCCCGATCTCGAGCGGCATGTCGCGATCCGCCGCCACCGCCGTCGCCATCCTTACCCGCCTCCGACGAAATGCACCAGCTCGATCGCGTCGCCCGGCGCCACCGTCACGGAGCCGAGCCGCGGTCGCCGCACGATGGCGCGATTCAGCTCGACCACGACGACCCGCGGATCGAGCGCCAGCGTCCCCAGGAGGTCGAGCAGCGTGGCGCCGCGCGCCACCGCTCGGCGCTCGCCGTTCACGATGATGTCGATCGTCTCGCTCATGTATCCCACGCCCGCACCAGGTCGCGCGCCGCGCCCGCCGGGTCCGGCGCATCCCACAGTGCGCCCACGGCGGCCACGCCGTGGGCGCCGGCACCCTTGAGCTCCGCGACGCGTTGGGCCGTCACCCCGCCGATGGCGATGACCGGCAGCCCGAGCGCGGCGATCTCCGCAAGCGCCGCCACCCCGAGCGGCAACCATTCGGGATGGCTCGCCGTGCGGTACACCGCGCCTACTAAAAGATAGTCGGCGCCCGCGGCGAGTGCGGCCGCGGCGGTGCGGGCGTCATGCACCGACTGGCCGATCCACCACGTCGGATGAAGCCGGCGGGCGTCACCCGGGGCGAGGCCACCCTGGGGGAGCTGGACGCCCCAGGCGTCCGCGGCGAGCGCCACGTCGAGGCGATCGTTGACGAAGAGGCGGGCCGGCCGGGCGGCGGCAAGGCGGAGGGCCAGTCGGTGGTGCTCTCGGCCCGTGAGCGTGTGGCCGCGGGCGTGCAGGGCGAGGCGGTCGCCCCCACCAGCGGCCAGCCGCTGCGCCAGGGTCGCGACATCGGCGCGGCGCGCGATCCGCTCATCGGTGATCGCGTGCACCCGCGGCAACAGCCCCCTCACGCGAATCGCTGACCCACGCGCACGCCCCGGCCGCGGGTCCAGTCGGCCACGGCCAGGCGTGGCTTGCCGGCGGGCTGCGCCTCCTCGAGCTCCACCAGCCCGCTCCCGGTCCCGACGCGCAGTCCCCCCTCCGTACTCATCACCTCTCCCGGCGCTCCCCGCCCCGGGACGACCCGGGCGCCGAACAGCTTCACGGCGCGGCCTGCGAGCTCGGTCCAAGCGCCGGGCTTGGGATCGAGCGCACGAATGGCGCGCGCGATTTGCTCGGCAGTGTCCGTCCAGCGCACCCACGCCGTGGCGCGCGTGAGCTTCGGGGCGTAGCTGGCGCGCGCGGCGTCCTGGGGCCGAGCCCCCAACTCACCCTGCTCGAGCAGCGCCAGTGCCTCGACCAAGGCCTGCGCGCCCAGCTCCGAGAGATGCTCGCTCAGCTCGCCCCCCGTGACCTCTGGGTCGAGGCGGTGCGGGATCTGGTGCAGGATGGGCCCGCTGTCCATCCCGGCATCCATCTGCATGATCGTCACCCCCGTTTTCTCGAGCCCGTTCAGGATGGCCCACTCGATGGGCGCCGCGCCGCGCAGTTCGGGTAACAGCGAGGGGTGCACGTTGATCATGCCGTGCCGGGGGATGGCGAGGAGGGCGGGCGCGAGCAGGTGCCCGTAGGCGACCACGACGCCGACATCGGGTGCGAGCGCGCGCACGTCGGCGCCGAACGCGGGCTCGTTCGGGCGCGCGGGCTGCAGCACGGGCACCGCTTCCGCCACGGCGGCGAGCTTCACCGGCGAGGCGACGGCGGTTGCCCGGGAGCGTCCCTGCGGCTTGTCGGGCTGGGTGACGGCGGCGACGACATCGAACCCCTCGCCGAGCAGCGCTTCGAGCGCGGGCACCGCGAACTCCGGTGTACCGAAGAAGACGACGCGCACTTACAGTTCGCCCGCCGGCTCCGGGGTGACCTCCTTGAGGTAGCCCGACTTCCCCTTGCGGGATTTCTTCCACTTGGCGACCAGCAGGCTCCGTTTTACCGCGCTCAAGTGATCGAGGAACAACACGCCGTCCAGATGATCGATCTCGTGCTGCACGGCGCGCGCCTTGAATCCCGACAGGTCGATGCGATACGGCCGGCCCTCGCGATCGAGCGCTTCGAGCACGACCGCAAGCGGGCGTTCGACATCGCCGTAGAGGTCGGGGATCGAGAGACAACCCTCTTCGACGGTCTCGGTGACGTCGCCGGCCTGCACGATCCGCGGGTTCACGAGCACGAGGGGAGGGGGGGTCTCCTCGCCCGTGTCGACCACCGCCACGCGACGGGGGACCCCGACCTGATTGGCGGCGAGCCCGACCCCCTTGGCCGCGCGCATCGTCTCGAAGAGGTCGTCCACCAGCCGCTGCACCTCGTCGTCCACGGCGGCGACCGGCGCGGCCCGCTGCCGCAACACGGGAGAGCCGAGCAAGTGGAGCTTGCGAATCGTCACTGCGGCTTGGCTTCCACGGACCGGTTCACGATGTTCGTGATGTTCGCGCGCAGCACGATCAAGCGGGTTTCGCCGCTCTTCACGGTGACCTCGTCGTCCTTCAAATGCACGACCTCGCCCACGATACCGCCCGACGTGACCACGCGGTCGCCACGCTGCAGTGAGGCGAGCAGCTCGCGGTGCCGCTGCTGTTGCTTGCGCTGGGGGCGGATCAGCATGAAGTAAAAGATCGCGATCAGCGCGGCGATCTGGATGACGAAGACCGTGAGCCCGCCGCCGCTGCTCTGGCCCGCCGGGGCGAAGCGCAGGAGGTACAGCCCGTATGGGGTCATCGGGGTCTCGCTGGCAGGTAGCGGCGGCGCCACTCGTCGGCCCACGAGCCGAAGGCGTGCCGCCGGATCGCGGCCCGCATTTCCGCGGTGAGCCGGATCAGGTATCGGACGTTGTGCAGCGACAACAGGCGCAGCCCCAACAGTTCCTTCGCCACGAACAGGTGACGCAGATAGCCGCGCGAGACTGCGGTACAGGCCTCGCAGTCGCACGAGACGTCGAGCGGCCGGGGGTCCTCGCGATAGTCCGCGTTCCGGATATTCAACGGGCCGTCGGCCGTGAACGCCGAGCCGTTGCGCCCGTGGCGAGTCGGCGCGACGCAGTCGAACAAGTCCACCCCGCGTTCCACCGCCGCGACGAGGTCCTCCGGAAACCCCACGCCCATAAGATAACGCGGCAGTGCCGGCGGCAGCCGCGGCTCGAGCGCGGCGAGCACCTCATGCATCACCGGCTTGGGCTCGCCCACCGCCAGCCCACCGAGGGCGAGCCCGGTCCAGGCGCCGAGCTCCAGCATCTGGCGCAGCCCTTCGGTGCGCAGTTCCACGTGCGTGCCGCCCTGTAAGATCGGCCGCAGGGTTTGGAGGCCTGGCGGGTCCGCGCCGGGCCCGTTCGGCCCCCCGGCGGGGCCGCCGGTCGCTAGCGCCCGGTGGCGCTGGGCGCAGCGATCGAGCCACCGCAGGGTCCGCTCCGCCGCGTCGCGCGCCGTCGCCCGGTCAGCCTCCCCCGGCACTACATGATCGAGCGCCATAGCGACGTCGGCCCCGAGCAGCCACTGGATCTCTGTCGCCCCCTCCGGCGTAAGGGTGCGGCGGCTGCCGTCCACGTGGCTCTGGAACTCGACGCCCGCCTCGTCCACGCGCCGGGTCCCGGCGAGGGAAAACACCTGGAAGCCCCCTGAATCCGTGAGCAGCGGGCGGTCCCAGCCCATGAAGCGGTGCAGGCCGCCCAGCCGGGCGATGATCTGCTCGCCCGGGCGGACGTGCAGGTGATAGGTGTTCGCGAGGACCAAGGTCGCGCCGACGCCGCGGAGATCGTTGGGCGACAGGGCCCGCACCGTCCCCTGGGTGCCGACCGGCATGAAGGCGGGCGTCTCGACCGTCCCGTAAGGCAGTTCGAGGCGCCCGGCGCGGGCCGGGCCGCAGGTGGCTTCCACAATGAATTCGAACATCTTCACACCACCGCCATGGCGTCGCCATAGGAGTAAAAGCGGTAGCCTTGCTCGACGGCCGTCCGATACGCCTGCATCACCGCCTCGTAGCCCCCAAACGCGCAGACCAACATTAGCAGCGTCGAGTGCGGCAGGTGGAAATTCGTGAGCAGGCAATCGACGGCTCGAAACGCATAGGGCGGATGGAGGAAGAGCCGCGTCTCCCCCTCGCCCGCCTGAAGCCGGCCCCGCTCGTCCGCGCAGGTCTCGAGGGCGCGCGCCACGGAGGTGCCGACCGCCCAGCTACGGCCTCCGGCGGCCCGCCGCGCGTTAATGAGCCCCGCTGCCGCCTCGCTCAGCGCGTACGGTTCTGGGTGCATCACGTGCTGGCGGAGATCGTCCACCGCGACCGGCTTGAAGGTCCCGAGCCCGATGTGGAGGTCGAGCGCCGCGACGGCGACGCCGCGCGCCCGCAGCCGCTCGAGCAGCTCGGGTGTGAAATGCAGCCCCGCCGTGGGCGCGGCCACGCTACCGTCATGTGCCGCGTACACGGTCTGATAGCGCTCCCGGTCGTCGGGCCGCGCCGGGCGACGAATGTAGGGCGGGAGCGGCACGTCGCCGTACTTCGCGAGTGTCGCCGCGGCGTCCAACGGTCCCAAGAAGCGCACGCGACGCACCCCCGCACCGAGCCGCGCGACAATTTCCACCGTACTGTCGGCGCCGAGCCGCACCGTGCGGCCCGGCTTGAGCTTGCCGCCCGGGTGGCCCAGCGCGAGCCACGTGCCGTCTGATAGGGGCCGGAGCAGGAGCAGCTCCGCCGCCGCACCTCGCGCCCGTGTGCCGCGCAGCCGCGCTGGAATCACGCGCGAGACGTTGAGGACGAGCACGTCCTGGGGCGCCACGAGCTCGATGATGTCGGAGAAGCGCGCATGCCGAATGGCACCCCCCGGTCGCGCGAGCACGAGCAGCCGGCTCGCCGCGCGGTCTGGGAGTGGGTCCTGCGCGATGCGCTCGGCTGGCAGAACATATGCGAAGTCGGCGGTCCGGAAGACGCGGGTCACGCGCGTGCGGCGGGCGGGGCGACGGTGGTGGGCGCCGCGAGGAAGCGCGGGTGGCGCGGCGCCGGCGCCGCCATCCACTAGCGATCGAAGATGGTGGGCTGCTCGGCGACCCGGGGTGGGGTGAAGCCGAAGTGGCGATAGGCCGCCGTGGTAGCGCAGCGGCCGCGCGCGGTGCGGGCGAGGAACCCCTGCTGCATCAGGAACGGCTCGTACACCTCCTCCAGCGTGCCCGGATCCTCCCCCACGGCGGCGGCGATCGTGGTGAGCCCCGCGGGGCCGCCGTCGAACTGCTCAATCAGCGCTTTGAGGATGCGGCCGTCCATGTCGTCCAGCCCGAACTCGTCCACATCGAGCCGTTTCAACGCGTCCCCGGCGACCGGGGCCGTGATCGCGCCGCCCGCGCGCACCTGGGCGTAATCACGCACCCGCTTGAGCAGCCGGTTCGCGACGCGCGGCGTGCCGCGGCTCCGGCGCGCGATCTCGGCAATGCCGGGCGCGTCGGCCGGCACCTTGAGGATACCGGCCGAGCGGGTGAGGATCTGGGCGAGGTCGTCGGGCGGGTAGTACGCCAGCCGCTCCACCAGTCCGAAGCGGGCCCGCATCGGCGGCGTGAGCAGGCCGAACCGCGTCGTCGCACCGATCAACGTGAACTGCTCGAGTGCCATGGGGATCGTCTGCGCGTGCGGGCCTTCGGCGATGCGCACGTCCACCCGGTACTCCTCCATGGCCGGGTAGAGGAACTCTTCGAGCAGCGGGCGCAGGCGGTGCACCTCGTCAATGAAGAGGATGTCGCCGGCCTTGAGGGCCGTGAGCAGGCCGACGAGATCGCCGGGGCGCTCGAGCACGGGTCCCGACGTCGTGCGGATGTTGACCCCGAGCTCCTTGGCCATCAGGAGGGCCAGGGTCGTCTTGCCGAGCCCCGGCGGTCCGAAGAACAGCGTGTGGTCGAGGGGCTCCCGGCGCTGCTTCGCCGCGTCGATCGCGATTTGCAGCGACTCCTTCACTTTCGCCTGCCCCACGAATTCGTCGAGCCGGGACGGGCGCAGGGCGGCATCCGCGCTGCGCTCGTCGGGCAGGGCTTCGGGGGTGGTGATCTGGGCCCGAGCGCGCGTCACGCTGCCTGTTTGCTCAGCGGCCGGGCCCGCCAGCGCACGGGCCGGGGATCCGCCGCCAGCGCGTGACGCGTGTGGCAGGTGACGCAGGCGTCCACCGCCTCGGTTGCCCCGACCGGCACGAGCAGCCGGTTAGTCGAACCGCACCGTGTGCAGATCCATTCCGCCGTCGTCATCGTCATCCGTGGGTGAGGAGGTGCAGCGCCCGGCGGACCAGCGACTCGACGTCGCCGCTGCCGTCGGCGGCCAACGCCTGGCGCAGCGCTCGGTCGGCTTCCGCGGTCGCGTACCCCAGTCGCTCGAGCGCGGCGAGCGCCGCCTCCGTCGCGCCGCCGCGGGGGGCGGCGGCACTGGGCGCCCCTTCAAGCTCGCCGAGCTTGTCGGCCAGTTCAAGCGCGAGGCGCTCGGCCGTCTTCCGGCCGATGCCGCTGACCGAGGCGAGCAGCCCGATGTTGCGCTCCCGCACGGCCCGCACGCCGCGCTCCACGCCGAGCGCGGACATCAGGGCGATCGCGATCTTCGGCCCGACGCCGCTCACGCCGATCAGCCGCTGGAAGAATCGCCGCTCGGCGTCGTCGCGGAATCCGTAGAGCGACCAGCCGTCCTCGCGCACCACGAGTTCGGTCGCGAGGCTCACCGCGTCGCCCACCGGTGGCAGGCGCTCCATGACCCCGAGGGGCACCACGACTTCGTAGCCAACCCCGCCCGCCGTCTGGATGACGACCCGGTCGGTCTGCTTGGCGGCGAGCTGACCGGCGATCTGGGCGATCACGCGCGGAGGATGTGCGCGAGCGCCACCGCGACGCCGTCGGCCGCGTCGGCGGGCGTCGGGGCATGCCGCAGCTGCAGCAGCCGGGCCACCACGGCCCCCACCTGCGCCTTAGGCGCCCCGCCCGCCCCGGCCACCGTCTTTTTGACCGTGGCGGGCGCATACTCCGCGATCGCCAGCCCGTGTTGCGCGGCGGCCAGCAGCACGACCCCGCGAGCGTGACCCAGCACGAGCGTGGTGCGCACGTTCTTGTGGTAGAAGGCGTCCTCCAGCGCCAGCGTCTGGGGGTGGTGGCGCGTGATGAGCTCGGCGATCCCGGCGTGCAGCTCGGCTAGGCGTTGCGCGAGCGAGGCGCGACGGGAGCAGGGGATGACGCCGCACTCGATCAGCCGACCCACGCCGGGCCCGCCGTTGCCGGTCTCGATCACGCCGTAGCCGGTGACCGCCGTGCCCGGGTCGACGCCCAGCACCCTCACGTCACGGCGTCGCCGCCGCCAGCGCCTCGGCGTCGATGTCGAAGTTCGAGGACACGCGGGCGACGTCGTCCATCGCTTCCAGCACCTCGATCAGCTCGAGGAGCTTGCGCGCGTCTTTGCCTTCCACCTTGACCGCGCTTTTGGGGAGCATCGCAATCTCGGCGCCCTGCACCGCGACGTTGCGGCCCCGGAGCGCCGCCGTAATGTGGTGCAGCTGGCTCACGGGAGCGGTGATCAGGAAAACGTCACCGTCCCGCGCCATATCCTCGGCGCCCGCGTCGAGCGCCGCCTCCATCGTCGCGTCTTCGTCGGTGCGGGTCGCGTCCACGGTGATCTGCGCCTTGCGGTCGAACATCCAGGCCACGGAGTTGGCCGCGCCTAGGTTGCCGCCGTAGCGCTGGAACACGTGCCGGATTTCGGCGACGGTGCGGTTCGCGTTGTCGGTCGTCGCCTCGATGAAGATGGCCGCGCCGCCGGGACCGTACCCCTCGTAAGTGACCTCCTCGTAGCTGACGCCCTCGAGCTCGCCCGTGCCCTTCTTGACGGCCCGCTCGATGTTGTCGAGCGGCATGTTCTCGGCTTTCGCCGCGTCGATGGCGGTGCGGAGCCGGGCGTTCCCTGCCGGGTCGCCGCCGCCCTGCTTGGCCGCGATCGTGATTTCTCGGATGAGGCGGGTGAAGAGGGCGCCGCGGCGTGCGTCGGTGACTGCTTTCTTACGCTTGATCTGCTTCCACTTGCTGTGGCCGGCCATCGGACACCTCCAGCTGCGGTCCAAGTTATAGCCGGACCGGCGCGGCGCGCCACCAGCGGCCGCCGCGCTAGCGGTCTGGGTCGAGCATGTCCTCGAACCGCATCCAGCGCCGGTAGAAGTAGAGGTCCACGAATCCCGTCGGGCCGTTGCGGTTCTTCAGCACGATGAGCTCAGTCGCGCCCTCCACGCCGTAGCCGGGATGGTACATCTCCTCGCGATAGATCCCGAGCACCAGGTCGGCGTGCTGCTTGATCGCGCCCAAGTGGCCGAAGTCGTCGAGGCTCGGTCGGGGGTTGGGGCGCTGCGCGTCGAATTTCGGCAGCTGCGAGACGACGAGCACCGCGACGCGACGCTCCAGCGCCAGCCCCTTGAGCCGCTGCAACGCGAGCGCGACGTCTTCGTCCAACGTACCGCGGGCGGCGCCGCCCGGAGCGGGGACCAGCTGGAGGTAGTCCACCACGACGAGCCCCAGGGCGTCGAACGCGTCGAGCCGCCCGGCCGCCGTCCCGAAATCGGGCGCGGCGAGGGGCAGCATGCTGAGCGGTAGCCCCCGTAGCCGGACCGCCGCACCGCCGATGCCCGCGCGCGCCTGGTCGTTGAGCTTCGCGCTGCGCAGCTCGTCCACCGCGACGCGCCCCTCGATCGCCAGCGCGCGCTCCATCAGGCGCTCCTCGTCCATCTCGCCCGACAGCAACGCGACGCCCACGTGGCGCTGGGCCACTCGCAACGCGATGCCGAGCGCCAGGGCCGACTTCCCGGCGCCGATGTCGCCCCCCAGCACGATCAGGTCGCGACGCCGCAGCCCGCCGCCGAGGATGCGGTCGATCGACGGGAAGGCGGTGGGCACCGTGTCGCCGGGGGTGTCACCGGGGCGCTGCTGATCGACGCGATCGACCAGCGACTCGGGCGAGGGACGCTTGGGGACGCGGCGGGTGGTCACGGGACGCCTCCGCGGCGCGGCATCGGCACCTCTATAGATGTAGGCGCGCGGCGCGCGCGGCAACGCCGACGGCATCTCCCGCCTCGGCACCCAGCACGTCCCGCGCGGGGGCCACCAGCTGCGATAGCACGAGCGCCGCCGCCGCCGCCGTGCCGGGCTCGAGGTGATCCCGCGCCGCCACGACCGCCCGTCGCAGCGGTGCCGGGAGCGCCAGGCTGGCGAGCCGCGCCTGGAGCGCCTGGAGCCGGCGGCGGTGGTTTCTCCCTGAGACGGGCTGCGGCGGCAACAGCGCCTCCGCCGCGCGCACCACGAGCCACAGGGCGAACAGTCCATCGCGCGCGGGCCCCCGCGCCGCCACGGCCGCGAGCTCGATGAGGCGTTCTTCGGCCGGGGTGGTGACGACGATCATGCGACCAAGCGCCGCACCGCCCCGAGGACGTCGGCGGGGGCCACGTCCGCCAGGCAGCGATGGTGGCCGAGCGGGCAGTTCGCCGTGCCCGTCGCCGAGCAGGGGCGGCAGTCGAGGTCGCGCTGCAACACGATCGCGGGCACCTGGTAGGGGAAGAACCCGAACTGTTCCACCGTGGGGCCGAACAGGGCGACGAGCGGCGCGCCCACCCCCGCCGCCATGTGCATCACCCCGGTGTCGCCCGAGATCACGACCCGCGCGCGCGCGAGCAGCGCGCCCGTCTCTTGCAGCGAGAACTCGCCGGCGGCACTCGCGACCGCCCCGCTCACCACGAGCTGCTGGGCCAGCCCGCGGTCGTCGGGCCCGCCCACCACGACCGCTGCGTAGCCCGCCGCGCGCAGCCGCTCCGTGAGCGCGCCCCAATGGGCCACCGGCCAGCGCTTGGTCGCGTGGGCCGCCCCCGGGGCGAGGGCGGCGAGCCGCGCGTCGGCGAGTCCGCGCGCGCCGAGCCACTGGGCCACCCGCTCCGTCGCGCCGCGGCCCAGGCAGAACTCCGGCGGGCCGCCGTCGGGCCGGGTGTCCAGCTGACGCGCCGCGTCGAAGTACCGCTCGGCCACGGGCATGCGGCGTCCATACACGTCGAGCTTGGTCGAGATCAGCAGGCCGCGCGCCACCTTACGCTTACCGTACCCCGACCAACGGCAGCTCACCAGCAGCCGCAGCGCCGCGCTGCGCAGGCTGCCATGGAGATCGAGCCCGTGGGTCGGGCCACAGCGGCGCAGCCGCCGCGCCAGGTGCCGCACCGGCTCACCCGGCTCGAGCATCACCACCTCGGCCAGGTGGGGGTTGTCCGCTACGAGCGGCGCCATGGCCCGCTTGGTGACGTAGACGAGCTTCGCTTCGGGGTGACGACGCGCCAACGCGCGTACGAGCGGCGTGGTGAGGAGGATGTCGCCGATGGAGCTGAAGCGAACCAGGAGCACGCACAGCACGCGAGCAAGTTACGGTCGCGTTGCCCGGGTTCGCCAGTCGTCGTTAGCTTTGGCGCATGGCGCGCCCGAAGAGCATTCTCTGGGTGGACGACGAGGTGCAGGGTCTCGATGCCCACCGCCGCTTCCTCGAGGCCCAGGGGTTCAGCGTGGCCGCCGCCGCCCACGGCGACGACGCGCTGGCGCTGCTGCGGCGCCAGCCCTACAGCGTGGTGCTGCTTGACGAGCACATGCCGGGGCGGCGCGGCCTCGAGCTGTTGGGCGAAATCCGCGCCATCGACCCCGCCATGCCGGTGGTCATGGTGACGCAGAGCGAAGACGAGGGGACGCTGCGCGAGGCGATCGGCATCGAGGTGGACGACTACCTCGTCAAGCCGGTGCACCCGCGCCAGATCCTCTCGGTCGTCACCCGGCTGCTCGAGGGCGACCGAATCCGCCAGCAGCGCCTGTCGCGCGACTTCGTGACCCGGTTCCGCGAGCTCGAGGGTCGCCGCGGCTCGGCCTTGGCGTGGCGGGAGTGGATCGAATTGGTGGTGGAGCTGGCGCGGTGGGAGGTGCGCCGCAGCCTGCAGCGCAGCCTGCGCAAGGACTTCGCCGAGTACGTCGCCCGCCACTACGCGCGCTGGCTAGCGAGCCCGGAGGGGGATCGGCCGCCGCTGTCGGTGGACGTGGGGGCCGAGTTTCTCGTTCCGGTGCTGCGGGCGCACGACCGCGTGCTGTTCGTCGTGGTCGATTGCCTGCGGCTCGACCAGTGGGAGATGTTGCGCGAGCTCATCACACCGCTGTTCGAGGTCGAAGAGTCGCACTACTACAGCATCCTCCCCACCGCCACGCCGTTCGCCCGCAATGCCATCTTCTCGGGCCTCTTCCCGATGGAGCTCGCCGCGCGCCATCCCGAGTGGTGGGGCCAGCCCGCCGACGAGGAGAGCCTCAACGCGCACGAGGGCGAGCTGCTGGTCGAACAACTGCTGGAACTGGTGGGCCATCCGGTCGCCGTCCGCTACGAGAAGGTGTTCAGCTCCGGCGAGGGAGATCTCTTGCGCCGCCTGCCGGCGCACCTCGCGCAGCCCGGCGTGACGGCACTCGTGTTCAATTTCGTCGACCAGCTGACCCACGGGCGCTCGGAAAGCGCGATCCTCTTCGAGGTGGCACGCGACGAGACGGCGCTGCGCAACCTCACCCGCACCTGGTTCGAGCGCTCTCCCATCCTGGCCGCGCTTCAGGAGGCGGAGCGGCGCGGGGTGACGGTGCTGCTCACGCGTGACCACGGGGCGATCCACTGCGAGACGCCGGCCACCGTCTACGCCAAGCGCGACGCCACGGCCAATCTGCGCTATAAGTTCGGCGAAGACCTCCGCAGCGAGACCGCCAAGGCAGCGATCGTGGTCGAGGACTTGAAGGCGTTCGGTCTGCCGGCCATGGGATTGGGCGTGCGGCTGCTGCTCGCCACGAACGATTGCTTCTTCGTGTATCCCACCAAGCTGCGCGAGTACCAGGCCCGCTACCGCGGCTCGTTCCTGCACGGCGGCGTGACGCCGGAAGAAATGATCCTGCCCGTCGCGCTGCTCACGCCGCGCAGCCGCAGCGGGGCGTCGGGGGGACTCCGCTGAATGGGCCGCAGCGCCCGCGTCCTCGGCCTGCTCCGCCCCTACACCGTGCTTTTCGTCGCCAACATCGCCGCCACACTGGTGTCCTCGGTGATGGACGGGGCAACGTTCCTCTTACTCATCCCGTTCCTGCGCGCGCTGTTTGGCCTGCAGGCGCTGCCCGCGACGGGCGGCTCCACTGTAGAAGCGGTTCTCGCGAAGATCACGGGGCCCTGGCTCACGGCCGGTGCCCCCGCCGCGGCACTGCGCAGCGTCGTGTTGGTCCTGCTCGTCGCGCTGCTCGTGAAGAACGTTTTTGCGTACGGCGCCGCCATTTGCAGCGTGGCGATCGAGGAGGGCGTCGTGCGCGACCTGCGCATCCGCCTGTTTCACCACCTGCAAACCCTACCGCTCGGCTTCTTCCAGCGCGTCCGCGGCGGCCAGCTGCTCGCCCGCGTCATCTCCGACACCGATCAGGTGAAGACCGCGGTCACCGCGGCGCTCGCCTCCTTCCTGCGCAACGTCAGCCTGATCCTCGTCTATCTGGCCATCTTGATCGGCCTGTCGTGGCGGCTCACGCTGATCGCGCTGGTGCTCGCGCCGGTGCTGGTGCTGGTGATCCGGCCCATCGTGGCGCGCGTGCGGCGGCGCTCGCGCCAGCAGGCGGAGGACCGCGGGGAGCTCACGAGCCTGGTGAGCGAGATGGTCGCTTCGATCAAGCTGGTGCGCGCCTATATGGCCGAGGCGTTCGAGGTCGAGCGGTTCCAGAGGCTCGCCGACCGCTATCGCCGCCGCGTGCTGCGGGCACAGAGCGCCGCGACGCTGACCAGCCCGGTGAGCGAGGTGTTTGCCGGCGTGGTGGTCGTCCTCATCTTCGCCGTCGGCACGCGATGGGCGCTCGGCGCGTCCGCGTCGCTGCGCCCCGAGGTGTTCATCGCCTTCATCGTCGTGGCGCTGCGGCTGATGTCACCGGTGAAGGCGGTCGCGCAGTACCCCACGGTCATGGCGGGCGCGGTCGCCGCCGCCGAGCGCTGCTTTGAGGTGCTCGACCTGCCGTCCGACGAAGGCGATGCGCCGGGCGCCGTGGCCGCTAGCTTCGACCACCGGATCGAGTACCGCCAGGTAGGGTTCTCCTACGACGGCGCGGCGCCGGTGCTGCAGGACGTGAGCCTCGAGGTGTGCCGCGGCCAAGTCCTCGCGATCGTCGGCCCGTCGGGTGCCGGGAAGACCACGCTGGTGGACCTGCTACCGCGCTTTTACGAGCCGACGGCCGGCGCGATCCTCATCGACGGGGTGCCGATCTCGCGCTTCACGCGCAAGAGCCTGCGCGGCCTCATGGGCATCGTCTCGCAAGAGACGATTCTGCTCAATGACACGGCCCGGGCCAACATCGCCTACGGGCGCCAGGATTTCACGTTGGAGCAGGTGCAGGCGGCCGCGCGCGCGGCCAACGCGCACGACTTCATCTCCCAGCTGCCGGCCGGGTACGACACGCTGCTCGGCGAGCGCGGCATGCGGCTCTCGGGGGGCGAGCGCCAGCGCATTGCCATCGCGCGGGCGCTGCTGCGGGATCCGCCGATCCTCATCCTCGACGAAGCCACGAGCGCCCTGGACACAGAGTCGGAGCGTCTGGTGCAGGAGGCAATCGACCGCCTCATGGCGCACCGCACGGTGCTCGTCATCGCGCACCGCCTCGCGACCGTGCGGCACGCCGACCTGATCGTGGTGTTGGCCGACGGGCGGATCGTCGAGCGCGGCAACCACGAGACCCTGTTCGCGGCCGGCGGCCCGTACCGCCGGTTCTACGACCTGCAGTTCCGCGTGTAGCGCCATGCTGTCGGGCTTCACGATCGTCCGCAACGCGGTCACCCTCGACTACCCCGTCGTCCCAGCGATCCGCTCAATTCTTGAGGTGTGTGACGAAGTGGTGGTCAACGTTGGGAAGTCGGACGACGCGACCCACGACCTCGTGGCCGCGATCGCCGACCCGCGCGTACGGATCCTCGACTCGGCGTGGGACTTCAGCCGCGGCTCCGATGCCCTCGCCGTGGAGACGAACCGCGCCATGGCGGCGTGCCGCGGCACGTGGGGGCTGTACATCCAGGCCGACGAGGTGCTGCACGAGACGGGTGCCGCGATCCTCGGGCAGAAAGTGCGGGAGTGGGACAGCGATGTGCGCGTCGAGGGCCTGGTGGTCGATTACCTGCATTTCCTCGGCGACTTCGACACCCTGGCGACCAACCGGCACTGGTACCGTCGCGAGGTGCGCGTCGTGCGCCTGGGGCGGGAGCGCGACATCCGCTCCTTCCAGGACGCGCAGGGGTTCCGCGTCGGCGCCGAGCGGCGGCGGGTTCGCGCGCGGGTCACGGGCGCTACGATGTTCCACTACGGCTGGGCCCGGCCACCCGAGTCGGCGCGCCGCAAGTTCACGGCGTCGGAACAGATCTTCGGGCGCGCGGGCGGGCGGCCCGAGCGCGGGCTGCCCGTGCCGCAGCTCGAGTGGACGCCGTTGCTCCGCCGCTTCGCGGGCACGCACCCGCGCGCCGCCGCCGAATGGATAGCCGCGCGGCGCGCCGCGAGTCGCGGCACCGCTTTCGCTCCGCGGCCGCTGCGGCTGTCCGACTTCCGGTTCTACGTCTCCGACTGGATCGAGCGATTGACGGGCGTCCGGCCGTTCGAGTACCGGAACTACGTGCTGGTGTGAGTCCGCCCCGCCCGCGCGAGCTGACTTCCAAACACACCCACGCGGTGGTGGCGCGGCTGCTCGCCACCGAGCGACACTGTCGCGTCGTGCTGGACCTTCCCTGTGGGGAAGGGGCGTTTCTCGAACGGCTCCGGGCGCAGGGGCTCGAAGCCCGCGGCGCGGACCTTGTGAACCGGCTCGCCGCGCCCGACGCGCGGTTCACCCTTGCCGATATGAACCGGCCTCTGCCGTTCGGCGACGCGGCATTCGACGCCGTGGTTTCGATCGACGGCATCGAGCACCTCGAGCGGCCCTTCGACTTCGTGCGGGAGTGCCACCGCGTGGTCCGCCCGGGGGGCGTGCTCATCATCTCGACGCCGAACATCAGCGCGCTGCGCTCGCGCTGGCGCTGGCTGCTGACGGGGTTCCACAACAAGGGCAAGGTGCCACTCAACGAGCGCGACCCGAACCCGTGGCATCATCTCAACCTGCTCTCCTTTGCCGCCCTGCGCTACCTGCTGCACCGCCACGGTTTTCGTCTCACGGCCATCGCCACGAATCGGATCAAGCCGGTGAGCTGGATCTATCTGCCGCTCTGGCCCGTGGCGGCACTGGTTTCCGCCCTGGCGTTTCGTCGCTGGGAGAAGGATCCAGGTCAACGGGCCCGCAACCGAGAGATTCGCCGACAGATGCTCTCGCCCGCCGTCGCGTTCGGGGAGACCCTGATCGTCAAGGCCGTCCGAGAGTGAGCGGGTCCGGCTTCGCGGGGTTACGCGTGGTGCTGGTCGCGGCGTTCAACCCCCGCTACCACCGGGCCGGGGCGGCACTGGCCGGTGCGCTGGAATCGCTTGGCTGCGAGGTGCGCCGCTGCGAGGAACGGCTGCGGGGCCTCAACTCCATCCTCCGCCGCCCACTTGCGACCCGGCTCCGCAACGCGCTTCGCCAACGGCGCGCCGATCTCATCCTCGTCTTTAAGGGCACGAAGCTCTCCCCAGCGACAATCGGGGAGCTGCGACGTGAGCTGGGCGGCCGCTGGGCGAACTGGTTCCCCGACGACCCGCACCAACTGGAGGTATCCGCTCGGCTGTCGCCGGCATACGACTGCTTCTTCACCCACGACAGCTCGAGCCTCGAGCGGCACCGGCGCGCTGGCGCGCGGGCGTACTACCTCGCGTTCGGGTGCGACCCCACCTACCACCGGCCGCTCGATGGTGGGGTGCGGTGGCGCGCCCCCGTGGTGTTCGTAGGTTCGCGCGACCCGGCGCGCGAGCGGGTGATCCAACAGCTCGGCGATCTGGGGATCACGACGTGGGGGCCGGGCTGGCCGGGCGGCCCCGTGTACGGGGACGACTTCATCCGCGCGCTGGCCGGTGCCACGCTGGGCGTGAACATCCACCAACAGTTCGGGGATGGCGGCGATCCTGTACGCTACGGTACGGGGGCCAATATGCGGGTGTTTGAGCTGGCCAGCGTCGGGACGCCGCAGCTCTCGGACGCGAAGAACGACATCGCGCGCCACCTGACGCCGGACCGGGAGATCGTGCTCTATCGCACAGTGGCTGAGCTGCGCGATCGGGCGGAGGCGCTGCTCGCGGACGAGCGGCTGCGGCGCTCGCTTGCGACGGCGGCGCGGGCGCGAGCGCTCCGTGAGCACACCTGGGCGCACCGGATGGCGGAGCTGCTCAGCGTGGCGCTGCGCTGAGTGGCTCGATCGACAGCGCGCGCGGGCGTGGCCCAGGATGGCTGGGTCCGCGGGGGACGCAACTCGGCGCTCTCTTGTCGAATACACGGTGCGTCCGCTTCCTTAAGTATCCCACCAGCCCGAGTACTCCGGTGAAACCCGTAGAGTTCATCTACCTGCTCGGACTCAAACCGAAGCCCCAGACCTTCGGATTCGTGATCGAGGCGCTCGACCTCCCGCGCGAGGGGCTAGTGCACGTGGCCCGCTGGCTGCACCCCGGCGCTTCCCGCCGCCCGCTGTCGCAGGCGGCGGTGGATCAGTTGCGGAGATTCCTGCGCCCGGGTGATGTCGCGATCGACATCGGCGCTCACAGCGGCGATACCACCCTGCCCATCGCGCTCGCCGTCGGACCGTCGGGCCGCGTCCTCGCGCTCGAGCCCAATCGTCACGTGTTCCCGGTGCTCGCACAGAACGCCGAGCTCAACCCCGACAAGACCAACATCCTGCCGCTGATGTTCGCTGCGATGCGCGCGGACGGCAGTTACGAGTTCCAATACGGCGAGCCGGGCTACTGCAACGGAGGCTTTCACGAAGCCATGAGCAAGTGGCTGCACGGCAGCGCCTTCAAGCTGCGCGTGGAGGGAAAAAACCTCCAGGACTATCTCGCGCGAGAACAGCCCGACCTGATGCCGCGCCTCCGCTTCATTAAGGTGGACGCCGAGGGATTCGACCTGGCGATCCTCGAGACCCTGGAGGAGGTGATCAGCAGCCGTCGACCCTATCTCCAGGTGGAAATGTTCAGCCTGCGCAAGTCCGTACCCGGCTATCGACTGAAGCTGTACGATTTTCTCCTGCGCCACGGCTACGCGGTGTACCGCATGGCCGGCGACGAGAACTACCGGGGGGACCTGGTGACCGCGCAGAACCTGATGCGGTGGAACGTGTACGACGTGTTTTGCGTGCCGAGCGACTCGGCGGGCCAGGGTCTCTAAGAGGTCGCCCGGCCCGCCGGAAGGGCGCCGGTGTCGAGCAGACAGCGGTACAGCCGCACGTACTCCTCCGCCATCACGAGATGGGAGAACCAGCGTTCGGCGCGGGCGCGACACATCGCGGGGCTCCGTGTGTGGATCGTCTGGGCGGCCCCGATCATCTCGTCCATCGTATCGCACAGTATCCCCACGTCGGGGGTGATGAGCTCTGGGAGCGCGCCGCGCCGCGTGCCGAGCACGGGAGTGCCCGAGAGAAAGGCCTCGATGGTCACCAGGCCGAACGGCTCGTCCCACTCCGCCGGGTTCCACAAGCAGCGGGCCCGCGCCAGCAACGCGGCCTTGGTCCCGCCGTCCACCTCGCCCACGTACTTGATCGACCCGGTGAAACTAGGCCGCCAGCCACCCGCCACGATCAGCCGATGGCCGGTGTGCTTTGCGGCCTCGACCGCCCAGTGGTAGCCCTTCGCGCTGTGCAGCTTGCCGAGAAACAGGTCGTATTGCTCGGGGCGCTTGGGGAAGCGCCGGAAGAAGTATTCGCCCGGGTCGAGCCCGTTGTAGACGAACACCGCGCTCCCGTGTCGGCGCGCGTGGTCGCGCGACAGGAAAATCGCGTTGCGCGTGGGTGCGGCGCCGGGTTTCAGGTTGCGGTGGATCGTCTGGACGAACGGGATCGCGTCGGGGCCGCGCTGCAGCGGAAAGTGCGCGTGCAGGATTTCCGCGTCGCGCGGGATGTAGGGCAGCAGGCCCGTTGGGTCGTTGAACTTGCGCGGCGGGACCTCGACCACCTTGGCCTCCGGGACGCGTGTCCCGGGGGGTGCGAGCAAGGTAACGCGGTGTCCCAACGTCGCGAGGCCGCGTACCAGGGCGACCACAACGCGCTGGGAGCCGCCGTAGCCCTTCGCCGGCAGCTGCTGGTGTGACGCCACCACGACGTGCATGGGCGAGATAGTATAGTCACGGGCCCCTGCGGCGGGGCAGCCTCACATGCGCCACCCAGCGCGCCGGGTCCACGGCGTGATGCGGCGCGAGCGCCCGCCACAGCTTGTAGCGCCACTTATTGATGCCGGAAGCAACGCGACCAGCCCGCGCCACGGGAATGAGGTGGCGCGCCGCCCAGGCGAGGCGGTGTCGCGACCAGCGAAACCGCCGCGCACCGCCATCACCAGGGAGGTACTGCGCCCAGCCGATGGAGCCGCAGAACCCGGCCGGCCCGAAGGCATCGGACTCGAGGACGTCTTCGACGAACACGCGCAACGGACCCTCCCAGGTGCCCAGCACATCGTGCATGGCAAGGATGCCGCCGCGGGCGAGATAAGGGGAGAACCGGGCCAGGTCTTCTTTCACGGCGAAATAGGTATGGTCGCCGTCGATCCACAGCAGCCGGATTGGCTGGTTCCAGATGCGGGCGAGCTGGTGCGAGCGCATGCGGCGGGAGTCGACGATAGCGGCGACGCCCGCCCTCTGCAGATTCGCAAGGAAGTCTTCGTAGGATGAACTTTGGCCGCCCAAGTCCGGATCGGTATCGGACGGCGAGGTGTGGGGGTCCACGGCCACGACCTCGCCGAGCCCGTAGTGCTGCGCCATGGCGGCCAGCCCGATAGTGGAGCGTCCCTTGAAACTGCCGATCTCGACTACGGCCCCGTTTGCTGGCGCGCACGCGGCCGCGAGCATCAGGAACTTGGCCTCGCGCTCGGCGAGGTAGCCGGGTGTCTCGCGCACGTGGCGCCACGCTGCGTCGCGTGCGGATTGGAAGTCCGCAGGGAGCTCGGTCCGCGTTCTACCCACCATGTGGCTTAGGCTCGCGCGCCCGATCGCGCGCTCGGCAGGCGACGAGGTGCATGCGCGAGATAGTATAACTAGCTTCGGGCTATGCCAGACCGGGCGTTGACTATTCTCCAGCTCAGTCACCAGGGCGGACCCGCCGGCTCCACACAATCCATCTTCAGCCTCAGCCAGTACCTGGCCCGCCGCGGGCACCGCGTGCTCGTGGGGTGCCGGGAGGACGTGTTGCTTGCCCGGCTGGCCCGCTCGGCCGGCCTCCCCGTGGTGCCGCTCGACTTCACACGGCTCGGTGCGCTGGCGCGGGCGCTCGCCGCCGTCGTGACGGCAGAGCGGGTGGATGTGGTCAACGCCCACGCCACCCGGGATCGCCGGGCCGCCACTTGGCTGCGCTGGCGCGGTGCGCTGCCGGCAGCGTTTGTCGTGACGCGGCGTACGATGCCGTTGACGTCGCCGCTCGAACTCTGGGCGGTCGGCCTCACGGCGGACCGCACAATTGCGGTGAGTAACGCGGTGGCGCGCGCGCTGCGCCGCCGCGGGCACCCCAGAGCCCGGCTCCGCGTCGTGCCCAATGGGATCGCGCTCGAGCGAGTGGACGCGGCCCTCCCGGCGGCGGATGTCGCGGCGGCCCGCGCGGCGCTGGGCGACCCCGACGGCCGGCCCGTGGTCGCGGTGGTCGCGCGGCTCAAGGACCAGAACGTGCTGCTGCGCGCGCTACCCGCAGTGGAGCGGCCGCTCGTGCTGGCCCTGATCGGCGTGCAACCCGCGGCGCCGCTGCGGGCGCTAGCCGCCGCCGTCCCGCCCCGCCACCGGGTGGTGTTCGTGCCGCCCACCGATCGACCGCTCGCCTTCTACCACTTGGCGACGGCGGCGGCCCTGCCCTCACGGATCGAGGGCCTCTCCCAATCGCTGCTCGAGGCCATGGCGCTGGCGTTGCCGGTCGTGGCGTCGGATGCCGGGGGTAACCCCGATCTCGTGACGTCGGACGCGACGGGCCTCCTCGTCCCTCCCCGCGATCCCGCGGCCTGGGCGCAGGCGCTGAGCCGGGTGCTCGGCGATGCGGAGTTGGCGCGGCGTCTCGGGGCCGCGGGCCGGGCCCTCGTGCGCCGCGACTTCACGCTCGAGCGGTCGGCGGAACGCACCGAGGCGGTCTACCGCGAGGCCGTCGCGGCCCGTTAGCATTGGAGCGTCATGGCGAGTCTGATCCCGCTGACGGTTGTGATCCCCACGCGGAACGAAGCGGCGCAGATCACCGAGTGCGTGCGCCACGTCCCTTGGGCCGCCGAGGTGATCGTCGTGGACGGCTCGTCGACCGACGAGACGGCGGCACTCGCCCGCGCTGCGGGCGCGGTGGTGCTGGCGCGCGACGGTGCCACCATCGCCGCCCAGCGTAACGCCGGCATCGCCGCCGCGTCCCACGAGTGGGTGTTCGCGCTCGATGCGGACGAACGGATCGGCCCCGAGCTCGCCCTCGAGCTCGCGCGGGTGATCGCCGCGCCGGGGCACCAGGCGTACGTCGTCCGCCGCCGCAACGTCTACCTCGGCAAGACCATCACCCGCGCGGGGTGGGGCCGGGATTGGGTGGTCCGGCTGTTTCGGCGCGAGCGCCGCTTCATCGAGCGGCGCGTGCACGAGGGCCTCGAGCCCGTCCCCGACGTGGGCCGCCTCGCCGCCCCGCTCGAGCACGTCCCGTTCCGCGACCTGACCCACCATCTCAGCAAGGCCGACCGCTATTCGACGTGGGCGGCGGCCGATTTGGCCGACCAGGGCCGCCACGCGCGCATCGCCGACGTCGTGTTCCGGCCGCCGGCCCGCTTCGTGCGCATGTACGTGCTGCAGCTGGGCCTCCTCGACGGCTGGCGCGGCGCCATGCTCGCGGGGTTCGGCGCCATCACGGTCTTCCTCAAGTACGCCCGCTTGTGGGAGCGGTCGCGATGACGACGCTGCTCCTGGCGCACGACTTTCCTCCGCTGGGCGGCGGCATCGCCCGGCTGCACGGGGAGCTGGCGCGCCGCTATCCCGCGGGCGAACTGATCGTTTCCACGCCCCAGGACCCCGATGCCGGCGACGTCGACGCCCAGTTTCGCGGCGTGGTCGACCGCCTCCCGGTGAGCCGCCAGCGCACGCGGTCGTTGCCGGGATTGTTGCTGTGGTCGCGCCGCGCCGCGAGTCTCGCCCGCGAGCACCGCGTCCGCTTCGTGCACTGCGGCAACGTCAAGCCCGCGGGCTACCCGGCGCGCTGGGTCTTCGAGCGCTGTCGCGTGCCGTACGGGATCTATTTCCACGGCGCCGATCTCCTCAGCGAACAGCACAAGATCCGCCACTCCGGGTTCAAACGCCGGTCGGCTCGCGTCCTGCTGGGCGGCGCCGCGGTGCTGATGGCCAACAGCACCTGGACCCGCGACCTCGCCCTCGCGGTGCTCGGCGAGCTCGGCTTGGACGGCCGCGGCCAGCGACTGCGCATCGTGCCGTTGGGCACCGACCCTGACCACTTCCGCCCCGACGTAGACACGAGCGAAGTGCGGCGCCGATTCGAGCTGCCCGACGGCGCCACGCCTTGGCTCCTGACGGTGGCGCGCCTCGAGCCCCACAAGGGTGTGGACACCGTGCTCCAAGCCCTCCCCGCCATCCTCCAGCGCGTGCCCGGCGTCCGCTACGCCGTCGCCGGCAGCGGGCCGGAACGTGAGAAGCTCGAGAAGCTGGCGCACAAGACCGGAATGGGAGACCGCGTGCGGTTCCTCGGCGAGGTGAGCGACCGCGACCTGCCGGCGCTTTACAACCTGGCCACCGTCTACGTGGGGGCGTCGCGGCGCGCCGAGCGGATCGGGGTGGAGGGGTTCGGGATCGCGCTCGTCGAGGCGGCCGCCTGCGGCTTGCCGGTCGTGGCCGGGAACTCGGGTGGCATCCCGGACGCCGTGCGGGAGGGCGAGACCGGCTTCCTCGTGCCGCCGGAGGACCCGGCCGCCCTCGCCGAGGCGATCTGCCGGTTATTGGGCGACGCCGCGCTCGCTCGGCGGCTGGGCCACAACGGCCGGCGTGCCGTCGAGACCTACTTCAACTGGGACCGGGTCGTGCGCGACCTGAAGGCTATCGAGTCGCAAACCGTCGCCGGCGCTTGACCCGCCCCGCCTCCCCCGTCACGCTGCTGCTCGCCTTCAATTTCCCGCCTCTCGGCGGCGGCATTGCGCGCTGGATGGGAGAGCTCGCGCTGCGCTACCCGCCGCAGTCGCTCGTCGTGTCCACGGGCCGCCATCCGGGGAGCGCCCCGAGCGACGCCCGGTTCGCCCAGCCGATCGACCACGCCCCGATTCGCGCCACGCGGCTGCGCACCGTCAACGGGCTGGTGCTCTGGAGCGCGCGGGCGAGCGCGCTCGTTCGCCGCAGCCGACCGGGGTTCGCCTGGTGCGGCGAGCTGAAACCGGCGGCGTACCCGGCGCGCTGGCTGCGCGCTCGGTACAGCCTGCCGTACGGTGTGATCGTTCACGGCACGGAGCTGCTGCTGCTCGACGCGAAACTGCGACGCTCGCCCTGGCGGCGCTGGACGGCGCGGCAGCTGTTAGGCCGCGCCGCCGTGGTCGTCGCCAACAGTCGGTGGACGGCGGACCTCGCGCGCGCGGCGCTCGCCACGCTCGATCGGCCCGGGCTGAGCGGCGACGTGCGTGTCGTGCCTCCTGGGACCACCCCGACCGAGTTCCGACCCGGCATCGATCCGCGGCCCATTCGCGCGCGCTACGGGCTGGAGGGCGGCCCGTGGCTGCTCACCGTCGCGCGACTCGACTGGCACAAGGGCATCGACACGGTGCTCAAAGCGCTTCCCGCCGTGCGGGCCGCGCTGCCGGCCGCGCCCCCCTCGTACGCCGTCGCGGGCGTCGGTGTGCGGCGCGCCGAGCTCGAGCGGCTCGTCGCCCAACTGAACCTGGGCTCGGCGGTGCGCTGGCTGGGGTTCGTCCCAGACGCCGACCTGCCGGCCCTCTATAACGCGGTCGATCTCTACGTCGGCGCGTCCCGGCGCGTCGGCCTCTTGGCGGAAGGCTTCGGTATCGCCCTGCTCGAGGCCGCGGCGAGCGGGCTCGCGGTCGTGGGCGGCCGGTCGGGGGGCGTCCCCGATGCGGTGCGCGACGGGGTCACGGGGCTGCTCGTCGATCCCGACGATCCGGCGGCGGTCGCCCAGGGGATCGTCCGGTTATTGGGCGACCCCGAGCAGCGCCGCCGCATGGGCGCCGCTGGGCGGCGCGCCGTGGAGACGTACTACAACTGGGACCGCGTCGCCCGCGACTTGATCGCGATCGACCGCGAGTTGCGCCGCCCCTAGGCGGGCCGCGTCGGCCGCATGGACGACATCCGCTGGTTCGCCCCCAATCGGTTGTGCGCCCTCGTCGTGCCGCGCCTGCAGCAGCTCGGCCTCTCGATCGCGCTCGACGGCGATCGCCCGGCGCGGCTGGCGATCGCGATGGACGCGCAGGTCGCGGCGGCGGCCTACGCCTACAGCGCGCGGCGGCATAGCGCGCTCATCCACTATGTGTGGGACCTCCCGCCGTGGCGGCTCGGGTCGGGCCGGCCCGACTGGGTGTGGTACGGGTGGGGTCGGTATTGGCGCGTGCCGCGGCCGGGCCGGGGCTACGCGGCGCGGCGCGGCTACTACAGTCGTCTACGATTCGTGGCGCGCCACGCGCGCGAGGTGTGGGTCCCGAGCGCCCTGACCGCGGCGAGCGTGCTAGAGCACTTCGGCGTCCCCAGCCGTCAGGTGCCGTTCTGCTACGACTCGGATCGGTTCCGGCCAGCGCCCGCCCCCGCCCCCGCCCGCGTTCCCGCGGCGCCACACCGTGACGTGCTTCTCAGCATCTCGCGCCTGATCCCCTCCAAGAACCATGAGGCGGTGATCCGCGCCGCGGCCCGCGCGGAGCCCAAGCTGCGCGTACGCATCATCGGTGAGGGTCCGCAGCGCGGCGCGCTTGTGCAGCTGGCGCGAGCCCTAGGGGTCTCGTGCGCGATCGAGTCCGGGCTGTCCGACGACGCCATCTTGGCCGCCTACCGGACGGCGGGTGTGGTGGTCTGCCCGAGTCGGTTCGAAGGCTTCGGTCTCACCCCGATGGAGGCGATCGCCTGTGGCGTACCGGTCGTGGTGTCCGACATTCCGCCGCATCGCGAGTTCTTGGATGGCGCGCCGTACTTCTTCCCGCTGGAGGACGAGGCCGCGCTCGCGGCAGCCGTGGCGGCGGCGCGTGCAGGCCCGCCCCCGTCGCCGAGCGCGGTAGCCGACTTGACGATCGCTGCGGCAGCACAACGCTTCTTCGCCGCCCTGACACCGCTCCTCGGGTGAGCGGACTACCCGTCAGCCGGCAGCATCGGCCGCCCTCGGCCTCGCCGCGGGCCGGGCGCTGATCGCATACGTGGGGCAGTGGCGAATGAATTCCCCGTCGATCGGCGACCACTCTTGGTCCGGGCGCGTCACGACGGCCTTGCCCTGCGCATCCAGTACGAACATGCCCGGCGGCGCCTGCACCAGGCACGCGCCGCACCCGATGCAGCGCTCGCGCTGCACTCGTACCGTCACGGCTCGCCGCGGGTAAACGCCGGTATCGCCGCGGTTGGGCCACTCCTCGGGGCGCTCGAGCGCGGCGACCGTCGCGCGATAGCCTTCCTCCACCAGCTCGCGCAGGTGGTCGAAGGAGTCCCACTCGATATGCTCGACCCGCGGGTGGACATAATAGATGGGCGGCACGGTCCAGTCGCGCAGCCGCAGCTCGAGCAGCGACTGCATCGCGACCTCCGTGGCGCGCGCGAACACAGCGGCAAACCCCTCGTCCTCGATGTCGGCGCGGAAGGCGTTCGAGGCGGAGACGTCTACGGCGAGCACCACGTCGGTGTCGAGGACGCGGGCCGTACCGACCGGAAGGTTGTCGAGGATGGCGCCGTCCACATAAAAGCGACCGCGGATCTCGCGCGGCGGCAGGTAGCCGGGAATCGCGCAGGAGGCGAACACCGCATCCCGCACGGGGTCGGTGTCGAGCCCGTCCAACCCCCAGAACACCTGCATGCCCGAGTTGATGTCCACCGTGTTCACGATCAAGGGGTGGTGCAGGTCTTGGAACGTGATGGGCCCCACCAGACGGGCGATCAGCGCGTCCAGCGGCTCGCGCCGATACAGAGCCGGGGAGCGCATCCGCTTGAACGCCATGTCGGCGTGCGCCACGACGAAGACGTCCTTGCGCCGCAGGGCGATCGCCACTTCGCGCAGCTCCGCGATGCTCTTGCCAGCAGCCCAGGCGGCGCCCACCAAGGCCCCTACGCTCGAGCCCACGATCTGGGTCGGCATGAGCCCGCGCTCGGTGAGGGCTTGGAGCACGCCGATGTGGGCGACGCCCTTCATCCCCCCGCCGCCCAGCACTAGAGTGAAGCGGGTCTGCTTGTTCACGTGATCCGCCGCTTGCCCGGAAGGTGAGCCTGCGAGTAACGTAGTCGTGGCCCCTATGCCTGCGCTACTCATCCGCTCGCGACGTGTGTCACGTGCGCCACGGCACGGACCCAGCGCCGATGACGCCGCCTCCGACGCATGACCGACATCGCGTACCACCCCACGCGGCTGCGGGCCCTGCGCGACCAATTCCGCGCGCTGCGCGCCGCCGAATTCCCCTGGACCGCAGACACGGTGTATCTGAACAATGCGTCCATCGGCCCGATCCCCGAGCGCACGCGACGCGCGCTGGACGAGTTCACCGCCAAGCGTACGGCGCCGCATCTCCTCCCGGACCGCGAGCTCCAGGCGGGACTCGCCGCCGCGC